>Ga0265327_10005601_pt1 | contig 10405 bp, 6 predicted proteins | sample 41621metaG_FD_202089 | JGI IMG/M metagenome (GOLD analysis project Ga0265327, IMG submission 202089) | Rhizosphere microbial communities from Carex aquatilis grown in University of Washington, Seatle, WA, United States - 4-16-21 metaG | ecosystem: Host-associated > Plants > Roots > Rhizosphere >... | reverse complement strand
ACATGGCTCATCAGGTGCCGGCAAATTACGAGGCCCTCCTCCACGATTGGGCCAAGCTCCTTTTGGAAATGGATGGCAAGCCGTAGTGATGAAAGAAAAAGAAAAGAGCGTGTCTACGAACACGCTCTTTCCGAAGGATAAATCTGAATGCGCGCTTTGCCTTACTTGTCCGCAAACTGCGCGTCGAAGATGATCTTGCTCGGCGGGAAATCGAGTTTCTTGAGGAACGCGCAGGACTCCGCGGCGCCGAATTCGCGGTCCATGCCGCCGTCTTCCCATTCCACGCTGAGCGGTCCGGCGTAATTGATGTCGTTGAGTGCGCGGATGATCTTCTCGAAGTTGATATTGCCGCGGCCTACGCTCTTGAAGTCCCAGAAGCGTTCCGGCTTGTGGAAGTCCACGTGCCCGCCGAAGACGCCCACCGTACCGTCGCCCAGGTTCCATGCCACGTCCTTCATGTGCGAATGGAAAATGCGGTCGTGAAACTTGTAGATAAACTTCGTATAGTCCACGCCCTGGTAGCCGAAGTGGGACGGGTCAAAGTTGAAGCCAAAGGCCGGATGATAATCCAAAGCCTGCAGGGCGCGCTCCGCGCTGGCGATATCGAAGGCGATTTCCGTGGGATGCACTTCCAGGCCAAACTTGATGCCCTGCTTCTGGAATTCATCCATGATGGGTTTGAAGCGCTTCGCGAAATCCTTGTAGCCGTTTTCGATCTGGTTCGGCAATACCGGCGGGAAGCTGTACACGAGATGCCAGATGGAGGAACCCGTGAAGCCGTTCACCACGCCAATGCCGAAGCGCTTCGCCGCCTGTGCGGTTTTCTTCAACTCTTCCGCGGCGCGTTCCCGCACGCCTTCAGGCTTGCCGTCGCCATAGATGTAATCCGGCAGGATGTGCTTGTGACGCTCGTCGATGTTGTCACACACCGCCTGACCCACGAGGTGGGCGCTGATGGCATGGCACTGCAAGCCGGCGTCCTTGATCAGCTTGCGCTTGGCATCGCAGTAGGCCTGGTCCGCCTTCGCGACTTCAAAGTGGTCGCCCCAGCAACCGAGTTCCACGCCATCATAGCCAAAAGATTTGGCCTTCTGGATGAAGGTGGTCAGCGGAAGATCGGCCCACTGGCCGGAGAAGAGAGTGACGGGGCGTGCCATGGTAGTGAAGGAGTTCGGATTGCGAAAAGGGGAGAAGGGCGATTTTAGCCCGGGACGGGGCTTTGCAACCGGGAAATGTGGATAGGTGGGCACCAAAGGAGTTGCGAGCGCTGCGTTCCTGGAATGATTTCCTCCCTACATGTATTGGCAGGTGGACAACCAGGGCGAAGCGCCCCTGGACGAGAAAGAGTGGACGCCTTTGGGTGAGGCCGTTTCAGGTGAGGACACGCAACTCGCCGCAGTGGCCCTGTTTGAACGGGGAATCGAAAGCCACTGGGTCTATTGCTCCGGGGATGTGGAGGACCTGCGCCGCGTGCTGGAACCAGAAACCGGAGGATGCATGCTGGTGGTGAGGAGAAAAAATTTTGAACCAGCCTGGCAGGCGGTTCAAAGACATCTCAAGCCTGTCTTCGTCTATCATGATGCGTGGACCTACCTGTTCACCCGGTCCGATGACGACGTGCTGAGGGTCCTCGATTTCGACGGAATCTGGCCGCCTCCGGTATTGGACGCTGCCCGCGCAATTCTCGTGTCGCGGGGATTGGAATATCCTCCCAGTGGCGCTTCGTCGCTGATAGTGTCAGCGCTGGGTCTCCTGTTGTGTGCGCTGTTCGGCCCGATTGGGTTGTTCATGCGCGTGCGCATCAACTGGAAAGACCGCATGCCCTCGGGAGGAGAGCGGCCCCACTACAGCAACAAAGCCAAGCGCCAGGCCAACAAGTTCCTTGTGATAGGAATGGTGATCTGGGGAATAATTATAATGTTCTCGATCATGACCCGGATTTTGGAAAATCACGGATAAATCCGCAGGTGCTGCGCTTTGAGGTCTTCCACGATCTTTTTGGAAGCATCGTTCAGCGGGTTGCCGCCCAAATACACATTGATGTAGGGGGCGAAGTTGCGTGCGCCTTCCATGTCTTTTTTCAGCATGGCCTGCAGGGGCGTGAGGTCCGCCACCTTGTTGTTGTCCAGAAAGAGGAAGCGCAGTTCGCCAAGCGGCTCCAGAGGCTTGATGTCCACGACCTGGTTGTCCTTGAGCGAAAGCATGTCGAGCCACTTGAGGTTCCCGATGCCTTCAATGCTCGTCACTTTGTTGCCATCGAGATAAAGGGAGGAGGCCTTCGGCAGCTTGAACAGCGGCGAGGCATCCGCGATTTCGTTGTTCGACAAATACATGGACGTGAGAGCGGCGATGCCGCCCAGCGCCTTCACGTCTTTGACCTTGTTGTGCCGCAGGTCGAGGTACTGTAGCGCCTGGATCGTGCCGAGGGTGGTCACGTCTTCGATCTGATTGTTGGACAAATCGATGTACTGGAGACGCTCAAGACCCTTGAGCGGCGTGACGTCCTTGATCGAATTGTCCGGCAGTTCGAGTTGTGCCAGCGCCTTGCACTGTTCCAAGCCGCTGAGGTCGGTAATCTTCAGGCCCTTGCCTTGGATGATGGAAACCGTCTCGACATCCGCGGCCACGAGAGGCTCAGCGTTCTCACGCTTGGCAAAGACTTGGCGGCGCACCGCGGTCTCCAGGTTTTTGTCCTTGAAGACCGGTACTGGGGGTGGGGGAGCAGGCTTCTTTTCCTCAGCCTTCGCGGTAGGAGCAGGCGCCGCGGGTTTGGCGGCTGCCGGTTTCGGAGCATCGGGCTTTTTCTCAGCCTTCTTTTCTGCCGGAGCGGGCGCCGGAGTCGCGGGCGCAGCGGCAGGTTTGGCAGGGGGCGTTGCGGGCGGAGCCGCCGCAGGTTTCTTTTCCTCAGGCTTGGCAGGTGGCGGAGCATCCGGCTTGGCCTGTTCCGCGGCCATCACTGGCAAAAGAGGCAGGAGAAAGAAGGAGGCAAGAAGCGTGAATTTCATAGGTCCAAATCAATTGCTGAGGGACTTCGGATACGATACGCGAAGCGCGAAACTTTCGCCATCCCTTGTCGCGGCGCCGTATGCGGTTTCGTTTGAAGAATGCGCCCGCACGCGTGAAAGCATCCGCATGATTACCGTCACCGTCATCCTGCAGGCGGACCCTGCGCGTCTCGACTACTTTTTGGAGTGCATCCGCGAGCAGGCCGCCGGCTCCAATACCGAGCCCGGCTGCCGCCGCTTTGTCGTCAGCCAGCAGCTCGACAATCCCGCCATCTTTACCTTCCAGGAAGAATTCGTTGATGAAGCCGCGCTGCAGGCCCACTACGAGACACCCCATTTTGTGCGCTGGAAGGAAAAGACGGGAGATGGATTGATTGTGACGCGGACGTCTTCGCGTGGGAAGATCGTGGCAGGCTGAACGCCAGAAATTCAAAATCCAACGTTCAAACTCCAAGGAAAGTTCAAGAATCAAACTTCAATCAAGGGGCCGCTGCATCAGTAAGACGCGGTTCCTCGAAATTTGATCTTTCCTTGGATTGAGTGTTGATCCTTGAAGCTTTGATTTGCTCTACTTCAGCTCCGCAATCCGGCGGCACACTTCCTCCACATTCGCGCGGCTGTTAAACGCGCTAATGCGGAAATAGCCTTCACCCGCGCTTCCGAAGCCGCTGCCGGGAGTGATGACCACGTTCGCCTCGTTGAGCATTTTGTCGAACATCTGCCAACTGCTCACGCCTTCCGGGCACTTCACCCAAACATACGGAGCGTTCGCGCCGCCATAGACTTTAAGCTTGGCCTTCTTGCAGGCCTTCACCAGCAGCGCGGCATTGCCCATGTAGTGCTCGATGAGCGCGCGCACCTGCGCCTTGCCCTCGTCCGTGTAGAGCGCTTCCGCGCCTTTTTGCACGATGTAGCTCGCGCCGTTGAACTTCGTGCTGTGCCGCCGGCCCCAGAGTGCGTGCAGCGGGTGTTTCTCGCCGGACTTCGTCGTGCCCATGAGCGTCTTCGGGATCACCACGAACGCGCAGCGCACGCCGGTGAAGCCGCCGTTCTTGGAAAAGCTGCGGAACTCAATTGCGCAATCGCGCGCGCCTTCGATCTCATAAATGGAGTGCGGAATCTCAGGATCCTGGATGTAGGCCTCATAGGCGGCGTCAAAGAGGATGATGCTGCCGTTTGCCTTCGCGTAGTTTACCCACGCGGTGAGCTGTTCCTTGGTGGCCACCGCCCCCGTGGGATTGTTCGGGTAGCAGAGATAGATAAGGTCCACCTTGCGGCTCGGAATGCTGGGCACAAAGCCGTTGCGCGGCGAGCACTTCAGATAAACCAGACCGCCGAACGCGCCCTTCTCGTCCGCGTTCTTCGTGTTGCCGGCCATCACGTTCGTGTCCACGTACACCGGGTACACCGGGTCGGTGATGGCGATCTTGTTGCCCTTGCCGAAGATGTCCAGAATGTTCCCGGTGTCGCACTTGCTGCCGTCACTGATGAAAATTTCATCCGCGTCCACGTTCAGGCCGCGCGCCTGGAAATCGTTTTGGGCGATCGCCTTGCGCAGGAATTCGTAGCCCTGCTCCGGGCCGTAGCCGTGGAAGGAGTCGCGCACGCCCATCTCGTCCACCGCCTCGTGCATGGCATAGCGCGCCGCCTCCGGCAGCGGCTCCGTCACATCGCCGATCCCGCAGCGGATGAGACGCTTCGCCGCCTCCGCATTGGATTCGGTGAACGCCTTCACGCGGCGCGCGATTTCCGGAAAGAGGTAGCCGGCTTTGAGCTTGAGGAAGTTTTCGTTGATGAGGGCCATGTTGCTCGGGTGTTGATAAGGGGCGGACACGATAGCCGGGTGTCTGGTCTTGCCAAGGGAATCCCGTATTCTCCGTCCTCTCGAAAAAAATTCGCATTTGGTTGTCACAGGCCCAGGCTGGTTAACCAGCACACGCAACAATATGAAATGCCAGTGGACGCAGGTCTCGCCTGACCAGATCGAAATCCGGGCCACACCCCGGCCCGTACTCATTCTTCTTGGACTGCCCTTTTTGGGCTTCGGGTTGTGGCTGGGATGGAATTTCATCGGTGCCGCACTCGACGTCATCACCCGCAAGGTGGGACTCATGGACAATATTTTCGGACTCACCCTGCTGCCCGTGTTTGTTGCGGCCTTTCTCTGGCCGGGCCTGTTGATGGTCTTCGCGAAGAAACGCTGGGTGATCAACGGCACGAAAGCTGAGGCACAGTCCACCACCAACGTGCTCTTCTTCTCGTGGGGCAAGAAACTTGCACTCGGTGATTTCCAATCCATCCGCGCCTACCAGGGCAAGGAAGACAGCCGCAATGCCGGGGAACTGCCCTCGGAGGAAGACCATCGCCGCTACACCGTGAAGCAGCCCTACTGCGTGGAACTCTCCCCCAAGGACAGCGATGGCATATCCCACATCGTGGGCGTGACCGCGGATGCAGTGGACGCCATTCTTCTGGGCAAGGCGCTTGCCACGCTCACGAAACTTCCGCTGGTGGATGACACCGCGAAGGACAATGGGCAAGACGTGATTCGGATTGATGTGGGTCCGTCCAGGGAAAACAGCTAGAAAAAGCAAGCTGGAGATCCAACTCGATGGAGCTGTGGTGGTCTCGAGCCAAAGCTCTGGACTACATTCGCCACGGGAAATTCGGCAGTGCCCGCTTGAGGGCTTCAAAGCGGGCCGGGCTGAGCGTTTCTCTCTGGACGATGCCAAGGTTCCGCAATGCCGCGAGCCGCTTCACGTAGCCGATCCCCACGTCCGTGCACATGCGCGCATGAAGGTCTAGCGAGGTGAGCTTGCGCAGGTTCACCAGTCCCGCCAGACCCTGGTCGGTCATGGCATCCGAAGCGACATTGAGTTCCGTGATCTCGAGAAGCTTCGTACTCAGCTCGATGAACTGGCTGTCCGTGAGCCGTGTGTGCTCTATATTGAGCTTGGTAAGGCCTTTGAGCGCCTGGAGTTTGGCGAATCCGAAGTCCGTCAGGTTGCGGCAACTGAACAAATTCAAATCGCGCAGTCCTTTCATTGAGCCGATGCGTTCCAACGCTGCGTCAGAGATGGGGGCATAGTACAGTTCGAGCGCGCTTAGCTGCGTCAGGTTACTCACGGACTGCATGACCGCATCCGTGGCTGATCCACCCAAGGTGAGCTGCTTCAGCCCCTTGAGATTGGCCAGAGGGGAAAGGTTGTTGGCTGCGAGAGGACCGCGGCCTGCCAAATTCAATGAGGCCAAAGCCGTGAAGGCCGTGAGGGTGGAGATGTTTTCATCCGAGAGTTGGCAGTCGCCGAGATCCAAGGCCGTCATGCCCTGAAGGCCGCGGAGTTCGCCAAAGCCGGAACCATTGATGAAATTCCCCCTGAGGTTCAGCGAGGTCAGGGCCTGCTGTTTGGCAAGGTGGGACAACCCGGCGTCCGTGAGATTGCAGCCGCGAAGGCTGAGATGCGTAAGCTTGGGCAGCTTCGGCAGGAAGGCCAGCCCGGCATCCGTGATGAGATTGTCATCCAGGATGAGTTCCCTCAGGTCAGCAAGCTGCGAAAGCGCGGCGAGGCTCACTACATGCATCGGCTGGCCTCCTCCAATCTTGAGGCTGGTCAAAATGACACTGCTCTTGGGAGCCTTGCCCAACGAGAGGATCTCGGATTCCGCGGAGCCCTTCTTGATTTTAGCGCTGCCTCCGAGCGACAGCGCCCATTCGATCGCCTGGGTGGGAGTGAAAGGTTTGGGCGCGGGCTCCTGAAGCGCATCCGGTGGCAGAGTCGCGGGCGCGGCTTCCTTCCTGGGCTTGCTGTCATTCTTCGGCTTCGGTTCCACCGGTTTGGAGGGCGCCATGGCCAGGTTTGCATTGGGCGCAGGGGTCGTAGACGGCGCAGGCGCCACCGCCGCGATTGCGGGCTCGACGGCCAAAGGATGGCGCTGTTTTTCCAAATCCTCCCGCAAGTCTTGGATGGACCGTGCACCGCTGTTATCGCCCTTCAGGGTGAGTTCCGCTTGGAGCGCGGCGAGCGCTTGGTCGTAGCGTGCATACACGGGTTCGGCGGCGACATCCCGTTGTTTGATGAGGGGCGCCTGAGCTTTGCGGTAGGTGCTGCGTAACTCCCCGAGGCGGGCAATAATGTTGACGGGATCCGCGGCGGGCAGAGGTCGCTGGTCGTTGATCCGATGCTTCTCCGCCTGAAGGGCGGTCACGTCGTCTGGTCTGCCGTCCTTCTGCGCCTTGGCCAACGCAGCCTCCACCGCAGCGAGGTATTGATTATCAAGAACCGCAAAAGCCTTGGCGCTGCCGCGGATCACATCGCGCTCGTAGGCATCCTTGAACTGGGCCTCGAGGTCCGCGAGCCTTTTGGAAATCACACCTTTGGGACGCAATTCCGCTCTGTGAAACACCGCATCGGAAGTATAGGTGGCCACGGCGGGATGCCGGGGACTCTTCATGTTTCCCGCCCAAACGGACGACTGGCTGCCAAGGCTCAGGCGTGCAAGATCGCCGCTCCATTTCACGACTTCCTTGCCATCAAGCACGGCGCGTAACGAACCTTTGCGCACTTCGATCATGCAACGATAGCGCTGTCCAATCTTCAAACGCGGCAGCGCGGCATTGATTTCCCCGGGGGTCGCACTGTCAATCAGCCTGCCGTCGAGGTAAGGGCCAAAGCCGAAGCAGGTAGGATCCTCTTTTTTTGGACCCATCTTCCAAACAATAAGGTGGGTTGGCAGCGGCAAGATTTGCGTGATCTCCCGTGAGCCGCCGGTGATGGTGAATTCGATTTCAAAATCGTACTCGTCCGGCGCGGTCTTGTTAAACTCCAGGACCTGGGCCTTGCCGCCTTTTTCTTGGGTGGTGGTCAATCCATCCGGCTTCATTTCCCACCGGCCCACCAGCGCATCCCGCGCCGCATCCACCGTGGCCAGGAGATTGATGGGCGCGATGGAGGCAGCTTCGCCGGCCAGGGCCGGGGCCGCTGGGCTTGCCACACGGTCCGTGTCCCACTCCACGAGGAAACCCACGGAGCGTCCCAGCTTCTTCGACGACTCCCACTTCGCCACCCAGTGAGGACCGCCACGTTCAAAATTCATAAAGCCGGCTCCGCGTGCTTCCACACTCGGGTCAGGCTTTCGATTTCCATCCCAATTTTCAAAAGACCAGGGCTCGCCGGTGATCCACCTCCACGGCGCGCCCTCGCCGACGTGCTTGATGCCTCCAATGTAGAACAGCTGCTCCTTGGGCAAGTTTTCCACGAACGTCTGGCGCACCCAATCGTTCTCCTCCTGGGTGGTAAGGGCGGCCAGGTGGCCACCCATGGCAATGGCCTGATCGTTGGCCTCCCGCCAGCTCAGGTCCGCATAGACCAGGAGGTAGCGGTGCCCGCCAAAAGACTGGGCTCCCGCGGCGGCCACGGGACTTTCCACGGCATCCGTGTCCCACTCCACCAGGAAACCTTGGATGCGCGACTGGCCCTTGTCCGGGCCATCGTTGAAGTAAATTCTATAGCTGACATCCCACGCGGCAACCCACTCTCCTCCTTTAGTGCCCCAGTATTGAAGTCCAAACGTGTTGGCGGTTTCCGGTTTCGGTGAAAATTTTGGATTTTGGAACGACCAGGGTTCTCCGGTCACCCAAGTCCATTGGTTGCTGTCCTTCGCCCGAACGCCTCCGATGTGGAAGAGCCTGCCCGGTGGCACGGTTGAGGATGTGACAAAGGTTTTGCGCACCCAGTCATCTTCTTCTTTCGTGGTGAGGGTGGCGAGATGGCCTCCCATTTTCTCGGCCTTCACCTTGGCCGTGATCCACGATTCATCGTCCATAAAAAATTTGTAGCGGTGACCCCCGAAGGGGAGTGCATCCGCGGGCGCGGGCTTGCTGGCAATTTTCGGGGATTCCACCGGGTCCGTGTCCCATTCCACCAGGAAACCTTCGATGCGGTTCCGACCCTCATGAAGAATGACCTTGAAAGTGGGGTTCCAACTGGCGGACCATTTGCCTGCACCCAAGGGGTAGTTCAGATAGACGACGCCGACCGGATTTGGGATTCCCTTGGGCTCGGTGCCCTTTTCCCAGTTCGTATACGACCAGAGCTCGCCGTTGCTCCAGCGGAAGGGGCTGTCACCGCCTGGGGCCTTGAGTCCGCCAATGAAAAGGAGATGCGCCGCGGGCAGCAGGTTCACAAATGTGGTGCGCACCCAGTCATCCTCTTTCTTGGTGGTGAGGGTGACCAGGTGTCCACCCAACGCCCCGGCTTGATCGTTCGCTTCATTCCAAGTCATTTCACCACGGACGAATTTGTAGCGATGACCGTTGAACGGGATCGAGTCCGGAGGAGCGGGCCAGGCGGAGGCCAGAGCAGCTTTAGGGAGGGTTTCGGCTGGGATGGGCGTGGTGAGATCATCCCATTCCACGAGGAAGCAATCGGAGTCGCGGGCGGACACATCATCCCAGACGACACTGTTTCCCTCCAGCATCATGGTGAGGTACGGACCACTGCCGTCCGGCCCCCGGGTGCCCCAGAGGCTCATGTCAAAAGGCTCGCCAGTCACCCAGACCCATGGAGCGCCACGCCGTGCCTGAGATCCGCCAATCATCACATGGGCGGTGCGCAGGCCGCGCTGGTGGAGAAGCTGTTCGTGCGCCCACTGCCTTTCTTCCTTGGTGGTGAGAGTCGCCAAGTGTCCGCGCATGGCTTCCGCTCTTATCTTGGCCTTTTCCCAGGCGAGCTGCTCATTGACAAAGAGGTAGCGATGACCGCCAAAGATAAGCGTGCCCGCGGGTTGCTGCACCGGAGAGGCGGATGAACCTGCCTCGGCCGCAGCAGCGGTGGGCGGTCCATGCGCCGCAAATTTCTGCCAGCCGAAGTAACCGCCCACCGCCAGCGCGGCCACGGCGAGCAAGGCGGGACGTTTCGACTTCTTCTCCTTCACCGGCTCATAAGTCACCACTTCATGCACGGGCTGGGTCATGCCCGGACGCCGTGCCACGGGCTTCCTCGCGATCATCTGCCGCTGCACCAGCGCCAGTTCCTGCTTCGGGATCGCGGAACTGCTGGGGCCGTGCGCCTCCAGCTTGGGCGTGTTTAAAATGACGTCCAGGTCATACCGGATCTCCAGCGCGGTCTGGTAGCGCTTTTCCCGGTCCGGATCCATGGCCTTCGCCACGATGGCGTCGAAACGCTCGTCGATGGCTCCTTTGGTGACCACGCTGGGCATCTCAAACATGCCGCGTGGCACCTTCCCGGTGAGCATTTCGTAAAGCATCACCCCCACCGCGTAGAGATCGGCGCGCGCGTCAGTCTTGATGCCGGGGATCAAGGCTTCAGGCGCCACATAGTCCGGCGTGCCCACCGCCAGATTGCTCTTGGTAAACCCACCGCCCTGATTGAACTCCACCC
>Ga0265327_10005600_pt1 | contig 10405 bp, 12 predicted proteins | sample 41621metaG_FD_202089 | JGI IMG/M metagenome (GOLD analysis project Ga0265327, IMG submission 202089) | Rhizosphere microbial communities from Carex aquatilis grown in University of Washington, Seatle, WA, United States - 4-16-21 metaG | ecosystem: Host-associated > Plants > Roots > Rhizosphere... | reverse complement strand
CCGTTGCCCAGCAGTGAGCTGTTGAAGTAGTCGCGGGTCTGGAAGATGTAGGGCACGGTGTTGCGGACGAAGCCCATGGGGTCGGCCGACAGCGGCCAGGCCACCGCGTTGAACACGACGGGCACCGCGATCGCGGCCACCAGGGCGCGCCACTGCCGGTTGAGCAGGGGGAGTAGCAGCAGGACGCCCAGCAGCGGCTTGAGCACCAGGGTCAGCCCGATGGCGGCTCCCGCCAGCCACTCGTGGTTCTTCTTGCCGTCCAGCAGCCAGGTGAAGAACAGCACCTCGGCCAGCAGGATGCAGCCGTTCACGTTGGTGAAAACCAGTGTGTTGGTGACCGATTCGGTGCAGTACATGGCCAGCAGGAGCGCGGGCAGTGCCACCGAGGTCAGCGAGAACTTGAACAGCCGTACCAGAAGGCAGGCGGCGATGATGATCGCCACCGAGTTGATCGCCACGAACCAGAACCGCGACGCGAACTCCGGCAGGAACCCGAACGGCGACAGCAGCAGGGTGCCGCCGGGCGGGTACAGGTAGTGCGGGTCGACGTAGTTGAAATGCTCGTTGTAGATGGCCCAGTGCCGCCGGAAGTTCGACACCGCGCGGTACACCGGACCGAAGTCGTCGGTGATGTAACCGTTGGTCGTCAGCACGTAGCTGCGGTGGATGATCGACACGATCGCGATGGGCCACAGCGCATTGCGGACGATGTTCGCGGTGCTCTGCGGGCCGGTGCGGGGACCGAAGACGCTCAGGAGCGATAGAGGGCGCGTCACCACCGAACCCTATAACGGGGCGCCGGACGGCCCTGTCAGGCCGGGCAGAACGTGTCGGTGTCCGGCAGCTTGCCGGTGTTCAGGTAACCCTGGACGGGCGGCAGGGCGCAGGCCGTGTAGATGACGGTGCCGTGGCCGGTGCCCTGCCACATCACGCGACGGCTGTTGTTGCCCGCGTTGATCGCCATCGCGGCCACGGCAGCCACGCCGTCGCCCCCGACGATCGCGTCGTTGTGAGTGCCGAGCAACAGGATCGGCACCTTCAGCTCCTTGGGTGCCGCGGGTGCGGGACTGCTGGGCCAGCTCAGGCACGGCGCCAGGCTGAGGGCGCCGACGGCGCCGAACTGCGGGTACTTCTTGGGCCAGGCCACCAGCAGCTCACGCACGCGGTCCGGGGTGGGCCGGTTGACGGAGTCGTCGCACCGGTTGACGAACTGCCCGTCGGTCTGGCGCGTCGCCTCGGCCGTCGCACTCAGCGCGTTGAGGGCGGTCGCGTCGCCGCCGCGCGCCGCGGCCAGCGCTCCGGCGAGGGACAGGGTGTTGGCGAGCCCGTCGCCGCGCGGGTAGCCCAGCGCCGTGGTGATCGACTCGACCAGACCGGCTGTCGAGGCGCCGCCGGCACCGCGTCCGGCGCGTGCCTCGGCCAGCATGCCGTCGATGGCACCCTTGGGGTCTGGGCCCAGCGGGCAGTTGTTGGCGACGCACTGCGCGGCGAACGCGTCGAGCGCCGCCTGCTGGCCCTTCACCCGCTGCTCGGCCATGGCTTCCGCCGAGATGCCCAGCGGCAGGGGGGAGTCCAGCACCAGCCGGGAGACCTTCGTGGGATGCGATGCCGCGTACGCCAGGGCGATCTGGGCGCCGTTGCCGATCCCGAGGACGGCGAGTGCGGGCACGTCCCAGGTGCTGCGCAGCCGCTCCAGGTCTTCGGCCGAGTGCGCGTTGTCGTAGGCCGACTCGCCGGGGGCGATGCTGTCGGTGCAGTCGGTGGTGGCCGAGGTGGCGACTTTCGCCAGGTTGGCCACCTGGTCGTCGCCCGACAGGAACTGGGCCTGGTCGAGGAGGTCCTGGCGATCATTGCTCGACACACAGCTGAGCGGCGCGGACATGCCCATACCGCGGCGGTCGACGGCCACGACCGGGCGAGTTTTCAGCAGGTCGACCCCGCCGCGCTGCAGCCACACCGGCAGTTGATGTGAGGTCGGGACGTCCGACCCGGTGGTCATCACGATCGGGCCGGCGTCGGCCGGCGTACTGGCGAGCCGGGCACGCACCACGCCGATGCTGACGGTCCCGGACGAGCCGCCCAGAGAATCGAGGTCGGCGTCGTAGTCAGAGCAGTCGAGGATGACGCCGGGCACGGCGGGCACCGTCGCGTCGCCGAACACCCGCGACGTGCATTCATGCCACGTCATGTCCTTCTTGGGCACACTGATCGGCGGCGGGCCGTCAGGTGCCTTGGAGGTGGTCGCCGCGCCCTGCGGACGGGCACCGGAGTCGGTGACGTACCGGGGGTTGGCGGCCAGCAACGGAGCGCATCCCGCGACGACCGTCGACAGCACCACGGTCGACAGGCTCAGGGCCGGGAGCAGCAGGCGGCGACGCATGGCCACCACAGTAGCGATGCCGGTGCGGCGGATCCGTCAGCGGACGTAGCGCGTGTACAGGTAGCCCGCGGTGTCGGTGAGGACGTGGCTGCGGCGCAGCCGGGTGTGCGCCTCGCCAGGGCCGGAGGCGATCCGCCGGGCGAATCCGCCGACCAGGATCGGCGCGATGGTCACACACATCTCGTCGATCAGGTCTTCCTCGATCAGCATGTTCAGCACTGACGGTCCGCCTTCGGTGAGTACCCGCCGCAGCCCGCGCTCGCCGAGGATGCGCAGCACGACGTGCGGGTCGACCCGGTCGGGGGCGGTGCCGGAGGCGTCGATGACCTCGGCGAGCCCGGTGAACCGGCGGCAGGTGTCGTCGATGCTGTCGCGGCTGGTGAGGATCAGTGGCGGGACTTCGGTGCGGGTGAAGAACTTGGCGTCGTGGGGGATGTCGGCGCTGTGCGTGATGACCGCGATCGGCGGCACCTCGGCCTGGCCGCGGAGCTGACGGGCCTGCCGCTGCGGCGCGGACATCTGGGCGCCGGAGTAGTTCTCGATGCGTACGGTCGCCGCACCGACCAGGATGACGTCGGCCTGCTGGCGCATGAAACCGAACAGCGCCCGGTCACCGGGACCCGCCAGGCCGCCGGCGCGGCCGTCGTCGGTGGCGCCGCCGTCCAGGCTGGAGATCATGTTGGCGCGCACCCAGGGCCGGTCCAGTTCGGCGGGGTAGCTGTAGAAGGGCGCCAGCAGCGTGTCGTCGCCGGTCTCGGCGCCGGCCGGGAAGGCAGCGCCTACCGCGCTGAGCTCTGTGAGCTGCGTCGCAGCGTCGGGATCGGACACGTGGATCATTGCAACACGCCGCTATGGTGCGTTCATGCCTGGGGCCAGCGAAGTAGCGCACCTGACCGATCGTCACCCGACCGTCACGCCGGAAAGACTGATCGCCGAACTGGTCCCGCCACCCACCTTCGCCGACGTCAGCTACGACTCCTACCGGCCCGACCCGAATGAGCCGTCGCAGACCGCGGCCGTGGTCTCGGCGCGCAAATTCTGCGAGGACGCGGCCCGCCAGCGGGCCGGCAAGAAGAAGCTGTTCGGCAAGCGTGAGGCACTGCCCGGGGTCGGCATGTACCTCGACGGCGGCTTCGGTGTCGGCAAGACCCACCTCTTGGCGTCGACCTACTACACGCTGGCCGGAGCCAACGCGGGCCCAGCCGCGTTCGCCACGTTCGGTGAGCTGACGCAGCTGGCCGGCGTCTTCGGCTTCACCGAGTGCATCGACCTGCTGTCCGACTATGTGGTGGTCTGCATCGACGAGTTCGAGCTCGACGATCCCGGCAACACTACGCTGATCTCGCGGCTGCTCTCGGCGCTGGTGGAGCGCGGCGTGTCGATCGCGGCGACCTCGAACACGCTGCCCGAACAGCTCGGTGAGGGCCGCTTCGCCGCGCAGGACTTCTTGCGGGAAATCAACACGCTGTCAAGCATTTTCACCACGGTCCGCGTCGAAGGCCCCGACTACCGCCAGCGCGCCCTGCCGTCGGCTCCGGTGCCGCCGTCGGAAGACGAGGTGCGGTCCTGGGCCGTCGGCGTCGAAGGCGCCACGCTCGACGAGTTCGACGCGCTGTGCGCGCACCTGGCGACCATGCACCCGTCGCGGTATCACGCGTTGATCGAAGGCGTGCAGCGGGTTTTCATCACCGGTGTGCACATGGTCTACGACCAGGCCGTCGCCCTGCGGCTGGTGTCGCTGATCGACCGGCTCTACGACGCGGGCATTCCCGTGGTGGCGTCGGGGGAGAAGATGAACACCGTCTTCAGTGAAGAGATGCTGGCCGGCGGCTTCCGCAAGAAGTACCTGCGTGCCACGTCCCGCTTGCTCGCGCTGACCCATGAGGGCACCCAGCTCCACGCCTGAGGGCTACAGCGGCCGCACCAGGACGTAGTCGCTCTCGGTCCGGGTACCGAGCTGAAACGTCTTGGTGCCGCTGATCTCGAACCCGTGCTTGCGGTAAAAGCGTTGGGCGCGTTGGTTTTCCTGGTTGACGCCCAGCCACACGCATCGCGCGCCGAGGTCCCGGGCGAACCCCACCGACGCGTTCATGAGGGTCGCGGCCGCCTCGCCGCCGTGGACGTCTGGCAGTACGTAGCACTTGGACAGTTCGACGGCCGGCCGTTCCGGCACGGCGCGTTGGACGTCGGCGTCGTCGGCCACGCCGCGAATCAGCATGGTGTAGCCCAGGATTCGGGCCTCATCGTGAACGATGAACACGGCTCGCTCGGGATCGCGCAGGTACTCACCGAACCGATCGGCGGACAGATTGCCGGCGATGAAGGCCGCGATGTCGTCGGGCGTCGATGACGGCGGGCAGGCCAGCGGGAACGTCGTGGCGGCCACCTGGGCCAGTTCTGCAACGTCCCCGGCTTGCGCCACCCGCACCTGCACCGTCATTGGGATCTCCTTACCCACGAACACAAAACTGCCCCTGTCCGCGAGGGGCAGGGGCAGTTTATGTCCGATCGTCGGAGTCTCAGGGCAACTGGTCGCCCGGCTGCCAGATGTTCCACTGCGCCAGGTGGGTGCCGGTGGCCGGGTTGAGCATGACCACATTGGTCACCAGCCCGCGGTAGACGTCCCAGTAGACGACGCCGTCGACGGTGGAGCCCGCGGGCGCGCTCAGCAGCTTGAGTTCCAGCGCGTTGGGGTCGTCGGTGTGCTTGGACGCGTAGGCGTCGGCGTACGGGGTGACTCCGCTGAAAGTGACGCCCGAGGCCATCCAGTGGGGATTGGGCGTCGAGATGACGTGCACGGTGACGTCGGCCTTCCAGGGGCCGCCCTGATTGCGCCAGCGTGGCGAACCGTTCCAGGTCCAGCCCGGCGGTTCGTCCGATGGCTGCACGCTGCGGACGGTGACGTCCGCAACGAGGCCCTTGAAGTCGACGTGGAGGGTCTGGCCGAGGTTGCCGATGCTGGTCTCGGCCACCGCCGATGGCGCCATTGTGGCGGCCAGGAGGGTCAACGCACCGAGCAAGCCCGCCAACCAGCGGTAGGTCCTGTTGCCGTTCACGCCCGTGCTCATCGCGTCCTCTCCGTAATGACTGCATCGCATGATGGCATACCGCCATCATGGCCTCGCCGGAATGGACTAGATCTGGCCACTTCGTGGAGGTCAGTGGGCCGTTTCGTCCCTGTCAGTGGACACTCCTGCTTGCCCGGGCTGTTCCGCGGCTGATTTTTGGGCGGCGACGAAGTCGGTGAGCATCCTCTCGAGTTCGGTTTCGAGGCGGCCCTTGTCGACGCCGAGACGGGTCAACGGCCCGTCCGCGTCCTCGGATTCGAGCAGTGCCAACAGGATGTGTTCGGTTCCGATGTAGTTGTGCCCCAACCGAAGTGCCTCACGGAAGGTCAGTTCCAGCACCTTTTTGGCGGCGCCGTCGAACGGGATCAGGGCCTTGGGTTCGGCGGTGCCTGCGGGTACGGCGGCGGTGGCGCGGATCTGGTCGGCGGTGATGCCTTGGTTGCTCAGCAGGACCATGGCCAGTGATCCCGGGTCGGTGAGCAGTCCGAGCAACAGATGGTCCGGGGTGATCTCGGTGCTGCGGGACGTGTGGGCGGCTTGTTGGGCTTCGACGACGGCGGTGCGGGCGCGCGGGGTGAACCGGCTGAACCCGTCCTTGGGATCCATGGTGTCGAGCCTGGGTTCCTTGGGGACGAAGCGTTTCTGGGCGGCCTGCTTGGTGACGCCCATGCTGCTGCCGATGTCGGTCCACGACGCCCCGGAGCGGCGGGCCTGGTCGACGAAGTGGCCGATGAGATGGTCGGCGATGTCGCCGAGGTGTTCGGCGGCGAGCATCGCGTCGGTGAGTTGATCGAGTGGTTCGGCGTGCACCTTTTTGATCGCCTCGATCAGGTCATCGAGGCGGATGGTGCCGGCAATCGGATTGGGGGTGGAGGTGTGCGCGGATTCAGGAGATGGAGACATACGTCAACCGTAGGTTGACGATCGGTGATCGTCAACCACAAGTTGACGATGCTACGAGTGGCGCAGCGTGTCCCAGTCGTGCTCGGTTTCCAGTTGCTCGATGGCCTTGGCGGTGCGTTCCTTGAGCACCAGGGTCACGGTCAGGGCGAGCAGGCCACCCACCAGCAGCGCAACCCAGGAGAACCGCGCCAACCACTTCTCGGCGGCCACGCCCAGGTAGTAGACGACGGCCGTGGTGCCGCACGCCCACACAATTCCGCCGGCTGCATTGGCGGCCAGGAAGCGCGTGTAGTGCATCTTGAGGGCTCCGGCCAGTGGCCCGGCGAAGATGCGCAGCAACGCGACGAAGCGGCCGAAGAACACGGCCCAGACGCCCCAGCGGCTGAAGAGCCGGCGAGCGAGTGCGACGTGGCCCGGACCGAAGTGTTTGGGGAACCGGCGGCCGAGGCGTTCGAACAATGACATGCCGAAGCGGCGGCCGATGCTGTATCCGATCGAGTCGCCGATGATGGCGCCGGCGGCGGCGGACAGTCCGACGCCCAGCGGGTCGATGTCCAGGGTGTGTCGAGACGACATGACGGCAGCCGTGACCAGAATGATCTCGCCCGGCAGCGGGATGCCCAGGCTTTCGAGCCCGATCACGAGCCCGACCACGAGATACACCGCCAGCGGCGGGATCGATTGCAGCAGCGCGTCGACGTCCATGCCGCTAAGGATGCACTACTACGGGGTAGCTGGAGGCGCAGGCGCCGCCGGTGCCGGGGCCGGCGCCGGGGCAGGAGCACCGCCGCCTCCGCCGAGGGTGCCGAGAATCGCGATCGCGGCGCGGGCCTGTGGGGAAATGTTGGGCCCCGGCCCGGCCGAATCCGGTGCGGCATCGGTGACGTGCCACGGCTGGCAGCCGCTGGTCTTGAACGCCTTGTCCGTCTCGTCGATGAGCACGACCTGGGGCTTGGCGGTCATGGCGCTGTCGATGACGTTGTTCTTGGCGTGCGGGTCCACGTTGTTCATCCGCCGCCAGTAGCAGCGCTTGTCGCCGACGGGTCCGGCGGTGGCGTAGGTGCCGGGTGCGATGTCCTTGCCGACGATGAACAGTCCGTCACTGTCGATGCTGGTCTTCAGTCCTCCGGCGGGGGCGGCGGGACCCGGAGGGGCGGGGGTGGGCGTGGGGTCGGCCACGGCGGTGGCCGCCGATACGCCCCAGCTCACCACGGCCAGTGCCGCGGCGGCGGCGATCGACGTCTTTGAGCTCATGACGTCAAAGTTTAGCTCTTCTAGCTATGTGTGTGGAGCGCCGAGTGGCGGAGAAAACAGCGCAGGGCGTGGGCCGTTGCGGCCCACGCCCTGACGACGTCGTGCGCGAGGATCAGTGCTGCGGTGCGAAAACGCCGCCGACCAGGCCGACGAGCTGCTTCGTGGCGAAGGTGCCGAGCTGGCCCGCACCCTGCTCGTAGTAGGTGCCTGCAGTGCCTGCGGCCTGGTTGTAGTAGGTGCCGGCCTTGCCCAGGGCCTGCTCGTTGTCGGTACCGAACTGGCCGATCGCGTGGTTGAGCTGCGTGCCGAACTGGCCGATCTGCTGGATCGGGTTCGGCGGCGGGGTCGGGGCCGCGGAGGCTGCGCCGGCGCCGGCGAGCGCGACGATTGCGGCGCCTCCAGCGAGAGCGATCGATCCTGCGATGCGGGTGGTGATGTTAGCCATGATTGGTGTCCCTCCTGGAGCGAAACTCGCTTACAGCAAACATTTGTAGTCCACATTTGCGCGTGGCGCAACCAAGTGAGCGAACTTTTCGCAAATTATTTGTTTGCAGATTCGGATTTGCTGACAGAAACGAGCGAGTTCCGCCGGCTGTTGCCTGCTGGGGCTGGTGTGGCGGTGCGGCGGTCTCGGCGCCCCCTGCTCGGCTGAGCGGTCAATAAGCGGCATGAACTGGCCTGATGGCCGTCGCGCGCAACCCCTTGAGTGCGCTGGTCACCCGCGGCGCTCGAGGCGGCGATGTCGGGCCTGTGAATTAGCTACGTCGAAGGCCGTCGGCGCCCACTGGCTATTGATAGCGCTGCTCCGAGTTGGTTCATCGGCGGATGGCAGTAAATCGTTACGCACCGTGTGAGGCAAATCCACCGGTGTTCACTGTGTCTACGCCTTCGGGGCGATCGGTGGTTGTGGGATGCCCTGGTGCCATGGGTTGCAAACGCGTAGGCTATGACTGAATGACCAAAGGAGTCATAGCAATGGCAGTGGCGTTCACGCCCGATGAGAAGGACCGCATTGCGCGCACCCTGGTCGATACGGCCGAGCAACTGTTCGCCACCCAGGGCCTGAAGAAGACGTCCCTGGATGAACTTGTCCGGCCCGCGGGGATTGCCAAGGGCAGCTTCTATGCCTTCTTCGACTCGAAGGAGTCGCTCTATCTCGAGGTGATGCTCCGGCGTGCCCCGCTGGTCGGCGCCGGGCTCGCTGAGGCGCTGGGCCGGCCCGTCGATGAGGAGAACCTCGTCGGCCTCATGCGCGCCATCACGGACGTGCTCGTCGACGATCCGTTGTACCGGCGGCTGCTGATGCGTGCCGACGAGCTGACGGCGGTCACCCGCCGCGTTGGGCCCGAACAACTCGCCCGGGTCATGCCGCAGATCGTCAGTCCTGTGCTCGACCACCTCGCGGCCGGGCAGCGCGCCGGCGTCCTGGTCGACGACATCGCGCCGGAGACGCTGCTGGGCGTCCTACGGTCCGTCGGGCTGCTGGTGATGAACCGCGACAGGTTCGGCGCCGAATACGACGACGTGCTCGAGGCAACCATCCGCACTCTGGCAAGGGGAATGCTCCGATGAAGCTTCTGGACAAGTACGCCCGCGCCGCCGGTATGAGCGACGAGGCCTGGCGCCGCCATGCCAACCCGTGGAGCGTATGGACGCGATTCGCGGCCATCCCGCTGATGATGCTGGCGATCTGGAGCCGCGTTTGGATCGGGTGGTGGGCCCTCGCGCCCATCGGCCTGGTCGTCCTGTGGCTGTGGTGGAATCCGCAAGCGTTCGCACCTGTCGACAGACCGGTCGCCTGGTCGTCCCGTGGTATCTACGGCGAACGGCTGTGGATGCAGGACCGTTCCCGCATGCCGGCGGGTTTCGCTGTGGTGCAAAGAATTTGGATAGTCGGCGCGTTGGCCGGGGCCGCGCTGCTGACGTGGGGGCTCGCCGCCCTGCTCATCTGGCCGGCGGTGTTCGGCGCCGTCCTCGTCGGGTACGGGCAGCTGTGGCGGATCGACCGGCTGGGCATCTTCTACGACCAGGTGACCGCCGGTCGGTGACCGGCGCCCCCAGCGTGCGCTGATCAGCCTTCGCAGGCGATGCCGTCGTTGTCGCGGTCCTGGGATGCCTTGTAGTCGGGGTCGCCTTGCGGGATGTTGTAGCGGCCGTCGGCGTGGGCCGCCGAACAGTTCTTGTACCCGGATGCCTGCGCGACGGGGGCGATGGCCACCCCGCCGGAAGTGATCAGGGCAGCAACGATCAACGCACGCAACATTTCGACCTCGGAGAGTTAGCTCGGATCGGCAATATGCCGATATTGCGAGCTGGACGCTACAGCCATCTTCACTGGACTGGGCATGGATTCGAGAAAAAACAGCGCGAAGGTACGAATATATTGCGGGTTGCTGGTTGTCGGCGCAGCCGCCAGGGCGAAAAAGAAAGACCCGGTTCGGAAACCGGGTCTGTTCTGAAACTCTGGTGCGCGATACTGGGATTGAACCAGTGACCTCTTCCGTGTCAGGGAAGCGCTCTCCCGCTGAGCTAATCGCGCCGGTCTTTATGGAGGTGGAGACGGGAATCGAACCCGTGTGCACGGCTTTGCAGGCCGTTGCCTCACCACTCGGCCACTCCACCGCTAGGGATGACTCTCTACCCTCGAGCGGATGACGGGATTCGAACCCGCGACCCCAACCTTGGCAAGGTTGTGCGCTACCAACTGCGCTACATCCGCGCGCAACGGATGAGATCGTCATCCGGTGCGAATTGAAACAGTAGTCGAACGGGAGGTTTATTCACAAATCCCTTGCGTGAG
>Ga0265327_10005599_pt1 | contig 10408 bp, 6 predicted proteins | sample 41621metaG_FD_202089 | JGI IMG/M metagenome (GOLD analysis project Ga0265327, IMG submission 202089) | Rhizosphere microbial communities from Carex aquatilis grown in University of Washington, Seatle, WA, United States - 4-16-21 metaG | ecosystem: Host-associated > Plants > Roots > Rhizosphere >... | reverse complement strand
CTGAATGTCACCGCATGTTGTTCTGCAATGCCCACGTCAAATGCACGGTCCGGCATGGCTTTCATCATAATGTTCAAAGAACAGCCCGATGGCATAGCCGGAGTAATTCCCACAATATCTAAATTTTTTTCTGCTAACTCCACAATGGTATGACCAAATACATCCTGGTATTTTGGAGGCTGCGGTGTTTTAGGAATTACTTTAATGATTTCGCCGGTGTCCTTATTAAACAAGCCCGGAGAGTGCCACACGGTCTCATTTCCTTCTTCGCTGAATTTATAACCTTTGCCCTTTTTGGTAAGAATGTGTAATAATTTTGGCCCCGGTATGTCTTTAAGATCGGCCAGAACCTTGGTAAGCCTTACCACATCGTGCCCGTCAACCGGACCAAAATAACGGAACTTTAAAGATTCAAATAAATTGCTTTGTTTTAATAAACTAGTTTTTACAGCATTTTCTACCTTGCTGGCAATTTCTTGCGCGTTAGGCCCGAATTTACTGATCTTGCCGAGCAGTTCCCAGATTTTATCTTTTGCTTTGTTGTAAGTATGTGAAGTAGTAATGTCGGTTAAATATTCTTTTAACGCACCAACATTGGGATCAATGCTCATGCAATTATCATTCAACACAACTAATAAATTGGCGTTTTCTACGCCGGCATGGTTTAGTCCTTCAAAGGCCAAGCCCGCTGTCATAGCACCATCGCCAATAACGGCAATGTGTTGTTTATCTTTTAAATTTTTGTATTTACTTGCAACAGCCATTCCCAAGGCAGCACTGATGGAAGTAGAGGAGTGGCCTACGCCAAATGTATCGTATTCGCTTTCACTTCTTTTCGGGAACCCGCTGATGCCTTTATAAACGCGGTTGGTGTGAAATACATCGCGGCGGCCGGTAAGAATTTTGTGACCGTATGCCTGGTGACCCACATCCCACACCAGCTGATCGTAAGGCGTGTTAAAAATATAGTGAAGTGCCACGGTTAATTCAACAACGCCCAAGGATGCACCGAAATGTCCGCCTTTTACAGAAACCAGGTCGATGATGTATTGCCGTAATTCTGAACTGAGTTGTTCTAACTGATCTTCGTTCAGTTTTTTTACGTCGGCAGGAGAGTTTATTGTTGCCAATAAATCTCCTGGAATAAAACCTGAACCTTTTACAATTTCCATTAATACAAAGATAAAATTATTTAACTCACTAATCGGGTTTTCTATTGCCAACAAGCAAAGAGTTTTTCCACGGTTTAGTATTAATTAACGCTTGATACAGGGAATGTTGATTTAAATCAAACTATCCACGTACGCTATAAAAAAAGCTCTCTTCAGGGTTTTTTGAGGAGATAACCTTTCTCTAAAATAACGGTTTCTTTTTCGCTGATACCAAGATCTATATTTTCAGCAATTTCCGAAAATCCTTTCTTCTTAATTAGTAAAGAGTATTTTCCGCCATGCATGGTAAAAAAATACTCACCATTCTCGTTCGTGTTGGTAGCTGCAATCTCATTATTTTGCTCATCTTTCACAATCACTTCTACATCCTGAACTCCATAACCTTCAAAGCCTTCGCGGATTGTCCCTTTTAGAATACTCAGCCCGTTACTCATTTTCTTTTTGCCGTCCGGTTCTAAAATGGCATAATCTTTCAAATCAATTTTATAAATGTCGTTTTCTCCCAACCCTCCTTTACGATCGCTGGAAACATAAGCATACTTTGCGTCAGCACTGATAGTCAATTGTCCTTCTTTGCTGCTACTGTTTATCGGGTACCCTACGTTTACCGGCACCGACCATTTTCCTTTTTCATACACTGTTTTTAACACATCGTAACCACCCATGCTTTTAGGTCCGTTGCTACAGAAGAAAAGTGTTTTTCCGTCAGGCGCCAGGAACATTCCTGCTTCGTCATATGCCGTGTTTATTTCCGGACCAAGATTTGTTGGAATACCCCATTCTGTTTTGCTTTTCTTTTCCACCATCCAGATATCACTGCCGCCATAACTACCTTTGCGTTCGCTGGAAAAAAAGTAGCGTTTACCGTCGGGCGAAACACAAGCTCCTCCTTCCCAATACGAAGAATTAATAGGTTTCCCCAGTGTTTCAGGAACCTTCCATTTTCCATTGGCGAGTTTACTTACAAAAACGCTACCGCCCCGTTTAGCGGCATTACTCATGTCGTTGTAATAAATAAAAATTTGTTTTCCGTCGGGAGAAATGCTCGTTACCGCGTCGTGCGCTTTGGTGTTAACGGCACTTCCCATACTTCCTGCTTTTGAGAAATTATGGCTTACTGAATCAAGCGTAGCAGTATAAATGTTTTCGAAAAATTTTCCATCTCCTTCCACATCTGTGGGATCGTTAGTTGTTTCAGGACGACGCGTTGTAAAAACAATTCGTTTGCCATCAGCTGTGATGCAGGGATTTTTGTCATCGTATTTACTGTTTATTTCAGAACCAAGATTGGTAATAACAACAGGAATGGGACTTGCAATCAATAATTTTGCATTTTCGCACTGACTTAAAAAGGTATCGGCATCTTCCTGCGATTCTTTATCATCAGCGGGAGAGGCTTTAAATAATTTATATTCCTGGATAGCCTGATCGAAATTTTCTTCCGCCTGATACACTTTACCAAGGTATAAATGAGTTTCTGGCTTTACGTCTACATTTATTTCCACCGCTTTTAACAAGCTTAGTTTTGCATTTGAAATTTGATTCAGATTATAATAACACAGACCGATGTAGTATTTCACGGAAGCATTATTCTGGTTGTCTTTTTCTACATCTCTAAAAGTATTTAGGGCACCAATGTATTCTCCTGCAAACATCTTTTGTTTGGCTGAAAAGATCTTAGCGGCATCGCCCGCATTGGAAAATACATTTCCCTTTTTATCTTTTTGCCCGGAAACAAATACCGAAATAAAAAGGGTAAGAAACAATAAAGTAAGTTTGTTCATAGAGTAACAATTAGAAAAACTAAAATACAGGTTATTTTTTTAAACCAGCAGTATTGTGGAAAAAGTTTTTGCGTTTTTACAAGCTCTTTTCCCAGATAAAAATTAAGTATACTGTAAATGAAATTTCATTAAATTTGAAAATCTTAAATTGAATGCAAAACAATTTATTTTATGAAAACACTAAGGGAATTAAACTTTTATAAAAACTATAAAATAGCCATGTTGCCGCAACCCAACACAAATGAAGTTGACATGGCTATTCCATGTGGCCATTAAAATCAATAAAAACTACATATGAAGAAAAATATACTCGTTTTAACCTTAACACTTGGATTATTTATTACACTGCTTATTGCGAGTTGTGCAAAACACGTGGGTAAACTGCCTGTAACAACAACCACCACCACTACAGGAACCCCCGGTTCTGTTTCGCCATGTGATACCATCACGTATACAAAACACATTAAACCACTTTTTGATAACTATTGCATCAGTTGCCATGGCACACCTCCAAATACGGGCGCACCAATTTTTACAACCTATGCTGCAGTAAAAGCAGATGCTGCTAAAATTAAAACGTACGCGGTAGATGGTGTTCCTGAAATAATGCCTCAGGGTGGTCCGCCATTGGCACAAGCTCAGAAAGATCTCATTACCTGTTGGGTAAATAATGGAATGAAGGAGTAGCCATGAGGTTGAGCATAGCTCACATTGCTATTGATGCTGTTAGAGTAGAGGATAAAATATTTTAAGAAATAAAAAGGTTACGTCTTCTTCCGCATGCTCACCACAATGGGCACACCACTAAAGTCGTATTTTTCACGGATTTTATTTTCAAGGAAACGTTTATAGGCCTCGGTTACATACTGCGGCAAGTTGCAATAGAACATAAACAAGGCTTCTGTTTTTAATTGTGTAATGTATTTTACTTTTACGTATTTGCCCTTAACAGCCTGTGGTGGCGTGCTATCAATAAGCGGTAATAAAAAATCGTTTAACTCGCGGGTAGGAATGTGACGGGTTTTATTTTGATACACCGTCATAGCTACTTCCACGGCTTTCATAATCCTTTGTTTGTCCTGCACCGAAATAAAAAGAATAGGAATATCTTTAAAGGGTTTTATGCGTTCGCGGATTTTTTCTTCGTATTCTTTTGCCGTCTTGGTGTCTTTTTCAACAAGGTCCCATTTGTTTACAATAATGGCCACACCCTTACGGTTTCTTTCAATTAAACTTAAGATGCTTAAATCCTGCGCTTCAATACCTTGTTCAGCATCGATCATCAATAAACACACATCGCTTCTTTCAATGGCATTAATACTGCGCATCACACTATAAAACTCAAGATCTTCATGTACTTTGGCTTTACGGCGAATTCCCGCCGTATCTATTAACCAAAAATCATGTCCGAATTTTGAATACCGGGTATTGATTGTATCCCTTGTAGTTCCCGCAACTGCTGTTACGATATTTCTTTCTTCGCCTAACAAAGCGTTCGTTAAAGAAGATTTTCCAACATTCGGTCTCCCTACAATGGCAATGCGTGGAATTTCAATTTCTTCTAATCCTTTTTCTTCTTTGGGAAGGATCTCCACCAAAGCATCCAGCATATCGCCGGTACCACTTCCACTGATAGCGGAAATAGGATAAACAGTTCCCAATCCAAACTGGTAAAACTCTGCGGAGTAGGCCGCCTTTTCGTGACTATCAACCTTGTTAGCCACAATGATGCAGTCTTTTTTACTTTTACGAATAATTTTAGCTACCTCCGTATCAAACTGGGTAACGCCTTCCACCACATCAACAACAAAGATCAACGCATTACTTTCATTAATGGCAATCTCTACTTGTTTGCGGATTTCCCCCTCAAAAATATCATCACTGCCTCTTATGTAACCGCCAGTATCAATCACACTGAACTCAACACCCTGCCATTCTGCTTTTCCGTAATGGCGGTCGCGCGTAACTCCCGCAACTTCATCCACAATAGCCTGGCGGGTTTCGGTTAAACGATTAAAGAGTGTCGACTTACCAACATTTGGTCTTCCTACTATTGCAACTACATTTGACATAAGGCGGCAAAAGTACGAAATTTAACCCAAATATGCAGTAGAAAGGTGCACAATGGCCAAACTATTGACTAATGGCATATTGTAAAATCTCCCTAATTCGTGTATATTTGATTAATGTCCACCAAACAGTTACTTATATTTTTCTTTTTAGGATGTTTTTGCCTTTTTCAGGCGCAGAGTGATATTAATCCCCACGTTATAAGTCCACATGTAAGCCCAACCTTAAAGCTTACCGAAAATCTTGGACAATGGGAAACGCAGATCTTATTCAAAGCGCAATTAGATGGAGGAGTTTTATTCGTTGAAAAAACCGGACTTACGTTTAATTTTTATGATAAAAAAAAATACAGGGCATTACATCATGGCGGTATTCTTAAAAATCAATACAAAGATCTCACTATTAAAGGCCACGCTTACAAAATAAATTTCGAGAACTGCAATCCCTCTGCCAATATTGAGAAGGCCCAGGAAGGACCGGATTATGAAAATTATTATTTGGGCAATGATAAATCAAAATGGAAAGGCGGTGTAAAAAATTACCACCAGGTTTTTTTAAGAAATGTTTATCAGGGAATTGATTATGAAATGATAACAGCGGTGAGTCGTTTAAAATATAATTTTCATGTAAAAGCAAATGCTGATCCTTCCGCTATAAGGCTTCGCTACCAGGGCGTAGACAAAATTAAATTGAAGGACGGAACTTTAGTTTTAACGCTTGCAGTAAATGAAGTGATAGAGCAAAAACCCTACGCTTATCAGTTAATGAACGGCACAGTGAAGGAAATAAAATGTGTCTATATTTTTAAAAATAATGTTTTAAGTTTTGATTTTCCCGAAGGTTACGATAAAAAGTACGAACTAATTATTGATCCTATTTTAGTTTTTGCGGCACAATCAGGTTCTACAGCCGATAATTTCGGAATGACGGCCACTTATGATACGCAGGGAAATTTATATGCGGGAGGAACAGCTTTTAACATTGGGTATCCTACAACTACGGGCGCTTATTCAACGAGCTTTGCGGGTAATAGTGGTACAGATGTGGTAATCACCAAATATAATTCTGTGGGAACAAATCTGCTTTATTCAACTTACATTGGAGGAACAGGATCTGAAATTGTTACCAGCTTAATTGTGGACGCCAACAATAATCTTTGTTTTTACGGGGCAACCGGATCTTCAAATTTTCCGACTTCAACAGGAGCTTACGACGTTACTTTTAATGGGGGTTTTCCGCTAAGTTTTATTTTTAATGGCACAACCTTTAATTCCGGTACCGATATTTATGTTGGAAAATTCAACTCAACTGGAACTTCTTTACTAGGGTGTACTTTTTTAGGAGGCAGTGACAATGATGGCGTTAATCATGTGAATCATCAAAGCTTCTTACCTGCTTTTAATGTATTTGAATTTGTTACCGACTCTTTGCAGCGAAATTACGGAGATCAATACCGGGGCGAGATTCAGCTTGACGTTTTGAATAATATTTATATCATCAGCAGTACGCGTTCTTCAAATTTCCCAACAGTAAATGCTTATGACAACAGTCTTGGAGGAAAGCAGGATGCTATTGTTGCTAAATTTAATTCTTCACTAACGCAGTTATTATTCTGCACATATTTAGGTGGAAACTTAAACGATTGTGGAAATTCTTTGATTGTGAACGGTGCTAATGAAGTATATGCCACGGGAGGAACCTGTAGTTCTGATTTCCCAACAACCACTGGCGCTAACAGCACCACTTATAATGGAGGACAGACGGATGGTTTTATATCCCATTTTAATGCAGCCGGAAATTCTTTATTGCAATCTACTTATGTTGGAACTTCAAGTTACGACCAGTGTTATTTTATTCAAACAGATAAGTACAGCGATATTTATGTATATGGACAATCACTTGGAGCAATGCCTATAGTAAACTTCGGCAGCATTGTTCCCTATAATAATCCAGGAAGACATCAGTTCATAACCCGTTACAACAGCAGTTTGTCCGTTAAAAATATGTCCACTGTTTTTGGAAGCGCTCTTAACAGGTTAGATATTTCTCCTTCTGCTTTCGCGGTAGATAAATGCAATAATATTTATTTGTCGGGCTGGGGAGGAGATTTAATTAACAGCACTTACGCTACAACTGGCATGCCTTTGTTATTGCCGACTCAGTCGAGCACTGATGGTTTTGATTTTTATTTTATGGGATTGGATTCAAATGCGGCTAATTTAAAATATGGTTCTTATTTTGGTGGTGGAATAAGTCGCGAGCATGTGGATGGTGGGACTTCACGTTTTGACCCGGGTGGACGGATATACCAATCGGTTTGTGCGGGTTGTGGCGGGAACGATGATTTTCCTGTTACTCCGGGCGCCTGGCCAGGAACGCCTGGAAATCCTAATCATAATACAGATGATAATAACTGTAATAACGGTGTTTGTAAACTCGATTTTCAATTGCAACTAGCTATTGCAACTATTAGCACGAATACCCTGGTTGGCTGCTCTCCCCTGACCGTTACCCTAACGAATGCTACGCCCCCTGCAGGATCCACAGCCACCTATACCTGGGATCTGGGGAATGGAAACACCACGTCTGTAAATTCAAATCCTGTTGTTACTTATACCAACCCAGGCACGTATACCATTCAGCTTACTGTACAGGATAATTTAACCTGCAATAAAATTGACCGTACAAAAACTTACATCACGGTGCTTCCTAAGCCTGCAATAGCGATAGCTCTTACAAGCAATCCGTGTTCAAATACCATCATTGCCACACAAACTACCACGGGCACTCTTAACTCTGATCCCTATACCTGGGATTTTGGCGATGGGAGTGCTACGAGTAATTCGAGTGCGGTAACGTATACATATCCCGGCAACGGAACCTACACGGTGAAGCTAACGGTTACGGATGCGAGCGGCTGCACTGAAGTACAGACAAAAACAATTACTATTTTTAATTTCGCACCGGGCGCAGTTAATAGCTCTAGTCTGTGTTATGGTTCCAATACCACTATTACGGCAACCGGTGGTACGAGCTATACCTGGAATCCTCCAGGGACCTTAAATAATAATTCGATTGCGTCACCGTTAGCCAGCCCTCTCTCTACAACCATTTATACGGTGAATATCGTAAACAATACTCCAGGTTATAACTGTGGCAAAACACTTACAACGCAGGTTCAGGTATTGCCAACTCCAACCACCGGTTTTAATTTCTCTGTAAACCCTTGCGGTGGCGATGTGCGCTTTTTTGACAACTCTATCAATAATATCACCTATTGGTATTGGACTTTAACGCCCACTAAAGCCTCTACGGCACAGAATACCTATTTCTTTTATAAGACGGGAGGTACTTATACAATAAGCCTGCAAACTACCAATACTTCTGGCTGTAAGGATATTTCGGATACCATTATTACACTTCCTACGCCACCACCTGTTTCCATAAGCAATTCGCTCGCTATCTGCAAAGGAACGAGTGCGCAGTTGCACGCTTCTGGTGGCGTGTCCTACCAGTGGTCTCCACCCGAAACCTTGGACTTTCCGGCAATGGCCGATCCGATTGCAACTCCCGCGATAAGCACCAGCTATTCTGTAGAGATTTCAACAACCTATTCCGTAAATAATAAAGCGTGTGTTTTTTTATTGATAGCGGATGTTGAGGTGGATGTTTTGTCTAATATACCCATTAGTGCTACTGCTGATCCCGTTCTTATTACTACGGGTGATAAGAGCACGTTAATTTATCACGGCGAGCCGGGAGCTCTTGTTAGCTGGTTTCCCGCAGGCAGCACAACTCCTCACACAGGATACACGGTTACCGCATCTCCTGATAAACCCACCACCTATACAGCAGTTGCTAGCAGAGGAGCCTGTGCGGAAGATGTTACCGTTCATGTGGATGCATATTCTGCTGGTTGTATTGAAAGTGACGCCTTTGTTCCAAATACCTTCACACCGAATGACGATGGAGAGAACGATGTGTTCAGAGTTAAAGGATTAAAATTAGATGAAGTTTATTTTGCCGTATACAACCGCTGGGGTGAAAAAGTTTTTGAAACCAATGATCTTAGTAAAGGCTGGGATGGCAAGTACAAAGGCAGACCCGCCGATGTAGGAGTATTCGGCTGGTACTTAAAAGTAAAATGTATTAACGGTGCAGAAACATTCAAAAAAGGAAATGTAACACTGATACGATAATCATAGAGCTTGTTTAACTTTATATAAAAAATTGTACATGCGCATTTTTGGCTGCAACTTCGTTAGATTTTCGAGATAGTTAGTCCAACCTCAAAAAGTCATTTTTAGGTTTAAGGCTTCTCCTTATGCGCATAGTCGAACGGGTGCTCCATTTGAGCTTTTGCAGAGATAGCTGCAGGTCAGGCCTCGAACAATGGGTTTGAGCGTTTAGATAAAAGGCCTGAGCTGACAGAGGTTTCTCTGTCGCTGCCTCTACTTCGCGACAGAGAAAATCTCCTCCAAAAGCTCATAGGTTTTTGGTGACTTTTGGCCGCCAAAAGTTACAAGAAAATATGCCGGAATTAGTGCGGCATTTTAAAATCCTTGCATCCGATAGCTATCGGATCTGTGCACTTCATTTAAGTACAAAATGTCTTGATTCAAGCGGCATCTGGAAAATTTGACGAACGACTAGTTAGTCTCAGTATCCCTGCAAAATCTGCCTCGTTTCGCTCAAAAATTCATCATAAACAAAAATTTGATATAAATTTAAACAGGCTCTTGAAAAAAATTCCCCTTTGTACGAAAAAAAATTATTAAATTTGCCAACCATAAAAAATGGTAGGTATAGCTCAGTTGGTTAGAGCATCGGTTTGTGGTACCGAGGGTCGTGGGTTCGAGTCCCATTACTTACCCAAGCAAAACTAAAGCAACCCCGCGCAGCGGGGTTTTTTTATTTTAATCCAGAAGGGAGCTTAAGTTTTGTTTGAAGTCAACCCCGTGTCATTTTTGGGACCGGTGAAGCCAATCCCATTACTTACCCGAAATTAAAAATGGCTGTCTCAAAAGGACAGCCATTTTTAATTTTGAAAACTTTAGTCCGAAAAACTCATATTCGGAACACTATTTCTTTCGATCATTTGCAGGGCGGTTTTTTTTGCGCCATCTAAAGTGGTTATTTTTTGCCCGGCAGCCTGACCTATACTTCGCCTGATATCAGGCTTTAGCGGATCAATATAGGATACCAGGCCGTCTTCAAGAATTACTTCGTAGTTTTTGTTTCGGAACTGGACATTGGTTTTTTGAATTGTCATCGCGCTAAGTTTTAATGTTTTTACCCGCACTAAAAATACTCATGTCAATTCCTAAAAGGGAAAAGGTTATAAACCATTAAAGACTAGTTTTCAACTTTTATCTTATCGTT
>Ga0265327_10005598_pt1 | contig 10408 bp, 4 predicted proteins | sample 41621metaG_FD_202089 | JGI IMG/M metagenome (GOLD analysis project Ga0265327, IMG submission 202089) | Rhizosphere microbial communities from Carex aquatilis grown in University of Washington, Seatle, WA, United States - 4-16-21 metaG | ecosystem: Host-associated > Plants > Roots > Rhizosphere >... | reverse complement strand
GCCGTGAGCACATTGTACCCGGCGACGCGCAGGGCCGAGGCACAGAGCGTGCAGATGGGTTTTTCGTCGTCGATGACGAGAATGCGGGCCATGGGAGCGACGCGGGCGGATTGCGCCCACCGGGAAAACGAAGCAGTCCCCGGTCCGGAACACGAACGGATTTTGCGTTCGTAAGTGTATTTGCCGTGATTTTCCCCGGATGCCGCCTAGCGTGAACGCCGTGACTGCGCCCGCCCCCGCCGCCCGCCCCACCTATCTCGCCGAGTTTGCGCGCCTTGCCCGGGTGGACTGGCCCGCCAACCGCATGCTCTGCGTCGCCTGCCACGGGCACAGCGTGCCGGCGGGCTACTTTGCGACCCCCGAGGTGCGCCCGCTGGAGTCCTACCCCCACCTGCTGCATGCCGCCCTGGCCGCGCACTACCCGCATGCGGTGCTCAATGTGCTCGTGACCGCGATCGGCGGCGAGGAGTCCGAGCAGGGCGCGCGGCGGTTCGCGGCGGACGTCCTCAGCCATCGGCCCGACGTGGTCACGATCGATTATGGCTTAAACGACCGCGGCCTCGGGCTCCCGCGCGCGCGCGCGGCGTGGCAACAGATGATCGAGCAGACCCTGGCCGCGAGGATTCCGCTGCTGCTGCTCACTCCCACCCCCGACCTTGCGTCCGCCCTGCTCGACCCGGCCGACCTGCTCAGCCAACACGCGGACCAGATCCGGCAGCTGGCGGCGGAGTACCGCGTCGGCCTGGTGGACAGCTACGTGAAATTCCAGGACTTCGCGCGAACGGGCGGCCAGATCGAGAGCATGATGTCCTCGCGCAACCATCCTAACCGCGCCGGCCACGCGCTGGTCGCGCAGGAGCTGGCGGCCTGGTTTCCCTGAGCGACCGCCCGGCCCGGCCGCCACTGGCCGCTCGACTCCGGCGGCGCGGCGGGAGACGCTGCTCCGCCATGCGGGTCACCCCGATCAACAGCGCCGAAGCGGTCTTCGAGCCGTTCTTCGACGAGCACCTCAGCGAACTCGCGGCGTGGACAGTGGACGCGCCCGGCGCGATCGGGCTCCGCCTGACGCGCGGGTGGGCCTTCACGGTCTACCAATGGGAGCGGCCGGCGCCCGACGGACTCGTGCTGCGCCTGCACCGGACCTACGCGGACCTGGACTGCTCCGCGTACGACCGGGTGCTCATCAATCTCAGCGCGCCGGACGACAGCCGTGTCACGATCACCGCGGAGACCGACGCCGGCCCGCGCCGGCGCACCGGCGAGCCGACCGGCGCCACGCGCCGCGAGGAATGGCTGCCGCTCGACGGCGCGCGTCAGATCCGGTCGCTCACCGTCGAGGTCCGCAATCCCCGCCCCGCCGCCGGGGCGGGCTGGCTGCTCTGGTTCGGCCTGCAGCACACCGGCCGCCTCGACGCGCACCTCGCGCAGTGGGCCGGCTATGACGAGCGCTGGGAGAAATACCTGCAGCCGCCGGAATTCGAGCCGACCTTCACTCCCAGCTACGGACTATTGATCAACGCCACCGAGCTGGCGGACGTGCGGCAGCGCTTCGCCACGGATCAGGTGATGACCGCCGAGCTGCGGGCGGCGGCGACGACGGCCCGGGCGGTGCGGCCCGAGTCGCTGATCGGGGAGAACCTGAATTTCTGGAGCGCCAACACGTTTCGCCGCGAGCGGGACCTCGGCAAGATGCTCTCGCTGCACGGCCCGATCGCCGCGCAGGCCGGCCTGCTCTGGCGGGACCGCGAGCTCTGCCGCCTCGCGGCGCGCTTCGCGCTCAGCATCGCGCACTGCGGGCACTGGGAGGACATCTTCTTCGCGAATTTCCCCGGCAGCACCTGGGAGCAGCGCGGTTTCGTCCAAGCCATCGCCACCTGGGACTGCGCGGTCATCCTCGACCTTTGCGGCGAATGGTTCACGCCGCTCGGCCGCGAGCTGATCCTCCGCCGCATCGCCACCGAGGCGCACGGCCGGATGTGCCAGGCATCGTGGTGGTGGGAGTACATGTACCACGGCAACCAGCTCGCGTGGATCACGCCCGCGCGGCTCTACGGCCTGCTCCTCCTCGAGCGCCACATGCCGGCGCACTTCGAGCCCTACCCCCGGCCCGCGTCCTCCCGCGTCGAGCCGCACACCGACGCCGCCTGGGCCAACCTCCAGGACAACCTCGCGAAGGCGCTGCTGCCCGACGGCGGCTACCTCGAGGGCGTGTCGTACTTCACCTACACGGCGCGCCAGGCCTTCCTCGCCGCGCACCTGTACGGCCGCGGGCGCGGCGTGGACCCGCGCACGCTCGTCGCGCCCGCACTGCTCCGCACGGACCGCCTGGCAGAGATGCTGGCCTCGACCGACCGCGACCAGGACATGATCCTCACCGGCGACGCCGTGTTCCCCGTCAGCGAGGGCCTCGCGTTCCTCGCGTGGCTGATGCCGCAGTCGCACTGGGTCACGGTCTACCGCCGCGCCGTCCGCCGGGCCGGGGCCGCGCCGCTGCTCCTGCCGCTCCAGCTCGACCGCGATATTCCCGCCGAGGGGCCGCCGCTGCGGCCCTTCGCCAGCATGCCCGACACCGGATTGATGGCCTCCGTGCGCCGCCACGAGGGCGAATGGGTGAAGCTCATGCTGATGGGCAACCGCTCGGGCGGCGACCACCAGCACGAGGACAAGGGCAGCTTCGTGCTCGAGTTCGCCGGCGACAGCCTGGCGCTCGACTTCGGCGTCGTGGACTACGCCAACCCCGTGACCGACCTGCTCAAGCAGGCGCAGCGGCACTGCATGCTCACGCCGTGGAGCGACACCGCGCGGCCGCGCCCGGCCAACCCGATCCACGCGGACATCAAGCCCCGCGGCGAGGGCGACGCCACGCGCTTCCACGCGACGATGGACCTCGCGGCCGGCTGGGAGGGCCAGTTCAAGCGCTGGCAGCGGACGTGGGACTCACCCCACCCCGGCGTGCTGGTGATCACCGACGACTGGGCGGTGGCGCAGGGCCGCGGCGTGGTGTTTCACTGGACCACGCGCCTGCCGATCCGGCGCGAGGGCGACCGGCTCGTCATCGAGGGCCGGCGCGCCCGGGCGGAGATCCGCATCCCCGCGGGCGTGGAGACCCTCATCGAGGAACTCCCGCTGCAGGACCCGCGGCGGACCCGCGCCGAGACCGTCTACCACGGCGCGAGCAACCGCCGGCAGGACTCCATCCAGCCAAACGACCAGGTCGGCAGCCTCTTCGGCTGGCAGCACGCGATGACCCAGCCGAGGTTCACCTTCCGCCAGGCCGGGCGCGCGGGCACGCTCCGCGTGGAGGTGACCCTCTCGCTCCGGCCCGACGCGGCCTAGCCCTGGTCAGCGCGCCGGCATTTCAAGCGGGATGATCGCATGGCGACGCAGTTCCGCGCCGCGCAGGAAGGTGACGATGGCCCGCTCGCCGATGCGGTCGGCGGTCAGGAACCGGTGCAGCGCGGCGACCGCCGGCGTCGGCACGCCGTCCAGCGCCACGACGATGTCCCCCTCCGCCAGTCCGGCGCGCATGGCCGGGCTGTCGGGCTCGAGGCCCGCAACCAGCACGCCGGTCTCCAACGCGAGGCGGTGGAAGCGCGCGACCTTGCGCAGCAGCGGGACGTCCTGCCCGGCCACGCCGATGTAGCTGCGGCGGACGCGGCCGTCCTTGATCAGCCAGCCGGCGACCCAGCGGGCGGTGTTGCTGGCGATGGCGAAGCAGAGACCCTGGGCCGGGCGGATGATGGCGGTGTTCACGCCGATGACCTCCCCGCGGGCATTGACCAGCGGACCGCCGGAGTTGCCCGGGTTCAGCGCGGCGTCGGTCTGGATGACATTGTCGATCAGCCTGCCCGACGCGCCACGGAGCGAGCGGCCCAGGCCGCTGACAATGCCGGCGGTGACCGTCTGCTGGAAACCCATCGGCGAGCCGATCGCGATCGCGACCTGGCCCGGCCGCACGGCATCGCTGTCGGCCAGCGTGAGGTGGGCCAGTTCGTCGGCGCTGACGCGGATCACGGCCAGGTCGGTGTCCGGGTCGTCGCCCACCAGGTCGGCGGCGAGCTTGCGTCCATCCGCCAGGAAAACGTTCAGAAGCCGCGCGCCGTGGACGACGTGGCTGTTGGTGAGCGCGTAGCCGTCGGGAGAAATGAAGAAGCCCGAGCCCGAGCCGCCCGCGGCCGCCGCGCCGGTGTCATCGCCGCGGACCTCGAGGTGCACGACGGCCGGGTGCGCGGCGGCGACGGCAGCGCTGACTGCCGACGAGTAGGCGTCGAGCAGGAGGTCATCGGCAGGCGGGGCGGCAACGGCGGAGAACGGCGAGTCCATGGCGCCCGCAACGAGCGAAGGAAATCCCGGAAGGCAAGCGGGCCGGCGGCCCCACCCGTCAGCGCCGACGGCGGCGGCCGCCGAGGGCAAGCACGCCCAGGCCGGTGCCGAGCAGCGCCCAGGTGCCGGGCTCGGGGACGGCGACGAAGTCCAGGGTGATCGCGTTCGAGAGGTAGTTCACCGTGAAGGTGTAGTTCTGCGCGGCGAAGGAGGCGACCAGGCTGTCGCCGTTGTTCGGCAGCCCGGCGAACCGGCCGGAGAAGACGTAGGAGCCGCCGGAGATCGACATGATCGTGTAGGTCGTGCCGGGGGTCGGCGCGCTCAGCAGCTGCAGGCTCAGCGCGAGCAGGCCCGAGCCGATGTTGACGTTGGCCGTGGGGCTCACGAAGGCGACCTTGTCGGCGGAGGCGCCGCTGACCTCGATGCTGAGGATGGCGGAGTTGGTGACCGAGAAGTTGCTGCTCGTGAAGGTGAGCGTGCCGACGGAGTTGCCCGGGGCGAGCGTGCCGCCGGCCATGACCAGGTTGCCGTTGAGGTTGCCCGAGCCCTGGATGAGTCCGGTGCTGCCGTTGGTCAGGAAGTTGTACGCGTAGAAATTGCCGCTCTGGACGTTGATCGTGCCGGCGTTGGTCAGCGGCGACTGCAGGTAGACCGTGGCGCCGTTCACGTTGATGGCGCCCCCGGCGGGGTTCGAGAAGTTGTAGCCTACGCTGTTGTAACTCAGGGAGAGCGTGCCCCCGGTCGCCGTGATGGTGCCGTTGTTCGTGAACTGGCCCGCGTAGAGCGAGCCGTTGCCGGTCGTATGGGTGATGGAGCCCTGGTTGGTGATCACCGTGCCGGTGGTGGAGCCGGCGTAGACGTTCGCGCTGCCGGTCAGCGTGGTCGCGGGGTCGAGCGTCAGGGTGTGGTTCGCCCCGACCACGTAGAGGTAGGCATTGGAGCCCAGCGAGAGGGTCTTGCCCGCGAGCGTGCCGGATTGCTGCCAGTAAATCCCGGTATTGGACGCCAGCGTGGCGTTTGCGCCGGTGAAGGTGGTGCCATTGGTGAAATAGGCGTACGCCGAGCTCGCGGCCAACGTGATGTCACCATTGATCGTGACGTTGCTCAAGGTGCCGCCCGAGGACGTGAACCCGAGCATGCCCGCGCCGATGGTGCCGTTGTTGATGGTGCCGCCGTAGAGCTCGAACAGGCCGCCGGTGATGGAGCCGAGGGTGGACGAGGTGTTGTCGAAGGTGCCGTTCAGCAGCGCGCGGCCGCCGGTCGAGAGCTGGATCAGGCCCAGGCTCGCCGTGGTGTTCCCCACCCCCTCGAACTCCAGGATGCCGTTGTTCTGCGCGTAGAGCGTGCCGAGGTTGCTCACATCCCGTAGGTGCACCGTGCTGTTGGTGCCACTCGCCGTGATCGACCCGCCGCTCTGGTTCGTGAACCCGGGGTTGTAGTAGTCGCCGATGTACAGGTTGCTGCCGCCGTTGACTGTGATTGAGCCGTAGTTGTTCAGCGTCGGCGCGTACAAGGTGCCGGAGCCGCTCGTCTGGGTGATCGTGCCGTAGTTGTTGAGCGTCGAGCCCGAGTAGCCGTTGAAATAGATGTCACCCGTGAGCGAGGTCGCACTGTCAAAGGTCAGCGTGTGGCCGCTGTAGAGGTAGATCGCGGCGTAGTAACCGGCCGTCGCGCCCGAGGTGATCGTCTTGCCCACGAGCGTGCCATCCTGGTTCCAATAGAGCGTGGAATAGTCGCCGAGGTTCAGGGTGGTGCCCGGGAAAAAGGTCCCATTGGTCAGCGTCAGCGACGAACTGCCGCCCAGGATGATGTTTCCTTGCAGGGTGTCGTTCGACAGGGTGACCGAGGTGCTGGCCGGCAGGATCAACGGGCTGGCGAGGAGCGTGGCGTTGGCGATGGTGCCACCCGACGAGGTGAAGGTCAGCGCGCCCGCGGCGATCGTGCCGTTGTTGATCGTGCCGCCATACAGCTCATAGGTGCCGCCGCCTGGCGCGTTGAGCGTGGTGGACGTGTTGTCGAAGGTGCCGTTCAGCAGCGCCCGGCCGCCGGTCGACAACTGCACCGTTCCCAAGTTGGCGATGGTGTTGCCCGTGCCCTCAAACTGCAGGATGCCGTTGTTCTGGGCGTAAAGCGTGCCGAGGTTGGCCACGTCCCGCACATGCACGACCGTGTTGGTGCCGTACGCCGTGATGGACCCGCCGCTTTGGTTCGTGAACCCGGGATTGGAATAATCGCCGATGTACAGGTTGCTGCCCGAGTTCGCCGTGATCACGCCGTAGTTGTTCAGCGTCGGCGCGTACAGTGTGCCCGTGCCGCTCGTCTGCGTGAGGCTGGCGTAGTTGTTGAACGTGGATCCGGAGTAGCCGTAGAGGTAGATATCACCCGTGAGCGTGCTGGCATTGTCCACCGTCAGCGACTTGTTCGTATTGATGTACAGCGCCGCATAGTAGCCCGGAGTGACGCCAAACGTGATCGTCTTGCCGGCCAGGGTTCCGCTCTGGTTCCAGTACAGCGTCGAGTAGTCGCCCAGGTTCAGATTGGAGCCCGGAAAAAAAGTCCCATTGGTCAGCGTCAGGGCTGAATTGTATCCCAGGCTGACGTCGCCCGAGAGGGTGTCGTTCGACAGGATCACGGACGTGCTGGCCGGTATGACCAGGGGGCTGGCGAGCAGCGTGGCGTTGGCGATAGTGCCGCCCGACGAGGTGAACGTCAGTGCGCCCGCCGCGATCGTGCCGTTGTTGATCGTGCCGCCATAGAGCTCGAAGGTGCCGCCGCTCGGCGCGGTGAGCGTGGTGGCCGTGTTGTCGAAGATGCCATTCAGCAGCGCGCGGCCGCCCGTCGAAAGCTGGACGGCCCCCAGGTTGGCGATGGTGTTCGAATTGCCCTCGAATTCCAGGATGCCGTTGTTCTGCGCGAACAGCGTGCCCAAGTTGGCCAGGTCCCGCACGTGGATGACCGTGTTGCTGCCGGTCGCGATGATCGATCCGCCGCTCTGGTTGGTCGCCCCCAGGCTGTAATAGTCGCCGAGGTAAAGATTGCTGCCCGAATTCGCCGTGATCGTGCCGTAGTTGTTCAGCGTCGGCGCGTACAGGGTACCCGTGCCCGAGGTCTGCGTGATGCCGCCGTAATTGTTGAACGTCGAGTAGGAGTAGCCGTACAGGTAGATGTCGCCCGAGAGCGTGGTCGCGCTGTCAAACGTCAGGGAGTTGTTCGAGCCGACGTAGAGCGCGGAGTAGTAGCCGGGAGTTACGCCCGACGTGATCGCCTTTCCGGCCAGGGTCCCGTTTTGATTCCAATAAATCGTGGCGTAGTCGCCCAGCGAGGCCGTGGCGCCCGTGAACGTCGTCCCGTTGGTGAACGTCACCGCCGTGTTGTAGCCCAGCGTCAGGTTGCCGGCGTAGCTTACGCCGCTCAGCGTGCCGCCCGACGAGGTGAAGGTCAGCGCGCCGGCGCCGATCGTGCCGTTGTTGATCGTGCCGCCATAGAGCTCGTAGGTGCCGCCGCTCGGCGCGGTCAGCGTGGTGGCCGTGTTGTCGAACGTGCCGTTCAGCAGCGCGCGGCCGCCGGTTGACAGCTGCACGTTCCCGAGATTCGCGACGGTGTTCGCCGTGCCCTCGAACTCCAGGATGCCGTTGTTCTGCGCAAACAGCGTGCCCAGGTTGGCCAGGTCCCGCACGTGGATGACGGTGCTGCTGCCGGTCGCGGTGATCGATCCGCCGCTCTGGTTGGTCGCCCCCAGGTTGTAATAGTCGCCGAGGTAAAGATTGCTGCCCGAATTCGCCGTGATCGTGCCGTAGTTGTTCAGCGTCGGCGCGTACAGGGTACCCGTGCCCGAGGTCTGCGTGATGCCGCCGTAGTTGTTGAACGTCGAACCCGAGTAGCCGTAGACATAGATGTCACCCGTGAGCGTCGTCGCACTGTCGAAGGTCAGCGAGTTGCCGTTGTTGAGATAAATCGAGGCGGTATATCCCGGCGTTACGCCCGAGGTGATCGTCTTCCCGGCCAGCGTCCCGTTCTGATACCAATACAGCGTGGCATAGTCGCCCAGCGAGGCTGTGGCGCCCGTGAACGTCGTGCCATTGGTGAACGTCACGGTGTTGTTGTAGCCCAGCGTCAGGTTGCCGCTGTAGCTCACCGCGCTCAGCGTGCCGCCCGACGACGTGAAGGTCAGGGCGCCCGCTGCAATCGTGCCGTTGTTGATCGTGCCGCCATAGAGCTCGAAGGTGCCCCCGCTCGGCGCGGTGAGCGTGGTGGCCGTGTTGTCGAACGTGCCGTTCAGCAGCGCGCGGCCGCCGGTCGACAGCTGCACGTTCCCGAGATTTGAAATGGTATTAGCCAGGCCCTCGAACTCCAGGAAGCCGTTGTTCTGGGCGAACAGCGTGCCGAGGTTGGCCACGTCCCGCAGGTGAACGACCGTGGTACTGCCGGTCGCCGTGATCGACCCGCCAATCTGGTTGGTCGCACCCAGGTTGTAATAGTCGCCAATGTACAGATTGCTGCCCGAGTTCGCCGTGATGGTGCCGTAGTTGTTCAGCGTCGTTGCGTGCAGCGTGCCCGTGCCCGAGGTCTGCGTGATGGCGCCGTAATTATTGAACGTCGAGGTTGAGTTGCCGTAGACGTAAACGTCGCCCGTCAGCGTCGTCGCGCTGTCGAACGTCAGCGTGTTGCCGGTGCCGATAATAATCGATGCGGTGTAGCCCGCCGTCGCGCCCGAGGTGATCGCCTTGCCGACCAGCGTGCCGTTCTGGTTCCAGTACAGCGTCGCGTAATCCCCCATCGAGAAATTGGCCCCCGAAAACGTCGTCCCGCCCGTGAACGTGGCCGTCGTGTTGTAGTTGAGCGCCACATTACCCGAGAGTGACGCGCCGTTGTAGGTGCCGGAGAGCACCGTTTGCCCACTCGCGGATCCTACCGCCAGGGTCAGCAGCACACCCATCAAAAGGAACTCAACAAACCGGCGGGTAGAAACAAGGCGTGGCATGTCGGAGCGGGGTGCGCGGGAAGCAAGCAGGATAAGCCCGGCGAGTGAAGCAGGAAACGCAGCTAATATGCAAAATCGTATCGGGCTAATGCCCGGAGGGCGGTGAAAATTGCCCAAGCGCTTAAGACTGTTGTGCTACCGCACTGACGGCGGCTGACCTTGCCGCGCACCTAGCCGTCGAGGCATCCGCAGCGAAAAGTCTTTTCAGTCGCGGATCGGGCCCGTTAGTTCGCGCCTGTGGCTTCACCCCCGCCAACCAACGATCCGCCGCGCGCCACCTGGATGCCGGCGACCTGGGTGGGCCGCATCTGTGCGCTGGGCGCGCTCTGGGGCGTCGCCGTGGTCGGCATCACGCTGCTCGGCACCGGCGGCAGCGGGAAGCCGCCGGCGAACCGGCCGATCCAGGTGCCGGCGGACGACTATGTGACGTCGGACTCCTGCCGCGCGTGCCACCCGGGCAATTACGCGAGCTGGCACGTGTCGTTCCACCGCACGATGACGCAGGTGGCGAAGCGCGAGAACTTCGCGGCCGAGATGGACGGACTCGAGCTGACTCAGGCCGGCGTGGACTACCGCGTCGAACGCCGAGGCGACGCCTACTTTGTCCGGTCCAAGTCCGCCGGCGCTCCGGCCTCGGCCTACGGCCGGGCGCAGGAGATCGTGCTGCTCACCGGCTCGCACAACCTGCAGCTGTTCTGGACGGAGACGGGCGACCCGCGCGAGGGCCGCACGCTCGGGCAGTTTCCCTTCGCCTACATGGTGGTGGAGAAAAAATGGACGCCGATGGTGCAGACCTTCCTGGTGCCGCCCGGACCGACGTCGGTCTACTCGAAGGGCGACTGGAACAACGGCTGCATCAACTGCCACGTCACGCAGGGCCGCGGCCGCTTCGTGAACGGCCGGTTCGACTCGCAGGTGAGCGAGTTCGGCATCTCCTGCGAGGCGTGCCACAGCGGCGGGCGCGAGCACATCGCGGCGAACCGCAATCCGCTCCGGCGCTTCGCGTATCACCTCTCCGGCCGCGCGGATCCCACGATCGCGAATCCCGCGCGCATGGACGGCCCGGCCTCGGCGCTCGCCTGCGGCCAGTGCCACAGCATCTGG
>Ga0265327_10005597_pt1 | contig 10408 bp, 8 predicted proteins | sample 41621metaG_FD_202089 | JGI IMG/M metagenome (GOLD analysis project Ga0265327, IMG submission 202089) | Rhizosphere microbial communities from Carex aquatilis grown in University of Washington, Seatle, WA, United States - 4-16-21 metaG | ecosystem: Host-associated > Plants > Roots > Rhizosphere >... | reverse complement strand
ACCAACGCGATGACCATCAACGAGACCTACTTCTTCCGGGAGGACTACCAGTTCCAATGCATGGTGAACTCCATGCTTCCGAAGATCGTCGCGCGGAAGAAGACCAACACCCCCATCCGCATCTGGTCCATCCCATCGTCTTCGGGCGAGGAGGCCTACTCCATCGCCATCCACCTGCTCGAGTACTGGTCGGGCATCGACCAGTGGGACGTGGAGATCATCTCGTCGGACATCGACACCAACATGATCACCCAGGCCCGCCGGGGCTGCTATTCCCCGAGGTCTGTCCAGCATGTTCCGTCCAACCTCCTGAAGAAATACTTCACCCACACGGATGATGGTTACCAGATCTGCGACGACCTCCGCCAGTCCGTGGAGTTCACCCGCGTGAACCTCACTGAGTCCGCCGACACGCGTTCTTACCGCGATTTCGACATCATCTTCTGCCGGAATCTCCTCATCTACTTCGACGAGCTCTCCCGGAAGGCTGCCGCGGAGACGTTCTACGACGCGCTGCGACCCGGGGGCTACCTCTGCCTGGGCCACTCCGAATCCATGAGTCGCATTTCATCCATTTATCACGTTCACAAATTTCCTGAGGCAATCGTGTACCAGAAGCCGCTGGAGGTCCGATGAAACGGGTTCTGATCGTCGATGACGCGGCCACTGTCCGGATGTATCACCGCACCACGCTGGAGGCCCAGGGGCTCCAGGTCGAGGAGGCGGTGAACGGCCTCGAGGCCCTGGAGAAGGCGCTGCAGGAGCCCTTCGACCTCTACATCGTGGACATCAACATGGCCAAGATGGACGGCTACGGTTTCCTGCGGGAGCTGCGGAGCCGGGACATCCCCCAGGCGCCGGCCATCATGGTCAGCACTGAGGCCGAGGCCTCCGATCAGGCCAGGGCCTATGAAGCGGGCGCCAACATCTACCTGACCAAGCCTGTGAAGCCAGACCAACTCGTGCTTCATGCGTTCCTTCTGTTGGGGGAACTGCGTCCATGAATCCGCTGCTCGAACAATTCCTCTCCGAATCACGGGACTTCCTCCAGAGCATCGGCGACAAGCTGATGCGGCTGGAGAGCGCCCCTACGGATCAGGACCTGATCAACGAACTTTTCCGCCTGGTGCACACGCTCAAGGGCAACAGCGGGTTGTTTGAATTCCCGGAGATGACCCGGGTCCTCCACGCGGGCGAAGACCTGATGGTCGCCATCCGCACGGGACGGGCGGCCTACTCCCAGGAGGTCGCGGATCGCCTGTTGGACGTGATGGACTTCGTGGGCATGCTCTGCGACGAAGTCGAGGCAACCGGGGTCCTTGGGACCTCCCAGTCCAGCCTCTCGGCACAACTGGCGGCGGAACTCAGACACCTGACCCCTGCACCTATGGAGGCGCCGTCGGCTGCATCTGCGCTGTCCGCTGATCCAGGACCCATGCAAGGTGCCACGAATGGTCATGACCAGATCATCGATGCCATTCCGGAGGCGGCCCGTCTGGTCGCATACCGAGAGGCCCAGGTGGGCGACCTCCTGCTGGTTGACTTCAAACCGGATGCTAACTGCTTCTACCAAGGAGCCGACCCCTTCCGTCTGGCCATGCAGACACCAGGCTTATTGGGGGGTGGCATTCTGGCCCGGGAACCCTGGGCTCGGTTGGAGGAGTTGGATGCCTACCACTGTGTGCTGGATTACTGCATTCTCACCGATGCAACTCGCGCAGAGCTTGAGGAGCACTTCCGCTGGGTACCTGAACAAATCAGCCTGACCCCGGTCTCACCTATCGCCTTGGCGCGGCCTCAGGGCGATCCCAATGGCGGGCCGGTCTACGAGGATTTCGTCAGCGATGCGATCCGCTACCTGAACGCGGGGGACCTCAACGCTCTGGAGCGAGCCACCAAGGTGCTTCTCGAGCTTTCCAATCCCAACCTCTGGCTCTCCTCGGCCCTGCGTTGGCTGTTGGCGATCCTGGCCAAAGAACCGGATTTACGAGTGGCCCTAAGGGCGGTCATCGAATCCCTCACCACCCTCCAGCCGCCGGACTGGATGGAGATCCAACACCAGGCTGGTGCGGTGGTCCCCGCGGCCATGAGCGCAGCCGAGGTGAAGTCGCAAGGGCCGTTGAATCCAGCCCACGCCAGCCTGGTGGCTGGATTGCTGGGCCGTCAACGGGAGATCCTCGCCTTGGGGGATGGCGCCGGTTGGCAGCCGGGCCGGGTCCAGGCGGCGGCCGCGACGGTCGGCTCCTGTCTGCGGGCCGGCGGAGACTTGGCGGCCCTTGCTTCCTTCGAGACGGCCCTGGCCACTGCCCTGGCCACCGACGCCGTCAACCCTTTGCTGGCCTGGCTGGACCGGTATCTGGGATCTGAGGCCACCGCCATTCGCGCGGAGGAGGTTTCACCGACCCTGACCAAGTCCGCTCCTGAGAAGCAGTCCGCACCTGATGACAGCTCGGCTCAATCCACAGGTCGAGCCGATGGGGAACCCAAGTATGGACGGCGGGCCGAGGACAGCCTGGGGCCGGCCAAGAGCCTGAAGGTGGACCAGGTCAAGATCGACCGTCTCATGAACCTGATCGGCGAAATGGTGGTCTCCAAGAACGCGCTGCCCTACCTGGCAGGCAGGGCTGAGAACGTATTCGGGGTGCGTGAACTGTCCCGCGAGATCAAGACCCAGTACGCGGTCATCAACCGCATCACTGACGAGATGCAGGACGCCATCATGCAGGTACGCATGATGCCAGTGTCCTTCGTCTTCCAGCGCTTTCCGCGACTGGTCCGGGATACCTCCAGGAAGCTGGGCAAAGACGTGAACCTGGTCCTCGTAGGCGAGGACACGGAGGCCGACAAGAACATCATCGAGGCCCTGGGTGATCCCCTTGTGCACATCGTACGGAACAGCCTCGACCACGGCTTCGAACTGCCTGACGTGCGCAAGGCCGCAGGCAAGCCGGTCACCGGCTCCCTCACCATCACTGCCAGCCAGGAATCCGACCGGGTGCTCATTGAGATCCAGGACGATGGCAAGGGCATCGACCCGGTGGCCATCAAGCAGAAGGCCTACGAGCGAGGGCTCATCGACGAAGCCACCGTGGACCGCCTCAGTGACCAGGAAGCCATCCAGCTGATCTTTGCCCCGGGACTCTCCACCGCGGAGAAGGTCTCGGATCTCTCAGGGCGCGGCGTGGGCATGGACGTGGTGCGCACGGTCATCGAGAACCTGAACGGCAGCATCCATCTGGAGAGCGTGCTTGGGAAGGGCACGCGCCTCTGCCTGTCGCTGCCGCTTTCCATGGCCGTCACGAACGTGGTGATCATCGAGGCGGATGGCCAGTCCTTCGGCATTCCCATGGACCGTGTCGTGGAGACGGTCCGGATCCCCCGCAAGGGCATCTGGACCATCAAGGACCGCCAAGTGACCGTACTTCGGGGGCGCACCATGGCCTTGAAGTCGCTCAACGAACTGCTGGGCATCGTGGCAGCTCCGAAGCTCAACGAGGATGGCGAGCAAGCCGTCATTGTGGTCCGGCTCGGCGATGAACAGGTGGGCCTGGTGGTGGACAGCTTCCACGAGACCGTTGATGTGATCCTCAAGCCCATGACGGGCATTCTCTCGGGGCTGGCGGCCTTCTCTGGTTCGGCGCTCATGGGCGATGGTTCCGTGCTCATCGTGCTCAACATCAAGGAGATCCTCTGATGGCGATCGAGTTCAGCAAGACCACCGCCGTATTTCAGGAGTTGGTGAGCGTGGATGAGGCCGAGGCCCTCCTGGAATGGCTTCAAAAAAAACCATCGGCGAAGATCGACCTTTCCGCATGCACGCACCTCCATCCGGCCAACCTGCAAGTCCTGATGGCTGCCAAGGCGAAGGTTGTTGCATGGCCAAGCTCCGAGATGCTTCGCAACTGGCTCGAACCGATCTTGAAACCCTGAAACCAGGAGATTCCCATGGGCAAAATCATCTTAATTGTCGATGACTCGGCCACCATGCTGCTGAGCATCAAGTCCACCCTGGAAATCAACGGGTTCACGGTGCTGACGGCCGGAGATGGCGTCCAGGCCATGGACAAGATCAAGGAGGGGGCGCGGCCAGATCTCATCCTCACGGACATCAACATGCCGAACATGGATGGCCTCGAACTCATCAGGAATCTCCGGAAGACACCCGGCTTCCGATTCACCCCCATCCTGACCCTGACCACTGAGAGCCAAGCAGCCAAGCGAGAAGAGGCCAAGATGTACGGCGCCACGGGGTGGATGGTCAAACCCGTCATGGGCCCGGATCTCATCAAAGTCATCAAACAGGTTCTGCCGGGAGCTTGATCGAATCATGCGCATCACCTTCGGCAAAGAGCGGGCTGTGGCCCCCGATCGCACGGTGTTCCTCCTGACCGCCGTCGGGAAGGAACTGGAGTCCCTTCGCCCTTACCTTGAAATCATGCGCCGTCAGATCGCCGGGGCCATGGAGGTGACCGATTCCAGCGTCATGGGCGTGATCCAGCGGATCAACACTGTCCATGAGCTGACGGGAAACCAGGTAGAACGCATCCAGGATTCCATGGAGACCAGCCGGGACCTGGTGCACGTGGCCGAGGAACACTCGGGGCATCTCCATGAACTGGTGGAATTGGTGCGCACGGTGATTCAGTCCCACTTGCTTGAATTGGATGGCAACATCCAGCGAACCCAGGCTTTCGCAGAGGAGATCGCGGATCTCAGTGAGATCGCGGAAGTGGTGGCGGAAATCGCCACCCAATCCGAGCTGCTAAGCGTGAACGCGCTGATCCAAGCCGCCCAGGCACGCGGTGTGGGTGCCGCTTTCAGCGTGGTGGCCAATGAAATTCTGAAAATGGCCACCAAGGCTGGTAAAGCCGCCGAGGGCATCCGGGATCGCATCGGCAGCCTCACGGAAAAAATGGCCACCGAGATTGAAAAACTGAAGGCGTTGTCGGAGAAGGGGCAGGGCACCTCCGTCAGCCTCAACCGCATCATCGAGGACCTCCAGGCGTTCGAGTCCCGCTTCAATGCTTCCAGCCAGAGCCTGAGCGGGACCATTGATGGCCTCCATGCGAACAACACCCAGGTGGTCACGAACCTGACCCAGGCCCTGGGGCTGATCCAATTCCAGGATGTAGTCTTCCAACGCATCGACCATGTGGACAAGGCCCTGCTGGAACTGACCCAGCATTCCCAGGCCATGGTCGCGAACCTGGCCGACCCAGCCTGGGAGGGAGCCCTGAAACCCACCCTCAAGGATCGGATGGACCAGCACCAGCTGTTCTACGTCATGAGCAGCCAACGGGACGTACACGACTCCGTGTTGAACGGGACCACCAGCCGCAGCCACGATGGTCCCGCCATCGAACTGTTCTGATCGCCATGACTTATACCATCGCCATCTCCAATCGCAAGGGGGGGACCGGCAAAACCACCGTGTCCGTGAACCTGGCGGCGGAACTTGCGGCCATGGGCCTGCGGGTCTTGCTCATTGACCTGGATTCCCAGGGACACTGCGCCGTAGGGGTGAGCGTCAAAGTGGGGAGGAGTGAGCCCACGATTCACCACCTCTTCCGAGGGCAGGCCACGGGGCTTGAGGCCATCCTGCGCCCGACCGCCCACCCGAATCTCCACCTGGCTCCTGCTGATCCCCTCTTCGATCACGGCAGCGGGATCAGGGTGAAGGAGGTTCTGGAGGCTGAACTCGGTCGGGACGCCATCCAGACCCGCTTCGATGTGGTGGTCCTGGATACGCCGCCCTCCTTGGATGCCCTGCTCATCGCGGCCCTCTCCCTGGCGAACGGCGTCGTCATTCCCTATATCCCGCACCACCTTTCGTTGGAAGGCGTGAAGCAGCTCATGCGGGTGCTCTTCAAGGTGAAGACCGACTGCAACCCCGACTTGCGAATCCTGGGATTCCTCCCCGTCATGGTGGCCGAACACATCAAGCAGCACCGGGCGGTCATCGGCGAGATCGCCCACCTTTTCGGTACGGCGCGGCTTTTTCCGGGCATCCGCAATGACATCAAGCTGGTGGAGGCGTTTCGTTTCGGCCAGCCCGTGCGGACGTTCGCGCCCCGAAGCCGAGGGGCAGAAGACTTTGGGCAACTCGGGCGGGCCATCGCCGGGCAGGTGGGGATCCACCTCACGGAGGGTTCCCGACTGGAAGAAACGTGGGTTGAACAGGGAGGTGCACGATGACGCTGGTGACTTGGGAGCCGGATCTCGAAATCGGTTTTAAGGGGATCGACGAGCAGCACCGGTTCCTCTTCGAAGCGACCAACCAGCTATATGCGGCCATGCAGCGGTCCCAGGGCGTGGCTGAAGTGGAGAGGACCCTCAAGGTCCTGTTCGACTACACGGTCACGCATCTCGGGGAGGAGGAAGCCCTGATGGAGCGGCATGAATACCCGCGCCTGGCCAAGCATCGGAAGCTGCATTTGGAGTGGGTGGAGAAATGCAACCAGCTGAAGGAGAAACAGGAGGAGGGTTCTTTCCTGGTCTCCATCGAACTGCTCCGGTTTCTCACCCTTTGGATGACCAACCACATCAAGGTAGATGACAAGGCCTTCGGGGAGTACCTGAAGACCCGTTACTCCACCCACTGAAGCGCCATCCACCGCAGGCTACCCACGCATCCTACTGCGCGAACAGGCACAGGCCTGCAAGAAGGCGGAAATCCTGTTGAACCCATCGCCCCTAGGGGCGAAGCTCCCTCGCTCTGTCGGCTTCTTGAAGTTGCTCCAGTTTCAGGGAGCCCTGACCTAGCCTCTTGTTCTCCTACCCAATCTGAATCGATGCGCCGGTTGGCCAGAACCTCAAAGTCCGCCGAGAGGCTCAGGCCATGCCCTGGACAGCGGCTCGCGTGCGTCGTGGTAGCGTGCGTGCGGCCTTCCGACAGGGGGCACTCCGGGCTCCCCGGCGTGGCAGCGGCACGTTCGGTCGACCAGGAGAATGCTTCAATCCCAGGAGGTGCGGACCGTGAAATGATCAAGGCAGAGCCAACACGCCGTCCTCTCTCCACGGAGTCCAGCCTTGCCCAAAAAGCCCGCCTCCCCTCCGTCGACGTCCGTCCCGCTGAAAGCCCCGGAGAGCAACTCATTCCCCATCGTCGGCATCGGGGCTTCGGCCGGCGGATTGGGGGCCTTCGAGGCCTTTTTCGCGGGAATGCCTGCGGACGTGGACCCTGGCATGGCCTTTGTCTTGGTGCAGCACTTGGCGCCGGATCACAAGAGCATCTTGACGGAGCTCATCCAGCGCTGCACCCGCATGGAGGTCTTCGAGGTTGAGGACGGCATGCAGGTGCGGGTCAACTGCGCCTACATCATTCCCCCGGGCCGTGACATGGCGTTCATGCATGGTGCCCTCCACCTCCTGGAACCCTCTGCGCCGCGGGGCCAGCGCCTGCCGATCGATTTCTTCTTCCGCTCCCTGGCCCAGGACCTGGGCGAGCGAGGCATCGGCATCGTGCTTTCCGGAACGGGCAGCGATGGTACCGCAGGGGTGCGGGCCATCAAGGGCGAAGGCGGCATGGTCATGGCCCAGACCCCTGGCACCACGGAATACGACGGCATGCCCCGAAGTGCCATTGCCACGGGACTGGTGGACTACGAGCTGTCGCCCGGTGAGATGCCACACCAACTCCTGGGCTACGCAGCCCATGCCTTCGGCCGGGGCCACCGGAGTCCGGCAGTACCGGAGCCCAAACAGGAGAACGCCCTCCGGAAGGTCTTCATCCTGCTGAGATCCCAGACCAACCACGACTTCTCGAACTACAAGCTGAGCACCATCCATCGCCGCATCGAACGCCGCATGGCGGTCCACCAGATCGGGTCGATGGACGAGTATGTTCGCTTCGCCCAGCAGTCGCCGGAGGAGGTGGATGCCCTCTTCCGGGACCTGCTCATCGGAGTCACGAACTTCTTCCGCGACCCGGAAGCCTTCAAGGTGCTTGAGGAGGAGGTCATCCCGAAGCTATTCTCCGCCAAGCCGGCGGGTGCGACGATCCGTGTGTGGGTCGCCGGGTGTTCCACCGGGGAGGAAGCCTACTCCATTGCGATTCTCCTGCAGGAACGCGTTGAGGGACTCAAGCTTGGCCATGCGGTGCAGGTCTTCGCCACGGACATCAGCAGCCAGGCCATCGCCATGGCTCGCGCCGGGGTCTATCCCGCCAGCATCGTCACGGATGTCACACCGGAGCGTTTGGCGCGCTTCTTCACGGCCGAGGCCGACGGCAGTGCCTATCGGATCCACAAGGGCATCCGGGACCTACTGGTTTTCTCCGAGCAGGACATCATCAAGGACCCCCCGTTTTCCAAGCTGGACCTCATCACCTGCCGCAACCTCCTCATCTACCTCGGCGGCGACCTTCAGAAGAAGCTGATCCCCCTGTTTCACTACGCCTTGAACCCCAGCGGCTTCCTCTTCCTGGGAACCTCCGAGACCGTGGGGGACCATGCAGACCTCTTTGATGTCATCGATAGGAAAGCGAAGGTCTTCCAGCGGAAGGATGACTTCCACGCGGCCTCCCGCGCCAGCCTGGGCCGATTCTCGCTCCCGGTCTCGATGGTGGAGGCGGGGCCTTCCCGGAGTCCAGAAAAGGTCGCCAGCCCCAGCAAGACTCCCCTCCGCGACCTTACGGAACAGGCGCTCCTGCGACAGCTCGCGCCGGTCGGTGCCCTCGTCAACGCTCAGGGCGATCTCCTCTACCTGCACGGACGGACGGGCATGTACCTGGAACCGGCGCCTGGAGAGGCGGGGGTGAACAACATCCTCAAGATGGCTCGAGAGGGACTGCGCCCCGAATTGACCACGGCCCTCCATCGGGCTCGGACCACCAAGGAGGTTGTGCGTTGCCCGGGGCTGAGCGTGCGGACCAATGGGCATTTCTCCAGCGTCGACTTGACGGTCTGCCCCGTAACCTCTGGTACGGTCTCGAGTGCCGAAGCGCAGCAGTTCCTGGTCATCCTGGAGGAGGCTGACAGCCTGGATCCGGCGCTGGCAAAGCGGGCGGATTCACACATTCCTCCGGGGGCGGACTCCATGGTTGAGGCGCTCAACCAGGAACTGCGGGCCAAGGATGAATACCTCCAGTCGGCCATCGAAGAAATGGAGACTGCCAACGAGGAACTCAAGTCCTCGAACGAGGAGATGCAATCCGTCAACGAGGAACTCCAGTCGACCAACGAGGAACTGGAGACCTCCAAGGAGGAACTGCAGTCGGTCAATGAGGAACTGGCCACCGTCAATGCCGAGCTTCAAACCAAAGTCGCGGACTTGTCGCGGGTCAACAATGACATGAACAATCTGTTGGCAGGCACCGGCATCGCCACGGTCTTTGTGGACCACCAGCTGCGCATCCTGCGGTTCACCCCGGCCGCCACCCGGATCATCAACCTGATCCATACCGACGTGGGGCGGCCCGTGGGGCACCTCGTATCAAACCTCGTGGGCTATGACCAATTGGTGGCCGATGCCCGGGGCGTGCTCGATACCTTGGTTTCCAAGGACGTCGTCGTCGAGACACGAGATGGTGGTTGGTATACGCTGCGGATCCAGCCCTACCGGACGCTGGAAAACGTCATCGAAGGGGCGGTGATCACCTTCGTGGACATCTCGGAGGCCAAGCGAACGGAGTTGGCCCTCCGTCGCAGCGAGTCCATCCTGCGGTCCACTCAGCGATTGGCCCGAACCGGAAGCTGGGAGTGGAACGTTCGGCTGGGCACCCTCACTTGGAGCCTGGAGATGTTCCTTCTGCACGGGATCGAGCCCAGTGAATCAGGACTGGTGCCCCCCGAGATCCAGGCGCGGTGCCAGGCCTGTTACTCGAATGAGGATCAGGCTTCGATTCAGGCCGCCTTCCAAAGCTGCCTTCAGGAGGGCAAATCCTACGACCTGGAGTGCGAATACAAGTCCCATCAGGGCCAGCACCTGCGGTTCAGGACCACGGGTGAATCCATACGAGAGCATGGAGAAATTGACCGGATCATCGGGTTTGTAATGGACATCACGGGCCGCGCCGAATAGGAGATGTAGAATCAGCTTTTCAACCCTCGCGGCCGGAATTTTAGAGGTTGCCCGATGTCGAGCAAGGGGAGTCCCCCAGGCGCTTCCACGCTGCGCCGGTCGGCGGAGAGGCTTTGCCGTGAGCAGATGCCGGCGCAATCGAAGGACTCACCTTCGCTGACCGCGGAGGACTTGCAGCGGACCTTGCACGAACTGAACGTGCACCAGATCGAATTGGAGCTTCAGAACGAGGAGCTCCGTCTCACTCAGGTGGAACTGGAGAAGGCCAGAGAACGCTATTTTGACCTCTACAACCTGGCTCCGATGGGTTACCTCACCCTGACTGAAAAGGGCCTGATCCAGGAGGCCAACCTCTCCGCAGCCAGCCTTCTGGGCCTGCCTCGCGCCG
>Ga0265327_10005596_pt1 | contig 10410 bp, 8 predicted proteins | sample 41621metaG_FD_202089 | JGI IMG/M metagenome (GOLD analysis project Ga0265327, IMG submission 202089) | Rhizosphere microbial communities from Carex aquatilis grown in University of Washington, Seatle, WA, United States - 4-16-21 metaG | ecosystem: Host-associated > Plants > Roots > Rhizosphere >... | reverse complement strand
ACCCTAATACTTCAAATTGCGTAGTTGGTGTACTGGCAGATTTGTAGAAGGTATAATCTCCACTTCCGTCATCTTCCGCCAGTGTGGCGCCAGAAAAATAGGAGGAAAAAGGAACAGAGCTGGCTGCTACAAATGTGCTGCTTGTTGCGGCAGTCGTGCTACTAACCAGGGAAGAAAAAATCCACTGCTGGTTTGCACCGGTGTTCCTTGGAATCGCTGTGGTGGAATCGTAGTCCATAGTGAGATGAATATCACCGGCTGCTGGTTCATTATATGCTTTAGTTAAGGTTTGAGCCTGTATTAGCTGGGTAAATAGTAACCCGGTAAGCATAAGGGTGTAGGTTTTTTTCATATTTAGATTTTATTGTTTTTTAATGGTTATATGGTATAGCCAGTTTATCTCTTTCGCACTTGCTGGCTCAAATGTTTACTAAACATTTGCCCTATTTATATTCTGCAAACATGGCTATTTCATGTGTGTGGTTTTTGTTGGTTATTAAAGCGTTTTATTTCCTTAGGACAATCTAAAATGTAATTACCCCCAGTAAAAGTTTAATTTCTTTTCCAGAGATTATTTAACAATTTAACTTCTCGGGAAAATATTTTCCGAAATAAAACACGACTAAAATTTTTCAAGAAGTATTTTTATTTGAAATTACTCCTTAATGATTTTTTTGCGTCCAACGCCTTTATCCGTATAAATTTCCACCAGGTAGATGCCTTTGGTTAAGCCGGAAACATCTATGTTACTTGCTTGAGCGCCGTTTAAAACAAGTTCACCAAGTTGATTGTAAATTTTAATTTCTTTTAAAATAGATTCATTCGAAAGTCCGATCGTAAAATTAGTATGACTGGGATTTGGGTATAAACTAATAGTACTATTTTCCAGGGTGTTTTCTTTTAACCCGGTAATAAAATAGTTTGCGCTGCCTGTTGCATATCCACTGAGAGATGGGCTAGAGGTAAGCGCACTGCTTAAGTAGGTGTAATTAATACTCAATACAGGAAATTTTTGTGAAGCATGATAATAATTGTAAATGGTTTGCTTTAGAACGCCCAGCTGAATAATAAGTGCAGTTAAAGTAAGTGTTTGAACACTTTTTACACGCAAAACATTTGTGAGCGAATATCCTCCTGGCAGATTTAATGTACCCTGTCCGTCAGCAGTGGTAGTGATGTTTCCGCTACATGTTCCATTTACTGAAAAGGTAAAAGTACCCGACATGTTATCCGTTGAAGTCGATCCAAAAGTAATGGGATATTTGGCTACGATGCCGGAATTGGTAAAGTTAAGGGACATGGTACTTGACTTAACGCCAACAATTTCAGTTTGTGTTGTTGGCGTAGTGGTAGACTTAAAATAGGAATAAGCTACTCCCGATTCCTGCACAAAAGTGCAACCCGGAAAACTCGCAGAAGAGGTTTCACTAGACGCACTTAGATAGTAATTATCAATAATAGGATCTAATGCTTTCAGATTCGTAAAATTCCAAACAGCATTATTCCCTGTAACATTTAAGGGAAGTCCACTGGCGTAAGCCGAAGTGTCCAGTGTGAATGTACTCTCAAGATCGCCGCCTTTGGGTTCGTTAAATGACTGCGTAAGGCTTATTTGTGAATACACGCTACACGAAAAAATAATAAAGCAGCAAAATGTAATTTTTTTCATCTGAAAAGTTTTAGCAAAGATAAATGTACAAAAAAATCTCTAAGACTTTGATTACCGATTTTAAAGACTCAATAAGTTGAAAAAGGGATTACTCTTCAATAAAAATACTTTGTTCCAACAAAAACGGATCGGTTTTTTCTTTAATTTCTTCCAGAATTTTTTTGCCGTAAGTAAGATAAAGCGAGGAGAAATTCTCGTAGCGTTCTTGTGGAGTATTTTTTGGAAACAAGCGTTGTTTTATTCCGCTCAATTGATTTATTTCTGTTTCGTAATTACGACGGATGGCCCGGTTGGTTTTGCCTACTATTCTTTCGAAACCATTAAGAGTGCGCTTTAGCTCAGCAGACACGCTCCCGGAAAGGGTTTTGTCTATTGCACTTGCTTTTTCGAGAATTTTAGAATAAAAATCGGAGATGCTTTTTTTCTCAGGTGAAAGATCAAAAACAGAATCTTTTTTTACCTGGAGTTCTTTTATAAGATCTTGTTCTGATTTATAAAAATCACCGATGGAAAAATTTAGTTTTTCTATTTTAGTTTCCGTAACCTTATCAACCACCGTAATAAAATTACGCGGCATTAGGATGGGAAATAAAACGGAAGAAGCTTCAAACATTCTTTTAAACTCCAGCCAATAGGCCAATTCGCCGGGCCCACCTACGTATGCCAGGTTAGGAAGAATCACCTGCTGGTAAACCGGCCTTAGAACTACATTCGGACTAATTTTTTCGGGAGAATTTTCTATAATCTCTTCTAATTCTTTTTTGGTAAAAGATCTTTTTGTTCCCACAAGATTAAAAACTTCGCCAGATTTTTCTATCCGTGTCCGTAAACCATCTTCTATATAAAAACAGTTAATAGCACGTGGATTTACTTGTGCCGAATAATTTAATTTTTCAAGTTCTTTTATAGATGTATTAACAAGATCGAATTGGGAGCTGTGAAAAATATCTTTTTTAAACTCTTCCTTGAATTGGTGCTTAAAATTTTTGTCGTTGCCATCAATAATTACAAGACCGTATTCGCCAAAAAGTTCATTCACTAAAAAACGTGTAGCATCAGCAAGCGTGGAGTGTTTTAAATAAGCGTTCTCAAATAATGAAATTAAAAACGTAGCATTTTCAGATCTGCCAAAAAGTTCTTGTACGGAGGGAAGTATTTTTCTTAATTCTTCTGTTTTAAAATCACCAACAGCTCCGCCTTGTGAGCTTTTCCAGGTAATTGTTTTTCCAAGTGCGTTAAAATTATTTACTTCTTCAAAATCATGATCTTCGCTGGCCATCCAATAAACCGGCACAAAGTCGTGAGCCGGGAATTTTTTCTTTAAACTTTCTGCAAGGTTAATTGTAGAAAAGATCTTGTAAATAAAATAAAGTGGTCCTGTAAACAGACACAATTGATGTCCGGTTGTAACAGTAAAAGAGTTTTTATGTTTAAGTTTTTGAATGTTTGCAATAGAATTCTCTGAAGTGTTTGCAACAAGAGCACTTTGTGCTGACAAGATTTTAGAAAGAGCTTCACGATCGAAATTGGAATAAGGCTTAGTTTCGAGCAAAGCCGCAAAGCCTTTCTCATCGGGAAAAAACCCGTAAAAGGATTTTAATTTTTCGTTCTTATTCAAGTATTCAAAAACGAGGGAGCTTAATACACCGCTGGTTTTAAAATCGAGATTTGTTTTTTTAAACATAATTATAACTTATTTCCGAAAGCAAGATCTCCTGCATCGCCCAGTCCAGGTACTATATATGCCTGCGCGGTGAGTTCCTGGTCAATAGCGCCACACCAAACAGTATAATGGGGAGAAGGCATATTTGCTTTAACATAATCAAGTCCTTCTGCACTGGCTATAGCCGATACAATATGGGTGTGTTTTGGAATTCCTTTTGTGAGCAGCGATTTATAGGTCAAAACAATTGACGAACCAGAAGCCAGCATGGGATCACAAAGTATCAGCGTTTTATCGGTGAGGTCCGGGCAGCTTGTATATTCCAAAGCAATTTCAAACGTATTGTTTTTGTGATGTCGGCGGTAGGCACCGATAAAGGCATTCCCGGCCTTATCAAAGTAATTTAAGATTCCGAGATGTAAAGGAAGTCCTGCGCGTAAAATAGTGGCGATAACAGGTTGGTTATTTAAAGTTTTAGAATCCGCGATTCCCAAGGCTGTCGTGGTTTGCACCGTTTCGAACGTAAGTGACTTGCTAATTTCGTAAGCAAAAATTTCACCGATCCGTTCCAGGTTTTTTCTGAAACGCATACTGTCCTTCTGGATTTCAATGTCCCTTATCTCGGTGATGAATTGATTTAAAATAGAATTTTCAAGTGCCAGGTTATGTATCATACTATTTTGAATTTCTTATTGTTTATACTGCCTAATTTTCGCGCAAGGACGCAATGTTCGCAAAGGTTTATTTTAATGGACTGCCCACTTCAACTGCTTACTGCCAACTTCTCATTATTATAACCTTTCTGGTTTTATTCTTAGTGTCTCTCCGTGCCTCCGTGGTAAAAATTAACACCGCTCTATAATCACAGCATATCCTTGTCCCACACCAATACACATGGTTACCAAAGCGTATTTTTTATTATGAACATGCAAATCTATTGCCGCTGAATTTAGTAAACGTCCACCACTCATTCCCAAAGGATGTCCCAGTGCAATAGCGCCGCCGTTAATATTTATCCGTTCGTCGTTATCTGCCAATCCCCAGGTGCGAGTGCAGGCAAGACTTTGCGCGGCAAAAGCTTCATTTAACTCTATAAGATCAATGTCTTTAAAAGTTAAACCTGCGCGTTTCAGGGCTTTATTGGCGGCCTCTACAGGACCAATACCCATAATTCGTGGTTCGACCCCAACTACCGCACTTGAAACAATTCTCGCCAGTGGTTTTAAATTATTCATTTTTATACCATTCTCACTTGCCAACAAAAGGGCTACAGCACCGTCATTCAGACCACTGGCATTGCCTGCTGTAACGGTACCATCTTTTTTAAAGGCGGGTTTTAAATTAGTTAAACCTTCAAGAGTGGTTTTTGGTTTTGCAAATTCATCTTTCGAAAAAATAATAGCATCTCCTTTTCGTTGTGGAATTTCAAGCGCGACAATCTCTTTTTCAAAACGTTTGGTCTCAAAAGCCTTCGCAGCCTTCTGTTGACTCCATAAAGCAAATTTGTCCTGGTCGGCACGATTAATCGAATATTTTTCGGCAACATTTTCTGCAGTATCACCCATGGCGTCCACACCAAACTGCTCTTTCATTTTAGGATTAATAAAACGCCAGCCAAAACTACTGTCATATAATTGTTGGTCACGCCCAAAAGCCCCGGAAGCTTTGCTCAGTACCAATGGACCACGTGTCATATTTTCTACACCGGACGCGATCATCAGATCTTCGTCTCCTACTTGTATAGCTCTGGCTGCATCAATAGAGGCACTTAAGCCACTAGCACATAAACGGTTTACGGTTTGTCCAGGTACGGTAATAGGAAGTCCCGCTAACAAAGAGGCCATTCTCGCCACATTGCGATTGTCTTCACCAGCCTGATTGGCGCAGCCCATAATCACATCCCCCACTTGTGAAAAATCAACACCTGGATTTTTTTTCACTAATTCTTTTAATACAAAGGCCGCCATGTCATCCGCTCTCACGGTTGATAAAGTACCTCCGAAATTCCCGATCGCCGTTCTTACTCCATTTATAATGTATGCCTGATTCATTTTGTGTTTTGTTTTTATTTACCGGGCTTACATCTTAAGACGATTAACACGTCCATAATATAGAAGACCCTTCATCCGCCATAAAAATACAGGCTTTAATTCATTAATAAAACTAAAATATGTTAGAAAAACTATGCTATGACCTAAGGTTTATGGTATAAACGGTATGGCGGGTCTGGAAAGAATTTCTGTTAATAACTCCCTAACCAAAAATTAAGCTAAAAGAATATTTTTGTTGAAAACGGAATATGGCGGTCGAGGAGATATTTAAGAAGTTGGAACGCAAAACAGAAAAGGATCTGTTGCGCCAGGCCACCCGCAATGTTCAGAAAGCACACTCAAACGTTTTTAAAACGGTAACCGACCCCGTGCGTTTTCTGAAACAAAAAAATATGGCCCGGGAAGTCCTCTGGTTCTTTTCTGCCCTCGCCATGGGCTTTTTAATGGGATATTTATTTTACGAAATTTTTTCTACCTGGCTTCCAGAAGCAAAAAAAGACCTCGTAACGTTATTGCTACAAAGCGATTCCAATTTTATTTATTTTTTAGCAGCCATTTGTTTTGTTGGTGTGTACGTTACGCGACTGACAATTTGGGCATTAAATCTTTTGAGATGATAGATTCGGTTGTACAAACAGTTGCCAATGAGCTGAACGAATTTTTCAGGTTGAAATTTGGCATCCAGGAAGACCGTGTGGTTATTTCTAATTTGGTGAACCAGGACGGATCGCTTGCTATCAAAGACGACAACAGGATTATTATTTCACTTGCCATGATCCAGGAAGAAAAAATGGGGGCTTATAAAAGTGCAGGATCCATTTCACCGGGAGGCGTAAAACCTGTTTACCTCAATCTTTTTTTATTATTTTCCGCGTCCTTTAATGAAAAATTAAATATTGATGCTTTAAAATTCATTTCTGCAGTGATTGCTTTTTTTCAAAACAAACCGGTGTTTAATCAGCAAAACAGTTCCACGCTTAATGAAGGATTGGAAAAACTGAGTTTCGAAATTTCAAACATGAGTGTGCAGGAACAAAGTAATTTGTGGAGTGCAATCGGTGCAAAATATCTTCCTTCCATTTTATATAAAGTAAGAGTGGTTACCATCGACGAAAAAATGCTTGTTCCTGAAACCATCGATATTGAAAGCATGGATCGCACCCTCAAACAATAAACGCAATGGACAAATATTTTAAACCCATAGCTTCCGTTCGTTTGCTGCACGATTATTATGCGAATAAAAATTTAAACGCCGCAACTTTAAAACCTTTACCGGACACGGCACTTTTTTTCAAAAATCACCGGATGATGTTCAAAAAAAAAGGTGATCATTATGTTATTTTGCAGGAAGCCCTCGTTGAGACAAAAGAAGCTACAATTACAGTCGAGCCCTTTCCACGTTATTTATATTTTGGAATTAACTTCAACGACACACACTATCAATTACGTTCCGGTTTAAATTTTGATCCCCGAACTGAAAAAATTGTTGTTGAAACGGGTGAGGAAGAAAATTACCTGGTCTCCGAAAAAAACATCATGCCCTGTTGGAATGCCCTGGCCATAAGCAGTGACGAGTCAATGATTATTACTGACAAAAACAATGCCGTCGTTTTTTCTTCTGAAACAGATAAAAAAAATGAATTCGATAATTTAGAACCCGGCGTTTACAAAACCAACGATCGGCAATTTTTAAAGTGTTCTAATTGCTCAGAGTTTGAAGCTGTTTTAATTTACGAATTAAAAGAAACGAACGAAGCCCAATTAAAAACAATCACTCTGCCCGCCGGCCAGTACCGCTGGCGTTACCAGGTTCAAAAAAAATACAGTCAGCCCGAAGTTTTAAATTTAGTAGATGAAAATGAAAAAGTAATTTTCAGTCAGGGCAATTCAATAAAAGAGGACCTTTCGGTTTTTCTTTCTGATGAGGCAATCCCTCTTTCGGAACTTAGCTTCACCAGCCTTGTTCTTTATAATAACGATTCCATTGTAAAAAAGTTTTTACCGATTCCAGAATTGGAGAATGCGCGGTTCTTGAGTGCAGAGGAAAAATCTTTGGTGCTGGAGGCTTATGTTACTATATAACTCCTACCCGTTGTCAGTTCGAGTAAATTTTTGCCATGCCTCTTGCAATCCCGATAGCTATCGGGAGTATCAAGAACTGTCGCGGAACGTCTCGATACGGCCTTCAAAATTTCACGGGAAAGCCTACTCGACGTGACAACCGTTTGAATGAAAAAAAATCAACCTGCCGTTGTAGAAAGAAAAATAGTGAACTAAAGCGATGTTCAGTTCTGGAAGTATGCCCTGCGCCAGGGATGCGGCGGGTTTAGTTCTTTTTTCAGCTTTTTCAGCTGAAAAAAAACCGAGCGATCAGCGAGCCCAAAGCAGCCCGGTCTCATAAGGCGAAAGGCTTCTGTAAATCAGGAAGGCCTTTCGCCTTATGAGTAGACGCCCAAATAAAAAAGCAAATATTCTAATGCTACTAAACAAGTCTAAGCCTTTCGATTTATTTTTAAACTTTAAAATTATTTTTCTTTTTTAAATTTCATTCATCTGATATTTTTTTATTGACAAAATAAATTCGGTTTTCAACAAATTTCAAAAACAAGTTAATAAGTAGTGAGAATTAAAATATCCGTTCATTTGCTTATCGTTATTTCGCATCTAACTTAGTCCACACAAATTAAAATCAATTTCAAATCATATGGCAAATTACAAAACTCCCGGCGTATACGTTGAAGAAATTTCAACGCTACCCCCTTCGGTAGGGCAGGTACCAACGGCTGTTCCGGCCTTTATAGGATATTCGGCAAGAGCCGTGAGAAATGGAAAAAGTATTATTAATACTCCCACTCACATCACATCATTGCTTGATTACCATGCAATGTTCGGAGGTTCTTCTGATTTCGGAAAGATCAGTGTTTCTTTAAATCCTGATTCAAGTGTCGGTAAAATTGATTTTGAAAAACGATATTTTCTATACGACAGCGTGCGCATGTATTTTGCGAATGGTGGCGGAGAATGTTACATCGTTGCTGTGGGAACATACGAAGAAGAAATTACGATGGATAAATTAAACGCTGGTTTGGCGGCTCTTGAAAAAGAAGACCACCCAACTATTTTAGTTTGTCCAGATGCAATGTTATTAAAGAAAAAAGATCAGGCATACAGCATTCAACAAGCCATGTTAATGCAATGTAATAAAATGCAGGATCGTGTTGCTGTATTGGATGTGTACAACGGATTCATTGACAGAAAAAACGAAGATATTATTCTTGATTTCCGTAATGGAATTGGAGTAAACCATTTAAAATACGGCGCAGCTTATTATCCGTGGATCCAAACCACTTTATCAAATGATTTTGGTTTCGAAAATATTGCTTTAAAAGACAAAGATGGTAAAGACGTAAATATCGAAGACCTGGTTGAAGATCCAACAGCGATCAAACATGTGAAACAAGCTTTGGCCGATCTTAAAGTAATTAACGATTATGTTACCGATCCTTTGGCAAATAAAAAATCATTAAACGATACCTTCTTTAAAATAGACGAAAAAATCCGCAACAAAAAAGAAGAGTTGGTTCATTATGCTAAAACAATTAAGTCATTAATTCAAAGTGTATTTGATATTAAAGGTAAAGGTCTTAGCAATACATTAATTGACAATGAACTGCGCCAGAAATTAACATATAGTTCAGCTTTGGCTACAGTAGCCCGTGCACTTACCTCTGTAAGCGTTGGCGCAGGACTTGCAGTGATTGATGTTAAAAAAGATTTTCCTGAATTTGATCTTGCAGGAGTTGAACCTACAACTGCATACAAAGATCTTAAAGATCCTGAATTGGCTAATAAAGGCCGCGGCGCTTTAAAATCAATTTTTGAATCGATGGTAGATATTTTAGTTGCCATTCGTGCAGATACCCGTTCTATCAAAGATAATTTTGATAAAGCGGTTTATGATACAAACATATTATATAAGAGCATCGTAAACGAAGTTCAGAAAAACGCTTCGTTATTACCTACAGCAGGGGCAATGGCTGGGATCTACGCACAAGTAGATGGAAACCGCGGTGTTTGGAAAGCTCCGGCAAACGTGAGTTTATCTTCCGTATCTACACCTTGGGTAAAAATTGATAACGACCAACAAGAAGACCTTAACGTAGATGTGAATGCTGGAAAATCGATCAATGCGATCCGTGCTTTCACCGGAAAAGGAACTTTAGTATGGGGCGCAAGAACCTTAGCAGGAAACGATAACGAGTGGAGATATATTTCTGTTCGCCGTTTCTTTAACATGGTTGAAAAATCTGTGAAGCTTAGCACCAACTGGGCCGTGTTTGAATCTAACGATGCAACCACATGGATCCGTGTAAAAGCTATGATCGAAAATTATTTAACGAATCTATGGCAAGCAGGCGCTTTGGCGGGTGCTTCCCCTGATCAGGCTTTCTTTGTGAATGTTGGTATCGGCAGTACGATGTCGGCAGTGGATATTTTAGAAGGAAGAATGAATGTTGAAATCGGTATGGCTGTGGTTCGTCCTGCTGAATTCATCATCCTGAAATTCTCTCACAAATTACAGGAATCCTAGTCAATGAGCAACCTCGCGCCCTTGCCGTGAGGTATCCGTGAAATAAAAGCCACAGATTTCACGGATTACACAGATTTCAATATCTGCGTAATTTGTATAATCTGTGGCAAAGAAATAAAAGGGTTAGAGATTATTAATAACAAATTAAAAACACAACATTATGGCTGAAAATGCTTATCCAATGCCCTCCTTCCACTTCTCTGTAGATTTGGGAGGAACAATTATAAACTGTTCTGAAGTGTCAGGACTCAATATTGAATTAGATGTGATCGAGTACCGTGATGGTAACAGTCAGACTTTTTCAAAACAGAAAATGTCAGGTCTGAAAAAAGCAGGCGACGTGTCCATTAAAAAAGGACTTTTCAAAGACGACAAACAATATTACACCTGGTTCAATGCTGTTCAGATGAATGTGCCTGAACGTAAAGATGTAACG
>Ga0265327_10005595_pt1 | contig 10413 bp, 8 predicted proteins | sample 41621metaG_FD_202089 | JGI IMG/M metagenome (GOLD analysis project Ga0265327, IMG submission 202089) | Rhizosphere microbial communities from Carex aquatilis grown in University of Washington, Seatle, WA, United States - 4-16-21 metaG | ecosystem: Host-associated > Plants > Roots > Rhizosphere >... | reverse complement strand
AGTCCGTCAGCGTCCAGATCAGGAAGAAGGGCTCCCGGATGCGGCTGCGGACGATCTTCTCACGGGGCAGGAAGTAGACGACGATCGCCGTCACGAGCGCAAGAACGAACAGGACCGTGAGCTCGCTGCGGTTCGGCCTGGCCCAGGTCAGGGCCACGTAGATTCCTCCCAGCAGCCCGACGCCGACGCTCATCCAAAGAGCGGCGGCGATCGTCGCTTCGCGCATGCGCAGCGCGGAGACATCCATAACCTCGGCATCGTTGTCGCGCCTCACATGTCGTTATCGGCGCAAAACGCGATCGTCTGAGCGGTTTTTCATACGTTTAGACGCCAGCGGTCCGCTCAGAGCGCTAGGTTCGCCCGATGCGCCTGCTCGTCGCCCGCTGTGAGGTGTCCTATGTCGGACGTCTCGCGACCACTCTTCCGGAGGCCGTGCGGCTGCTGATGTTCAAGCCGGATGGCACCTTCATGGTCTGGGCCGACGGGGGCGGAGCGGTCAAGCCGCTCAACTGGATGACACCTCCGACGGTCATCGAGGAGGAGCTCGGCGAGGATGGAGCGATCTGCCGGCTGACCGTTCGCCGCCAGCGCCAGGAGGACTGCCTCGACATCCGCATCACCGAGGTCTTCTCCGATGTGGAGCATGAGCTCGACACCGAGTCGGGCCTCGAGAAGGAGGGAGTCGAGCGTGAACTGCAGGAGCTTCTCGCGGCCTCGCCGGAGTGGTGCGGCGAGGGCCTTCGCCTGGTTCGCCGCGAGTGGCCGACCGACATCGGCCCGGTCGACCTGATGTGCCGCGACGGCGAGGACGAGTGGATCGCTGTCGAGATCAAGCGGATCGGCACGATCGACGCGGTCGAGCAGCTCAGCCGCTATCTGGAGCGGATCCGCCTGGACCCGGCGATGGGCTCCTGCCGTGGCATCCTGGCTGCCCAGACGATCAAGCCGCAGGCGGTCGTCCTGGCGGGCGCGCGGGGAATCGACTGCGTCGAGGTGGACGCCGAGGTGCTGCGGGGAGAACGCGAGCCCGAGCTGAAGCTCTTCGCCGCCTGAACGGGTCCCTCGGGGTAGGCTGCGGTCCTTCCACGATCAAGGAGCCCAGATGACCGCAGCGCCTGATGCCGCAGAGCAGCCCGTCCTGACCGAGCGCCGGGACAACGTCCTGCTGATCACCCTGAATCGCCCGGCGGTTCGAAACGCCGTCAACGCGGCCCTGGCCGAGGGCGTCGCCAAGGCCCTCGACGAGCTCGACGGTGACGACGGGCTCTCCGTGGGGATCCTGACGGGCGCGGGCGGCTTCTTCTGCGCGGGAATGGACCTGGGCGCCTTCGTCAAGGGCGAGAGCCCCTGGTACGGCGACCGAGGCTTCGCGGGGATCGCCCAGCGCTCGTCGGACAAGCCGCTGATCGCGGCGATCGAGGGCTTCGCCGTCGCCGGCGGCATGGAGATCGCGCTGGCCTGCGACCTGATCGTCGCGGCCAAGGGCGCCAAGATGGGCATCCCCGAGGCCAAGCGGTCCCTGATCGCCGCCGGCGGCGCCCTGCTGCGCCTGCCCCGGCGGATCCCCTACCACGTGGTGATGGAGCTGGCCCTCACTGGCGACCCGATGCCGGCTGACCGCTTCCATGAGCTGGGCCTGGTCAACCAGCTGGCCGAGCCCGGGGAGGCCGTTGACGGGGCACTCGCATTGGCGGCCCGCCTGGCGGCAAATGGTCCGCTGGCCCTGATCGCCTCGAAGCGGATCCTTCAGGAGCAGTACGACTGGTCACTCGAGGAGATGTGGATGAAGCAGGCCGAGATCGCCGGCCCGGTGATGACCTCCGAGGACGCCAAGGAGGGCGCCAGCGCCTTCAAGGAGAAGCGGGACCCCGTCTGGAAAGGCCGCTAGCCGCGCAGCTGCTTCTTGCGCTTTCGCTGGGCCATGATCTGGCGCCAGCGGCGCCACAGGGCGCCCATCAGCGCTCACCTGGGGTCTTGCGGGGGTACTGGGAGATCGGCTGGCGCAGGTCGATTGCGGTCGTCACGATCCTGCTCTGTTCGGAGGCGTGGGCGGCGGGGTAGCCCTCGCCCGGGCTGGCCCGCTCGGGGCGCCCGATGTATCCGAAGTGCATCTCGTGGGGCATGATCTGCATCAGGCGGGGGAACATGTGGGCCCTGGCGCCCATGTTGCGCGGCTCCTCCTGGACCCAGAGCACCTCGCGGAGGTTCGGGTAGCGGCCCATCAGCTCGAGCAGCTGTCCTTCGGGGAAGGGGTAGAGGAGCTCGACGCGGGCGACCGCCAGGCCCGTGTGGGAGGGGCGTTCGGGGTGCCCGACGAGGTCGTAGTAGATCTTGCCGGTGCACAGGACCAGACGCGTGACCTGGTCGTCCTGGACGCCCGGCTCGGCGAGGACGGGCTGGAACTTCGTGCCCTCGGCCATGTCGGCGATCGAGCTGGCCGCCTGGGGCAGGCGCAGCAGCGACTTGGGGGTCATGACGACCAGCGGGCGCTGCTTGGCGATCCTCGCCTGGCGGCGCAGGAGGTGGAAGTACTGAGCCGGGGTGGTGGGGCTGGCGACACGGATGTTTCCCTCGGCGGCGGCCCGCAGGAAGCGCTCGAGGCGGGCCGAGGAGTGCTCGGGCCCGGAGCCCTCATAGCCGTGGGGGAGCAGCAGGGTCAGGCGTGAGGTCTGCCCCCACTTGGCCAGGCCGGAGGTGATGAACTGGTCGATGATCACCTGGGCCGAATTGACGAAGTCGCCGAACTGGGCCTCCCAGAGGACCAGCGTCTCGGGCGCCTCCTGGCTGTATCCGTACTCGAAGCCCATGCAGGCGAGCTCGGACAGGGGGCTGTTGTGGAGCTCGAGCGGCGAGAGGGCATCGGGAAGGTTCTGGATCGGGCAGACGGTCTGGCCGGTCTTGGCGTCGTGGAGGACCATGTGGCGCTGGCTGAAGGTGCCCCGCTCGACGTCCTGGCCGGTCAGGCGCAGGGGCGTTCCCTCGGTCAGCAGGCTCGCGAAGGCCAGCGCCTCGGCGTGGGCCCAGTCGACGCTGTGGCCGGTCTCGTCGGACAGCGCCTCGCGGCGGCGATCGAGCTGTTTGACGAGCTTGGGGTGGACGGTGAAGCCCTCGGGCACTTTGAGCAGCTGCTCGCCCAGCTCACGCAGGCGATTGGTGGGCACGGCTGTCTCGACGTCCGGGCTGGGCGTGCGGTCCAGCTGGTACTCGCCGGTGCTGTGTTCGCCGCCGTGCTCGGCGACTTCGGCGATCTTTGCCTTCAGCCTCTGGTGCAGGAGGGTCATGTTGTCCCACACCTCCTGGCCCTGGCGCTCGACCTCCTCCTGGGAGACGGCCCCCTCGGCGACGAGCCGGTCGGCCCAGATTTCGGTGACCCGCTTCTTGGCCTTGATCTTGGCGTACATCTCGGGCTGGGTGTAGGCGGGCTCGTCCGACTCGTTGTGACCGAAGCGCCGGTAGCCGATCAGGTCGATCAGGACGTCATGTCCGAACTCCTGACGGAAGGCGAATGCCAGCCGCACGGCGCTGATGCAGGCCGGCACGTCGTCGGCGTTGACGTGGATGATGGGCACGTCGAAGCCCTTGGCCAGATCCGAGGCCCACCGGGTCGATCGGGCGTCATCGGGATCGGTGGTGAAGCCGATCTGGTTGTTCATGATCAGGTGGACCGTGCCGCCGACCTTGTAGCCGTCGAGCGCCTGCAGGTTGAAGGTCTCGGCCACGACGCCCTGCCCGGGGAAGGAGGCGTCGCCGTGGATCACGATCGGCACGGCGGCGTTCGTGTCCTGGTGGGCGTGAGGGCCTTTGCGGGCTGTCTGAGCGGCGCGGGTGGCGCCCTCGACGACCGGCGAGACGTACTCGAGGTGGCTGGGGTTGGACTCGAGGTTGACCCGGATCGTGTCGCCGTCGGGGAGGGTGTAGGTGCCCTGGGCGCCGTGGTGGTACTTGACGTCTCCCGTCCCTCCCTGGGGGATCGTTGTGACGACCTCAAGTGTCGCGGCGCCCTCGAACTCGGCGAAGATCGTGTCGTAGGCGCGGCCGAGGTTGTGCGCCAGCACGTTCAGCCGGCCACGGTGGGCCATTCCCACGACGACCTCCTGTCCGCCGTGGGCGGCGGACAGCTGGATCAGTTCATCGAGCATCGGCACGGTCATGTCCAGGCCCTCGATCGAGAACTGGTGCTGGCCCAGGTAGGCCTTGTGCATGAAGCGCTCGAGGGCGTCCACCTTGACCAGGCGGCGCAGCAGCCGGCGGCGCTCGTCGTTGGTCAGCTCGTGGCGGAAGGTGCCCGACTCGATGCGCTCGCGCAGCCAGACACGCTGGCGGTGGGAGGCGATGTGCTCGATCTCATAGGCGATCGTGCCGCAGTAGGTCTCGCGCAGGTGGGGGATCGCGTCGGCAAGTGTCGCGCCGGGGACATAGACCTGGAAGATCTTGGCCGGGATCCTGGCCTGCATCTCGGGCGTCAGGCCGAGGGCCTCGGGGTCGAGGCCCGGGTCGCCCTCGGGCTCGGAGCCCAGCGGGTCAAGGCGCGCGGCGAGGTGGCCGTGGCTGCGAACGCGCCCGACGAACATGCTGGCCGTCTGCACCGCTTGGAGCATCTCCTCTCCTGCCGGGGCCCCCGCGATCGCCGGGGCGGCCGCGGCCGCGACAGGTGCCGGCGCGGGCGGGGCGGGGGCGGGGCCCAGCTCGACGCCCAGCGAGGCGAAGACATCCTCGTAGAAGGAGTGCTCGCCCTGGAGGAACCCCTCGATCAGGGCGAGGAAGCGGCCCGACTCGGCACCCTGGATGATGCGGTGGTCATAGGTCGAGGTCATGGTCATGACCTTCTCCGCGCCGATCTGCTGGCCGACGCCGCCGAGACCGACGGGGTAGGCGATCGAGCCGGTCGCGATGATCGTGCCCTGGCCGTTCATCAGCCGGGGAACCGATGCGATCGTGCCGATTCCGCCGGGGTTCGTCAGGGTGATGTTCCCCCCGACCAGGTCATCGGCGGTGAGCGTGTTGGTCCGTGCCTTCTCGACGAGCGCGTCGTAGGCGTCGAGGAAGGCGTCGAAGGTGAGCGTCCCGGCGTCGCGGATCACGGGCACCATCAGCGTGCGGCTGCCGTCCTTCTTTTCGACATCGACCGCCAGGCCGAGGTTGATCTGCCCGTCGATCACCCGGTGGGGCTTGCCGTCGACCTCGGCGAAGTGGTGGCCCATCACGTCCATCTGCTGGGCCGAGCGGGCGATCGCGTAGGCGATCAGGTGGGTGAAGGAGACCTTGCGGGGGCCCGCCTTGAGCTGCTGGCGGCGGCCATCGAGGACCGTGACGGTCAGGGTGCGGAAGCTGGTCGCCGTGGGGATCGAGCGGGACTCGTCCATGTAGCGGGCGAGCGCCGCGGCACTGCCTCGCATCGGCTTGGAGCTGGCCTCGACGGCGTTGGTGCTCGCCCCGTTGGCCGAGCCTGCCGCGGCTGAGAGGACATCTGACTTGGTGATCCGGCCCGATGGGCCGCTTCCCTGAACCGCGCCAAGGTCGACGCCCTCGGCTGCGGCGGCCCGCGCGGCGACCGGCGAGACCCGCGTTCCGGCGGGCACCTCGGTTGAGGCGGGGGCGGAAGGGGAGCCGGCCTGTGCGGGGGCGCCGTCGGCGGGTGCGGGGGCGGGTGGCGCTCCGGCGGCGCCGGCTGCGATCCGCGCGATCACCTGCCCGACCGTGACGGTGTCGCCCTCCTCGACCAGCAGCTCGGTCACCGTGCCGGTGGCGGGAGAGGGAAGCTCGATGTCGACCTTGTCGGTTGAGATCTCGACGATCGTCGCGTCGAGCTTGATCTCATCGCCAACCTTGACGTGCCATTCCAGAACGGTTCCCTCGCTGACCGACTCGCCGGCGGCGGGTGTCACCACGTCCACGATTCCCCCGGTGGAGGTCTCGGGCTCCTGGGCCGTCGCGCCGGCGTCGCCGTCGCTCTCGGCGGGGGCCTCGGTTGCGGCCTGGGGCTCGGCGGCGGGGCCACCGTTCGGGGCGCCGTTGCCGCTGGGCGCGGCGGGGGCGTCCGGCTCGACCGGGGCGGCTCCGCCGACGGTGATCCGTGCGATCACCTGGCCGACCGTCACGGTGTCGCCCTCGGCTACGAGGATCTCGGAGATCGTGCCCGTCGCGGGCGAGGGAAGCTCGACGTCGACCTTGTCGGTTGAGATCTCGACGATCGTCTCGTCGACCTTGATCTCATCGCCTACCTGGGCATGCCATTCGAGGATCGTTCCCTCGGTTACCGACTCACCCGCGGAGGGGGTCACGACGTCCACTATCTGCTGGGTCGTCGTGTCGGTGGCCATGGACTTAGAACTCTAGCGCCCTGCGGGGTGCTCTCGCAGGCGTTCCTCGCGGATGAACTGGTAGCTGCCGAAGAACGGTCCGATCCCGCCCAGGACGGCCACCGCGACGGCGAGCTTCAAAGAGACGATCTGCAGTCGCGCCGCGGCTATGCAGGCAAGGGACATGAGGATCCAGAGCACCCCGTGGGTCAGGCCCAGGGCGAACGTCAGCGGCTCCGGCTTGCCTCCCGCGAAGGCGCAGATGAGAAGTCCCACATAGATGCACGAATGTGTGAAAGAGGTCCACTTCAAGCGCGTGAAGCTCAGCGGTCCGCCAGAGCTCCGGGGCTCGCTCACATCGACAGCCAGCGCGCCATCCGCGGGAGGGCGTCGCCCGCCTCGGCCGGCCAGTCGTCGATCTCGCTGGGCCACCAGGCGAACTCGTCGTGCTCGTCATCCGGATGGACCAGCGCGTCGTCGCCCTCCGCAAGCCAGGCCTGCCCGACGAACATGACCATCCGCTGGGGAAGTCTCAGGAGAGCCTCGCCGCGGACCTTCACCGGTGCGACGTCCCACTCCTCCTTGAGCTCCCGGACGAGCGTGTTGGTCGGGCTCTCGCCGAGGTCGACCGCCCCTCCCGCTCCGAGAGCCCAGCGTCCGGCCCACGAGGAGACCCACGCCGCGCGGCGGCCGGCCAGCCAGCGGCCGTCCGCGGCCCGGGTGATGCAGAGGGCCGCCATCGACTGCGAGGCGTCCCCCTCGACCAGCCGGAGCGCCCAGCGGAGGGGCTGCAGCTCGATCGAGATCCCGTGCTCGTCCTGGGTGTAGTCGACAAGCCTCGCCGCGAGGCCGTCGTGGCTCGGGGAGCCCCGGTCGCGCAGGCCCTGGATCGCCGCGTCGGCGGCGTCGGTCTGCTCGGGCGAGGGCTTGAAATGGTCGCTGCGCCAGCTGACGCTGACGGCGTCGAGTTCCCACGGCCCGCGGGCAAGGAGCTCGGGTACGGGGCTTGAGGGCTCTGACACGCCGGGAAAGGCTATTGAATGGGAGGAGTGCCCGCCTGAGGTCCCGAGGGGCACTCCTGCGCATAGACTCGCCCCGGTGAGGACGCGCAGGCGCAAGCACTGGGGCTGGGGGCACGAGGATCAGCAGCCGACCCTCGAGCAGGCCAGGGCAGCCGCGCCGACGCTCTCCGAACGCCTGGGGATCGAGCTGGGCGAGCCGGAGCAGCCGGTGGCGCTCGAGCAGGTCCAGCTGCGCCCCGCCCGCATCGAGGTTCCGGCGCAGCTGCGGGATATCTGCACGCAGGATCCCCATGAGAGGGCGGTGCATGCTCTGGGCAAGTCCTATGTGGACATCGTGCGGGGCTTTCGCGGGCAGTTCGACCATCCCCCCGACGTGGTCGGGCGGCCGCGGGGCGAGGAGGATCTCGAGCGACTGCTCGAGTGGTGTTCGGCGGGGGGCATCGCGGCGATCCCCTTCGGTGGCGGCACCTCGGTCGTCGGCGGCGTCACCCCCGATGTGGGGCCGGGGTACAACGCAGCCCTGTCGATCGACATGGGCGCCCTGGACAGGCTGCTCGAGGTAGATGACGTCTCGCTCTCCGCCTCGATCGAGGCCGGAGCGACCGGCCCGGGCCTCGAGGCGCAGCTGGCCGAGCATGACCTGACGCTCCGCCACTTCCCCCAGTCCTTCGAGTACTCGACGCTGGGCGGCTGGATCGCAACCCGGGCGGCAGGCCACTTCGCCAGCATCTGGACCCACATCGAGGACTTCCTCGAGTCCGCCAGGGCGATCACTCCGACGGGGGAGTGGGAGTCGCGCCGTCTGCCGGGCTCCGGCGCCGGCCCCAGCCCCGACCGGATGCTGGTCGGCTCGGAGGGCTCGCTGGGGGTGATCACACGTGCCTGGGTCCGTGTTCAGCGCAAACCCTCCCACCGCGCTTCTGCGGGTGTCAGGTTCGCGAGCTTCCTCGAGGGGGCACAGTGCGTCCGCGAGATCTCCCAGGCCGGGCTCTACCCCGCCAACTGCCGTCTGCTCGACCCGGGGGAGGCCGGTCTGACGATGGCCGGGGACGGATCCCATGCGCTGCTGGTGCTCGGGTTCGAGTCGACCGACCATCCCGTTCAGGAGGCCATGGACCGGGCGCTCGAGATCTGCGCCGACCATGGAGGCACCGTCGCTCCCCGTCGCGAGGGGCCGGGCGGGGATGCGGTCGGCTCCTGGCGCGGGGCGTTCGTTGGAGCGCCCTACGTGCGCGACCTGCTGGTCTCGATGGGCGTGGTCTCCGAGACCTTCGAGACGGCCATCACCTGGGAGCGCTTCCCGGGTTTCCACGAGCGCGTGAGCGCCGTCGCCAACGAGGCCGTCCGGAGTGTCTGCGGCTCGGGCAGCGTCTACTGCCGGTTCACCCATATCTATCCCGATGGACCGGCCCCCTATTTCACGGTTCTCGCTCCGGCCCGCAGGGGCTCGGAGATCGAGCAGTGGTTGGAGATCAAGCAGGCCGTCTCGGAGGCGCTGATCGCCGAGGGCGGCACGATCACCCACCATCACGCGGTCGGGCGCGATCACAGGCCCTTCTATGAACAGCAGCGTCCCGACCTCTTCGCGGCAGCCCTCCAGGGGGCCAAGGCCGTCGTCGATCCGGCGGGCGTGATGAACCCGGGGGTCCTGATGAAGGCGCCCCGATGAGGGTCGCCGTCCTCGGGCCGGGCGGTGTGGGCGGACTGCTGGCGGGGCTTCTGGAGCGCTCGGGAAACGACGTCACGGTCGTCGCGACCGAGTCGACGGCAGAGCTGATCGACCGCAATGGCATCCGGATCTCGAGCGTCACCTTCGGGGACTTCGTGAGCCGGCCCAGAGCCGTCTCGCGCCTGGAGGAGGAGACCGAGGCACTGATCGTGGCCACCAAGTGGTCAGGCCTGGCCCCAGCCCTGGAGCGCATCGCGACCGAGCCACCCCTCGTCCTGCCTCAGCTCAACGGCCTTGATCACATCGCCGTCCTGCGCGAGCGCTTCGCTCCCTCGAGCGTCCTGGCCGGCTCGATCAGGGTCGAGGCCGACCGCCCCGAGCCGGGCGTCGTCGTCCACACCAGCCCCTTCCTGCTCGTCTCGATGGCCAGCTCGCAGGCGGAGATGCGCGCTCCCATGGAGCAGCTCGCCGAGGTGCTCAGCGAGGCCGGAGTCACCAGCAGGGTGTCCGAATCAGAGGCCGGGGTGATGTGGTCGAAGCTGGTCCGCCTCAACGCCCTGGCCTGCACCACCAGCGCCTACGACAAGCTCCTGGGCGAGATCCGCGACACGCCCGAGCTGCGCCGGGACCTCGTCTCCTCGATGGAGGAGGCAAGCGCCGTGGCGCAGGCCGAGGGGGCCCCGGACGTCGATGCCGCCAGGGCGATCAAGGAGCTCGACGCCGCCCACGAGACGCTTGGCAGCTCGATGCAGCGCGATATCGCAGCCGGCCGGACGCCTGAGCTGGACGCGATTCCGGGCTCGGTCCTGCGGGCCGCCGCGCGCCACGGAATCCCCTGTCCGACGATCGAGCGCCTTGTCGGCCTGATCGCCCGGCGAGCGGGCATGGATCCGCCCGCCATCGCCGCCTGAGCGTCCGGGGCGTCAGCCCTCGTAGGGGCCGGCCGGACCGGCGGGCGAGATCATCGGCAGCGACTGTGTGGCGATCGCGTCGACCGCCTGCTCCTCGGCCTCGGTCAGCTCCTCGTCGTGCTCGCCGTCGCAGAGCACCCGGAAGTTGCCCGTCACGCCGCTGTCCGACTGGATTGTGATCCCCGGCAGGATCTCCTCGCCCTCGTCGAAGCCGAGGCGCTCCATGTCGAAGTGGGCCAGGCCGATCCCGTGGGCCGTGTGAGTCGGGTTCTCCCGGTCGTGGGAGGCGACGGCCTGCGCGAAGCGCTCCAGGTTCTTGGCGATCTTGCTCGTGTCGCTCATCGCTCTCCCCGAGGAGGTTAGCGCCTGCCGGCCGGCGTTTGTCGAGCGTTCCATCCCGCCGGTCCGAGTCGCCACGACGACGAAGCTCCCGCCCGGTGTGGGCCGGACGGGAGCTCGCCGAATTCGTGCTGCGGTGCTGCTTGCTACTAGGCCGTCACCTTCAGCAGCGG
>Ga0265327_10005594_pt1 | contig 10416 bp, 5 predicted proteins | sample 41621metaG_FD_202089 | JGI IMG/M metagenome (GOLD analysis project Ga0265327, IMG submission 202089) | Rhizosphere microbial communities from Carex aquatilis grown in University of Washington, Seatle, WA, United States - 4-16-21 metaG | ecosystem: Host-associated > Plants > Roots > Rhizosphere >... | reverse complement strand
GGTGTCGGACACCGTCGGCAATCCTTCAAATGTGGCCGTGGTGAAGGTCAACGTCCAGAACTCGAGCAAGCCCACTATCACCGCGGTGTCGCCTCCGGCGAACGGCTCCGGCTGGTATGCCCGCAACGCCGTGGTCGAAGCCACATTCTCCTGCGGCGACAACGTGGAGGTCATCTCCTGCACCGCCACCCAGACAGTCTCAGGGACCAAGAAGACGGTGACAGCTGGTCAACCAATCGATACCAACAGCCTCATCGTCGGCAACACCCACCAACTGACGATCACGGCGAGCGGGTTCGGGGGCTCACTGGGAACGCAGACGACTACCGAAACGGTGTCCTACACCGTGAACACCCCGCATCCGGCGGCGGGGAGTTTCACAGTCACGATGGCATCGACGGCGAAGAAATTGACAGTGCATGTGCTGACACACGTGACGTCGACATTCCCGGTCACACCGGGGTCGCTCAAGCTGGTGACAACACCCAAGAAGGGGACGGCCACAATCGTGCCGGGTCATCTCATCCAGTACTCGCCGAGGACAGTCAGCACAGGGGTGATCCACGACGCCTTCACCTACGAGGTGAAGGACATCGACGGCCAACTGTCCAACGTGGGCACGGTGCACGTCACGATCGTCCCGGTGCCAGCCATCACCTCGCTCTCGAGGACAGGCGGTCCGGTGGCCGGCGGGGTCACCGTGACCATCACAGGGAAGGGCTTCTTGACAGTACAGAAGGTCACCTTCGGGACAACGACAGCAAAGACCTTCTCCGTGCGCTCGGCCACCCAGATCATCGCCACCGTGCCGGCGCACGCTGCCGGCCAAGTCAGGATTTCCGTGACGACGCCGGGCGGAACGTCGCCGGCCAGTTCCGACGACCTCTTCACCTACCAGTAGGCGTCAGCAACGGTGCCCCACGAGCAGGACAGGGCTCGTGGGGCACCGTTGCGCCTCATCGAGCTCGTGGCGGTCCTGGAGCGCCGGATGGCCACCGCTCGGTGTCTTCGCCGACCGGGATGGGTCAACCGGTCGGCACCGCTCCAACGGCGTCGTTCACGCTGACCCCCGTGGCAGGATCTTCCCGTTCGGCGACGTCGCCCAGCAGGGCGTACTCCCCTCCTGGACGTCGCCCAGCAGGGCGTACTCCCCTCCTGACAGTGCATCATCCCAGATCGTCAGGCGACCCCCCTGAGGCACAATTGGCTGAAAACGCCAACGGTCGTCCGCCTCTTTTGCTCAGCTGAGTTTAATAATTGCTATTCCTGCGATGTAGGTAGAGACTGTCGCCGACCAAGCGGGGGGTCTCATGTTGAGCACGCGAAGGACCCGAATTCGGGCCATTGGGGCGAGCGTGGCACTGGCTGCCGGAGTTCTGGTCGCCGGACCGGCCGTTGCACTTCCCTCGATTGCGTCTGCGGCGGCATGCACACTGTCTCCGCGTCAACCCACTTATTCCGTTCCGTACGCTTGCAGCATCTCGGGACAAGCAACAGTCGCCGCCGGCTCCTTGGCCATTGAAGCGCCTTCCACACTTCGGTGGTCTGCCACTCTCTCGGGGTTCGACGCCATCATCCAGCGCACGTTCACATTGTCTGCGGTCGACGCCACGGGTTCGGGTGCTGGTTGGAGCGTCACCGCCTCGTCTACCCCGCTATCCACTTCGCATACAGCATCATCAGGGTTGCCTACCGGGAAGCGGATGCACAAGCCATTCCTGGTCACCAAGGAGACAGTCTCCCCTGGCACAGCCAAGAGCCACGACCCGCCTGACGTCGATTGCGGAGGAGGCTCGGAGTGCACCTTGCCGTCGTCCCCAACGATCTCCTATCCCGTTTCCATCCCGCTGTGCACAGGAACAGGCTCGACCTGCACGCCGAGCACCGTGGTGGCGGCAGGCGCAACAAGCGGCATGGGTGCCATCGACTACGCGATCGGCTTGTGGCTCACAATCCCGGCAAATACCTACGCCGGTCTGTACACCGGCACAGTCACCTTCACGATTTCCTCGGGTCCCTAGCGAGAGCTGCGCCGGGGAGGCTGTTTCTCCAACGATGTAGATAAGTGAAGTTCCACGTAAACAGGGGGTTCAATGTCCAACAAACAAAGACCACAAGGTCCAAAGGTCTTGGCAAGCATCGCTTTGCTGACTGGGGTGTTGATAGCAGGACCGGCCGTCGCACTTCCCTCGATTGCGTCTGCGGCAGCATGCAGCCCGCGTCAGTCCACCTCTTCCGTACCGTACGCCTGCAGCATCTCCGGACAAGCAACAGTCGCCCCCGGCTCAATGGCCATTGACGCGCCGTCCACACTTAAGTGGTCTGCCACTCTCTCGGGATTCGACCTCAACCGAGATGGAAGACTGACATACACGCTGATCGACGCTACGGGTTCGGGCTCCGGCTGGAGCCTCACCGCTTCGGCTACGCCTTTGACGGCACGCACACCTGCCTCAGGTTTGCCAACTGGCAAGCGGATGCACAAACCGTATTTCGTGAACGGGTCTGCAACAACAGCGCTGAGTTCGGCGCGTCCCAAACCATCGTGCGCCACCGGCTCGACATGCACGCTGCCTGGCTACCAGAAGATCGCCTATCCGGTTTCGGTACCGATCTGCACAGGTGCGAACACAGGGACGACCTGCACGCCTGCCACCCTTGCCATTGCGCCACTGACAACCGGTTTGGGCGCCGTCGTCTGCACAACGGATTGGTGGCTCACAATTCCGGCCAACACCTTCGCCGGTCACTACACCGACACAATCACGCTGTCGCTCTCTTCGGGGCCGTAGAGCGTCCTCCAGCGGCGGTCGGCCGCCTCTTGCCTCGCCAGTCGAATGGAAGTGCACCCAGAAGGGTTACCGTTTCCTGCACTCATCCCGGACGTCTGAGTGGCGATCTCGCTCGGGATTGCCCACCAGGTTTGCAGAATCGGCCGATGTGGGGGCGGCCTGAGCGAGACCAGGGAAAAGCCGCAACCGAGGGTACGTAAGCGGTTCCTCATGCAACGATGTCATCGGTCGGGCGTTGGCGAACCGTGGCAGGGGGATGAATGTCGAGTCGGTCGAGGACGGCGGTGATATGGCACCCACGGGTTGTGCCGGTGCTTGCGGCCCTTGTAGGCGTGTGGAGCGCAGCCTTTCTGCTGACGGGAAGCGCCGTCGCGGCCCCTCAAGCGGAGTCCGCCGGTGCCTTTTCCGTCGTTCCCGTCGCGCCCGCCGGAGGACTCAGCTATTTCCGATTTGACCTGGCTCCCGGTGGCGCCGCCCACGGGGCGGTGACGATCGTTGGGGGCCCGACAGGCACCGCGCAGGTCAAGGTGTTTCCAGCGCGGGGCGTCACCGCCATCGGTTCTGGCGACGCCTACCTTGCCCCGTCCAAGGGAGCATGCGCCGGTGCCGGGTGCTGGATCACCGGCCTGCCGGGCCAGCTGGCCGTCGCCGCCAACGGGCATCAGGATGTGAGCTTCACAGTGCAGGTTCCTTCCGACGCTCGACCTGGCCAGTACCTGGCAGGGGTGGGAGTTGCCGGTGTGGCGCCGTCGTCCACCACTACATCTCGCTCCACCAAAGGGCGCTCAGCCGAATCGCATATCGACCGCCAGGTCGTCGTCGGTGTGGAAGTGACCGTGGGCTCGGGATACGCGGACGTTCTCCGAATTGACAAGGTGACCAGCACGACGATCGGAAGGTTGCCCGGCGTGGTCATCGACGAGTCAGACGTCGGGAGCACGATCGAACATCCCGCCGGGGCCGTCACCATTGGCAAGGGGTCGACGGCCCGTTCTTTCGACAGCGTATCCGGCACGATTCTGGCTGGCGGTCAGGCCGGATTGCGGGTCCCCACCCCCGGGGTGCATCCGGGTTCATATCCGGCGTCCGCCTACCTTCGATACGACAGCGGACGAAAGATCGCTCGATGGACGGGCATGGTTACCATCGCTCCGGTTAAACCATCCAAGTCCATCTCGGTCCCATCACGAGGCCGTGTTGTTGTCGTTTCGTCTGGATGGTCCCCATGGTTGACCGGCCTGATTGCCATCGTGGGCTTGTTGCTGCTTGCGGCGTGCCTGCTCATGCTTCGCACCCTCCGCACTCGGCGCAAAGCGGAGTGATGGCTCTTGATCTCGTTCTTGAGGAGGTTCCGGACGGGATGAGATCGAGTTCTCGGATCGCTGCAACGATCAGACAGCGACCGAGTTGTCAATTGCTGAGACCATCTGTGGCTGAGAGACTCACTGCGTCATATCTCATCGCCAAAGAGGGGGAGGGGTGCCCGTGAAGGCTGCACGGGTACCCCGACTGCGCATAGCGCAAGCCTTGGTTGCCGTTGTCTTGGTGGTCGCACCTTCTATCGTCGATTTCTCCTCCGCCTCGTCGAGCCCGTGCAGCCTTTCGGGGGGACCTGCATGCACTTTCTCTGGGACGGCGATGATCACCGCGGGATCGCTTTCCATCGAAGGTCCGACCGATGTCAGCTGGGCATCGTTTCCCGGAGGGACCACAACCCACTTGTCCGACGAGGCGCCGCTCATCGCTGTTGATGGGACTGGGTCGGGGGCCGGCTGGACCCTCAGCGCTTCGGTGTCGAAGGCCACCGACGAAACAGTCAACACCGCCTGCACAGTGAGGGTGCAATGTGCACTGTCCGCTTCGAGAATCAGCATCAATGGTTCTTCCACGACAGCGACAAGCAGCGCTCGTCCAGCTGCCACCTGTGCGAAAGGATCAACCTGCACGACGCCGTTCAATGCCGTCGTCTATCCCGTGACGTTCACAGGGACAACCCGGAACGGCACGTCGCCGCCGAGCATTGTGGCCACCTCCGGCAAGTCAACCGGTATGGGAGCCACCGATCTGGCCACCGACTGGTGGTTGAGTATCCCCGCCAATGCTGCCCCTGGTACGTACACGGACAACATCACCTTGACTTTGTCCTCAGGACCCACCGTCGGCGTACCGTCAGTCACGTCGGTAACTCCGCCAGTTGGTAGGGCCACATCCGCGACGAAGGTGATCGTGAGTGGTACGAACTTCACAACAGTGACCTCGGTCACGTTCGGGGGTACCGCGGCCACTGTCACATCTGTGACAAGCCCCACAAGACTTACCGTCACGGTGCCACCTAAGGGAGCCGGCACGGATTTGGTCGTGGTTTCCGCATTGGGCGGGACGTCGGTCGTCAACGGCAGCTTCAGCTACGTGGGCAAGCCGACGGTTGCCGCTGTGACACCGACTGCCGGGCCGCTTACCAAGGGCAAGGCGGTGAAGATCTCCGGTACGGGGTTCATCACAACGACGTCAGTCGAGTTTGGGACAACGGCGGCAGGGAGCTACACCGTCGACACAAACTCCACGATCAGCGCTCTGGCGCCTGCGGCGCCGGGAGGCCTTCCGGCAACCAAAGATGTCAGGGTGAGCGCCTTGGGTGGCACCTCGACACAAAGTGGCGCTGACACCTACACCTGGGACCCCGCACCCACCGTGACCTCCGTCTCGCCCGCCAAGGCCGCGCTGGGTGGTGGCGGAACAATCACGATCAAAGGCGCCGGGTTCACCCAGGGTCGTGCCGGTCGAACCACGGTCCAAGTCGGCTCGTTCCAGGCCGCCAACGTGGTGGTGGCCAGTACAGGCAACCAATTGACTGCGGCCTTACCCGCAGCCAGCACACCGGGCTCGGTGTCAGCGACGGTCACTACCCCAGGTGGTTCAGCGGTCGCCACCAACGCCATCACCTACGTGGGTCCTCCAACGTTCAACAAGGTCACCCCGTCGAAGGGGCCGCTCGCTGGAGGGACAACGGTGACGATCACAGGCACCAACTTTGTCACAGTGACGCACGTCCGCTTTGGCACGTCAACATGTTCCACAGTGCATGTAGTAAGCCCGACCAAACTCACGGCGAAGGATCCGCAGGGTTCGGGGGCGGTTGCCGTTTCGGTGACCACGTCGTTCGGCACCGCAACGAAGCCCTCAGCCTTCACCTATGTACCCGCGCCAAGCATTACCTCACTCTCGCGGACAGGTCCGATGACGGGTGGCAACACCGTGACCATCACAGGCACCAACTTCATCACAGTGAGCATGGTCAGGTTCGGAACAACGACAGCCCGCACATTCACTGTTCGGTCTTCCGGCCAAATTGTGGCGACCGCCCCTGTACACGCTGCGGGCACTGTCAGGGTCTCGGTGGCCGCAGCTGGCGGTACGACGCCGGCCAACGCATTCGACCTCTACAGGTTTGTCGTCCCCCCGCCTGTAGTGACAAGCATCTCGCCTGCGAGCGGGCCGCCGGCCGGAGGCACCACGGTGACGGTGAACGGAAGCGGATTGGCCGGGGCGACAAAGGTGTACTTCGGTACGAGCTTGGGCAGCCTGGTCTCGGTAAACGCAGGAGGGACCCAGCTCACTGTGAAGAGTCCGACTGGCACTGCCGGGACTTCGGTCAATGTGCGAGTGGTAACCCCCGGTGGAACAAGCCCCACCGTGTCGGGGGACCTCTTCACCTACGGCCCGACCATCAAGTCGCTGTCACGCACAACAGGGCCTGTAGCTGGTGGGACCAAGATCACGATCACAGGGAGCGGATTCACGACAGTCGAGCACGTCAACTTCGGTACGGCGACATCTACCTTCACGGTCAAGTCTGCCAACCAGATCGCCGTTACGGCCCCTGCGCACGCAGCCGGTCAGGTCAGAATCTCGGTGACGACGGCAGCCGGAACGACGCCGACAACCAACGCAGACTTGTATAGATACCACTAGTTGCGGGTTTCAGCCTTCCGTCTCATCGGAGTCGTCCGTTGTTGATCTAGCTGTCACCCGGACGTGGCGCCGTCTTGCCCATTGCGGTCGAGAGTGCCGACATCGTTGGGATGAAAGTTGGGGCGGTTCCGGCCATTTGCATTTGTTCGGAGTGGCCCTTAGCCAGTCGTACCCCAGGTCAAGGAAGGGCTTCCCGCTTTCGGCCGCCACGGTGTGGCTCGAGCCCAGAGGGGACTCAGGGGAGAGCCGCCGCCGGGGTTATCCTGTGGCCGGCCAGCCGAGCGGTCGGCGTGCTGCGGGGCCCAGATCGAAAACGGGGTCTTCGCCCTAGTCCGTTGGGGGGGGTTGTTCGGACATGGAGATGCACGGGTTCAGGTCGTTCAGGGCACGAGCGTGGGGGGTGAGCGTTCTCAGCGTTCTCTCGCTGCTGGCTTCGATTGCGGTTGTCGTCGCCGTCCGTCCCGCCGGAGCCAGTGGGTCCCCGTTTCCAGCGACCGGCTACTTCTCGATCGGGCAATTGAATGGCCACTCCTTCTTCGTCACTCCGACCGGACAGCCCTTCTATTCGAGCGGTATCGACCACGTCACACCCGACCCCGACACCGATCGGACGACGGGCAAGTGCCCGTACTGCCAGGCGATCGCAAACGAGTACCCAACTACCGGTGCGTGGGTATCGGCAACCGTCTCCAGGCTCCGGTCGTGGGGGTTCAACAGCCTGGGGCCATTTTCGAACTACAACCTGTTTGGGTCGCAGATGCCCTTCAGCGTTCAGCTGGGAATGGCAAGTGGGAATGACTGGTTCACATCCTCGTTCGTCACCCATGCGGACGCTGTCGCTGCCAGTCAGGTCGCTCCGTTGGCGAGCGACCCGAACCTCATCGGCTTCTACACGGACAGCGAGCTGCACTGGGGCCCCGGTGGGACAGAGCTGCGGCCAGTCCTCGACACATACTTGGCATTGCCAACAGGGTCGCCTGGCCATGCTGTGGCCGAACAGTACGTGGGCAATCCCAACGGGTTTGTGTACGCGTTGGCCACCCGCTATTTCCAGGTGACCACGGCGGCTGTCCGCTTATACGACACGCATCACTTGATTCTGGGGGTCAAGGCGACATCACAGGAGATCCAGCCCGAGCTTCTGGAAGCCGCGAGCCATTACGTGGACGTCTTCAGCATTGACGACTACGCACTGAATCCCGGTCTCGCAAATCTCATCGACAGAAGCTTCCCCCAGTACCTTGCGCTGACACCAACGCTGGCCAACCTCGAGAAGTACGTACAGCGCCCGATCATGGTGGGGGAATACTCGTTCAGGGCACTAACGCCGCAGACGCCGGACACCGTTCCAGGTGTGTACGCCACCTACCCGACACAGCAGACCAGGGCCGCCGCCTACACCAATTACATGGCGCCGCTGTACCTGCACGCACCCTGGGTTGTTGGGGATGAATGGTTCGAGTACGTCGACGAGCCGCAAGGAGGTCGTTTCGACGGGGAGAACGACAACTTCGGGGTGGTGAACGTCGAGGACCAGCCGTATCAGGACCTCGTTACGCAGATGGAGATCCTGCACTCGATCGCGCCCGATCGCGTCGCTCAGTCGGGTCCCTCCTGCGACTCGTGGGCTGACAACACAGGCCAAGTGACGTGTAGCGCCACATTGCCCCAGGCCAGTTATCCGCTGAGCGTATTCACCACGTCACTACCCGGGGCCGCTCAAGGCGCGGCGTACAACAATTACGTCATCGCCGAGGGTGGGAAGCCCGGCTATACCTTCGCCCTGCCTCCCAACCAATCCCTTCCAAACGGTCTGCAGATCGGCGCGACAGGGCTCGTCTCGGGCAAACCGACGGTATCCGGTCACTTCACCTTCACAGTTGATGTCACCGACTCGACCAGCCCCAACCCGCTATCGGCGACCCAGACAGTGTCCATCACAGTCGCGCCTCCTCACGTCGCCATTTCGACCTCGGTGCTCCCAGCCGGCATCGTCGGCGTCCCGTACTCCGCAACGCTGGCTGCGACCGGGGGGCACCCGCCATACACGTGGTCGGGGACCGGACTTCCCAAGGGTCTCTCCCTTTCCTCCACAGGCGAGATCACCGGAACGCCCACCACTTCGAGCAAGTCAACAGTGGACATCACCGTCACCGACTCCTCCACGCCCAGTGTAGAAACAGCGACACGGTCTTTGGCTCTCACAGTGCGGACCGCGTCGACGACCACGGCGACGGTGGCCCCCACCACCACCCCGTACGGTCAGGTAGTCACGTATTCGGCGACGGTTTCCGGAACGGCGGGTGTGCCGACTGGCACAGTGACGTTCACTATCGGACAGACCGTCCTCTGCACAGCACACATCGTGAGTGGTGGGGCGTCTTGCACCGCCACCACCGCTCCGGTGGGGGCCGATTCGGTTTCCGCGACGTACGCGGGGAGTTCGGTTTATGCGACCTCCGCCGGCACCGCCGCGTTGACCGTGCAAGCCCCGCCGGTGGGTTACCCGGCCATCACCTCCTTGTCACGCACAAGCGGTCCGACGTCAGGTGGAACCTCGGTGACGATCACAGGGTCCGGGTTCAAGACAGTGCAGAAGGTGAGCTTCGGTTCGACAACGGCGAGGTCGTACGTGGTCAAGTCGGCAACCCAGATCCAGGCGGTGTCCCCGTCCCACGCTGCCGGCACAGTGGCGATCACGGTGGCCACGCCGGATGGGACGAGCGCAGCCACGCCTATGAGCAACTTCAAGTTTGTCAACTCTCCGCCGGTGGTGATCAGCATCACGCCATCGGCCGGTGCTGCGGCCGGTGGGACGACGGTGACGGTGACAGGCAGGGGGTTCCTTGGAACCACCGGGGTCAAGTTCGGCTCGGCGACAGGGACGTCCATTACGGGCAACGCCACCGGCACCCAAATTACGGTGAAGAGCCCACCCGGCACCTTGGGGACAACCGTTGACCTCCGGGTGCTGGCACCGGGCGGTGAAAGTCCCGTCGTGACGAGCGACAGGTTCACCTACGGCTCGGGAACGTCTATCACGTCGCTCTCCCGGACAAGCGGCCCGGTTGCTGGTGGGACCTCGATCACCATCACAGGCACCGGGTTCTCGGGCGTGACGCACGTGAAGTTCGGCACAACCACAGCCAAGTCCTTCAGCGTGAAGTCGACCAAGCAGATCGTGGCCGTTACCCCAGCCCACGCCGCCGGCCCTATGAGAGTCTCGGTGACAACGTCCAGCGGGACGACCCCGGCGACCCCCGCGGACCTCTACACGTTCAAGTAGTTCATTCACATTGGCGATGTTGGCGCCACGAAGAGGTTGGTCAAGAGGCCGTGGGCAGCACCTTCACTGGACATCGGGCGGAGGGCTCGCCGGCGCAACTGTTGGTTGGTTAAGACGCTCCGAGAACGGCTCGACCGACATCCCCGGGAGGCTCGGTTGCACCTACCTGCTTCCAGGTATCCCGAGTCCATCGCTGTAACTTGGCGACGTGACACCGAGCAGGATGCTCCGCGCCAGATTCGTGGTCAGCATGGGATTCGTCCTGCTGGCCGTGGCTCAACTCGGGCGCTTAGTGCTTCCCTCGTCCAATGGCGACGACTTCTTCTCGCTCGTGGCGACGCTCGGTTCTGCCCTTCTCGCTGTTGC
>Ga0265327_10005592_pt1 | contig 10418 bp, 7 predicted proteins | sample 41621metaG_FD_202089 | JGI IMG/M metagenome (GOLD analysis project Ga0265327, IMG submission 202089) | Rhizosphere microbial communities from Carex aquatilis grown in University of Washington, Seatle, WA, United States - 4-16-21 metaG | ecosystem: Host-associated > Plants > Roots > Rhizosphere >... | reverse complement strand
ACGCACGGACCGCTGTTCGTCATGCTGCTGATCGGCGTGGTATTGCTGGTTGGCCTGCTCAATTATGTCCCTGCACTGGCACTCGGCCCTGTTGTCGAGCATCTGGTGCTGTGGGCTGGGCACTAAGGAGAAATCTATGTCACGCAAAACCTTTACTTTGTTCGATCCTGAGCTGGTCAAACCAGCCATCGTCGAATCATTCAAGAAACTCGCACCCAATGTGCAATGGCGCAACCCGGTCATGTTCGTGGTTTACGTCGGTAGCATCCTGACCACAGCCCTGTGGTTTCAAGCGCTGGGTGTCCATGGCGAAGCGCCCGCCGGATTTATCCTTGGTGTATCCCTGTGGCTATGGTTCACGGTGCTGTTCGCCAACTTCGCCGAGGCGCTGGCAGAAGGTCGCAGCAAGGCGCAAGCTGCCTCGCTGCGCAGCCTGAAGAAAGAAACCTGGGCCAAGAAACTGCATGCGCCAAGCGCCGATGCGCAATGGCATACGGTGCCCGCCACCGACCTGCGTAAGGGCGATGTGATCAGGATAGATGCCGGCGACTTTATCCCGGCCGATGGCGACGTGATCGAAGGCGTCGCTACCGTGGACGAATCCGCCATCACTGGCGAATCCGCTCCTGTGATCCGCGAATCCGGCGGCGACTTCTCGGCCGTTACCGGCGGGACCCGCGTGCTGTCGGACTGGATCGTGGTACGCGTTAGCGTCAATCCGGGCGAAACCTTTGTCGACCGCATGATCGCGATGGTGGAAAACGCCAAGCGTCAAAAGACGCCCAACGAAATCGCGCTGACGATTTTACTGGTCGCGCTGACGATCGTCTTTCTGGCCGTCACCGTGACGTTACTGCCGTATTCGGTCTTCAGTGTCAGTGCTTCCGGTAGCGGTACTCCGGTCAATATCACCACCCTGATTGCGCTACTGGTCTGCCTGATCCCGACTACCATCGCCGGCCTGCTCTCGGCCATCGGCGTGGCCGGCATGAGCCGCCTGATGCAGGCGAATGTCATTGCCACTTCAGGACGTGCAGTAGAAGCCGCCGGTGACGTCGATGTGCTGCTGCTCGACAAGACCGGCACGATCACCCTGGGCAATCGTCAGGCCGCTGCCTTTCTTCCTGCTCAGGGCGTCACCGAAGCTGCACTGGCTGATGCCGCACAGTTGGCATCGCTGGCCGATGAAACCCCTGAAGGCCGCAGTATCGTGATACTGGCCAAGCAGAAATTCAACCTGCGTGAACGCGACATTCATGCGCTAGGTGCCACTTTCGTACATTTCTCGGCTCATACCCGCATGAGTGGTGTGAATCTGATCGACCGTCAGATCCGTAAAGGCGCAGCTGACGCCATTCGCCAGCATGTCGAGGCGCTAGGCGGATCGTTTCCCAAGCAGGTCGAACAGGTAGTGGAAGAGACGGCAAGGCGCGGTAGTACGCCGCTGGTCGTCGCCGATGGTAAGAGTGTGCTTGGCGTGATCGAGTTGAAAGACATCGTCAAGGGCGGCATCAAGGAGCGTTTTGCCGAACTGCGCCGCATGGGTATCAAGACGGTGATGGTGACGGGCGACAACCGCCTGACGGCCGCTGCCATTGCAGCCGAGGCCGGGGTGGATGATTTTCTCGCCGAAGCAACGCCCGAAGCCAAGCTTGCGCTGATCCGTCAACACCAGTCCGAAGGCCGTCTGGTCGCCATGACCGGCGACGGCACCAACGATGCCCCGGCACTGGCCCAGGCCGACGTGGCAGTGGCGATGAATACCGGCACCCAGGCTGCCAAGGAAGCCGGCAACATGGTGGACCTCGATTCCAACCCGACCAAGCTGATCGAGATTGTGGAAACCGGCAAGCAAATGCTGATGACGCGCGGCTCTCTGACGACCTTCAGTATTGCCAACGACATCGCAAAATACTTTGCCATTATTCCGGCAGCCTTCGTTACCACCTATCCGCAGCTCGCCGCCCTGAATGTGATGGGGCTGACCAGCCCTGCCTCGGCCATTCTGTCGGCGGTCATCTTCAATGCGCTGATCATTATTTTCCTGATTCCGCTGGCGCTAAAGGGGGTTCCATACCGGCCGGAAGGCGCTGCCGTACTGTTACGCCGCAATCTGGCGATCTATGGGTTGGGCGGCGTCATCGTACCGTTTATCGGCATTAAATTGATCGACGTGGCCTTAACCGTTGCTGGTCTGGTCTGAGAAAGGAATTCATCATGAAAACACTATTGCGCCCTGCGATTACCCTGTTTGTGTTGTTGTCCGTTGTCACAGGTGTTGTTTATCCTCTGGCCGTAACTGGCATCGCAAAGACGGTGTTCCCATTTGCTGCCAATGGCAGTCTGGTGGAAAAAGATGGCAAGCCGGTCGGCTCTGTCTTGATCGGCCAGAATTTCACTGGCCCACAATATTTCTGGGGTAGGCCGTCGGCCACCGGGCCATATCCCAATAATGCAACGGCTTCCGGCGGCTCCAACCAGGGGCCACTCAATCCGGCGCTGGCTGATGCTGTAAAGGGGCGCATTGCAACGCTTCAACAGGCCGATCCATCCAATACCAAGGCAGTGCCGATTGATTTGGTGACCGCTTCTGCCAGTGGACTGGATCCGGAAATCAGCCCGGCAGCAGCGGAATACCAGGTTGAGCGTGTCGCCAAGGCACGGAATCTCGCTCCTGAACAGGTACACCAGCTTGTGGCCCAACATACTGAAGGTCGCCAGTTGGGACTGTTCGGCGAGCCGCGGGTGAACGTGCTGGCGCTCAATCTGGCGCTGGATGCCAAGTAAGTCATTCAACAAATCATTCGCTGTAAGGAAAAACCCAATGAAAAAGCACATTCTGATTTATGCGATATCTGGTGTTGTCTCTGCGCTATCAATCAACGCGCTGGCAGATGAAGCCACGACTCCGGTGGCTGATGCGACAACCGTCGGTACTGCGCCATCTGCACCGGCATCTCCGTTGACGGTTACCGCCAATATCAACTTGGTCTCGGATTACTACTTCCGGGGCATTTCACAAACCTGGCACAAGCCAGCAGTGCAGGGTGGCGTCGACGTCGCGCATTCCAGTGGCGCCTACGCGGGCTTGTGGTTCTCGAATGTTTCCGAGGATTCATATCCCGGCGGCGGTCTGGAAGTGGATTACTACTTTGGCTACAACGGTACTTTTGGTGAGGCCGTCAAGGATCTAGGCTGGACTGTGGGCGGGTACGGCTACTATTACCCCGGCGCCTCGTACAGCAAGTCTCTTCCCGTGGCTGGCGGCAACGAAGATTTCAACACCTTTGAGCTCAACGCCGGACTTTCCTACAAGTGGTTGAGCGCCAAGGTTTCCGTTGATACGACCGATTGGTATGGCGCCAACAGCAAGACCGGCTTTGATGGCAACACCAAGGGCTCTTACTACGCCGAATTGAATGCGGCGATTCCGCTGCCGGTGTGGGATCTGACCCTGGTTGGCCATGTGGCGCGTGAAAACGTGTCAGGCAAGGTTAGTCTGGTCAGCAATCCTGGATATACAGGCAAAACCAGCCCTGATTACACTGATTACAAGATCGGCCTGAGCAAGACATTCAAGATCGCCAATTCGGAAGGCTGGAACGCAGGTTTGTATTACATCGGTGCCACCAACGGGGGCGATACGGGCTACTGGGGTAAGAATGGCTGGGGTGGTGCAAGCTTCCTGGGGCATTCCTCCAAGGATCTCGCCGATGCGCACTTCGTATTGACCGTAGGACGTACGTTCTAGAACTGGAATCCTCCTCCCTCAAGGGTGCCATAGGCACCCATTTTTTTGAGGCTGAAATTCAACCACGGACGATCCGGTCGAGATGGGGTGTATCGTTGGATTTTTATAAAAGCTTTATATCCGGGCAGTACCATTTTTGACGATTTTTATGATTTTTTCCTTAGCATTTCATTTGGATTCAGTGGAATCCAATACCCGTATCACCGGAGAAAAGAAGATGAATCGTATCACCATGTTGCTCAAGTCCTCGGATGTCTTGGCTGTTCGTAAAGCAGTTTTTGCTGCAGGGGCGAGTCGTGTTGTTGTTTCACCCACGCCTAAACATGCATGGGCTGCGGATTTCCAAGACTGGTATTTCGGCAAGCAGGATTCATGGAGCGATGCTCCCGTACAGGTCGATGTGACTGTCGACGAAAATCATGCGGATGGGATCGTCTCAGCGTTTCTGAAGACCGCCCATGTCGGCAAGATCGAGCGGATCACGCGCTCGTCTTCGAAGGCAAAAGGCATCTTTCCGGCGCTGCTTCAGGCCGCTTGAGAATGAACATGAATGCACTAGTGGAACCTCTCATGGCCTTGTCGGCAATCTTTCTGCCGCTCTTGGGATGTTACGCTTTGGTTGAAGTGCAAATGTCACGCAAGGAAATTCAACCGTCGGATAAAACGGAATCTCCGAAGCTAAAGGGCAATCATGAAACAGTGTTCGAATCGGCTAACTCCTTGGAGTTCGGACGAACCAGGCAATACATTCATCTTTGCCCGATATGCAGAAAATGGCATTTCGTCAACGAAGCAAGACAACGCGTGGCTTATGGTAAACAATACAGTTGCAGCTCAGAGTGCGAGGCAAAAAGGCGAAAAGCATGGCGGCATCCTGAGAAGATGGGGTCCTCAGGGATTGATAAAGAGGCGGGCGAATGCCAAGCCGGTGACGTTGCTTCGGATTGCCTGACGACAGCACATGTCGGAAAGTTGGAGCAGAATGATCATCTCCGTCGAAAACAAAAAACAACTACAGAAGAGTCGTGAATAATGGCCGACATGCTGGATCAACGCCCTAACCCAGACGAGCTTCTCGAGAAGGTCCTGCGCGAGCAGGAAAAAGCGCGTCGCGGCAAGCTCAAACTGTTTTTTGGCGCCTCAGCTGGTGTCGGTAAGACCTACGCCATGCTTGCTTCGGCAAGGCAGTTGCGTGCACAGGGTGTGGATGTGGTGATTGGGGTGGTGGAAACCCACGGCCGCAAGGAGACGCTGGCGTTGACCGAGGGGCTGGAGCATCTTCCCCTCAGGGAAACCAGCTATCGGGATCGTGTGCTGAAGGAGTTCGACCTTGACGGCGCGCTCGCCCGCAAACCCGAACTGATCTTGATGGATGAACTGGCGCACTCGAATATAACGGGCTCGCGCCACCCCAAACGCTGGCAGGACGTGGAAGAGCTTCTGGCTGCCGGCATTGATGTGAGTTCCACCATCAACGTGCAGCACCTGGAAACGCTCAATGACATCGTGAGTGGCATCACCGGCATCAACGTTTGGGAAACCATCCCCGACCGCATTTTTATCGAAGCGGATGAGGTCGTTCTGGTGGATCTCCCGCCTGATGAATTGCTGCAGCGCCTCAAGGAAGGGAAAATCTACCTGCCGCATCAGGCAGAACGGGCGATCCAGAACTTCTTCCGCAAGGGCAATTTGATCGCTCTACGGGAACTCGCGCTGCGCCGTACCGCCGACCGCGTGGACGATGAAATGCAGCAATACCGGCGCGACCAGTCGGTATCGCCGGTATGGAAAGCGCGGGAATCCATCCTCGCCTGCATCGGCTCCGGTGAAGGTGGCGACAAGATCGTACGCAGCGCAGCTCGTCTGGCGGGGTCGCTGGATGTGCCATGGCACGTCATCTATGTCGAAACGCCGGAACTGCAAGGGCTGCCGGATGCCAGCCGCGGAAGCATTCTCAAGACGCTTAAAATGGCGCAAGACATGGGCGCCGAGACGGCGAGCCTGATCGGCAATGATGCTTGCGAAACCGTGGTTGAGTACGCGCGACAACATAACCTTTCCATCCTGATGTCTGGCCGCGATCATCCCCGCCCTTGGTCGATATGGCGCCGTTCCTTTGCAGATCGGGTTGGAGATAGTGCACCTGACCTTGATGTTATTCAGGTATCGAGATCGGATACTCGCGATCGGCAACCATCGGCCTGGGTGCCGCTGCAACAGCAGATCGACCGCATGGAAAAGGACTGGCGAGGCTACGCCATGGCGGCCTTTGCCTGTGCCATCGCCACCGCGATTGCCGCACCATTGCATACGGTGTTCGATCTTTCCAACATTGCCATGCTTTATCTGCTGAATGTCGTCTTTGTCGCACTGCGATTTGGTCGAGGCCCTGCGGTACTGGCTTCGTTTATCAGCGTAGCGGCCTTCGATTTCTTCTATGTTCCCCCACGCTTGACCTTTGCGATCAGCGATGTGCAGTATCTGATGACCTTTGTCATCATGCTGGCTGTCGGTTTGATTACCGGCCAACTCACTGCTGGCCTCAAATACCAGGTACGGATCGCATCCAGCCGCGAAGCCCGTGTCAGGGCACTTTATGAAATGTCGCGTGACCTCTCTGGCGCACTGATCCCGGAACAGATTGCCGAAATTTGCGGACGTTTTATCGAATCGCAATTTGGCGCCAAGGCGTCCATCCTGCTGGCTGATCTCGACGACAACCTGAAGGCACCCATCGCCGCCACCGCGAACCCACCGATCATCGACCATGGTATTGCCCGTTGGGCCTTCGACCACGAGGAAGCCGCAGGCAACGGCACCGACACCCTGCCCGGCAGTCAGGTGCTCTATTTGCCGCTCAAGGCGCCAATGCGCGTGCGCGGCGTGTTTGCCTTCGAGCCGGTTGACCCCGGTTACCTGATGACCCCGGAACAGCGCCGTTTGCTGGAAACCTTTGCCCGTCTGATCGCCATTGCGCTGGAGCGCATTCATTACGTGGATATTGCGCAATCCACCACCGTCCAGATGGAATCGGAGCGACTGCGCAATTCGCTGCTTTCCGCCATTTCCCACGACCTGAGAACGCCACTCAGCGTGCTGGTCGGGCTCGCTGATTCCATGGCCCTGACCAAGCCCGCCCCCACCGGGCAACAAATGGAAATTGCCGCAACCATGCGATTGGAAGCCATGCGCATGACTGCACTGGTCAATAATCTGCTCGATATGGCGCGACTGCAAGCCGGGGAGGTCCGGCTTAACAGGCAATGGTGCCCGTTGGAAGAGGTCGTGGAGAGTTCCATTCGGGCGGTGAAATCCAGCCTGGAACATTATTTGGTCAGTGTGCGACTGGATGCAGATTTGCCGCTTCTGGAAATTGATGCTGTACTGTTGGAACGTGTTTTCTGTAATTTGCTGGAGAACGCGACGAAATATACGCCCAAGGGCAGCGAGATCGTGGTGGGCGCTTCGACGGACGTCCGCGACGTCGTCGTATGGGTCGAAGACAACGGGCCGGGGCTGCCAAAAGGCAAGGAGGAAGAAATTTTCAAAAAATTCGAGCGCGGCCAGAAAGAGAGTTCCACGCCTGGTGTAGGTCTTGGTTTGGCGATTTGCCGTGCCATTGTAGAAGCCCATGGTGGAAGCATCCACGCCGAAAATAAAAGTACGGGCGGAGCCAGGTTTGTCTTCACCCTGCCTAAAGGCAATCCGCCGGCTGTCGAGCCAGAAGCCGTCACGCCTGTAAAGGAAGACAGATGACACTGGATTCTCCCAAACCAGTTGTCATCGTCGTCGAAGATGAAGCGCAAATTCGTCGGTTTGTACGTCTGGCACTTGAAGCCGAAAACTGCCTTGTCCATGAGGCGGAAACCTTGCAGCGCGGTTTGATCGATGCCGGCACGCGCCACCCGGATCTCATTGTTCTGGATTTAGGGTTACCGGATGGAGACGGGGTCGATTTCATACGAGACCTTCGCAACTGGTCACAGATCCCGATCATCGTTTTATCCGCGCGATCCGAAGAGGCAGAAAAAGTCAGAGCGCTCGATGCTGGGGCTGATGACTACCTGACCAAGCCGTTCGGTGCGGCAGAGTTGGTGGCCCGCGTACGCGCCCATCTGCGTCGGAAATCGTTGGGTAGTATCGAAGGCCAGCCAGTGATTGAGTTTGGGAGCATCCGCATCGACATGCTGAAGCGCATTGTAGAACGCGCCGGGGAAGTCTTGCATTTGACCCCGATTGAATACCGATTGATCACTTATCTTGTTTCCAATCCTGACTGTGTGCTGACGCATCGTCAAATTCTCAAGGCAGTATGGGGCCCCAACCATAACGAAGATGCACATTACGTCCGTGTATACATGGGACACTTACGTAAAAAGCTTGAAGATGACCCTTCTCAGCCCAAACACATCATTACCGAGTCCAGCGTGGGATACAGGTTTATACGTTAATTAGGTGAAGTATTACGGCTGCGCCGGCTGATCAGTTTCGATAAACTCTATCAATTGAAATTCACATGGATATTGCCGTGAACCAACCGACCGTTTCAAGTTTCCGCCAGCTGGTGCTGTGGCCAGTACAGCTCATTCAGCAGGGGACAGACCAGAAAATCCAGCAGCATTGGAAATCCTTGATAGCCGCTGCAGGCAAAACGCCCTGGAAGTCGGTTTCAGATGAGTTCACAACATCCGAAACGCATTTCAGTGAACGTCGCTATCGAGAATTTGTGACATTTCTGCCATTTGCACAGCGTTTCCTGTACGGCGAAGGCATCCGTAGCAAGAACGATGGTAGCTATGGCGAGTCTCCCATCCATGTATTCAGCCGTAACGATGTCACTGGCACGCGCATCAAGTTCGACGACGATGCCGAGCCGGTCACCTTTGCTGTTGATCATGTTGATCTATATTTCTTTTACGACATTGATGTTGCCATTCTGGTGGTTGAGCTGATTGGCGAGCAGTTGAGCCTCACACGTGCCATGAATACGCTATTCCGCTTTGGTCGTGCTTACCCCAGTCACTGGGAGCCTAATGGTCGCGGCGGGCATTGCGCAGAAAAAGTCGAATGGCTGAACAAGCAGGGAGAGGTGCTGGCAGTCTCGGATTACGAAGAGAAAGAACGGTATCTCAAGTTCGTGCGCGAGCAGCGGGTGCCACGTATTGCATCACACTGGGAATACCTGATGCAGCCGCTGGTGCAGCATTACTCTGATCAGCAGGGTGACATTCGCTATCGTGAGATTGAATACCATCGCATGCCGCTGATGAGTTACTTGGCGTTCGACCATATTTCAAAACTGTCACGGGGTGATCTCGTACGACTGGGTTTGGTGACCCGGCCTGGCGATGCCGAAACCTTACCCTACTCAGAAGGTTTTCTGAGTGATTTCGAGCGGCGTTATTGTTATGACCGTCACTGGGATGAAGGCCAGCAACAATCCCCTGACAACATGCGTTTTATCTGCAATGGGCAAAACTTTACTGTGATCGGCACCGCTGGGGATGCGACATTTACCGATAAGGAAACCGGTGTGGTCAGCCAGTTTCGCCACCAATATTTCCTGCTGTTTCTCATTGCCCATTTTCAGAAGGCCGCACTGCTGATGCTTTCTGACCGTCTGGTGCATGCCATTAGTCAGCTTGAAATCGATGATCCAACTTCAGTTCGAATGTTTCGGAATCGAGTCAGCCATACGCAGGAGATTTTTCTACGATTTACACATCGGTACTGGTTCCACGCGGTCTCCGATCAGGCGCAATCTCGCGACCTGTTCACCATGATGTCGCACCATTTGGAAACCGGCGACCTGTTCGAGCGCACCCGTCGTCGCATTCTGGACATGACGCAATACCTTGATAGTGATCAGTCGAAATCTCATACGGAGATTGTCGTGCGGCTCACGGTAGTCACTGCATTTGGTTTGATCGGTACCGTGGTGACCGGCATCCTCGGCATGAACCTCTTTGCGGAGGCTGAAAATAGTGGGCTGGTGAAATTGGGCTATTTTATGCTGACCTTTATCCCGACCACGGCATTGGTTTTATATACCATCGTCAAATCCCGCCGCCTGTCGGCATTCCTGGATGCCCTGTCTGATGAGAATCTTAGTTGGGGGGGGAAATTGCGTGCGTTCTTTGATGTTTGGGGTAAAAAAACGGAAGTCTAAGAAAACGGTTTAATGCGTTTGAATGACTGACTCGGGTCGAAAGCAACGTTCTGAAAACTGCCCGTTCATAAGATCGCTCATGGCGTTTCGCGCCTACAGGATGGTGTAAGCTAACCCCATGAAAACCACTTTCCATGGCGGTTATGCGGATGACCCGATTGGCATCTGGTGAAATGATGCGCCGCTTATTCGCCCTAGTGATGCTTGCGTTGCTGGCCTGCATTGCCCATGCGGCGCCACAGGCTGCGACCGCAGCAGACTACCAGGCGGGCAAGGTCAGGCTGATTCAAGCACTGGATAAAAATCTGCTTGATCGACAAAAGCAGATCGACGAACTCCGGGTTTACATCAAGAAATACGGAAAATCCCCGCCGCCGGATGAAGACCGCCAGGCCATGCGGTTCTCCATTGATCCGCAACACCTGCTGGAAGACGCCGTTCGGCATCAGCAGGAGCAGCGTGTGTTTCTTGAGCTGGTCAAGCAGGAAGATGCTGCGC
>Ga0265327_10005591_pt1 | contig 10420 bp, 5 predicted proteins | sample 41621metaG_FD_202089 | JGI IMG/M metagenome (GOLD analysis project Ga0265327, IMG submission 202089) | Rhizosphere microbial communities from Carex aquatilis grown in University of Washington, Seatle, WA, United States - 4-16-21 metaG | ecosystem: Host-associated > Plants > Roots > Rhizosphere >... | reverse complement strand
ACCACGATCTCGTCGATGCGATTGAGGAACTCGGGCTTGAAGTGGTTGCGCACCACGTTCATCACCACCGCCTCGTCGGCACCACCACCGAGGTTGCTGGTCATGATCAGCACGGTGTTGGTGAAGTCGACGGTGCGGCCCTGGCCGTCGGTGAGACGGCCGTCGTCGAGCAGTTGGAGCAGCACGTTGAACACGTCGGGATGGGCCTTCTCGACCTCGTCGAGCAGCACGACTGCGTAGGGCCGGCGCCGCACCGCCTCGGTGAGCTGACCGCCCTCCTCGTAGCCCACGTAGCCCGGGGGCGCACCGACGAGGCGCGACACCGAGTGCTTCTCCATGTACTCCGACATGTCGATGCGGACCATGGCCTTCTCGTCGTCGAAGAGGAAGTCGGCCAGCGTGCGCGCCAGCTCGGTCTTCCCGACGCCGGTGGGGCCGAGGAACAGGAACGACCCGATGGGACGGTTGGGGTCGGAGAGCCCGGCGCGAGAACGCCGGATGGCGTTGGCCACCGCGCTCACCGCGTCGTCCTGACCGATCACGCGGGCGTGGAGCACGTCCTCCATGCGGACGAGCTTGCTCATCTCGCCTTCCATGAGCCGGCTCACCGGGATGCCGGTCCACTTGGCGACGATCTCGGCGACGTCCTCCTCGTCGACCTCTTCCTTCAGCATCTGCTGGTCGGACTGGAGCTCGTTCAGCCGCTCGGTCTTCAGCGCGATCTCGGCGTCGAGGTCGCGCATGGTGCCGTAGCGCAGCTGGGCCGCCTGCTCGAGGTTGCCCTCGCGCTCGGCCTTCTCGGCCTCGTTGCGCGCGGCCTCCAACTGCTCCTTGAGGGCGCGGATCTCGCCGATGGCGTCCTTCTCGTTCTGCCAGTGCGCGACCATCGCGTCGCGCTCCTCGGCGAGGGTCGCCAGCTCCTCGTCGAGCGCGGCGAGCCGCTGCTTCGACGGCTCGTCGGTCTCCTTGGCGAGGGCGGCCTTCTCGATCTCCAGCTGGCGGATCCGCCGCTCGACCACGTCGATCTCGAACGGCATCGAGTCGATCTCGATGCGCAAGCGTGACGCGGCCTCGTCGATCAGGTCGATGGCCTTGTCGGGCAGCTGGCGTGACGGGATGTAGCGGTGCGACAGCACCGCGGCCGCCACCAGCGCGGCGTCCTGGATGCGGACACCGTGGTGGACCTCGTAGCGCTCCTTGAGCCCGCGCAGGATGCCCACGGTGTCCTCCACCGACGGCTCACCCACGTAGACCTGCTGGAAGCGCCGCTCCAGCGCCGGATCCTTCTCGACGTACTTGCGGTACTCGTCGAGCGTGGTGGCACCGATCATGCGCAGCTCGCCGCGCGCCAGCATCGGCTTGATCATGTTGCCGGCGTCGACCGCGCCCTCGGCGCCGCCCGCGCCGACGATCGTGTGGAGCTCGTCGACGAACGAGATGATCTCGCCCTCGCTGTCGGTGATCTCCTTGAGGACGGCCTTGAGCCGGTCCTCGAACTCGCCGCGGTACTTGGCGCCCGCGACCATCGCGCCGATGTCGAGCGAGATGAGCCGCTTGTTGCGGAGTCCCTCGGGCACGTCGCCCTCGACGATGCGCCGGGCCAGACCTTCGGCGATGGCGGTCTTGCCCACACCGGGCTCACCGATCAGCACCGGGTTGTTCTTCGTGCGGCGGGACAGCACCTGGATGACGCGCCGGATCTCCTCGTCACGGCCGATGACCGGGTCGAGCTTGCCCTTGCGGGCGTCCTCGGTGAGGTCGCGCCCGTACTTCTCGAGCGCCTGGTACTGCTCCTCGGGGTTCTCGCTCGTGACCCGGTGGCTGCCCCGCACCTCCTGGAGGGCGCCCAGCACCGCGTCGTGGCTGACGCCGAGACCGCGCAGGAGGTCGCCCACCCCACCGGCCACCTCGCTCATGGCGAGGAGCAGGTGCTCGGTGGAGAGGTAGTCGTCGCCGAGCGTCGACCGCTCCTCGTCGGCCGCCTCCAGCACGCGGTAGGCGTCGGCCGCCAGCTGCGCCTGCTGGGCGGTCTCGCCGTAGACCTTGGGGACGCGTGAGAGGGCGTCGTCGGTCCGGTCGCGCAGCGTCTTGCTGGAGACGCCGATGCGCTCGAGGACGGGGAGCACCACGCTCTCGGGCTGGCCGAGCAGGCCGGCGAGCAGGTGCTCGGACGTGACCTGCGAGTGGTGCAGGTCGCGCGCCAGCGCCTGGGCGGCGCCGAGCGCCTCTCCCGTCTTGCGGGTGAACTTGTTGGGGTCGAGCGGCATACGTCTACCTCGGAGTGTGGAACGGGTACTCCAAAGTTGACAACATCGCTGTCAAGTTTATTCCGGCGAGCGCCGGGATTCCGTCACAGCCGGGCGTCGGCCGCCTTGGCCAGCACGAGGAGGGCGAGCTTGGGGTCGTAGGTCTTGATGGGACGCACCGTGGCGTCGTAGAAGAGACCCCGCAGCCGCAGGATGCGAGTGCCCTTGAAGACGCTCAGCGTGCCGTTGCCGGCGCTGTAGAGCGCGTCGACGCCGAGGCCGTCGACCACCTGGAACTGGGGGTTGCTCTTCAGGGCCTTGTAGGCCCCGGGCGGCACCGCGAAGCTCACCACCAGCCGCAACGTGCCGGCCGGTCGGTCGGCGGAGGCTCCGATCGCCCAGTTGCAGCCGACGTCGAGCTTGGTGCCGTTCTGACCCTGGAAGGTCGCGGTCGACGCCATCAGCTGCTGGAGCTGCCGCTTGGTCAGGATCTTGCAGGCGTCCTTCCTCGTCACCCGGGTGCTGGCGGCGCCGGCCAGGTCGGGTGCGACCGCCTGCGCGCACAGGGCACAGAGCAGCGCGGCGACGAACGCGAACGCCCGCACTCGGCCGGGCATGACCGACATCGAGGACGACCTACGCCGAAGCGATGCCGGTCTGGACCGGCGAGATGTTGAGCGCACCGTTGGCGCAGACGTTCATCCGGGTGTCGATCTTCACCGCGCTGTCGCTCCCGGGCATCGTGACCTTGATCTGCTTGGCATCGGAGCAACCGGGCGTGGCCGCGACCGCGATCGGCGACCAGCTCATCACCACCGACGCCTGGCCACCCGGGGCTAGGGTCACTTCCGAAGCGGTGAGCGAGGCCGGGACCGCACCGCCACCGGTGGTCACGTTGGTGGGCAGGTCCTTGCCGTTCTCGTCGGCGAGCTGGACGGTGACGGAGCCGTTGACGGTGCACTCGGTCTTCGACTGGTTGGTGAAGACGAACACACCCGTCTGGGTCGTGCCGCTCAGTCCGCTGCTCGACTGGTCACCGACGAGCTGCTTGCCGCTGCAGATCCCGCCGCTCACCGGCTTGGCCCCGTTGGTGGTGGGAACGACCGTGGTGATCTCGGCCCCCGACTTGGGCACGGTGGTACCCGAGGCGGTGTCGTTGGAGTCGGAGCCCCCGGACACGACCAGCACGACCACGACCGCGGCGGCGACGAGCACCGCGACCACGACACCGATCAGGATCCGTCGACGGCGGGTGGCGGCGTGGCGGCGCGCCGAACGGTCAGTGGTGGGTTCGTTCATGGGTCACGAGCTTGCCACACGGGACCGGCTCCGCCACATCGCGCGGGCGTGTCCCGCGGACGCGAAGAGGGGGCCCTTGCGGGCCCCCTCAACGCTCACTTGCTCCTGATCGTCAGATCAGGTCTATTCGGCCCGCTTGCCGCAGCTGAAGGTGTCGCCGGCGTTGAAGACCGGGGTCTTCGAGCCGATGAGACCGACTGCCTGGCTGAGCAGGGTCGGCGTGAGTGCGACCGGCCCACCAATGGGCTGGATCGTGAACACGCTGCTGCTGCAGTTGTTGCGGTCATCGCCGGGCGGGTTGCTGGTGCCCGGCTGGCCGTCACGCCCGAAGGCGTAGTTCTGACCGACCAGACCAGAGATCGGCGTCGAAGCGTTCTGGAGGAACGCGGTGACTGCCGGACCCAACGTCGACGGGTTCACCGTCGAGATGAGCGGGAACTTCTGGTCGTTGATGAACCGGCCGTTGTGGACGCTGAGCACCGCGGCAGCTGCCGTCGCGTCAGCGAAGTAGTCACCACGGGTCAACAACACCACCCGGGCGGACGGGTCCGCCTCGTTGAAGTTGATGTTGCCGGCAGTGCGGTTCACGTACGCACCCCAGTCGTCGTCCCAGTTCAGGTAACCGAACCCGAGGCTCGGCGACAGCTCGAACGAAGCGAGCTGCGTCGAGGTCTCCGTGTTGTCCTGACCCGCGATGCGCACCGAGTACACACCGAGACCAGCCAACTGGTTCAGCACGTTGTCCGAGACGGCCAACGGGCCACCCACCACCAGAACCTGACCGATGTGCTGGTTGAAGATCGCGTTCACGGCCTGCGGGCTCAACGAACCCGGGGTCGTCGCAATCAACGGCATCGGACCAGTCTCACCGATGTTGGAGATGAAGTCGCCGCCGTAAGCGGGAACACTCGCCACCATCGCGTCCTGGAAGTTCTCACCCGTCACCAACAGCGCGGTGTTCACCGGACCCGCAGGCGCCGGACCCGCCGTCGAGAGACCCGACGTCGAGTTGAACTCGTTCGTGGCACCGAACGCACCGAACGCTGCCGGCGGCTCCGCACCCACGAACTCCGCGAGACGCTCGTTGGTGTCATACAAGGTCTGACCGTAGATACGGATCACGTTCAGCGTCTGAGGCTGACCAGTCAACGGATCGATCCGCGGCTGGGTCCCACCACACTGATACGCAATCGTCTTGTCGAGCTGGTCGACCACCGCGTCACTGATCGCCAGAGGGCCACCAGCCACGAACACCGTCGACACACCCTGCAGACGGATCTGCGTCGCGGTCAACGGGTCGAGCGACGTCGGCGGGGTGAGGAGCACACCCGAGTTCACCGAACCAGCCGCATACGACGCACCCAGACCGTCGGCGTAGTGATCCGAACGGGCCAGGAAGATCGACGAACCGAAGAAGAAGTCCGGACCGACCGTGTTCGACACACACGTGCCCTTGGCCGAATCGAACTGGTGGTCAACCGCCTGCGCAGCAGTCGCCTCCGCGTTCGCACCGAACACCGAGTTCGCCAACTCACGAATCGTCGTCAGCTGCACGAACCCGAGCGTGTACGCCGGGTTGTTCAAGTCGGTCGGGATCGGGCAACCCCTCGTCGGAGGCGTCACCACACCCGTGGCCGCGTTCACCGTGCCGGGCACCCAGTACGCGTACGCGTACACCGGGCCGTCGGCCAGGGCCTGACCTTCGAGGTTCAAACCCGAGGTGGACCACGTCGCGGCCTTGTTCGCCTGCGACACCACCGGCAGGAACAACGAGCTCCCACCGTTGACGACCTCAGCCGAACCCGCGGCCGCCGAGTTCCCCGACGTACCGGCGTTGTTGGTCACCGACCAACCGACCCCGTCACCGAAACCGAGGTGGTTGCCCTGACGGTTGTCGATCACCAGACACACCGCACCGGGAGCCGAAGCCTGCAAGGTGTGGGTGTAAGGGTTGAACGTGTTCGGACCCATCGGGTTCGACGCCGCCGTCCCGTCGTTGGGCGGCAACGAGTTGCCCGGGTCGTCGATCGTGAACTGCGAGATCGGACCGGCAACCAGATCCGACGAAGTGCTGCGCGTCAACGGCGACGGCGGGTTGTTCGCCGCCGGCGTCTGACCCACGACCGTCACGTTCGACGGGATCTCCGCACCTTCGTTCAAGAAGAGGTGGACCGGACCCGTCGAGGCACCGAAACCGACGTCGTAGAGGATCGGACCCGACGCGTCGGGAAGCGGAGCCTGGCTCACACCCTGGCCCAACGTCACCGAACCGTTCGAACCGCTGTCGAGGAACGTCAGGCGCAGCGTGCGGTAGGTGCCGTCCGAGATCGACGGCTGCGGGTTGGTCGGGTCGGTCGGCACACCGGTGCCGGCGTCACCCAACGGGTTCGCAGTCGAGCAGGGGATCAGGTTCTCCACCGTGATCGTGAAGTGCGGCCCGTTCGGGATGCCCGCACCATCCACCAACGGCGGCGTCACGCCGGAACCGTTCGCGGTCGCCGGCGTCTGCGGCGTGTCGAGGTAGGTCGCCAGCTTCGAGAACCCGACGTAGTTGCCGAGCTGCTCGTCCGACTGGTTCACGCCCTCGGGCTGACCCGTGGTCGCGCACTGCTTCCCGGCATCACCGTGGTCGTCCGGGAACGCGTCGAGCGTGACCGACTCGCCCGCGGTCCACGACGGCACGTTGAAGTGCAAGGCCGCACCCGCACCCGTGATCGACGCGGTGATCGTGACCGGGTACGTACCCGTCGCGATCGGACGCGAGGTGGTCAGCGTGTTCGCCGCGGTCACCGTCTCGATGTAGGTCCCCGCGGGGATCCCCGAACCGGTGATCGCACGACCCACGTCACCCTGAGTCAGATCAGGAGTCGGGGTCGTCACCACGACCGTGTTGGGTGCCGTCTCCGCCGCGGTCGTGAACGTCCGCGACGAACTGTTCGGCACCACCTTCCCTCCGGTGATGAACTCGTTGCCCTGGGTGTTCTGCTGCAGAGCAACAGGGCTGCCCACGACCGACCAGTCACTGGTCGCAGCCGAGGCCACACCTCCACCGAGGGCCAACAGCGCGCCGCCCGCCACCAACGCGACCACCAGGAAACTCCCCAGCAACCGCGCCGGGCGACGACGCCCAGTCAGCTTCCGCATACCTGCTCCTTCGTACGGACCCACGACCACGGACGGCACGCGGGAAGACGCGCATGTGCGCTCGGGTATTCAACCCCAAACCGACAGGTTCTGTGACGATCCTGAGAGACGAAAGGAGAAAGATCCAGGAATGTCCGAATAGCCGGGGATCCTCAGCCGAGCCATGACTCCGGGGGCCGGCCCACCACCCAGTCGCCGCGCGACTGGTCGAGGTTGGGGTTGGAGTACGGGTCACGCCGCAGCACGTGGCCCCAGCGGCGATCGACGAAGGCGTACTCGGACTCGTCGAAGGTGACCACGCGGGTGGACGACTCGTAGTGGAAGAGGGTGGCGTGCGGGGTCCACAGCACCCGGTACCCGCGATCCCTCACCTTGAGGCTCAGGTCGACGTCGTTGTAGTTGACCGGCAGGTGCTCGGTCATCCCCCCGACCTCCTCCCACACCTCGCGCCGGAGCATCGCGCACGCGGCGGTGACGCCGGAGCACTCGCGCTCGACCCCGAGCAGGTTCGCCATCCCCGCTTCGGAGCCCGGGTAGTAGACGTACGAGTGCAGCATCTTGGCGCCCACGTACACGTGCCCTCCGTGCTGCAGCGTGCCGTCGCCGAAGAACAGCTTGCAGCCGACCAGCCCCACGTCGGGCTCGAGGGCCAGCCCCAGCATGGTCTCGAGCCAGTCGTGGGTGATCACCTCGACGTCGTCGTTGAGGAGCACGACCACCTCGCCGCGGGACGCGGCCACCCCCTGGTTCATCTTGGCCGAGAAGTTGAACGCGCCGTCGAACCACACGAGCCGGATCCGCTCGTCACCACGCTGTTGCACCGCGTCGACCACCTCGTCGGGTGTGCCGCGGTCGAGCACGAGGACGACCTCGATGTCGTCGTAGGTCGAATCGTCGAGCACCGACGTCAACGCGCGCAGGAGGTGCACCCGGCGCTGAGCGCGGACGTGGCCGCTCGAACCTCGCGACGGGATGACGATCGACACGAGCGGTCGGACGGCGAGCCGGCGACGAACCCGGTAGTGGCCGAGCACCGGCAGGATCTCGACGTCGGCCGCGATGCCGATCCGGTCGCAGTGCTCCTGCACCGCCCGCCGACCGGCTTCGGAGGCGTAGGGCTTCGCGTCGGCGACCCCCGCCGCCGAGCCCGCCAGCACCCGCCACAGGTAGAGCATGGCGGGCACGTGCACGATCCGGTCGGTGCGCTCGGTGACCCGCAGCACGAGGTCGTGGTCCTGCGAGCCATCGAACTCCGGGCGGAAGCCTCCGACCTCCTCGACCAGCGTGCGCCGGAGCACGGACACGTGACACGTGTACATGTGCGAGCGCAGCCGTTCGGGCGACCAGTCGGGCTTGTAGAAGGCGAACCCGACCCGGCCGTCGGGGAGGAGCTTCGCCTCGTCGCTGTACGCGTAGTCGACCGGGTCGTTCACGGTGAGCGCGTGGTTGACGATCGACAGCGCCTCACGCACCAGCACGTCGTCGTGATCCACCAGGACGATGAACTCACCGGTCGCCATCGCGATGGCGTCGTTCGACGCGCGGGAGATGCCGCCGTTCTCGTCGCGGCGGGCGATCCGGATCCGCGGGTCGGTCGCGGCCAGCTCGGTGAGGACGGGCCAGACGTGCGGTTCGGGCGAGCGGTCGTCGACCAGGCACAACTCCCAGTCGCCGTACGACTGCCGCACGATCGACTGCACCATCGCGCGCAGGACGTCGGCGGGCGGGTTGTAGACGGGGGTGACGATCGAGAAACGGGGAGTCACGACGATCCGCGGAACCAGCGGCGGAGTCGACGCACGGGACCGACGACGGCGCGTCCCACCTGCCACTGGGGCGAAGCGAGCATCTGGTCGCGCTGGTGGCGCGCGTGTTCGAGCTCGTCGAGGTCGAGCTCCACCAACCGATCGGCGACCGCATCGGCGCGCTGCTCGGCCGCACGCCAGAGCCCGTCGATCGCGACCATGGTCGCCGACAGGTTGGCGCGCTCGGCTTCGAGCCCGATGACCCGGTCGCGCAGGAGCGCCGCTTCGCGCTCTACTGCGGCGAGGGCGGCCGCGTGCTCGAGCTCGGGCTCGTCGCCGGCGGCCAGCCAGGTGGCGCGCGCATCGAGACCGGCGCGGTGCACCTGCAGGTGCAGACGCAACAGCTCGTCGCACCACTCCGGCACCGTGCCGTCGGCGGACGTGCTCGCGTCGAGCCTCGCGGTTGCAGGATCGATCGTCGGGCCGTGTGCTCGCCACCACGCGACGCCGTCGGCGGCGTCGAAGGAGACACCGGCCGCGGCACATGCCCGCGCGAAGCGCTCGAGCTCCGCTTCGGGATCGGCGGCGACGCTGATCGGATCGACCACCACCGTCGGGAGGTCGGCGGCCGCGCGCCGGGCGGCGCGAGCGGCGACGGCCTGCAACGCCTCGGCGTGTGCAGGTTCCAGACCGTCGCGTTGGAGGGTGGCCACGACCGCCCCGGGATCGTCGGCGACCACCACGCAGAGGTCGGGGGCCGCGACGTGACGGGTCCAGAACGCGAACAGCGGCGCGGTCGCGGTGTCGAACCACACCGCGTCGCGCTGGTCCAACGCGGCGCGGCCCCGGTCGGCGAGCGCGACGACGTCGGGGAGTTGCTCCCACCCGGCGCGCAGCTCGGGTGGTGCGGTGCGGGTGGCGCGCAGCACCTCGAGCAGATCGTCGTCGACCGCAGCCGGCTTCTCGACGACCGCCAGCTCGGCGACCGCGCCGAGCAGGTCGGCGAAGACCGCACCGAGCCCACCGGGTGCACCGAGAACGGCGACGATGCGGGAACCGCCCTGCTGCGTGCTCACGGGGCAGGAAGCGTAGCGGCGACCCGGTCGTATTCGACCATGAGGTCACCGACCTCGTCGTCGACGGTCCGGATCGGCGTGGTGCGCGCGCCCTCGGTGAGCCGCGCTCTCGCGGCGGGGTCGTCGAGGAGGTCGACGACGACCCTCGCGAGCTCCGCCGCGTCGGAGCGTGCGAGCAGGCGGCCGTTGACCCCGTCGCGCACCACTTCGGGGATGCTCCCGACCCGGGTGCCGATCACGGGGATCCCGGCGAGCAGGTACTCGTGGGTGACCCGGTGGAAGGTCTCGAAGCGAGTCGCCGAGATCCCGACGTCGGCGTCGGCCAACAGGCCGGGGAGCTCGGGGGCGCGGTACGCGCCGTGGACGGTGACCCGGGGGTGGTCGGCGAGCGGGGCGACGAGCGACCGGTCGCCCTCGCCGAGGAAGTGCAAGCGCCAGTCGTCACGCGCCGCCAGCGCGGCGGACGAGAAGGCGTCGACGACCATGGGGATGCCCTTCGCCGGATCGAGCGTCGCCGCGATCACGAACACCACCGGCGCCCCGGCACCGCGCGGCGGGCGCGGCGGACGCGCGTGTGCGACGGCGTTGCCTCCCCAGTCGGTGAGGTCGAGGCCCATGGGAACCACACGGGTGCGCGTGGGATCGAGTGGGAGCGTCGCCTCGAAGTAGTGGCGGAACCGATGGCTCGGGAAGACGACCGACGAGAACACGTCGTCGAACTGGCGGGCGGCACGCGCGCGCTTCCGCGCCAGCAGCAGCTCCATCGCGCGCGCCGGGGGCTCGGTCTCGGTGGGACCGATGACGTCGCGCGCGGCGCGCACGCAGCGGCTGCAGGCGTCGGTGGACAGCGGCGGCGCGCACGGGCCCGGTCCGGGATCGACCGGCGAGAGCGGGATGACGAGACCACAGA
>Ga0265327_10005590_pt1 | contig 10420 bp, 8 predicted proteins | sample 41621metaG_FD_202089 | JGI IMG/M metagenome (GOLD analysis project Ga0265327, IMG submission 202089) | Rhizosphere microbial communities from Carex aquatilis grown in University of Washington, Seatle, WA, United States - 4-16-21 metaG | ecosystem: Host-associated > Plants > Roots > Rhizosphere >... | reverse complement strand
GGCGCTACCGCATCGATTCGCGTTACTTCGTCAAGGTGCGTCCGGCAGACGACGCGCGCGACGGTGCCGCGTCGCTCTCGCGCCACCTCGCCGACGTCGGGGTCCCCCACGTCGTCGCGCCGCTGCGCTCGAAGAGTGGTGCGCTCGCGGTGGAAGACGGCGAGTGCTCGTTGACCGTCTATCCGCTAATCGACGGCGCGAACGGCATGGCTGTCGGCCTCACGGAGCACCACTGGCGCGCATTCGGCTCGTTCCTGAAGGACCTGCATGCCGTTAGGCTGCCCGCCGAGCTGGCCGAGCTCGTCGCAGCCGAGACGTATCGCCGCCCCGAGCTCGACATCCTGCCGCTCATCGACGCCGCCGCCTCGCGCGAAGACAGCGAGCCGGCGGCGTTCTGGACGGCGCACCGCGACGAGATCATCGCGCTCGCCGCGCGCACAGAGGAGCTGGGACGCGCACTCGAGCAGCGCGCGTTGCCGCTCGTGCTCTGCCACTGCGACCTGCACACGAACAACGTGATGATCGACCGCTCCGGCGGCCTGTGGGTGATCGACTGGGACGAGCCGGCCCACGCACCGAAGGAGCGCGACCTGATGTTCGTCGTCGGCGGCATCCACACCGGCCTGGTCGCGCCCAACGAAACCGCGTGGTTCCTCGACGGCTATGGCGACCCGACGACCGACCCGCTCGCGCTCGCCTACTACCGCCATGCCTGGGCGGTGCAGGACATCGCCGGCTACAGCAAGCAGCTCTTCCTCGATTCGCCGCTCGACGAGCGCTACGCCGACGCTTGGCGGATCCTCAATGTCCTCTTCGGGCCGGGCGGGATCGTCGAGATCGCGCGCGCGTCGCCCACCTAGAAGATCTCAGCGCACCAGGGCTGCACGGCCGTTGCGAAGAGCGCATCCGCGCGCTCGGCCGCGCCCGGTGTGAGCTCTGTGGCGCGCGACGCACGCACGAGGTCGCCGAAGCCGAAGCCGCCGAGATAGACCGTGCCGAGACCGGTGACGTCGAGCCGCAGGTCGGCGGCCCCATCCGTCCGCTCGGCGCCCGGAGCGGTCACGCGCCAGCGGCCGGCGTTCTCCGACAGCAGCGTGTCCGTCACCTCGAGCACGATCTCGCCATCACCCGCGTAGCTCCGGGCAGAGAGCGCCCCGCCGACGTCGATCAGCCGCACCCACACGCCGTCGTTGACGGCGAACTGCATGCGGCGCGGCTCAGCGAGCAGCAAGAAGAGCGGATGGTCGAGCGGCAGCAGATCGGCGGAGAACTCCGACGTCCAGTCGAAGTCGAGCAACCAGCGCCAGAGCTCGCGCGTGGCCTCGGGCGTCGGCGCGACGGCCTCGACGATCGTGACGACGCCCTTGCTGAAGCCGGAGTGCCAGTCCTGCTTGACGCGGTAGAGCGCATAGCCGGCCGGTTTGCCGTCGAGCTCGAGCAGCGCGCGGTTCAGCGGGCCACCCTGGCGGCGGGCGGGATCGTCGAAGAGCTTGCGCGTCTCCCACCACGCCTTGCTGCGCGAGAACATGCCCGGCCGCTGCACGCGTACCCCGTCGTACAACGGCGGGAACGTGCGCGCCGCCTCCTCCAGGTCGACGAGGCGCACGGTGCCGCGCGGCTCGAACGGCTGCGCGAAGCGCGTGCGGTCCCGCGACAACGACATGGAGCCGATCCGCGACGAGAGTCCGTACCCGAAGCGGCCGTAGATCGTCCCCTCCGACGCCCAGAGGTACGCAACGAGGTCGCCGCGCTCGCGGCTGTCGGCGAGCTGCGCCTGCATCAGCGATGTGAGGACGCCTCGCCGGCGGTGCGTCGGTAGCACGCCGACGACGGTGACGCCCGCCGCCGGCACCTCGCCGCCGCCCGGCACCGTCATGCGATACGAGAACGCGCCCGCGCCGCCGACGATGCGGTCGCCGTCGAAGGCCGCGTGCATGCGGTCGACGTCGATCCACTGGGCGAAGCGCTCGGCGTCCTCGGTCTGGTTCTCGCCGCCGAAGTAGTGGCTGATCGCGTTCAGCGAGTCGCGCAGCTCCTCGACCGACGCGCACGGGCGAACCGCGATATCCATTCCTCTACCCTAACCGCTCGAGGGGCGCGTACTCGAGCATCAGCCGGCGCTCGCTCCCGTCCTCGAAGCGCACCGTGACGACCCCGCCCACCTCGATCTGCGTGACGATCCCGGTGCCGAGCGAGGAGTGGCGCACCGTGTCGCCGGTCGAGAGGTCGGGCACGTCCTCGCGCGGCTTGAACTCGCGCTGCACGCTCTGGCGGCCGTAGTCCGACCACGACGCGGGCCGCAGCCGCTCGCGCTCGACCCCACTCTGCGGCAGCTCGTCCAGGAAGCGTGACGGCAGGTTCGCCTCGCTGCGACCGAAGAGGTTGCGGCGCATCGCATGCGTCAGCACGAGCCGCTCCTGCGCGCGCGTCATGCCCACGTAACAGAGGCGCCGCTCCTCCTCGAGCGAGTTCTCCTCGATCGACCGCGAGTGCGGGAAGATGCCCTCCTCCAGGCCGATCATGAACACGGCGCGAAACTCGAGGCCCTTCGCGTTGTGCAGCGTCATCAACGTAACTTGACCGCCGTCGTCCTCGTCGTTGCGCAACGCGTCCTGATCCGAGTAGAGCGAGATCTCCTGCAGGAAGCCGGAGAGCGACGGCTCCTCCGCCGCGGCGTCGTACTCGCGGGCGACGCCGATCAGCTCCTCGAGGTTCTCGATGCGGCCGCTCGCCTCGATCGTCCGCTCCGCCTCGAGCGCCTCGAGGTAGCCGCTGCGGTCGAGCACCGCCTCGACGATCGTCGCGACGTCCGCGTCGCTCGCCGTGGCCATCAGCGTCTCCATCACATTGCGGAACTGCGTCACCGCCCGGCCCGACGCTGCAGCGACACCCGCCTCCTCCGGGTGGGCGAGCGCCTCCCACAGCGAGCTGCCGAGCCCGTCCGCATACGTGACCAGGCGCGCGATCGACGTGTCGCCGATCCCGCGCCGCGGCCGGTTCGCGATCCGCATCAGCGACACCGCGTCGAACGGGTTGTCGATCACCTGCAGATAGGCGATCGCGTCCTTGATCTCGGCGCGCTCGTAGAAGCGCGGGCCGCCGATCACCTGGTAGGCGACGCCCTGCCGCACGAGCACGTCTTCGAGCACGCGGCTTTGTGCGTTCGTGCGGTAGACGACCGCGATCTCGCGCGCGCTGTAGCCCTCTTCGATCCGCGCCGCGATCTCGGCGGCGACGAAGCGCGCCTCCGAATGCTCGTCCTCGGTCTCGACCACGCGCACGGGCTCGCCTTCGCCGAGGTCGGACCAGAGGTTCTTCTCCTTGCGCTCGCGGTTGTGCGAGATCACGTCGTTCGCGGCCGAGAGGATCGAGTTCGTCGAGCGGTAGTTCTGCTCGAGCGGGATCACCTTCGTATTCGGGAAGTCGCGCTCGAACTCCATGATGTTGCGGATATCGGCGCCGCGGAACGCGTAGATGGAGTTGTGCGTTATGAGTCCATTGGCGACGAAGTTGTGCGTCCGCTCGACGTCGAGGTCATAGACCGGAGCGTCCAGCTCAACGCGTTCGACACTCTCGACCACGTCGTAGTCGCCTGTATCGGTGACCATCACCATGCCCGGCCGCACTGCCGAGGCCAGCATGAAGGGAAGCGAGTTGCGCTCCTTGCCCTGGGCCCCCTCAGAATTTCCTAGGCGAGCCGTATAGCGAACCGAGACATCAAGCACTCGCTGAATGCTTCGGATGATCTCAGCGATCTTCGCGATGTCGCTGTGACATGTCTCGAAACGCCATCCAGTCGAGCCCCGGTAGGCCGGCCGAAGTGAAAGTCCGATCCCTTCCAGCGCACGACGGCCTTCCTCGTCGTAACCGAAAAGGCTGATCCGATGCTGTGGTTTCCCACCGCGAGGATCGCCGCAAAGCGCAACCGTCAACCGCCGACGGATTCGGCTGCCGTTGGTCGTAGTCGCACTGCTGAAATGTGGGTGAGCGAAGCTCAGCCCCTGATCGTCGAGCAAAGTCTGACCGCCACTGTTGGTGTCGAGCTCCTGGAAGAGCCTGTCCAGAAGCGCCTGGTCGGCAACGAGGCTCCGTCCAACCGTCGCCTTATTCGCCCGCGCGACAAATGGCAGCGTCGGAAGCTGGTATTGCAATGAGAGCAGGGTCTCAGCCATACGAGCTTCGGCCTCGTCCTCGTGCACCGCGACGACCCAAGCTGCGTCTGCGTGTTCACCGTTCAGCCGAACCGCTGGCCCAGCTAGCGACTTCTGTTGCCCGTTGGTATACGTCCGCGACGTTCCAACTCGGAACCCCGCGCCGTTCTTCCACATCAGATAGGTCATGTGCATCTGTGGCGTCCACCCCGGCTTGAAACCCGCGAAATGGGTGTGCTCCGGTGTCGACACGATTCGCCGCCCACCGATCGTGGTGATCGCAATGCCTTCTCGCCGAACGGAACGGTGGACCCGCGTAACGCGGGCCGGCCTAAAGATGCCACTGCCATAACAGGAGAGAACGTCGTCGCCCACGCAAACGTCCTCGATGAGCTTGTCTGTCCCATCCGCCATCCGCACCGCCGTCCCCGCAACAAGACACTGGTCCGGGTCGCCGACCGCCATCAGGTTCTGGTGCTCCTGCGCGAGCAGCTGCAGCAGCACGTACTGCGCGTGGTTCGTGTCCTGGTACTCGTCGACGAGCACGTAGCGAAACGCCTTCGCCCACTTCGCCCGCGCTTCCGGGAAGCGCTGCAGCACGTCGACCGTCAGCATCAGCATGTCGTCGAAGTCGACGGCGTTCGATGCGAAGAGGCGACGCTGGTAGAGGTTGTAGACGTCGGCGACGGTCTGGTCGTAGAAGCTCGCGACGCGGGACGCGTACTCGTCGGGGCCGATCAGCTGGTTCTTCGCGTTCGAGATCTGCGAGTGGATGCCGCGCGGCACGAAGCGTTTCGGATCGCGCTCGAGCTCCTCGAGGCACGACTTGACGAGCCGCACCTGGTCGGCCTGGTCGTAGATCGTGAAGTTCGAGCGGTAGCCGAGCCGCTCGGCCTCGCTGCGTAGCATCCGGCCGCACGCGGAGTGGAACGTCATGATCCAGATCGCCCGTGCGATCGGGCCGAGCGTCCGCTCGACGCGCGCCTTCATCTCTCCGGCGGCCTTGTTCGTGAAGGTGATCGCGAGGATCTCGTTCGGCTTGACCCCACAGGCGGCGAGCAGGTGCGCGACGCGGTAGGTGAGGACGCGCGTCTTGCCCGAGCCCGCGCCGGCGATCACGAGCAGCGGCCCCTCGGTGGTCAGCACGGCCTCCCGCTGGGCGGGGTTCAGGTCGGCGAGATAGGTCTCCGGCTGCGTGCTGGCCACTCCAGTCGAGAGTAGCGATCAGGTGAGGCGGTCGAGCTCTCCCTCGAGCCAGGCCCTGGCCTCGGCCAGCAGGTCCGGATCGGACGACTTGAGGACGACCTCGACCTCCGAGCCGGACTCGTCGAAGCTCGGATACGACCCGACGAGCACGGCCGGCCAGCGCTCGGTCGCCTCCGTCAGGGCGGGCGTGATCGTCGACTCGCGGGTGCGGTAGCGGCGCCGCCAGGAGCCGATCGGGCGCTCGGCCTTCAGCTCGTCGGCGTAGCGGTCGAACATCGCCCGCATCTCGCTCGGGAGGCCCGGCAGCACCCAGGTGTTCTCCAGGTTGAAGCCGGGCGCGCCGCCGAGCGGGTTCTCGAGCGGCCGGGCGCCGCGGGGCAGCGCCGCCCAGCGCCCGGCGTAGTCGGGGTTGTGCGTGAAGCGGGCGCGCAGGTCGGCGGCGAGCTCCGGCACCTCTTCCTGCGGGACGCCGAACGCCGCAGCGAGCGCCTCGCGCGTGATGTCGTCGGGCGTCCCGCCTAGGCCGCCGGTGACGATCAGGTGGTCGACGAGCGGCGCTTCGCGTCGCACGAACGTGACAATGCGGTCGAGCTCGTCCGGGATCGCCGCGCTCAGGACGACCTTCACGCCGAGCTCTTCGAGCCGCCGCGAGAGCCACGACGCGTTCGTGTTCTCGGTGTCACCGGACACGACCTCGTTGCCGATTGTCAGGATGGCGGCGTGCACACGCCGAGTATCCGCGAGATCGACATCGAGCGCGACGCCTCCGACCTGGTCGCGCTGTCGCGCGAGGTCACGCCGACCGCTCTGGTCAACGTCGCCTCCTTCCTGCATCGCATGCGCACGGTGCCGGAGCGCTCGCAGGCGCAGGCGTGGGTCGCGGAGGACAACGGCCATGCGATCGGCCGCGTCGACTGCTTCCTCAGCCTGTTCGCGCCCGAGTCGCGCATCGCGGAGCTGCGGGTCACTGTGCGCGGGGACCATCGCGGCCGCGGGATCGGCTCGGAGCTCTACGACGTCGGTCTCGCCCACGCAGACGCGATCGGAGCTGAGCAACTGATCGCCCACTTCTACGAGAACGACGCGGGCGTCGCCTTCGCCGCGAAGCGCGGCTTCGAACAGGTTCGCGCCGAGACGGCATCGGCGGTCGACCCACGGCTGGTCCGCGATGCCCCGCCGGCGAGCATCGACTTGAGGCCGCTCACGACCGCCGACCCGCGGCTCGCCTACGAGGTGGACATGGAGGCGACCGCCGACATGCCCGCGACCGAGCCGTTCGAAGGCATGGCGTACGAGGAATGGGAAGACCACGTGCTCCGTCACCCGCTGTTCGTTCCGGAGGGCAGCTTCGTGGCGCTCGTCAACGGCGACGCCGCAGCGGTCTCGCTGATCGTCTCCGAACCCGAGACAGGACGAGCTTCGAGCATGTTCACCGGCACGCGCCGCGCCTATCGCGGACGTGGGCTCGCGCGGGCGGTCAAGCTGGCGTCGTTCCGGTGGGCTGCGGCGAACGGCGTGACGAGCATGCTCACGTACAACGACGCGACCAACGCGGCGATGCTCGCGGTCAATGTGCGGCTCGGCTACGAACCGCTCGGCCGAAACGTCGAGTGGCTCAAGCGGCGAGCGGGAACGGCTTTTTCGCAAGAGCCGCGAGTACCTGCGACGTGACCCAGACCGGCGTCGTCACATACCGCGCCGAGTAGCGGTAGCTGCCGTCGGGCTGTTTCAGCTTCGCCAGGTAGGCGAACGCATTGCGTGGCGGCTGCTGACCGGCGGCGACGAGCCCCTGGATCGCCCACGCCGTGGACTGCGCGTCGGAGCCGCGGCCGCGCGAGAGCTCGAAGCCGCCGTCCGGCCGCTGGAACGTGCGCAGGAAGCGCACCGCACGCGTCACCGGCGCCCCGTGCACGCCCGCGACGCGGAACGCCTCGAGCGCAGCGGCTGTGTCGTTCGAGTCGGCCTGGCCGTTCTTGAACCACGCGAAGCCGCCGGCCTTCGTCTGCTGCGCGAGCATGAACTTCGTCGTCGCCGGCGTGGAGCGAGCGAGCGCGAGCACGCCCCAGTAGGTCGAGTTGAGCGTTTCGCCGATCTGCCCGCTCGGCTTGACCTGCAGGCGGGCGAGGAGCGCGGCGTTACGGTCGCCGAGCGCCTGCTCGGCGAGCGCGACGATCGCGACGTCGTTGGAGGTGTGGAGCGACGACTCCTGCGACTGCAGGTAGGCGAGCGAGCCGGGCGCCGGTTGAGCCGCCGCACGCAGCCCGAGCACGGCCCACGAGGTGAGCAGCGCGTCGGTCGTGCCACCCGGTTCGGCGAAGGCGCCGTTCGACTGGTGCGCCGCCAGAAACGACGCGGGTGTGACCGCGAGCACGACCGACGCGACTAACGCCGCTAGGCCCATACGACCACCGTCCGCAGACGCGTCCCGTAGCGGTCGAGCATCCGCCGCAGCTCGGGCCCGGCGGCGAGCGAGAGCACGACGTTGCCGGCGGCGTGCGACGCGTCGAACCACAGCCCACGGCCGGTGATCGCGGCGAGCGACGCGAGCGTGTGCGGTGCGAAGCCGTACCAGAGCCACACGTCCATGGTGGCGCTGAACGCGAAGCCGAGCACGGCGCTGACCGCGGCGAGCACCCAGCGGTTGCGGAGCGCCGGCCCGAGCAGCGCGCCGGCCGCGCCGCACAGCCCCCAGCCGAGCATCTGCTGCGGCGTCCAGATCCCCTGCCCGAGGAACAGGTTCGACACGAACGCCGCGAGCGCGCCCGTCGCGACGCCTGCGCGCAAGCCGAGCGACGCGCCCGCGACGATCGCGATCACGGTCACCGGCTGCACACCCGGCACGGCGGCGAAGAGCACCCGGCCCGCGGCTGCCGCTGCGGCGAGGGTCGCGATCACCGCCAGCTCGCGCGTCGAGTCCGTACCGCCCTCGAACCACGCCACACCCGCGACAACGAGCGCGATCGCGCCGAGCGCGGTCGCAAGCGCACCGTCGTGCACCACGAGCGCGGCGACCATCAGCAGGAACGAGACGGCGATCAGCCTACGCACGCACACCCTCCCGCACATCGAGCTCGACGATCCGGTCCGCGACCTCGGCCGCCCACGGCAGGTCGTGCGTCACGACGAGCGTGCCGCGCACGCCCGCCTCGGAGCGCAGGAGCTTCGCGAGCTCGGCCTTCCGCTCCGGGTCGACCCCACGTGTCGGCTCGTCGAGCACGAGCAAGTCGGGATCCGTCGCGAGCACCGCCGCGAGCGCCAGCCGCTCGCGCTCGCCGGCCGAGAGATCGCGCGGATGCCGCTCGGCCTGCGCGGCGAGTCCCAGCTTGGCGAGCATCGTGCGCGCACGCTCTTCGCCGGCGCCGAGCGCGACCTCGTCGACGACGCGCTCTGTGACGAGGTGGCGGCCGGGATCCTGCGCGAGGTACGCGGCGCGCTGCCGTGTCGCCTCGCCCTGCTCCGGCTCGAGCAGCCCGGCGGCGATCTGGGCGAGCGTCGTCTTGCCGACGCCGTTCGGGCCGACGAGCGCGACGATCTCGCCGCGCCGCACCTCGAGCGACGCGTTCTCGAGCACGACGCGGTCGCCGTAGGAGAAGCGAACGCCGCTGACGTGCGCGACGACGTCGGGCGCATGCGGCAGGTAGAGCGGCCGGTGCTCCGCCAGCCACTCGAGCGCCTCTTCGCGCGGTGCGTCGAGCACGATACGGCCGCCGTCCATGAAGAGCACGCGCGCGCAGTGCGCGAGCGGCCGCGCGGGCCGCTGCTCGGAGACGAGCACGGCGCACGGCAGGTGCTCGACGAGGTCGAAGAACGACTCGGCCGCTTCCGGATCGAGCTGCGACGTCGGCTCGTCGAGCAGCAAGAGCTTTGGATGCAGCGCCAGCGCGGAAGCGAGCGACACACGCTGCAGCTCGCCGCCGGAGAGCTCGGCTGTCAGGCGGCCCGCAAGCGCTTCCGCGCCGACGAGCGCGAGTGCTTCGTCGACGCGCGACCAGATCTCGCCCGGCGCGACAGCGGTGTTCTCGAGCCCGAACGCGACCTCGTTCAGCACCTGCGCCATCACGATCTGGTCCTCCGGGTCCTGAAAGACGGACGCGACCGTCCCCGCGAGCTGTGCCGGGCGTGCTTCGCGCGTGTCGATCCCGGCGACGACCACGCGGCCCGAGAAGACGCCGCCGTGGAAGTGCGGCACGAGCCCTGCCAGCGCGCGGAGCAGCGTCGACTTGCCCGAGCCCGACGGCCCGAGCAGCGCGACGTGCTCGCCATCGGCGATCTGGAGCGACACGTCGTTCAGCACCGGCGCGCCGGCGGTGTAGGCGAAGCCGAGGCCGTCGACGACCGCTAGAGCCATAGCGCCCCCACGGCGATCACGGCGACCGCCGCGACGAGCGCGAGGCGGTCGAGACTCGTCCACGGGGCGCGCGGAGCGCGCGTGCGCTCCGGACGGCCGTAGCCGCGCGCCTCCATCGCCTCGGCGAGGTTCAGCCCGCGCTCGAGCGAGCCGGCGAGCAGCGGCGAGAGCTGGCGCACCGGGCCAAGCTCGACACCGCGGCCGCGCAGCGCGAGCCGCAGGTCGCGCGCGTCGCGTTCGAGCAGCGGCACGAGCCGTGTGGCGAGCGCAACGGCGAGCGTCGAGCGCCGTGCCCAGCCCGCCGACGCGAGCAGCCGGTCATGGTCGAGGAGTAGCGCATAGACGGCGAAGGCGAGCCCGACCGCCACGAGCCGCAGGGCTTGGAAGAGCCCGTTCGAGAGCTCCTCCGTCGTCACGTCGAGCCGGCCGAGCACTGGGATCGTCGGGCCGGTCCAGAGCGGATGCGAGCCGATCACCTCGACAAACGGGGTGAGCACGAACACCGTGAGCCCCGTCATCAGCGTCCCCACGAGGTACGGCCAGCGGCGCCGCGCGGGCGCGCGCAGGGCGGCGACCAGCAGAACAACCGCGATCAGCGCCACCGACCACGTGTGCGTCGCAAGCAGCGCTGCCACTGCGAGCGCGGCGAGGAGAGCAGCTGCAGGCGCAGGGCTAATAGCGGTACCTCAACGCGTTCGGGTCGCGCGCGAGCCGC
>Ga0265327_10005589_pt1 | contig 10425 bp, 11 predicted proteins | sample 41621metaG_FD_202089 | JGI IMG/M metagenome (GOLD analysis project Ga0265327, IMG submission 202089) | Rhizosphere microbial communities from Carex aquatilis grown in University of Washington, Seatle, WA, United States - 4-16-21 metaG | ecosystem: Host-associated > Plants > Roots > Rhizosphere... | reverse complement strand
ACAGGATGGGCGCCGAGAAGCCCCCCACCACCGCCACGGCCAGCTCCAGGTCCACGAAGCGCCGCGCCAGGCCGCGGTGCAGGAACTTCGACAGCCAGGAGCCCAGACCCATGGCGCTGAGGTAGACGCCGATCACCGTCGAGAACTGCGTGACGGAATCGCCCAGCAGGTAGCTGGACAGCGTGCCCGCCACCAGCTCGTAGATCAGCCCGCAGCTGGCGATGAGCAGCACGCTGATGAAGAGCAGCGGCGCCTTGAGGGCGGGTTCGGTTGGCGCTGAGGCTGACGACGGCTCAGCGGCTGGCGAGTCACCCATGGATCGCGGCGGCGATGATGATGCTGATGCCCAGGATGAGGCAGCCGAGCACGATGCCCAGGGCGGTGTTCTGGTCGTCCTCGAATTCCTTGCGCAGGGAGAAGGGCAGCACCTTCACCAGCACCAGCCAGACCAGGCCGAGGATGACGAGGCCCAGGGCGCAGAACACGGCGGCGACGACGAGCGAGTGCAGCAGTTGATTCGTGAACATCACTTACCTCCGTGGAAGCCGTTGTTGTGCAGGAAGGTCCGGTAGGCGCCGGGCGTCTGGCGCACACTGGGTGGCAGGTCGGCCCGCCGGCGCTGGCCGAAGAACTCTCGGCCGAAGAAGGCGTTCGCGGTCAGCAGGCTGAAGCCCGCTCCCAGGAAGAGCAGGTAGACGATGCGCATGGTCAGTCACCTCCGCCGGAGGACTTCGGGGCGTACATGCTCTCCTGCCAGCGGCGGCCCTCGAAGGCGGCCATGGGGAAGATCATGATGAACGGCACCAGGAGGATGGCCAGCAACGCCAGGCCGGGATAGAGCCAGCGCATCACGCCCTGGCGCAGCTCCACGTCGATGAAATCCACTGGCGGGAACTTGCCGTTCCAGGAGGGGGCCAGGCGCAGCACGTAGGTGCCGGGCGGTACCGCACTGAGAAACACCGTCTCCGTCTTGCCGCCCTCGGTCCAGGCCTCGCCGCCGTCCACGCCGCTGTAGTAGCTGCTCTCTAAAAGGAACAACTCGGCCACGCCCGAGGTCTCGCTCACCAGGGCGCCTTCCAGCTCCACCCAGTTGTTGTCCACGGGGGCGCTGAGGGTGACCGCCAGGTTCTGGTGGCCGTCCTTGATCTCGATGGGGCCCGAGAAGAAGACGGGCTCCTGCGGTTCAGGTGGCGGTGCATCCGGGGCCGCAGCCGTGGGACGGCGGGCAGGGATGGCCTTGCTGCCCGCGTCCACAGGGCTCTTCCGCAGGCCCGGCGTCAGCTCGATGAGGTCCAGGCGCTTGCTGAAGAGCTCCACGTTCTTGTGGGTGACGGATTCCGCCATGACGAGGATGAGCAGCAGGCCCAGGGCGCCCACGATCCAGAGCGCTGATTTGGCCAGGGCCGTCTTGTGCGGGTTGGGCTGGAAGGAGCCGATGCCTTCGGGTGTCGGTGGCGTGCCTGGGAGTTGGAACGCAGCCCAGACCTCGGCAGGTTCCAGGTAGGTGGAGAGGCTCCAGTTCACTTCCTCGCCGCCACCCCGGTGCGCCTGCCGCTCTCGCGTGAGGCTCTTGGGTGGGGCCACGAACTCACTGACGAGCACGCGCTCGCCCTGCTCCACGGCCCAGTAGAACTCGCCCCACACGCCTTCGACGGTGGCCTGCACATCCTGGAAGCGACGCCAGTTGTGGCCATGCATCCAGAGGTTTCGCTGACTTTCATCGACCTGGGGTACCTCGCCCGGTGGCACGGCCACGGCCAGGCTCCAGTGGCCGTCGCCCTCCACCAGCCACTTGAAGCCGTGCTGGCTGTCGAGGAGCAGATACTCTGTCCACGGATAGGGCAGGCCTTCAAGGGTGCAGGTGCGGCGCAACTGGCCGATGCAGGTGATCTTCTCACCGTTCAGCGTGCCCTCGGCGCCCAGGGCGATGACCACAGCCTGGTGCGGCTGTTGGAGGCTCTTGAGAAAGGCGAGCTTCCCGCCTTCTGCGGAGAGCAGGCTGCCGCAGTTCGGACAGCCCACGCGCAGGGTCTGGTCGGGTGCGTGGAGGGCGAGGGCCCCGCCGCACTTGGGGCAGTTGAGTCCTTGCGTGCCGAGCCTGGTGGGCTTCCGGACGCCGCCTTGGATGTGCAGGTCGGTGAGGGGGATCTCCCGGCCCAGGAAGAACAGGGGCGGCGTCTCGCTGTAGTCCAGCGTGGCGAAGGCGCCGTTCTTGCCGGAGAGGTCGGCGAACCGGTAGGTGGCGCCGGGCTCCACGGCCCAGGGGATCTCACCCTCGGCGCTGTGGAAGGTGGCGTCGCTGATCTCGCCCACAGTCCACTGACCGTCGGGGCCCAGGTCCGCGAGGCCGCCCGCGTGGAGGGCTTCGGCGGGAGGCAGCGTGCCGTGGGGCGCCTGCGTGAAGGTGAGGTAGAAGCGGCCCTGCGCCTCGGCGAGCCAGCCCCAGCGGCCGTCATCCAGGGCGAGGTACCACTCATCCCAGGTGCCGCCCAGCGGATGTTTCAGCTGCACGCGGCCTGCCAGGGTGAAGGCCCGGCCCGCGTAGGTGCCCGAGGCGCCCAGGCCCAGGGGGGAGCCGGTGTCCACCAGGTCGGCCACCTTGCCGATGAGTTCGGGATCGCGGTCCCGGCGGGCGGCCAGGGCCTTGCAGTACGAACAGACGGCCACCATCGTCCCGGGCCGGAAGCTCAGGGCGGCACCGCAACTGGGGCAGGAGGCGAGGATGCTCATGGGGTCCCGGGGATTATGTCAGATCAGGGGGAGGATGCGTTGCAAGCCTTCCTGGAAGCGCGTGGGCACCGCCAGGAGGCTGAGCACAAGGTGGCCATCACCGGGCAGGTCGAAGAAAGAGCCGGGATGAACCAGGGTCGCGGTGGCCTCCAGCAGGCGCAGGGCGCAGGCGTCATCCGCATCGAGGGCGGGCCGACGCAGCAGCACGGACCAGCCCCCTTCCACCGGGAGGCGGGTGAGGTGGGGGTGGTGCTCCAGCGCAGCATCCAGGGCCACGAGGTTGGTGCGGAGGCGGTCCATGATCTGGGCACGGATCTCGGGGGCGAGGGTCAGCAGCGTGGGTGCGGCCGCCTGCACCGGGGCTGAGACGGAGAGGTACTGGTCGGCCAGGAAGGCGAGCGCCTCCAGGTGCTCCGCCGCTCCTGGGCCGCGCACGGCGATCCAGCCCAGCTTGAGCTGCGGCAGGGCAGCCACCTTGCTGAGGCCGGAGAGCAGGAAGACCGGGCAGGGTGGGGTGGGGTCCTGCAGCACCGTTGCCAGGCGATCCGCCGGTGGCTCCAGGGCGTAATCCGCGAAGACCTCATCCACCAGCAGGGCGAGCTGCCGCTCGGCGCAAAGCCGGGTGAGCTCGGTCCACTCGGCCTGCGATAGGAAGTGACCCGTGGGGTTGTTGGGGTTCACCACCACCAGGGCACGGGTGCGCGGCGTGATCGCCGCCACGAGGGCGCCAAGGTCCAGGTGCCAGCGGTCGTGGAAATAGGAGGGCACGGCGCGCGCCGTCAGCCCTTCGAGCCGCGCCAGCCAGTCGAACAGCGGGTAGCTGGGACTGGGCACCAGCACCTCGTCACCGAGGTCGCCCAGCAGCTTGAAGAGCAGGCCGTAGCCCTCGCTGGTGGAAGCCGTCAGCAGCAGCTCTTCTGCGCGAAGGCCGTGGCCATGGTGGGCGGCGATGGCCTCCCGCGCTGTGCGCGAGCCCTGGGGATCTGGATCGTAGGCCAGGACTGCAGGGCCCGACAGGGCCGCGCGGAGCTCAGTCTCGGGGTAGGTGAAGCCGCAGCGGGTGGGGTTCGAGACCGTGAGATCCAGGATGTCCCGGCCCTCGGCCTTGAGCCGGGCCAGGGAGGCCGTCAGGGGGTTCGGCTCGAAGCCCTGCGGCAGGCGGGAGGAGAGGCGCATGCGTCCAGGGTAGACGAAACCCGGGGCTGCTCCCCTTTCGCGGGATAATGGTTGGACGCAAGGAGGCTCCCATGGCGAAAACGCTCAAGGTTGCGGTGCTGTTGGCCGGCTGCGGCCACCTCGATGGCGCGGAGGTGCGCGAGGCGGTGCTGACGCTCCTGGCCCTGGATCAGCACGGAGCCGCCTTCCAGTGCATCGCCCCCAATGCCGACCAGCACCATGTCATCAACCATGTCACCGGGCAACCCACGGAAGGCGCCACGCGGAACATCCTGGAGGAGGCCAGCCGCATCGCCCGGGTGGGCCAGTGCCTGGATCTGGTGCAAGCCCGCGTCGAGGACTACGACGCGCTGCTGATGCCGGGTGGATTCGGCGTGGCCAAGAACCTCTGCACCTTTGCCTTCCAAGGGCCGGAGGGCTCGGTGCGGCCGGATGTCGCAGCCTTCCTCCGCGGCTTCGTCGCGGCGAAGAAACCCGTGGGCGCCATCTGCATCTCACCGGCCCTGGTGGCCCTGGCGCTGTCGGGCCAGAGCGCCGCACGGCTCACCCTCGGCGGCGATCCCGGGTGCGCAGACGCCATGCGCCGCCTGGGGCACCTCCACCAGGACACGCCCAGCGCCCGCGAGATCGTGGTGGACGACGCCCTCAACCTGGTGACCACGCCGGCTTACATGTTCGACGACGCGCGGCTGAGCGATGTGTGGGTGGGCATCGAGCGCTGCGTGGCGGAAGTGATCCGGCGCGCCTAATCCAACGACTCGCGCCGGGGATGCACCATCCGCCGCAGGGCGGGGGTGCCGATGCGGCTGGCGGTGAGGATGCGGGCCTCGTCATCCAGGGCCTTGATCCACGGTGCGGCGTGACCCAGCGCCAGGCCTGAATCCGGCAGGTGCAGGCTGCGGTCCAGCACCTGGAGCACCTGCTCGGCCACAGGGCCGGATTCGCGCCAGCGGGAGCTGGCCAGGGCTTCGGCCTGCGCCGGATGGAGGGGCAGTTGGATGAGCGCCACCAGCGCCTCCAAGCCGAGTTTGGGGTGCTGGAGGAAGGCCGCCAGCACCGTGGCCGTGGGGGCCTTCCACACCAGGGACCAGAGCTGCCGCGGCGCATGCATGGCCAGGCTGCGGCGTTCGCCCGTGGTCAGGGTCGTCCACTGCCGGTGCAGCTTCTCCGTGGCCTGCTGCCGCGCCTGGGGATGGGCGGCGGCATCGGCGGCCACGGCGGCGAGGGCCCGCCAGGGCAGGCGGCCCATGAGGCGCGACCGCAGGTGCGCGGGGGCCTTGGGGTGTTGTGCGATCCAGCGGAGCAGCAGCGGACGCTTCTTCAGCTCGGGCAGGTCCGCGGCGGACTCCAGCCAGCCCCGCGGCGGCTCTGGATGCCGCAGCAGCCGCAGGAAGCGCGGCCAGGCGACCTCGGGCGGGAGCCCCCAATGGACGGGTGACGGTTTCACACATCCAGACTAGCGTCCGATTTCGGCCACACTATCCCCATGAGCGTTGAATTCACCATCCTGGGCCGGGGCCGAGCGGGACGCGCGTTGGCGGAGGCCTGGGGCCCGCGGGTGGTGCTGCTGGATCACACGGCTCAGCCGGAGGGCCTGGTGCTGCTGGCGGTGCCGGACCGCGCGGTGCCCGAGCTGTCGGAGCGCTTCCCCGGGCGCTGTGTGCACCTGGCGGGCAGCCTGCACATTCCGGGTGTGCCCTGCGCCCATCCCCTCACCAGCTTCGATGGCCACGCCCGCGACTGGTCGGGCACACCCCTGGCGCTCACCGGTCCGGTGCCCGATGGGCTGCGCCGCGCTTTTGGCGACCTGGGCTTCGCGGCCTTTGACCTGCCGGCGGAACTGAAGCCCCTCTACCACGCAGCCGCTGTGCTTACGTCGGGTCATGCGGCCACCCTCTGGCTGGGTGCCGAGGCACTGTTGCGTGCCCAGGGCGTGGCCCTGCCGGGCCGGGGGCTGCTGCCCCTGGCGGAGGCCACCCTCCGCAATGTGGCCGAGCGCGGCCTTGCCGGCCGCACCGGGCCCTTCATCCGGGGCGACGAGGCCACCATCGCTCGCGACGCCGAGGCGCTGCCGGAGCCCTGGCGGGGGATTTTTCTGGCCCTTGGTCGCAGCCTCGGCTAGCTCCCCCTTCTTCGGATTTCCATGCTCTTGCTTTTGTTCGTCTCGGTGCTCTGGGCCCTCTCGTTCGGGCTCACGGCCCAGGTGAGCGGCCTGGGCGCGCCTTTCGTCACCGCGGCGCGTACGGTGCTGGCGGCGCTGGTGTTCCTTCCGTTCCTGCGGCTGCGGGGCCTCTCGGTGCGGCAGGTGCTGGGCTTCGCCGGCATCGGCGCCCTGCAGTTCGGCCTGATGTACCTGCTCTATGTCGCGTCGTTCCGGTGGCTGCGGCCGTCGGAAGTGGCCCTGTTCACGATCTTCACGCCGCTCTTCGTGACGCTGGTGGGCGATGCCTTCGAGCGCCGCTTCTCTTGGCTGGCGCTCGTCGCCACGGCCATCGCCGTGCTGGGCACGGGCATCTGCGTGTGGTCGGGCCTGGGGCGGTCAGGGCTGGGCTGGGGCTTCCTGCTCATGCAGGCGGCGAACCTCTGCTTCGCCCTCGGCCAGGTGCTCTACCGGCGCTTCGCACCAGGCACGGGCAAGCGGGATCGGGATCTGATGGGCCTGCTCTACCTGGGCGCCTGCGGCGTGGCCGTGGCCATGGCCCTGCCGACCCTCGCCTGGAATGCGGTGGTGGGCATGACGCGGCCGCAGCTGGTGGTCCTCCTCTACCTGGGCACGGTGGCCTCCGGCCTGGGGTTCTTCCTCTTCAACGCGGGGGCGCGGCGGACGGATCTGGGCACCCTCGCCATTTTCAACAACATGAAGATCCCTCTGGCGATCCTGGCCTCCGGCCTCCTGTTCCACGATGCCGTGGACTGGTCGAGGCTGATGTTGGGCGGGGCGGTCATCGCCGTGGCCCTGGGTCTGAACGCCTTTCCTGGAGCGCGAACATGACTGGCTTCCGACCCCCGCTGGCCCTGCGTGCCGTGACACCGGTCGGCTGGGCGGAGGCGGCCCTGACGGACCCGGCGGCCCTGCTCTCCGACCACGCCCACAACGAGAAGAAGGCGGCACTGAACGCGCTGAACCTCAGCCTCTCCTTCGCCGACGCGCCAAGGGCCTCGGTGCTCCTGGCGCGGCTGGCCGAGGAGGAGCTGAACCACTTCCGGCGGGTGCTGGAGGCGCTGCAGACCTTCGGCTGGAAGCTGCTGCCCGATGGCGGGAATGCCTACGCAAAGGCCCTGCATCAGCAGGCCGCCAAGGGGCTGCTGGACCGCCTGCTCATCGCCGCGCTCATTGAGGCCCGAAGCTGTGAGCGCCTCTGGCTGCTGGAGCAGGCCGGGGGCTCGCACCCGGAGTTGGGCTCGGCGGCGTGGCTGGCCTTCCTCCTTGAGCTCGAGCGCTGCGAGGCGGGCCACGCCCTGGGCTACCGCAGCCTGGCAGAGGAACGCTTCGGGGCCGAGGCGGAGGCGCGGTTGGATTGGTGGCTGGACCGGGAAGCCGAGGTGATCCGATCCCTGCCGTGGCGGTCTGCGGTCCACTAGGTCCCTTGACCCGCAGTAGGGGGGTTCGTGGCATCCTGGAGGGTCTTCCGAGGCAACTCATGTCCACTGTTCCTGACCATGGTCTGAAAGAAATGGTGCCGGTCTTCGGGCCCGAGGCCCTCGGTGTGGGCGCCCACGGCAGCTTCCATGCGGCCCTGGAGCGCCTGAGCGGCGAAGGCGACCTCAAGGCCCGGCTGCTGCTCTCGGCCCTATCGCACTTCGCCGCCAAGGGATACGACGGGGTGCAGGTGAAGGAGGTCGCGGAGGAGGCGGGCGTCTCGAAGCCGACTCTCTACTACCACTTCGGCAGCAAGGAAGGGCTCTTTCGCCAGCTTTGCCTGGTGTCGCTCTCCAGCATGGCCGTGCGCATTCAGGCCATGGTGGATCCGTTTCTCGCCGTGCCGGTGACGGGCGCCGAGGCCGTGGAGGCCGCCTGCCTGAAGCTTGCCCATGCCTACCTGGGCCTGCTCCAGGAAAGCCAGGAATTCACGGGCTTCATCCTGCGCTCCATCGCCGTGCCTTCGCCGGATTCCAGCTTCCGGGATCTCATGCCCCTGGTGGAGAAGGGTCTGAGCCCGCTGGGCCTCTTCATGAACCATGTCTTCGGCACCACCCTGGAGATGGCCCGCAAGGAAGTGCTGCTCTTCACCTCGCTCGTGGGCTCACTCATTGAAGAAAAGCTGCGCGACCCCAACTACCAGATCACGGAGGCCGAGATCGGCTGGGTGACGCGGCGCTGGCTGCACGGCGTCCTGGGCTGAGGCGATCGATGCCAACGCTGGCCCCCATCCGGGCCGTCCTGCGTCCGCTGGACCTGGCCCAGCATCTGCTCGAAGTCGAGCTGACCTTTCCCACAGATGCCCTCACCCAAGGCGCCGTGGCGGCCATGCCGGCCTGGACGCCGGGCTCGTACCTGGTGCGCGACTACGCCCGCTTCGTGGACCGCATGCGCGTGCTGGAGGGCCGGAAGGAACGGGCCCTCGAGAAGCTCGACAAGCAACGCTGGCAGCTGCCGGCCTCGAAGCGGGAGCTGACGGTCCGCTACCGGGTCTATGGCAATGACCTCACGGTGCGCACCAACCATGTGGACGCCACCCACGCCCAGATCATCCCCGCCGCCACCTTTCTGTATCTAGAAGGCCAGCTGGAGCGCCCCGTGACGGTGGCCTTCGAGGGGTTCCCGTCCCATTGGAAGGTGGCCTCGCCGCTGCCCCTGAAGCAGGGCGCCTACCTCGCCAAGGACTTCGACACCCTGGTGGACTCGCCCTTCGAGCTGGGCACCTTCCGCACGCGCCGCTTCAAGCAGGGTGGCACCACCTTCGAGCTGGCCTTCACCGGCGAGCACAACGGAGACGAGGTGCGCATCACCGAGGCCACCGAGAAGATCGTGGCAGCGGCGGGCGCCATCTTCGGGGGCTTCCCCTTCCAGCGCTATGTGTTCCTGTTCACCTTCACGCCGAAGCTGCGGGGCGGTCTGGAACACAAGGACTGCACCAGCCTCATCTCGGACAGCCACGCTTTCGACAAGCCCGAGGGCTACTACGGCCTCTACCAGCTGGTGGCCCACGAGTTCTTCCATGCCTGGAACGTGAAGCGCCTCCACGACACGGTGCTGGGCCCCTTCGACTACAGCCGGGAGAACCCCACCAAGATGCTCTGGTTCCATGAGGGCCTCACATCCTACATGGAGCATGTGATCGTCCTGCGCGCCGGCGTGGTGCCCTGGAGTCACACCTCGAAGGAATTGGCCCGCTGCTGGAGCGAGCAGGTCCAGCGCCCGGGACGCCTCGAGCAGAGCCTGGAGGAATCCAGCTGGGATGCCTGGATCCGCCTCTACAAGCCGCACGAGTTCAGCCCCAACAGCGGCATCAGCTACTACGACAAGGGCGAGCTGGTGGCCTGGCTGATGGACGCCGCCTTGCGCGAAGGCAGCAAGGGTAGAGCCGGCTTGCCGGAGCTGTTCGCCCGCCTCTGGGCGCGGCACGGCGAGAACGGACTGACGGATGCGGATGTGCGCGCGGCCTTCCGAGAGGTCTCCGGCAAGGCGCCGGAGCCCTTCTGGGAAGCCTACATCTCCGGCCGGGCGGAGCTGGATGGTGCGGCCGTCATCCGTGGCTTCGGCCTGCGCCTGGAAGCTCAGGCACCTTGGGAGAAACTCCCCGAGGAGGTCCGTCAGGATGTCCTGGCCCTGCGGCGGGCGAAGGCCTGGACCGGCCTTGTGCTGGCCGGAAATGGGCCGCTGATTCAGAACGTGATCCCGGGCAGTCCGGCGGCTGCGGCCGGTCTGAGCTACGGCATGGAGATTCTTGCGGTGGATGGCTGGCGCACGACGACGGCGGCGGACGTGCTGCGCAGCCTCGCCGAACCCGGACCCGGCGGCAAGGTCACCCTGCTGGCCTCGGACCACGGGCGGGTGTTCGAGGTGGTCGTGCCCATCCTCGAATCCCCCGAGCGCACCCACCGACTGGTGCCGGATGCCCGTGCCTCTGCCGCCCAGCGACAGGCGTTCGCAGCTGCCTACGGTCAGTCCTGGCCCGGCGCGCCCCTTAAGCGAGGCGGCCGCCGGTGAGGATCGCCGCGATCATCGCCGCCCATGACGAGGCCGATCACATCAGGCCGGTGCTTGAAGGGCTGAAGGCGTTCGGGCTCCACCGCGTGCTGGTCGTGGATGACGGTTCCAGCGATGGCACAGCTGCCGTGGCGTGCGCAGCCGGGGCCGAAGTGCTGCGCCTTGAGCCCGGGAAGGGTGGCGGCAAGGGCCAGGCCATGCGGGCGGGCCTCGCACACCTGAAGGCGGATGACTTCGACTACTACCTCTTCCTGGATGCGGATGGTCAGCATGATCCGGCGGATCTCCAGCGGTTCCTGGATCACCTGGCGGTCCATCCGGAGGCGGACTTCCTCATCGGCTCGCGCTTCCAGGACCGCGCGAAGATC
>Ga0265327_10005588_pt1 | contig 10427 bp, 11 predicted proteins | sample 41621metaG_FD_202089 | JGI IMG/M metagenome (GOLD analysis project Ga0265327, IMG submission 202089) | Rhizosphere microbial communities from Carex aquatilis grown in University of Washington, Seatle, WA, United States - 4-16-21 metaG | ecosystem: Host-associated > Plants > Roots > Rhizosphere... | reverse complement strand
AGGGTAACGCAACTCGCTCGCCTGCTCGCGTGCACGCGTGACGACGACCGTGCGCCCGAACAGCGGGCGGCGCTCGAACCAACCCAGGTCGAGCGCGGCGACGTCGCCGACGACGATCGCGCTCGGCGACTCCACGCCGGCCTCCGCGATCGTCCCGAGCGTCGCCCGCACGGTGTGTTGGTCCGGTCGGGTACCGAAGCGCACCGCCGCGGCCGGGGTGCTCTCGTCGCGACCGCCCGCGATGAGCGCCTTCGCGATCTCGGCGACGCGACCGGCGCCCATGAGGATGACCAGCGTGCCTCCGGCGCGCGCGAGCGCATCCCAACGCGTGTCGCTTACACCCTTGGCCGGGTCCTCGTGCCCGGTGACGACGGTGAAGCTCGTCGACACGCCGCGATGCGTCACCGGGATGCCCGCGTAGGCGGCGGCCGCGATCGCGCTGGTGATGCCGGGCACGATCTCGAACGGGATACCAGCCGCGATGCACGCCTCGGCCTCTTCCCCGCCGCGGCCGAACACGAACGGGTCGCCGCCCTTCAACCGGACGACCGCGCGACCCTCGGCTCCCCGGGCGACGAGCAACGCGTTGATCTCGGTCTGTGTCATCTCCGCGTGACCGGGTGCCTTGCCGACGTCGACCAACTCCGCGCCGGGCCGCGCGAGCTCCAACAGCGCGCGTGGCGCCAACCGGTCGTAGACGACCACGTCGGCCGCGCGCAGCAGCTCCTCGCCCCGCCGCGTCAGCAGCCCGGGATCGCCCGGTCCCGCGCCCACGAGGAAGACGGTCATGCGACGTCGTCCAGGAGCGCGCGCCCGCCTTTGCCGTCGAGGAGATCGCGCGCCGCGGTGACGCCGACGTCGAGCGGCTCGGCGCCCGCGACGCGGGTGCGCAACACGGTGTGACCGTCGAGCGATGCGAGCAACGCCTCGAGGATGATCGTGCCGGCCCTCGTGTCGACCTCGGCCAGCGCGCCGCACGGGAGGTCACAGCCGCCCCCGAGCTCGGCGAGGAACGCCCGCTCCGCCGCGACCGCCCGGTGCGCGAGCGGATCGTCGACGGCGCGCAGCCGCGCGAGGGTGCGCGCGTCGTCGGTGCGGCACTCGGCCGCGAGCGCGCCTTGCGCGACCTGCGGCAGCATCATCCCCGCGTCGAGGACATCGCAGTCCGCGCCATCGGTGAGCCCGAGCCGTTGGAGCGCGGCGAACGCGACCACCACCGCGTCGTACCCGAGCTCCTCGCGCTTGCGCAGGCGCGTCTCGATGTTGCCGCGCAGGGGCCCGAACCAGAGGTCGGAGCGGATCGACGCGAGCTGCGCGCGCCGGCGGACCGAGCCGGTGCCGATGCGCGCGCCCGGACCGAGTCGCGCCAACGGGCGACCGACGAGCGCGTCGCGCGGATCGGCGCGCTCGGGAATCGAGGCAAGGACGAGGCCCGGCGGCGTTGCGGCCGGCAGGTCCTTGGCCGAGTGCACCGCGACGTCGGCATCGCCGTCGATGACCGCCTGCTGCACTTCCTTGGTGAAGACCCCCTGCCCGCCGATCGCGTGCAGCTCCGAGGTCTGGTCGCGGTCGCCGGTGGTCGACACCAGCACGTACTCGACGTCACGCCCGAGCAGGCCGCCCACGCGCTCGGCTTGCCACCGCGCGAGCGCGCTCGCGCGCGTCGCAATGCGAATCACTCGGTTTCGACCGTCGGCTCGGTCGGGAGGTCGAACAGGCTTGCGAGGGCGTCGGAGTAGTAGTCGCCGCGCGGCGTTCCGGCGGCCTCCTTCACCCGGATCGTGGGCTCGTGCAGCAGCTTGTTGACCAGCGCCTTCGTGATCGAATCGACCAGCTCCCGCGCGTCGGGGTCGAGCTTGGCGAGCTTGGACCCGAAGCGATCGAGCTCACTCCGGCGTGCATCTTCGGCGGTCTCGCGCAACGCGGTGACGAGGGGTCCGACCTCGCGGGCCGCGCGCTCGGCGCGGTAGCGCTCGATCTCGGCCGCGAGGATCGCGCGCACTTTGCCGATCTCGCCGCGGCGCCGCTCCGCGGATCGCTGCGCGTACTCCTTCAGGTCGTCGAGATCGAGGAGCGTGACGTCGGGGATGTCGCCGACGCCGGGATCGACGTCGCGCGGCAGGGCGACGTCGACGACGAGCAAGGGCCGGCCGTCGCGGCACGCCATCACCATCTCGACCATCGCGCGTTCGACGAGCACCTCGGTCGACGCGGTGGAGGTCAACAGCATGTCGGCGTCGACCAGCGTGTCGGCGATGTCGGTCATCGGGATCGCGCGCGCTCCGATCTCGAGGGCAAGTTCCTCCGCCCGCTCGAGCGTGCGGTTCGTGACGACGACTTCGGTGACTCCGCGCGAACGCAGTGTCGACGCGAGCCCGGAACCCATGTTGCCCGCGCCGATCACGAGCACGCGCGCGCCGTCGAGGTCGCCGAGATGCTCGGACGCGACCGCGACCGCGGCCGACGGGATCGAGACCGGGTGGCGGGAGATCCCCGTCTCGGTGCGCACGCGCTTGCCCGATTCCACGGCGTGCTTGAACATGCGCGACAGGAGCTGCGGCGCGGTCTGCTCGCGGACCGCGGTCTGCCACGCGTCGCGTACCTGACCCAGGATCTCGCTCTCACCGACGATCATCGAGTCGAGGCCGGCCGCGACCGAGAAGAGGTGCGCGACCGCGGCTTCGTCGTAGTACGTGTAGAGGTGGTCGCCGAGCTCGTCGGGGTCGGCGCCCGAGTGCGTCGCGAGGAAGTCGCGCACGTCGCCGACCGCGGCGTGGAAGTGCGTGCAACGCGCGTAGATCTCGGTGCGGTTGCACGTCGACAACAACACGACCTCGAGGAGGTGCTCACGCGCGGCGAGATCGTGCAGCGCCTTCGCGAGCCGTTCCTCGGGGACCGTCATCCGCTCGAGCAACTCGACGGGCGCAGTGCGGTGGTTCAGACCGACGACGAGGAGAGACACGTCCTCAACAACTCCCTTGCCTCGTCGACCCGGCCCGTGCGCACCAGTTCCACGATGCCGCCGTCGAATGCGGATTGCCAGTCGGCGTCCTCGGTGGAACGCCCCGCGCCCCGTAACGCTTCCCGGGCGTCGGCCAGAACTTCGAGCAGGGTCTCGTACTCAGGTCCGATCTCCTCGAGCAGGCGGCGGCGCAGGTGGGCGGCCAGCGCCGGGCTCCGGCCTCCCGTGCCGACGCTGACGACGAGGTCGCCGCGCCGGATCACCGACATGAGCGTAAAGGAGCAGTTGGCCGGGTCGTCTGCACTGTTGACCCAGACCCGCCCCGCCTCGCCCGCGGCGTGCACCGCGGCGTTCACCGCCGGGTCGTCGGTCGCCGTCAGCGCGAGCCATGCGCCGTCGAGGTCGGCAGCCTCGAACCCGCGCTCGTGCACGACGAGCCGGCCCGCGTCCGCGAACGCCCGGACCTCGGCACCGACCTCGGGCGCGACCACCTCGACGTGCGCGCCCGCGTCGAGGAGCGGCTCGATCTTGCGGGCCGCGATGCGACCGCCCCCGACGACGACCACCCGGCGGCCGCGCACCAGCAGGTTCACCGGGTAGCCGGTGAGTCCCGGGCGGGCCGGTCGAGCGCCCACTCACCCCGTCCGTTCGCGGGGCGACGCGGCGGCGCCGCCGGCACCGCGTCGGAGTTGGTAGAAGGACAGGATCTGCAGCTCGATCGCGAGATCGACCTTGCGCATCGACACGCCTTCGGGCACCGAGCACACGGCCGGCGCGAAGTTCAGGATCGACGTGACCCCGGCCGCGACGAGCAGATCCGCGACCTCCTGCGCCGCCGACGCGGGCGTCGCGAGGATGCCGATCGCGATGCTGTGCTCGCGTACGACCCGGTCGAGGTCGTCGATCGACGCGACCGCCAGGTCGCCGATCCGGTGGCCGACGAGCGCCGGATCGGCGTCGATCAGCGCTTCCACGCGAAAACCACGCGCACCGAAACCACGATAGTTCGCAAGGGCGCGACCGAGGTTGCCGATCCCGACGATGGCGACGGGCCAGTCGCGGGTGAGGCCCAGCTCGCGCGAGATCTCGTGCAGCAGGTATTCGACGTCGTACCCGACGCCGCGCGTGCCGTACGAGCCGAGGTACGAGAGATCCTTGCGGACCTTGGCCGCGTTGACGCCGGCGAGCTCCGCGAGACGCTCGGAGGAGATCGTCGCGACCTGGCGCTCGCCCGTCTCCATGAGAGCCCGGTAGTAGAGCGGCAGGCGGGCGACGGTCGCCTCCGGGATCCGGCGTCGCGACGAAGGTGTCACCCAGATGTCCTTTCGGCACTCCGTGGTGGAGCTCGGAGCTCGCCCCGCTTGCAGGGTACCGAGCTTGTGCACGCGTTCTCAAAGTGTGGCGGGACTTTCTCGAGCCGAATTTCGGCGCTGGCCCCGGCCCTGATGACGGCACCGTGCAGGGGTACCCTCGCACCCGCCATGGTCGCCGGCCTCGCCTTCCTCGCCACCGCCGTCGCGACCGTGTTCGCGCAGGCCACGGGCGTGCGCTACTCCCGCTCCCGAGCGCCCCACCAGGGGGCGTGGACGTTCGCGCTGGCCCTGTTCGCGTTGGCCTCGGCCGCGCTCGCGACCGCCGCGTCGACGGGCTGGGACCAGGGGACGTTCCGGGTCTTCTTCCTGCTGGGCGCGCTGCTCAACGTGCCCTGGCTCGCGCTCGGCACCGTCTATCTGATCGCGGGCCGCCGGACCGGCGACCGCGTGCGCGCCGGGCTCCTCGTGTTCACGGGCGTGTGCATCGGCGTGATGTTCGCGGCGCCGATGCACGGCGTCATCGCGCCGTTCGGGGGCATCCCCGTCGGCAAGGACCACTTCGGGGTGCTGCCCCGCGTGCTCGCGGGTGTCGGCAGCGGCGTCGGCGCGCTGGTGGTGTTCGGTGGCGCGGCCTATTCGGCGGTGCGGTTCGCGCGCCGGCGGGTGCCGGGGACCGGTCCGCTCGCGGGCGGCAACGCGCTCATCGCGCTCGGCACGCTCGTGCTCTCGAGCGGTGGTCTACTCCAGGGCGCGGTCGGACAGGACCAGGCATTCACGATCTCACTCGCGGTCGGGATCGTCGTGATCTACGCGGGCTTCGTCGTCGCGTCGTCGGGCGTGCGCCCGGTGGCAACATCCGACGCGGCCCCCGATCCCGATCCCGATGCCGAGAGCGCGCGCCGGACGAGCTTGCCCGCGAGCGTGCGCGGCAGTGCGTCGACCACCTCGACGCGCGTCGGCAGCTTGTAACGCGCCAGCCGGCGGCCCGCGTGCCGCAAGAGCTCGACCGGGTCGGGAACGTGACCCGGGCGCGCCACGACGAACGCGACGACGGTCTCGCCGGTCCGGGGATGCGGCTCACCGATCACCGCGGCCTCCGCAACGTCGCGATGACTGCGCAGCGCGTCCTCCACCTCGCCCGGGAAGACGTTGAAGCCGGACACGATGATGATGTCCTTGGCGCGGTCGACCAACGTCAACCAGCCGTCGCCGTCGGCGACCCCGATGTCGCCGGTGTGCAGCCAGCCGTCGACGAGCACCGCGCTCGTCGTGGCGGCGTCGCCCCAGTAACCCGCGAAGACGTTCGGTCCGCGCACGACGAGCTGGCCGGGGTCGCCGACGAGCGCGGGATGGCCGTCGCGATCGAGCAAGCGCACTTCGATCCCCGGTAACGGCGGGCCGATCGAGCCCGGACGCGGCTCCGCCGCGACGGCGGTCGTCGTGACGACGGGCGACGCCTCGGTGAGGCCGTAGCCGTCGTGCACGACGACGCCGAACCGCTCGCGCATCGCGGTCACCGTCTGTGCGGGCAGTGTCGTGGCGCCGGAGACACACAGCCGCACCGTCTCGAACGATGCGCGCGGCGCGGTCGCGTCGTCGAGCCCGAGCCAGGCGTCGTAGATCGCGGGGACGCCGGCAACGACGGTGACGCGGTCGTTGCGGAGGCGGGCGAGCGTCTCGACCGGATGGAAGTGGTCGACGAGCGAGACGGACGCGCCGGCGTGCAACGCGAGGCCCAGCACGACGTTCAACCCGTAGACGTGGAACAGCGGCAGCACGCCGAGCGCGACGTCGTCGGCGGTCACCTGCAATCCCGGATGCGATTGCATCTGCTCGATGTTCGCGAGCAGTGAGGCGTGCGTGAGCATCGCGGGCTTGGGCGCGCCCGCCGTGCCCGCGGTGAACAGCAGCACTGCGAGGTCGGTTGCATCCCGCGCGACGATTTCCGGCGGAGTGCCCGACGCGTCGACCTCGTCGATGATCACCACCGGAATTCCCCGTCTCGGCGATTCTTCGGAAGATTCTTCGGAATGGGGGGCGAACTGCGGGGACATTGCTTGGGTGGCCACGGCCCGGCGCGCGAGGTCGGCGTTCGCCGCGGACGCGAGTGCGAGGACCGGATCGACCGCGTCGATCTCGTGGCGCAGCTCGTGCGACGGCGAACCGACGTTGAGCGGCACCGCCACCGCGCCCGCGGCGAGCACGCCGAGATACGCGACCACGAATGCGGGCTCGTTCCCGGCCACGATCACGACCCGGTCGCCCGGCGCCGCCGTCCGGGCGACCACCGTCGCGAGCGCGCCGACCCGAGCGGAGAGCTGCGCGTACGTGACCGGTTGCGGCCCGGCCAGCGCGCACCGATGGGGCGCGGACTTCGCGGTCGCGAGCAGCGTCGTCGCCAGGTTCACCGCGGGGAGGCTACGTGAGCGCGCCGTACCCCGATTCCGGCGGGAACGAAGACCGGATCGCAACGCGAAGAAGAAGGGTCCCGGCCGCAGTTGCGGACGTTTCTGGGGCGGGCTGGGAGGCTACGTTGCGTGGACACCCGGGTTACCCCGAGGCGCCCACACGCCCACACCCGCGACCGGAACCCCGATCTCGTGCGAGGCGGCCGAGAGAGCCGTCGGGTCGCCGGTTGAGCCGGCTTCCCCCTGGTGCCCGGTCCGCCATCGCTGTAGCCAAGATAACGACACACAGCGCGCGCACCTTGAGGAGATCGACCACTCTCCGTGACCACCGCCCCGGTCAGCCGAGGTGGAAGACGAATTGGGTCAGGGAGGCGACGAGGATGAGCACCAGCAATAACACCAGCACGAGGCTGGTGCCCCACCTCATGCCCGCCCCTCCGCGCGCCCCTCGGTGAGGGCCACCAGCGTGAGCGTGGTGCCCGCCCGCAACTTCAGCTCCGCGGCCGCCGAACGCTGGTCGAACGCCAGCGCGCACATCCCGTACGAGTCGACGACGAGGGCCAGCTCGGAGGGTTTGGCGTCCGCGAACGCGGTGACCCATTTGGCCCGGCGGTCCGCGCCGCCGACCGTCACACCGACGTAGTCCCCCACGACCGCGCCCCTCGCCGAGAGTTGCTCGGGCGCGACGTTGAGCTGGCAGTTGCCGAAGCGGTCGACCCACAGGACCTCACCGGAGATCGTTCCGTCGTCGCCCTCCTGGGGCAGCGGAACCAGGCCCGGAGCGAGAGCGGCGGCATCGACGGGCGAGCCCAGCGCGTCGATCGGCACCCCCGCGGCGAGGTACGCGGCCGCCGGAGCCATCACGTCGCGCCCCGCGAAGGTCGGGCCCGGCGCGACGAGCTGATACTCGGGGTTGTCGAGGGTGACGATGCGTGCCGGCCCGCCGAGCATGGCCACCGAAGGCGCGAGCAAGCCGTTGTCGGGTCCGACGAGGAAGCCGCCGTCGACCTCGACCGCGATGCAGCGGCGCTCGGTGGCGACACCCGGGTCGACGACCGCGAGGACGACACCGTCGGGCAGGTACTGCACCGCCCGGACCAGTGCGAGCGCGCCCGCGCGTACGTCGAAGGGGGCGATGTCGTGGGTGATGTCGACGATCCGCAGGTCGGGCGTGACGTCGAGCATCACCGCGTGACACACCCCGACGAACTCGTCGACGAGCCCGTAGTCGGAGAGGAACGAGACGAACGGAGGTCGATCGGTCACCAGGACCGGGACGCTACCGGGCGCAGTTCCCCGATCCCCGTTCGGGTTCTAACCCGCCTGGGTGTAGCGAGAAGAGAGATACGCGTCGACATCGGGTTCCGACACCCGAAACGATCGACCCACCCGTACGGCCGGCAGCTCACCGGCCTTGATGAGGCGATACACGGTCATCGACGACACCCGCATCAGCGCCGCGACTTCCTGCACCGTCAGAAAGCGCGACTTGCTCAATCCATTGCCCACGCGGAAACTCCCTACTCCAGCCGCTGAAAAACGAGCGTACGCCGGTGGGATCGGAGTTGTCGAGCGTCAACTCCCGTGGTGTGTGAGAGGTCACATTCCAGCCGTTGGGCCGACGGTCGGGTCCGCAGGGGGGACGGGTCCGCCTTCCGGGCCTCCCGGGCCTCCCGGGCCTCCCGGGGGACCCTCGACCAGGCGTTCGAGCATCCCGTAGTCCCGGGCGGCCCGGTCGGTCCGCATCGGGACGAAGGTGCAGCGACCGCTGCGGGCGCCCGCGACGGCGAGTCCCGGTCGATCGAGACCGGCGAACGCCACGACCTCGACGCCCGCCTCCGACGCGACCTCCGCAAACGGACCGTCGGCGATGATGAGTGTCGGGCGCGGCGTCGCGAACATCCACTCGCGGGCCGCCTCGGCGTCCGCCGTGTCGCACAGCGCCCGCCCGTCGCTCACGACCGCGACGCCGCCGATCCAGCGCAGCCAGCGCGGCGTGCGGCCGTCGGCCCGGATCGGCCCGAAGTCGACGAGGTCGGCGACCTCCGCGCCGCGGGAGCGGGCGAGACGCGCGAACGCGAGGTGCAATGGCAGCAGCGACGCCGGGAACGCGGTGGCGAGCGCGACCCGTGCGCCGTCCACCGCAACTTCGCGCACCCGTGCCACCGCGGCCCGCGCCGCCGCCTCCGTACACGAGGGATCGATCACCGGAACCACCGCCGTCGCGCCGAACGTCCGCGTGATCGCCGCCCACGCCTCGACGTGCGTGAGTCCCGTCATCGGCGCGAGCGCGCCGAGTCCGTGGCGGTCGCCGGCCACGAGGCGTTCGACCGTCCGTCGCAACTCCGTCGGGCCCGGCCCGGATGCGCCGGGCCCCGCGAGCTTCGCCCGCTCGATCAATGCCGCGAGCGTCGGCGGTCCGGAGGGATGCGACTCGCCGACCCTCGGCTCCAGCTTCGGCGGACGATCCCGCGCGCGCCTCACGTCGACGTCGCCGTCACCGGATCGCGGGTCACCCCGCGCCGAGCTCGCGGGAGCGGCGCGTCGCCGCGCCGACCGCGTCGAGGATCGCCGCCCGCACCCCGTGGGCCTCGAGCTCACGCAGTCCCGCGGCGGTGGTCCCGCCGGGAGACGTCACCGCGGCGCGCAGCTTCTCCGGCGCGAACGCCTCCGGGGTCGACGCTTCGTGCGCGAGGAGCGTGGCCGAACCGAGCAACGTCTGCACGACCAGCTTGGCGGCAACGTCGCGCGCGAGGCCGACGAGCAGGCCCGCTTCGATCATCGCCTCCGCGACGAGGAACACGTAGGCAGGTCCCGAGCCGGACAAGCCGGTGACGGCGTCGAGCATCGGCTCGCCCACGCGTACGACGATGCCGACCGTTCCGAGCAGACGCTCCGCGAGGTCGAGATGTTCGGGCCGGGCGTGGGTACCGCCGGCGATCGCGGACGCGCCGAGCCCGACCAGGGCTGGGGTGTTGGGCATGGCGCGTACCACGGGCCGCTCGGGGACGAGCGGCTCGATGCGCGCCAACGGCAGGCCCGCGGCGATCGACAGCACCAGCGTGTCGGCGCCGAGCGCGGGCAACGCGGTCTCGAGGGTCGCGGCGACGTCGCCCGGCTTCACCGCGACGACGACCACGTCGGCGTCGGCGACGGCCCACGCCGCGCTGGGTACGACGCGCACCTTCGCGAACTGCTGCTCGAGCGCGACCCGGCGTTCGCCGTCGATCTCCGCGATCGAGACGGCGTCGGCTTCCCAGCCGCCGTCGAGCAGGCCGCCGACGAGAGCCGCACCCATCTTCCCGCCACCGAGCAGCGCAACGCGTGACATCGTCACGAGGCTAACGGCCGTCGTTCGCGCGACCACACGAACCCGGCGCGAACCAGCCGCGAAACCACTCGTTCGTAGACGAGCTCGGGCCCGAGGAACCTTCGGATTCGACCCCGCACTTCCCCGAACGGGGCCGACCCTCCCGCACCTCGGGCCCGTCGACAAACGCACGGTAGCACGCGGTCTACACGCAATACAAGACTACCTGAAACATTTTTAGATGATCTCAGCTCTTGGCGAAGCCGAGCCGGATCGCGGGCTGGAACCAGCGTTCGACCAGCTCGTAGAGCCCGCCGACGATGCGGTCGAGCTCGGCCACGTCGAGGTGCTCGAGCAGCGTGCGCCCCACGAGATAGATGTCGCCGTCGGGACCGATCGAGAAGTGCGCGGCGTACGTCTGGTGGTTGCGTGCC
>Ga0265327_10005587_pt1 | contig 10429 bp, 5 predicted proteins | sample 41621metaG_FD_202089 | JGI IMG/M metagenome (GOLD analysis project Ga0265327, IMG submission 202089) | Rhizosphere microbial communities from Carex aquatilis grown in University of Washington, Seatle, WA, United States - 4-16-21 metaG | ecosystem: Host-associated > Plants > Roots > Rhizosphere >... | reverse complement strand
TCCGAAATGTGGAGCTTCAGCGCCGGATCATCTCCATTTTCAGGCTGGAATTAAGGGATTTATCCCTGTCGAAAATGATTTCTCCAGTGAAATATGTTGTCGCGAAGTACGTATGATTGATAGTGTGAAAGTTTCTCACTGGCCTGAATATCAGCGCGGTATTATTACATTGACCGGAAGTAGCCAAGGTGATCTGATCAATGTTTTTAATAAGATCTACCATCAATTGCTGATTGCACGTCATGATGAGCCCGAACCAATGATGAATATTATCGCAGCTTTTGATCGCAAAACATGGACTGTTCATATTTTTCCTAGAACGGAGCATCGTCCCCGACAATTTTTTGCTACTGGTGAGAATCAGATTGTATTAAGTCCTGCTTCGGTAGATATGGGTGGATTATTGGTTACACCTCGTGAGGAGGATTTTCTCAAAATAACAGAAGAAGACGTCATCGATATTTTTGAACAGGTGTGCTTCGATACTCAATCTGTGCTTACACTGATCAATAAACTGTAAATTCGATTGCCATATTTCTAATAGATTGAATATTAATGGATATTCCTGTACTCAAAGTTGGAATTATGGCCAGAGAAGAGATTCTCTTTACACTGAGAGGAGAATATCTTACAGATGATTTGTCATTAATTATTTCAGGACCATGTAAGGCAGTTCGAAGTTCTGCAGGAATTTACTTTGAATCAGGTGATCATCACCTGAATTTTCGGGATAACCTTAATTTAGTTCCTGTAGTGGAAAAGACCGGTAGTTTTTCCATTCATCTGGTTACTATTGGAATTGACTTTCATTGGGAACGGCAGGAGGATCAGGTATTCAAAGGGGCCCTTTCATTTATTACCGATGGGGATAAGATTCAGGCCATTAATCTGGTCTCTATTGAAGATTATTTGCTGAGTGTGATTTCCAGCGAGATGAGCGCTACTGCGTCTTTGGATTTTTTAAAGGCACATGCTGTAATTTCCCGTAGTTGGCTGCTGGCACAGGTTCAGAAAAATCAGAAGCTGCAAAACGAAAATTTAGGGTATCAAAATACATTTAGAAGTGAGGATGAATTGATCACATGGTACGACCGTGAAGATCATCAAAATTTTGATGTTTGTGCAGATGATCATTGCCAGCGTTATCAGGGAATTACAAGAGCCACAACAGCTGTTTCAGAACTTGCTGTACACGAAACCCATGGCGAAGTTTTAGTTTTTAAGGGTTTAATCTGTGATGCCCGCTTTTCGAAATGCTGCGGAGGTTTAACTGAACTTTTTGAAAATGTCTGGGAACCTGTCAGTCATCCATATCTTAAAGTTATAGTCGATAACAGTTTACAACCTGAATTAATACCTGATCTGTCAAACGAAAATACTTTTGCGAATTGGATGCATTCAACGCCTGACGTTTTTTGTAACACCTCAGACCCCAAAGTCCTAAGTCAGGTGCTCAATGACTACGATCAGGAAACCAATGATTTTTTCCGGTGGAAGGTGACTTATTCCCAAAAGGAGTTAAGCGATTTAATTAAATTCAGGACTGGAATTGATTTCGGCCTCATTGCGGATCTTATTCCGGTCAAAAGGGGCGCCTCGGGTCGGCTTATTGAATTGAAGATCGTTGGAAGTTCCCGATCGATGATCATAGGCAAGGAGTTGGAAATCAGAAAAACTTTATCGAAAACACATTTATATAGCTCTGCGTTTATTGTAGAGATTCGGGAATGTGCCGGGCAAAAAGAATTTATTCTGCATGGCTCCGGATGGGGGCATGGAGTGGGTTTATGTCAGATTGGGGCTGCAGTAATGGGAGAAAAAGGGTATCCCTATCGGGAAATTTTGGCTCACTATTTCACAGGAGCCAAAGTTGAAAGAAGATATACTATTTGAAATAATATAAATAAATGATAATGTGAATTATGAATAGAATTATTTTTATATTTTTTCTGTTGTTCGCCTCTTTCTCCTCTAACGGCTCTTCCTGGCTCAGAGTCAATCAAATGGGGTACCTTCCTCAATCTGTCAAATCTGCTGTTTTTATTTCTGATGACAAACAGGTGATCAGGGAATTTCAGCTCATTAATGTAAATTCAGGTAAAATTGTTTTCAAGGGTATTCCCGTGATTTATAATGGGACAAAATGGGCCATGAGTTCTGCCGCACGCCTTACTTTCACTAATTTCACAATACCAGGTCTTTATTATATTAAGGCAGGAGATTCACAATCTCCGGAATTTAGAATCTCACCCGATGTTTACAAAGGCACTGCCGATTACATCCTTAATTACATGCGCCAGCAACAATGCGGATTTAATCCATATCTCAACGATTCGTGCCATACACATGACGGGTTTATCGTTGACCATCCTACAAAAACGGGCAGGATCATTGACGTAAAAGGTGGCTGGCATGATGCAACCGATTACCTTCAATATGTAACCACTTCAGCAAATGCTGTTTATCAAATGCTCTTTGCTTATCTTAAAAATCCTGAAATCTTCGAGGATCATTACAATAGTTCCGGTCTTCCCGGTTCAGACGGTGTTCCCGATCTTGTAAATCAAATCCGTTGGGGATTGGATTGGCTGCTTAAAATGAATCCTGACAGTACAGAAATGTATAATCAGATTGCTGATGACCGCGATCACAAGGGATTTCGTTTGCCAAATAAAGATACTGCATCGTATGGGAATGGCGCTTACAGACCGGTATATTTCATAACCGGGAAAGTGCAGGGATTATCAAAATATAAAAATCGTACCACCGGAGTTTCGTCAGCTGCGGGTAAGTTTAGCGCTGCCTTTGCCTTGGGCGCCGAAATATTTCAGAAATCGGACTCCGCTTTCAGTAATCTGCTTGCCCATAAAGCAAAACAGGCCTGGTCATTTGGATTAAGCGATCTTGGTGTGACCCAGACTGCCTGTACTGTTTCCCCATATTTTTATGAAGAAGATAATTATGTTGACGATCTTGAGCTTGCTGCAAGTGAACTCTTTCGCCTGACAGGCGATGAGTATTACCAGAAGCAGGCTAATTACTGGGGCCAGCTTGAGCCAATCACACCATGGATGGAGAGGGGGAGTGCACGCCACTATCAATATTATCCTTTTGTAAATTTGGGTCATGCTAACCAGGCAAACAGCGATTCTCCCGAATCAAAAGACTTTGCCCGATTTATGAAAAATGGATTGAAGGTGATTTACGAAAGAGGGAAGTCCGATCCTTTTCTGAACGGAATTCCTTACATCTGGTGTTCAAATAATTTGGACGTAGCTGCAATCACGCAAGCAAGACTCTATTTGGAGGCGACAGGTGATTCCACTTTTGTAGAAATGGAGGGGGCTTTGCGCGACTGGTTATTCGGTTGCAATCCATGGGGAACAAGTATGATCTGCGGTTTACCATCCAAAGGGATTTTTCCTCATTGGCCACACTCCTCAATTACCTGGCTTAGGGGTGAACCTACCTATGGGGGGTTGGTCGATGGACCGGTATATCGTGAAATCTTCAATAATCATATCGAAGTCAAATTGTACAAGGAGGATGGCTTTGCCACGTTCCAACATGGAATAGCTGTATATCATGATGATATGGGTGACTATACTTCCAATGAACCCACCATGGATGGTACAGCAAGTTTGAGTTTTTACCTCTCATCACTCGAAAAAGAGGGGATAAAACAGCTTAAATTAAAGAACAGCACTATTGACCAAAATGGCGCCCTGGTCCGGCTGGACAAGGAAAAGAAAACGATTTATCTTATTTTTTCTGCCGATGAATATGGTGAAGGGGCTGACAATATTCTTTCTGTCCTGGAGCAGGAAAAAATTAAAGGGTCCTTTTTCCTCACCGGAAATTTTTTAAGAAATCCGATCTTTAAAAAGGTGGTGGAACGCATGATTGCCGGCCATCATTATATAGGACCTCATTCTGATCACCATTTACTTTACTCGCCCTGGGAGAAGAGAGACTCCATGCTCATTACGCATGAGCAATTTGACAGGGATATCTCCTCAAATCTTGATGAACTTGTTAAATTTGGTTTGCAGCCCCGACTGATTAACTATTTTCTTCCACCCTATGAGTGGTATAACAATAAAATAAGCAGGTGGAGCGATGAAAAAAAGATGCAATTGATTAATTTCACCCCCGATGTGGGTACAAATGCCGATTATACAACTCCCGATATGACCAAATACAAGTCATCAAAAGAGCTGACCGGACAATTGCTAAAGTTTGAACAGGCGAATCAGGAACATCTCAATGGGGCTATTGTTTTGATTCATCTGGGTACTCATCCCGACAGGATTGATAAGTTTTACAATTCATTGGATCAAATTATTAAAACCCTTAAAATTAAAGGGTATACTTTTGAAAGGTTACCTTAAAATATTTATGAACCAAACTGGCAAACAAACGATAAACCGGGGTCCATGGTCATGGATTCCAACATTGTATTTCGCCCAGGGCCTTCCCTATGTTGTTGCTATGACGGTTGTAGTGATTATGTATAAACGACTTGGAATATCCAACACAGATATCACCCTTTACACAAGCTGGCTTTATCTGCCATGGGTGATTAAGCCTTTTTGGAGTCCTTTTGTCGATATGTTGAAGACAAAACGATGGTGGATCATTTCAATGCAATTGTTCATTGGTGCTGGGCTGGCCGGAGTAGCATTTCTGATCCCTTTGCCCCATTTTTTTCAGGGAACCCTGGCCGTACTATGGCTTATCGCCTTCAGCTCTGCAACTCATGATATTGCTGCAGACGGTTTTTATATGCTTGCCTTAGACAGCGGACAGCAATCTTTTTTTGTAGGGATTCGCAGTACATTTTACCGTCTGGCCATGATAACCGGACAAGGACTTTTAATCATAATCGCCGGTTCACTCGAGAGTTTTACCGGATTGGAGCCTGTGCATTTTACTGTTCAATCAACGAATTCAGCCGGCTATACCGGAATATTCAAACCAACAGATTTTGTACTTCCCAAAACCAAAAATATGAATTTTGTGGCGTGCCCTTCCAAACTGGTTCTCAGTATAAATAATATATCCAACGATTCATTAAACAAAATTAAAATATTCGCAAAAGAAGAGAACAGAAAAAACGGTTTTGTAGCCAGGGAAGAGAACGCGTTTCAGCAGGGTGGAGATAAATCGAATCTCTGGTGGACTAAGCAAATTTCCTATCCTTTGGGGAATTTCTTAAGAGATAATTTCGGCCAGAAAGGAAAGAATACAGCTGGAAATAACGGAAAAGTGGGGAATGCAGGAATTATTTCGATCAGGCTCACTAAAAAGCCGGAACCGGGTGAAAGTGTTGTTCTGAATTCCCGTTTTGTTGAAGGAGATAAAAGTATTTCGATGATTACCGGAGAACGATTCGTTTTTACTCCCGAAAACTGGGAGAAACCGGCCTATATGGTCATACAACTGGATAATAAACTTCGGGATCAGGTTCAATCCGAATTCAAGGGAGTATCAGGTAATTTGCCTCTGGCATGGAGTATAACTTTTTTTATTTTGGCGGCTTTTTTTATACTGATTTTTCTCTACCATCGTCTTGCATTACCGCGACCGGCCACTGATTTTTCGATAAAGTCCAATTCTGCAAGCGCCATTTTTCGCGAGTTTGGAACCACCTTTTCATCCTTTTTTCAAAAGAGAGGGGCTGGTTTAGCCATTGCGTTTATGTTGCTTTACCGTTTGGGAGAGGCAATGCTTGTCAAAATGTCACCACCTTTCCTGCTCGATGCCCGTGAATTAGGTGGTTTGGGTCTTACAACCGGGCAGGTAGGTTTAGTCTATGGAACAGTTGGAGTTATTTCACTCACCATCGGGGGAATCGTTGGCGGAATTGCTGCTTCATCCAGGGGTTTGAAATACTGGATTTGGCCAATGGCGTTATGTATAACTTTTCCTCACCTCTCATACCTCTATCTTTCGTGGTTCACCCCCGAAAATCTGGTACTGGTCAATATCGCGGTAGCAATTGAACTTTTTGGTTATGGCTTTGGTTTCACTGCATATATGCTGTTTATGATTTACTTTGCAGATGGGAAACATAAGACAGCCCATTATGCCATTTGTACCGGTTTTATGGCATTAGGAATGATGCTGCCAGGAATGGTTGCCGGTTGGTTGCAGGAACTTCTTGGCTATAACCATTTCTTTATCTGGGTAATGATTTGCGCTATACCAACACTTGCATTGATTCCCTTTCTGAAAATAGATAAGGAATATGGTATTAAGAAAGGGGTCTCCTAAAGTTTCGCAGATCTCCTGGAAAATTAATAAATTTTGAATCAAAAGACTTTTGGAATATGAAACGAATGGCAGGATTTACCATTTTAATGATCTTAACACTGAATTTAGCTGCCGCAAGATTTCCCAAAAGGGAGCTTCGGGCAGTCTGGATTGCTACAATAGCAAATATTGACTGGCCTTCTTCCTCTTCCTTAACAACTGCTCAGCAGCAAAAAGAGTTTCTTGAATTACTTGATTTGTGTAAGTCTTATAATATGAATACGGTGGTGTTTCAGATCAGGCCTGCTTCTGATGCGTTTTATGCCTCAGAATTTGAGCCATGGTCCCAGTGGCTTACAGGTAAACAGGGTAAAAGACCCGACCCGTTTTATGACCCGCTCGAATTTGCAACGAATGAATGTCATAAAAGAGGAATTGACATTCATGTTTGGCTTAATCCTTACCGGGCAGTTTCTGACATCAATGTCAACAGGACATCACCTGATCATATTTCAAATACCCATCCCGAATGGTTCGTTACTTATGGCAAGACAAAATTATTTGATCCCGGGCTGCCCCAAACCCGCAATTATGTAACAAAAATTGTCACCGACATTGTACGGCGTTATGATATTGATGCAATCCATATGGATGATTACTTTTACCCGTACCGGATATCCGGGTTGCAATTTCCGGACGATCAATCTTTCCATGAATACCCCAGAGGATTCACACCTGATCAGAGAGACAATTGGCGCCGGCAAAATGTGGATCTGATTATTCAGCAACTCCATGATTCCATAAAGGCCATTAAACCCTGGGTTATGTTTGGTATTTCTCCTTTCGGAGTGTGGCGAAATGCCGACAAAGATCCTGCAGGCTCGAAAACCAAAGCGGGACAGACCAATTATGACGATCTTTATGCAGATATTCTAAAATGGGAACAAAACCAATGGATCGATTATGTTACACCTCAGATTTATTGGGAAATTGGCAAAGAGATTGCTGATTATAAAATTATTAGCGAATGGTGGAGTAAGAATACATTTGGTACTCAACTATTTGTAGGACACGGCCTTTATAAACTTGATCCGGAATCTAAGGAGAAATCATGGCAAACCGCCGATGAGATTATTAACCAGGTTAAGCTGAATCGCAAACATGCTGCAATTTCAGGCAGTATATTTTACAGCGCTAAATTTCTTAGGAAGAATCCTCTCGATCTACAACAAAAACTACAGCAACGGTTTTACCGTTATCCCTCGCTTCATCCAATGAATGAACGAATTAATCCGATTATTCCGCAGGAACCCTTCAATGTTAAGATGACGCTGGGCGATGGTAAAGTCCGTTTTTCATGGGATAAGGGTCAGAATACCAAATCGTTCGTGATTTATCAGTTTAACAGGTGGCAAAGAATAAATATTAAGAAACCGGCGCGGATTTTTCTCACAACTGCCAATAATTTAATTACTTACGACCTGAATGAATCCACTGATCCTAATCGTTTTCGATATGTGGTAACGGCAATAAGTCCTACAAATTGTGAAAGTAAGCCTGTTAAGTTTTTCATATATGATTAAATCATAACCTGTTAAGATGATTTATAGTTGAATATTTAAATAAGTGTGATTTTTTTTGGAATCAATAAAGCAGAAACTAAATCGATGATACCATGAATTCAACGCAACGTTACCTGGCTCTGGATGTCCTTCGCGGCATGACCATCGCCTTTATGATTACAGTGAATAATCCGGGAAGCTGGGAATTTATTTTTGCCCCTTTGGAACATTCGAAATGGCACGGATGCACACCAACGGATCTGGTCTATCCATTCTTTTTGTTCGTCGTGGGCGTTTCCATGTTTTTTTCTTTTTCAAAATATAATAATTCGCTCAATAAAGAATCTCTGCTTAAAATTGGTAAACGGACACTTCTGATTTTTGCGATCGGCCTTTTTCTCAATGCTTTTCCACAGGCATTAACCGATTTTTCCAAACTCAGGATCATGGGTGTTCTTCAGCGAATTGCAATTGCATACGGTTTTGGGGCTTTGATTGTTTTGGCTGTCCCAAAAAAATGGTTGCCAATGGTAGGTATATCAATTCTACTGGTTTATTGGGGAATCCTCGCCTGGTTTGGGGTAGGTGATCCTTATTCGCTTGCTGGTAATGCAGGAATTCCTGTCGATAAAGCGATTCTTGGAGAAATTCATATGTATAAAGGATTTGGGATTCCGTTTGAACCCGAAGGGCTTCTGAGTACCATTCCCGCCATCGTAACTGTAATCATTGGTTATCTTACAGGAGGATTAATCCGGCAGACTGAGCCTGCTCAGGTACCCCGAAAATTGGTTTTATTCGGAGTTGCAGGTGTTATGACAGGTTTTATCTGGGGACTTCTGTTTCCTATCAATAAACCATTATGGACCAGCTCCTATGTGATTTATTCTGCCGGATGGGCGCTGCTAACCCTTGCCTTGCTGATTTGGATTATTGATATGAAAGGTTGGTCAAAGTGGACCTCCTTTTTTGTTGTATTTGGAATGAATCCGCTGGCAATTTTTGCGTTTTCCGGTCTTTATGTGAAATCAATTCTCCGTTTGGTCCATATTTCTGAGCTAAATGGTACCGTAGTAAATGGCTATACCTGGCTGTTCCAGCACCTCTTTTCACCATTATGTACTGATCAGAAAATTTCCTCATTGCTTTTTGCACTTGCCCATATTGTCTTTTTTTGGCTCATCGGCCTTCTCCTTTACAAAAAGAAGATTTTCATTAAAGTTTAGCCGGATGATAGTTCATAAGTGAAATTGGTCTAAAACATTTAAAATGGCCACATGGAATTAGTCGTATCATCTAAAAGGATAATGTTAAGATACAGATTTATTTTTTGTTACAGATTTATTCAACAAATATATTTTAAGCATGTATAAATATAAACTGGTATTTTTCGGGTTACTCCTTGCCATATTTCTACCCTCAAGGTCTCAATCACAGATTAATTTGACTAAGTATTTGAATCATCCCTGGGTTGATTCGGTTTTTAATGCCCTTTCACCCGATGAGCGGATCGCTCAGCTGATCTGGATCGATGTCTCCTCAGGAGGCGATTTGCAAAAACAGTTCCACGTTGCAGAGTTGATCAGGAGAAATAATTTTGGCGGGCTGATTTTTTTTGGAGGGAAAGCAGTTAAACAGGCGGAGCTCATCAATTACTATCAATCCATTTCGCGGTTTCCTCTTATCGTTGCCATGGATGCCGAATGGGGCCCGGGTATGCGTCTTGATGATGTGGATCCTTACCCGTTTAATTTGACCATGGGCGCAGCCTCAGATGATCAACTGATCAGAAAATGTGCTTCCAATATGGCTTTACAGCTCAAACGACTGGGTGTGCAGGTAAGTTTAGGGCCTGTTGCAGATATTAATATTGAATCGCTTAATCCGATAATCGGAATCAGATCTTTTGGTGAATCACGATATCAGGTTGCCCTGAAAAGTGTTGCCTATATGAAAGGACTTCAGGAAAATGGCATTATTGCTGTGGCTAAACATTATCCCGGGCACGGGGATACGAGGAATGATTCACATTTGTCACTGCCGCTTTTGCCCGTTTCCAGACAAAGACTTGACAGTTTGGAGCTATATCCTTTTAAGAAGCTGGCTTTGGAAGGGATAGGTGGCATCATGACTGCTCATTTGCGTGTCCCTGCGCTGGATTCCAAAAGTGAATCCCCCTCAAGCCTGTCCAAAAGTGCTGTTGATGGGATTATCAGGAAAGAGTGGAACTTTAAAGGTTTAATTCTAACTGATGCCATGAATATGGGAGGTGTTACCGGTTATGGTCAACCTGGGAAAAACGATGTTCAGGCTTTAATAGCCGGAAATGATGTAATTGAATTTCCGGTAGATGCCGAGCTTACCTTAAAAGCAATAAAAGAGGCAGTTCTGAATAAGGAAATTTCCACCGAGGAGATAAATCTTAAATGCCGTCGCGTACTAGCTGCAAAATTCCTGACTGGTCTAAATCACCGCCAACCTTTGAAAATTGAGGGTCTTGTTTCAGATCTAAATTCAACAGAAGCCCAATTTGCTCAACGTCAGGTTACAGAATCATCACTTACTTTATTGGAGAATAAAAATCAGCTCATCCCATTTCTTGGACTGGACAC
>Ga0265327_10005586_pt1 | contig 10429 bp, 8 predicted proteins | sample 41621metaG_FD_202089 | JGI IMG/M metagenome (GOLD analysis project Ga0265327, IMG submission 202089) | Rhizosphere microbial communities from Carex aquatilis grown in University of Washington, Seatle, WA, United States - 4-16-21 metaG | ecosystem: Host-associated > Plants > Roots > Rhizosphere >... | reverse complement strand
CCCGGGCGGGGGGGGGGGGTGGCGGCGGGGCCCCGCCCAGCAGGACGGCCGGCTCTTCGACCACGCCGCCGCCATAGCGTTCCGCTAGGCTCTTCAGCACCAGCTTGGCCACACCCGTGAGCGTCTCCTTCACGCCTTCGCCGCGCATGGCGCAGGCCTCGAAGGTGGGTGCGCCGAACAGGTTGATCTCACGGTTCAGGGTCTCGATGGGCAGGGCGTTGGGCGTGTCCCGCTTGTTCCATTGGATGACGTGGGGGATCTTCTCCAGATCCGCACCCTGGTCCCTCAGGTTGGTGATGAGGTTCTGGAAGCTCTCCTTGTTGCTCTCCAGCGCCGGAGCCTGGGAATCGGCCACGAACACCACGGCATCGGCCCCGCGGAGCACCAACTTGCGGGTGGCGTCATAGAAGACCTGGCCGGGCACCGTGTAGAGCTGGATGCGGGTCTTCATGCCCCGGATGGTGCCCAGCTCGATGGGCAGGAAGTCGAAGAAGAGCGTGCGGTCCGTCTGGGTGGCCAGCGAGAGCATCTTGCCGCGCCCATCGCCGGGAAGCGTGTCGTAGACATGCTGCAGATTGGTCGTCTTCCCGCACAGGCCGGGGCCGTAATAGACGATCTTGGCCGTCAACTCCTTGGTGGCCGCGTTGAAAAGCACCATGCCTGCACCTTATCTCGTGGGGGAAGATTGGCGGGTCCGCCCCAGCCCGTCAAGAAAGAACCGAGATCCGCAGACTATCCGCGGCCGGCGGGGTTGCGCTACACTTCGGCCCATCCCACATCCCGAGGATTTCCATGGCCAAATTGCTGGTTCACGAAAGCACAGGCGCCCGTGAATTCGAGATCATCGATAACGAAGTCCACATGGGCCGGGAGCTGGACAACACGCTCCGCCTGCCCGACCCCAGCATCAGCCGGCACCACTGCGTCATCCGCAAGGTGGGCGGCGGCTACGAGATCCAGGACCTCCAGAGCAGCAACGGCGTGCTGGTGAACGGAAACCGGGTGCAGTCCTCCCCCCTGCGGGACGGTGACCGCATCACCCTTGGCCAGGTCCAGCTGACCTTTCAGGATCCCCGGCCCGAGGTCGGCGCCACGGTGGCCCTCAACATCCAGGACGCCCCGGCCATCCCCACGGGCACAGTGCGCATGTCCGCCGATGAGCTGGCCGCCATCCATGTGGGCAAGCCCCCCCAGGACCAGATCGCCACGGGCCCCGTGGTGGTGCCCGCACCAACCACCGTACCGCCGGTGGCGCCTCCCCCCACGGCACCCCGGCCCGCCGCACCTCAGATGACCCCTGCCCCAGTGGCCTCGAGCGGCGCCCTTCCCGGCTTCCTCGCCGCCTACCTGCCCCCCGTGCCCGACGACGCCCAGCCCACGGGCGAACGCGGCGACTTCTTCACGCGGTTGGTGGCGGTCATCCTCGATGTGGTACCCCTCATCGCCGTCTACATCCTGTCCTTCCTGCTGGCCTTCATCCCGCTCGTGGGTTGCTTCATCTTCCCGCTGATCGGCCTGCTCGGCTTTGCCTACAGCTTCCTCTTCATCCCCTACTGCGAGAGCCACTATGGCGGAACCTTCGGCAAGAAGATGATGAAGTTGCGGGTGGTCCCCGAGGACAATCCCCTGGGCCGAATCGACCTGGGCACGGCCATCCTGCGCCGGGTGGGTCACATCCTGAACTTCACCATCGGCTACCTGCTGGTGTTCACGGCCGAGCGGAAGCACGTCGGCGACATGATCAGCAAATCGGTCTGCATCAAGGTCGACCGCTGATGGCGGGTTGAATCCGGAACGGGCGCCCGCACCTGCGGGCGCCGTTCGTTGGGAGCCAAGATGATCCTCACCGGCCGGCAGATTCTCGAGGCGAAGGCCGATGGTCGCCTGCGCATCGAACCCTGGCAGGACAGCCAGCTGAATCCCAACAGCTACAACCTGCGCCTGGGCGAGGACCTCGCGGTCTACACCGACCACGAACTGGACATGGCCAAGCCCAACGGCATCGAGTTCCTGAAGATCCCCGCCGAGGGCCTTCTGCTGCAGCCCGGGAAGCTCTACCTGGGCCGCACGCTGGAATACACCGAGACCCGTGGCATGGTGCCCATGCTGGAGGGGCGCAGCAGCGTGGGACGCCTGGGGCTATTCGTGCATGTCACCGCCGGCTTCGGCGACATCGGCTTCTGCGGCTACTGGACCCTGGAGATCAGCTGCATCCAGCCCGTGCGCATCTACGCCGGCGTGGCCATCTGCCAGATCTTCTATCACACCGTCAGCGGCGACTACGACAGCTACGACTCCGGCAAGTACCAGCGGAATTCCGGCATCCAGCCCTCGATGCTCTGGAAGGACTTCGTGAAGGATCCGTGACCGGGCCGGTGGAAGGCCCTACCATCCCTTAACCCACTCCCCCAAGAGGTACGCATGACCGCCGTTGCCCTGATGCCCCTGTTCGCCTTCGCCCAGTCCAAGCCGGATCAGGCCGCCCTGGCCGGTCTCATGGCCTTTGGCTGCATGTTCTGGCTCATCCTCGTCATCGCAGCGATGGCCTTTCCGGTGTTCTGTTTCTGGCGCATCTTCACCAAGGCAGGCTACAACGGGGCCATGGCGCTCCTGTGGCTGATCCCCTTCTTCGGGCCACTGGTGGTGCTCTGCATCCTGGCCTTCGGCACCTGGCCCGGCGGGCAGAAGGGCTGAGTGGCGGTTGAACCAAAGCAGGCGTGCGGAGCCCTGCACGCCTGCTTTTTATCCGTTCGCGAACCCACCTGGCTTCACCGGATGGATTCATCCGCCCACAGACGGAGGTGGGCCAGGGCCACCAGCGCGAGCCCCAGGCCCAACAGCCAGCCCGTGGCCAGTCGCGCCGGATGCCAGCTGGGCCGGAAGCCCAGATCCTGAGTCGCGACGTCCAGCAGCATGGGCATGGCGACGGCCGCCACCACCAGCCGGGAATGCTGCGCCACCCAGCGCCCCGCGGGCATGAGCGCCCCCATCAGCAAGCCCAGGTAGATGCCCGCGCAGCGGCTGCACACCAGCATCTGCACCCCGCCCAGCACGAGGCTGCGTTCCGGCATCCGGTGACAGGTGCTGCCAAACACCGCCTCGAGGAGCACGGACCTGTGACCCGCCATGAGCCATGGCAGCAGGCCTGTACCCCCGAGGAGGATCCTGAAGGCGAGGACCCAGCGGGGCCGGGTCCAGCCCATCAGCCGCGCTTCCGATCCTTGAAGAAGAGGGCCATGCCGAGCACACCGCCCAGCGCACCGAAGGCTGCGTAGAGCACCGCGTTCACGGGGATCACCAGCAGACCCAGGGCCGAGGAGGCGGCCAACTGGGACTTGAGCTGCGCGGGGGCGTTGGTGAGCACCGAGGCAAGGGCTGACGCCACCAGGCGGCTGGTCAGAAAACCGATCAGGCCTGCGAGTACGCCCGCACCCGCGCCCGCGGCGGCACCGAAGCCCGCCGCTTCACCCATGGACACCATGTCACCGGGAGCGCTCTTCAGATACAGCGACAGGGCCAGGATGATACCCGCCATGTTGAGCAGGCAGAAGCAGCAGTTGAGGAGGTTGATCAGTGGGATGCCGCTGGCCACACCACTGATCAGCGCGCCGATCAGGATGTACTTGCCGAATCGGCCGAAGGCTTGGTCCTGCGTGGTCGCGGGTTCCATGACGAACTCCAAGAGAAGGCATGAGGGGTTCCAGGGGCAGGGCCAGCCTGGGTGGGGGGAGTGGGTCCCAGTCTAGGAGCGTGTCGAAGGAACCGATAGGGGCCGCTTCAACCCAGGTCATGCACGCCGGTGGGCACATCCTGGACCCACAGCACCTCGAAAGGATGCACTTCCTGCTCGATGCCCTTGAGGGCGAAGCCCGCCAACTGGCGGAGGTCGGCCCGCTTCGCGAGCTCGGCCGTGCTGGGCCCCACGACGATCTGGCCGGGCTTGGCCACGCCGCTCTCCAGGCGCGAAGCCAGGTTCACCGTGCTGCCCATGACCGTGTAGTCCATGCGCTTCTCACAGCCGATGTCCCCTGCAAAGGCCTCGCCGCTGTTGATGCCGATGCGCATCCGCAGCTCGGGGTAGCCCGCAGGGCGCGCCGCATTGAGCGACGCGAGGCATTCCTGCATGGCGATGGCAGCCTCGATGGCGTGCTTGGCGTGATCCGGGTCGGGATTCGGCGCACCGAAGAAGGCCATGATCGCGTCGCCGATGTACTTGTCGAGGGTGCCGCCGCGGCTGAAGATCTGGTCGGTCATCACCTCGAAAGTGCGATTGAGGATGCCCGCCAGCACCAGCGGCTCCATGCCCTCGCTCATGCGCGTGAAGCCTGAAATGTCGGCGAAGAGGACACTAATCTGGCAGCGCTGGGCCTGCAGGGCCGGAGCTTCTTTGCTCTGACTGGACTTGAGGATCTGATCCACCACCTGGGGGCTGTGATACCGCTCAAGGCGCTGGCGGAACTTGGCCTCGCGCTCACGCTGGATGCCCACGGCGGCGAAGTTGGCCATGGCGCTCAGCAGGTGCTCGTCCTCTCGCTTGAAGCCGCCCTTGTTGAGGCTGGTCTCCAGGTAGATGACGCCCAGGGCCTGCTCCTCCACGATGAGCGGGGCACAGAGCGCCGAGGTGATGCCGTGAATCTTGATGCTCTCGCCCGCGCTGAAGCGGGGGTCCATGCGGGCGTCCGTGGTGAGGATGGCCACGCGGTTGTCCATGGCCGTGCGGGCGATGGTGCGGCTGATGGGGTTGGTGTGCGTGCCGGGCGTCTCCTCCCACACGAACTCGGGCACCAATTCCCCCTCGGCGTCCGCCAGTAGGATGAAGCCACGCTGGCAGGGGATCTGGGCCGTCACCAGGCCCATCACCGATTCCAGCAGCTCGTTCAGGCCCGCCGCGCGCAACAGCGTGCCGGCCATGCTGGCCAGCCGCTGGAACAGGGTGACGGCCTCGCCCGCAGGATGCTGGCCGCTGGCCTGGGCCAGCATGGCCTCCAGGCTGGCGTGGGGCACCAGGATGGAGCCCGACGCATCGAAAGCGCGGTCCTCCAGCGAGATCTTGGAGATGGAGGCCTTGGGGGCCAGGTCGAGGTTGAGCCCGACCGGGGGTGCCGGCACGCCGCCATCTGGCACCCACTGGACCACCGCCTCGCCCAGGAGCACCGTGTCGCCCTGCTGCATCGGCATGGGCTCCACCAGGGTCACGCCATTCAGCGACGTGCCGTTGAGGGACTTCATGTCCATCACGTGGGGCTTGCCATCCTTCAGGAAGATCCGCGCGTGCACTCGGCTCACCGCGTTCGCCTGGATCTTGATGGTGGCCTGGTCGCCTCGGCCGATGGTCACGCCCTCTTCCGTGAGGGTCACGGGGTGCAGGGCACCGTCAACCTGGAGGGTGATTTTCATGGCGGGTCCGGAGGGGGGTTGAGTTTAACACGTGCTAGAGACGTCATCGGCTGCCCGTTGTATTCTATGAGGTTCACCCTGTGGGGTCTGGAGTGCCTTTGACCAAAGTCGGTTTCATGTCCCTGGGATGCCCCAAGAACCTCGTGGATTCCGAGGTCATGCTGGGCCACCTGCGCCTCAAGGGCTACCAGATCACCCCGGTGCTGGAAGAGGCCCAGGTCCTCGTGGTGAACACCTGCGGTTTCATCGACGCCGCCAAGCAGGAGAGCGTCGAGGCCATCCTCCAGGCCGCCGCCATGAAGCAGGACGGTGCCTGCGAGAAGCTCATCGTGGCCGGGTGCCTGGTGGAGCGCTACCGGGACGAGCTCATGGCCGAGATGCCCGAAATCGATGCCTGCCTGGGCACCCGCGACATCGAACAGATCGCCGAGGTGATCGGCGCCGGCTCCAGCTTCGAGCTGAACCCCAATCCCGACTACCTCTACACCGAGGCCAGCCCCCGCATGCTGACCACGCCCAAGGCCAGTGCCTACCTGAAGATCAGCGAAGGCTGCGATCACGCCTGCGCCTTCTGTGTGATCCCCCAGCTGCGCGGCGCCCAGCGCAGCCGCAGCATCGAGAGCGTCGTCGCCGAGGCGAAGAACCTGGTGGCCCAGGGCGTGCTGGAGATCAGCCTGGTGGGCCAGGACACCACAGACTACGGCCGCGACTTCGGCGATCCCGATGCGCTGGAGAAGCTGGTGCGTGCCCTGGGCTCTGTTGAAGGCCTGCGCTGGTTCCGCATCCACTACGCCTATCCCAACCGCCTGACGGACGGCCTGCTCCACGCCATGGCCGAGACACCCAACTGCGCCCGTTACCTCGACATGCCCCTGCAGCACGCCGACGCCGGCATCCTCAAGGCCATGGCCCGGGGCGGCAGCCGGGCTCAGTTCCTAAAGCTCATCGAGAAGGTGCGCCGCATCGTGCCGGGCATCGCCATCCGCTCGAACTTCATCGTGGGCTTCCCCGGCGAGGACGAGGCGGCTTTCGAGGAATTGAAGGTCTTCGTGAAGGAGGCCCGCTTCGACCACGTGGGCGTCTTCACCTACAGCCCCGAGGAAGGCACGTCTGCCTACGACTTGGGCGATCCCATCCAGAAACGCACCAAGGAATCCCGCAAGCGCCGCCTCCTGGAGCTGCAGCAGAAGATCGCGCGGGACCTGAACCAGGCCAAGGTCGGCCAGGTCATCGACGTGCTGGTGGAGGGCGCCCACGAGGAGACTGACCTCCTTGTGAAGGGCCGCCACGCAGGCCAGGCCCCGGAGATCGACGGCAACGTGCTGCTGGTGGATGGCGCCCCCCAGGTGAATACCATCCAGCGCGTGCGCATCGTGAAGGCCCACGCCTACGACCTCATCGGCGAGGTCGAGGAGGGTGGCCTGGAAGCCAGCACCGCCGCCTACGAGGCAGCCTTCCGCGCCAAGCACTGACGCCTACTTCCCGTCGAGCACCTGCCGGATCTTCAGCCGGATGGCCTCGCGGGTGAAGGGTTTCTGCAGGAAGTCCGTTCCCTCCTCCAGCACGCCCTTGCGGGCGATGATGTCGGCGGTGTAGCCGGACATGTAGATCACGGGCAGCCCCGGACGCAGCTCCAGGGCCCGGTCCCGCAGTCCCTTCCCGCTCATGCCCGGCATGATGACGTCCGTGAGCAGCAAGTCCACCGGGTTGTCCGGGTCGCTCAGTAGCTCCAGGGCCTCCTCTGGAGAGTCCACCGCCTGCGTGTCGTAGCCCAGGCGGGACACCAGGTCCTGGATGCAGGCCCGCAGCAGGTCGTTGTCCTCCACCACGAGAATGTGGCCCGATTCCAGGGGGGCCTCCACCTTCTCCGGCACCACCGGAAGCGTGCGATCCCCCGCCGCGGCGGGCAAGTAGACCTTGAAGGTGCTGCCCACCTCCGGTTCGCTGTAGACGGTGATGAAGCCGCCCGCCTGCTTCACGATGCCGAACACGGTGGACAGGCCCAGTCCCGTGCCCTTGCCCATGGGCTTCGTCGTGAAGAAGGGCTCGAAGATCCGAGTCACCTGGTCGGGTGTCATGCCCATGCCCTGGTCGCTCACGGAGAGGCACACATAAGGGCCAGGTGCGGCGTCCGGGTGCGAGGCCGCGAAGGAGGCATCCAGGTCCAGGTTGGTGGTGGCCAGCGTGATCTCGCCCCCGCGGGGCATGGCATCCCGGGCGTTCAGCACCAGGTTCATCACCACCTGATCCCACTGGGCCGGATCCACCTTGACGCGCCACAGCGCCGGGTCCAGGCGCGGCCGCAGGACCTGGTCCTCGCCCAGCAACGGCGCCAAGGTCCGGCGGATGCCTTCGAGGTGGCTGTTGAGGTCCATCACCTGCGGCTCCGTCACCTGCTGGCGGGCGAAGGTCAGCAGGTGACGAACGATCTCGGAGGAGCGCAGCGCCGCTTCCTCCATGGCTTTGAGGCGCTTCTGGATGGCCAATTCAGGTGGCACCTGGCCGGACAGCAGGTCGATGTGGGCCAGCATGATGCTCAACATGTTGTTGATGTCGTGGGCCACGCCGCCCGCCAACTGGCCCACGGCCTCGATCCGCTGGTTCACCTGCGAGTGGCGTTCGAGGGCCTGGCGCTGAGCCTCCACTTCCCGGGCGGCGGTGATGTCCTCCTTCACCGCCACGTAGTGGCTGATGCGCCCCGTCTCGTCGTAAATGGGCGAGATGCGGCCCTTCTCCCAGTAGGTGGTGCCGTCCTTCCGACGGTTGCAGAACTCGCCTTCCCAGGTGCCGCCGTGGCTGATGGTCTTCCAGAGCTGGACGTAAGTCTCCGCGGAGGTCTGACCGGACTTCAGGAACCGCGGGTTGCGTCCGATCACCTCGCCCGGCTGGTAGCCCGTGACCGTGGCGAAGGCGGGGTTCACGTATTCGAGATCACCGCGGAGGTCCGTGATCATGATGATCAGCGGGCTCTGTTCCATGGCCCGGGAGGCCTTGCGCAGGGACAGCTCGATCTCCTTGCGCTCGGTGATGTCGCGGACGATGGTCAGCTGCAGGTCCTCACCCGCGATCTTCACCACCCGGGCGGAGGCCAGGCCGACGAAGGTGTCCCCCGACTTCCGGTGGAGGGTGAGCTCCACCCCGCGGCACTCCCCTTCCCGCACCACCAGGTCCTTCAGGCGCTTGGCCTCGCCCAGATCGCCCCAGAGGCCCAGGTCCTTCGGGCGCTTTCCCAGGGCCTCGAGCCCGGTCCAACCGGTGGCGCGGGTGAAACCTTCACTCACCTGCAGGAAGGTATCGTCTTTCAAGCGGGAGAGGCTGATGGCGTCGGGAATGGAGTGGAACGCCGCACTGAACAGCTGCTCGCTGGCTTTCAACGTCTCGGTGACACGCTGGGTGCGCTCCACCAGCAGCTGCACCATGCCCAGCGAAAGCAGCAGCGTCGAGCCGGCGTCGAACACCGTCCAGAAGAGCTCGGAGGTCGCCGTCGTGATCAGCAGCTTCGGCATACCCCAGAAGTGCGCCGCCAGAATGCTGCCCCCAGCCACGGCATAGCGGCCTTCCGTAAACGACATGAAGGCGCAGGCCAAGCCGAAGATGATCACGGCGGAGGAGCGCTCGGCCCGCCAGCTCCGCCACAGGACGATGGCCGAATAGGCATAGGCCGCACCCAAGGCGATCTGTCGCGGCAAGGTGCGCAACTGGTACGACACCGTTGGCCCCCCACCCATGCCTTTTGAAAGTGCGAAGGCCAGGAGCCCGATCCCCCCCCAGAGGGCGACGAGCACCAGCTTGCGGCGGGAAACGGAGCCCGCCTTGGGGTGTACGAAAGCCCGCACGCCATAGACGAGGAAGGGAAGCTGCAGGTAACTGGTGACCACTGTGACCAGTTGCAGCGCACTTCGCGGAAAGCTGCCCGGTGGGGTCAGGATCGAGAGCAAGCCCAGCAGTAGGTAGGCCGCATGGATGGACCAGGCCAGACTCCACCAGAGGAAGAAGCGCTGCTCCCGGTAGGGCCGGTAGATGGACCAGAACAGCACGCAGAGAAACAGCGCCAGCAGGGACTGGAGGGCGAGCAACAGCAGCAGGTTGGCGTCCGTCAGCATGAATCCTTGGCGTCCATTGGAACGGTAGGTGGGCTTTCTTCTGTTTCGGCCAATCAATGGATCTTGCCAAGGATTGGTGCGGTTTCCGATCTACCCGAATCCCACCCTTATCCACCCATGGCCGGGTTGGAAGGATCCGGCTTATCCCATCGCCGGGGGCCACCAAACATGCATTGGGAAGCAGGCTTGGATCGACCCCCCGAAAAAAGCACCCTAAACCATCCTCCGAAAGTTCTCGTAGGCATGGGAGCTGTCCCACCGTGGGGATCTTTCATGCGCTCATCCGCCTTGGCCCTGGCCTGCCTTCCCGTGCTGGCCTCCCAGTCGCCCAACCCGCCCCATCTGGCCATCCCACGGCTGCCGCAGGCGCCATCCATGGCCTGGGATGCGGACCTCTCGACCTGGGCCGGAGCTTTGGAGATCCGGGAGTTCAGCATGATCATGCCGGATGACAAGGGCCAGAACCGCTGGCCCACCATCGTCCATGTCGGTTGGGGACCCGACGCGCTCTATGTGGCCATCGAAGCCATCGATCCCGAGCCCTCGCAGATCCACGCCGCGCGCCACATGCGCGACAACAACAGCGGTGATTTCGACTTTGTCGGCATCGACCTCGATCCCTCCGGCAAGGGGCAGAGCATCACGCGCTTCTTCGTGACACCCCTCGGTGGCCAGATCGACGAGATCGCCACGGACAGCACCGGAGAAAACGCTGCCTACGACTGCCTCTGGGATTCCACCGGCGTGCTCACCCCCACGGGCTACGTGGTGAAGATGCGCATCCCCTACAGCAGCCTGCGCCGCATGCCCGGCGACTGGGCCATGCGCTTCCTGCGCATCATCCCGCGGGAGCGCCGCTATGGCATCGCCTGGCCGAAGATGAGCCGTGACATCCAGTGCGACATCTGCCAGCTGGCCCGCGTCTCAGG
>Ga0265327_10005585_pt1 | contig 10432 bp, 10 predicted proteins | sample 41621metaG_FD_202089 | JGI IMG/M metagenome (GOLD analysis project Ga0265327, IMG submission 202089) | Rhizosphere microbial communities from Carex aquatilis grown in University of Washington, Seatle, WA, United States - 4-16-21 metaG | ecosystem: Host-associated > Plants > Roots > Rhizosphere... | reverse complement strand
GCCGGCGGTGAAGGCGGCCCCGTAGCCGACGGTCTCGCCCTCGGCCACCGCGCGAACCTGCAGGATCGGCGCTTCCAGCGTGGCCACGGGCTCCAGCTTCGGGTGCGGGGCGCCGAAGGGGCCGCCGCCGTAGAGGCCGACGCCGGGGCGGACCATGTCGAGGTGGAAGGCGGCCCCCAGGAACACGCCGGCGGTGTTGGCCAGGCTGGCGGGGACATCCGGCATCAGGGCGCGAGCCGCCTTGAAGCGCCCGGCCTGCTGGGCGTTCATGCGGGCCTCTTCCTGGTCGGCGCAGGCCAGGTGGCTGATCAGGAGATCGACCTTCAGGCCGGCCATGCGGTCGGTGGCCGAGGCGAGGGCCTCGAGCTCCTCGGGGGTGAGGCCCAGGCGGTGCATGCCGGTGTCGATGTGCAGGGCGCAGGCGCCGCCGCCGCGCGGGCGGACGAAGGCGGCGAAGGCCTCGACCTGGGCGGGGCTGTTGAGCACCGGGACGAGGCCCGCCTGCACAAGGCGCTGCGCGGCGCCGGCGGGGCAGCCGTCGAACACCAGGATGCGGGCGTCGCGGCCCGGACCCAGCTGGGCGCGCAGGGCCTCGCCTTCCTCGACCCGGGCCACGAAGAAGCTCTTCGCGCCATCGGCCCACAGCCGCCGGGCCACGGGGCCCGAGCCCAGGCCGTAGCCGTCGGCCTTGACCACCGGCGCGACCTCGGCCCCGCCCGCCATCCGCCGCAACAGGGCGTGGTTGGCGGCGAGGGCGTCGAGATCGACGGTCAGGCGGGCGCGATCGGCGGGCATCAGGCGCCTGGATTAGACCGTTTCCGAAGGCGTGCGAAGCGGGCGCGCTCGATAACGGAGCCCGTCATGGCGGTTCCCACGGAGGCCGAGGCGAGTCCGTGTCATCGAGGTAGCGGATCGCAAGCGCCCGGGCGTGCTCGCCAAGACCAGGATGGTCCGCGGCCGCTTGGAGATGGACTCGAGCGCGCTCCGCAAGCCAACGCTTCCTGTCATCATCGGTAGACTTCGCGACATGCGTGTTTAGAGCTCGCCCCAGGGCATAGTGAACCGCCGCTGCGCTGGCCGATTGGGCGTGAGCCTTCGCGAATTCTGCGAGCTCGCGATAGCGGCTCTGGGGCGGAAGCCAGGACTTCGATCTCAACAGGCGGATGGCGTCCCGCTCGCGAAGAGCCGCCGCGGCGTCGCGCCAGTCGGGGCTATCGGGACGGGTGACCTGGACTTCGCAGAAGGTCCGGTTGGATCGGATCCAGCCTGACGCGACCAGCAATTCGGCCTCGACGTAATAGACGCCTGCTTCGCGAAAGGTGTAGCCGCCCGATTGAGTGAAGATCGAGATGTCGCGCACAAACGGGCGTTCGGGCGAGACCTTGATCGCGCCGTTAGAATGGCAAAAGCGCACCAGGGGCCGATATCGCACCCGTTCGCCACGTGGGTTTGTGAGCCAAATCCGAAAGCTGGGGTAGCCTGGGTCGATATCGGCAGGCGCTTCGGTTTGGCCATCCACCACGCTCAGCCGGAGCTCAAGTTCAATCGGTTCGAAGCTCCACAGGGTCGATCGGGAAAGCCGCACGTCGAGCCGGAGAGGGGATGACGGCGAGGCGGCGGCCTGGTTCGAGTCGTCGACGTCGGGAGGGGCCAAATCGCCTCGGTCGCCAAATGAACTGCCGCCGGGAAGGACGAAGTGTCCTTCCGGTCCACCGGCTTGTTGCAGGAACCGGCGCTGGTCGTCCGGGAATGTGCGCGCGGTGAAGTCCCTCGGATCGGGCGACGCCGACATGAAGGAGCCGTCAGCGTGCCAGAGGTTGAAGGCGTGGCCGAGTTCGTGGATCGCGACATAGGCGACAAAGGCTTCAAAATCGGCATCCGACGCCCAGTTTGCGCTCGCCTGAATCTGACTCAGAAACAGGGCGCAGCCGATCCGTGGAGCCGCGGCCAGGCCTGACTCCCCGGCGGTATCGAACATTATCCCGAAGGCCGGCGTCGCCTTGTAGAGATCGGTCAGCAGAAGGCCGATGCCGGCCCCGGCGCCGGCTGACGGTAGCAACTGGTCCAAGGCCTGGAAGAGGTCCTCGTTGGTCACCCCCATGACCGGACTTGATGTGGGCGCGGATCGGCGGCGCCAATCGAGGTCAATCCTGAACTGACCGCCGGATGCTGCGCTCAGCCAGGCGCCGGCATCGCGGCCGTCCAGCTGCAGCGATCCGATCGAGGGTACCGCCGAGGGCGTCGCGAGGTCGCCCACGAAACAGGTGATATCGCGCATATTCAGTTGACGCTGAACGTCGCGGTGACCAGTTGCAATGTTCCCGAGGGCGGACTCGCCGGCTTGGCCGCGCATGAGACTGGCGCGCCGGGCACCGGCGGCTTGAACGGCTTTTCACTTGGGGTGTTTGGATCGTCGTAGATCACCTGCATCTGCAAGAGGTACGACCGGCCAGTTGTCAGCCCGGCGAGGTCAATCAGCACGATGTTGGAGTGATCCGCCGCCAGGCAGATATTTACGTTGGGAACGACTGCCGGCGCGCCCCCGGGGGACTTGGCCACAAGCGATAAGGACGCTGTCTGGATCGACTTCACCGTGTCTTTGCTGAACGCCAAGTATGCCTGACCATCAGAGAGCTTGAATGGCAGATTTTGCGCGAGGCTCGGCGGGCTCGCCTTCACCTGATAGTAGGCGAATTTGGGTTGCGCCTCATCAGTTTGCCCCGCCCGGGTAGGCGGCAGATGATACGTCAGCGCCTTCAGCGCGAGCGTGTAGTTCCCCGCCGAATCGTAGCTCTCGTTGAGCGCGTAGAGCACCGGCCCATAGGTTTCGGGCAGGTTGTAAGCGGCCGGTTGAGTCCAGGTAGGCGAACCGAACGCGGTCCCCATGGTGGGGCTTGTTGTCGTTACCGGCGTGGCCGCCGAGGCTACGGTATTGGAGGTGGCGACCGCCTGCGCCTGGCCTTGCACGCGGACCAGAACTTGCTTGGCGTCCGCTAACGCTGCTTGGTCGGATGCCAGAGCGGCCTGGTCAGTTGCTACGGCGTTTTTCTGGTCGTCGGTCGCGCCTGCCGCCGCGGCCGTGGTGGTATCCGCCATGAGCTTCGCAGCATCGGCGTCAACCTTGGACTGAGCGACGTCGACCGCGCTCTGGGATGTCGCTACGGCGGTCTGGCTGGCCACGGCTTGCGCCGCGCGGAGGTTGTACGCTTGCGCCTCGGCCGCTCCGGTGGTGGCGAGCAGCTGTTGCCCGACCGCCGTGGTGTCCGCCTTGAATTCGAGCGAATTGAGCAAACGGTTCTGATCCAGGGCCAACTGGAAGGTGTAGCTGCTGAACCACGAGTTCGTCTGGATGGCGTATTCATGCGCTGAATCGGGCAGATAGATTACATCCAGCGTGGCGGTGCCGTCCGGCTGCGGGGTCAACTGCAGCATGGGCTTCGGAAGATTGTAGCGCAGGCCGTTTACCTTCTGAGCGGCGGACCGGATCGTCGCCACTTCCGCCGGCGTGGCCTTGGCCGACACGGTGGGCACGGGGGTGACATTGAGGTCCGCACACCCTGCCGCCGCGAAGAGACTGCATGAAACGGCCAGGCCGAGAATCCGTCTCGTCATCAAGGCTCTCATGACTTCGGTTCCTGGATGACCTTGACGCCGATGTCGCCTTGGGCGCTGACCAGGGAAACATCGTCGCCTTTCACCACAACCTTGAAGATGTAAGGCGGTGGGAATTCGTGCGGGGGCGGTTTGGCCAAGGTCTTGGACAGGATCGGGATGGCGGACTGAACCGCTGCGATCACCGCCTTTGGGAGTGCGGTGGAGTCGCCGACCGCGCTGGAGCCGGCAAGAACGCCATTATGGAAATAGAGGGTCATCTCCGTTCGACCGCCGATAATTGACGGCTTCGCCACCATCAGCCGGGTCTGATCGGGCAGATACATCAACTGCCAGTTCAGGCCGCCTTGGCCGTTGGAGTACGCCACAACGTAGGGCGAGTTCTCGTAATACCGGATGCCGTCGCCTGCGCTGCCGCCCTCAGGCGCATAGTTCACCGTCGCCTGGCAACCGGTGAGCGCCACCGCCGCCAGGGCTGCCAAGCCCCGCTTCATTCAATACCCCCTCACGCCGGCCCGACCCTTTTCGATCAAGCTGAACCTTGGCTATTCAGATAACACGAATCTCCGAAGCTTGCTACTAAGGGTTGAGTAAAAACTACTCCGCCGGAGCATGCCAATGGCGCAGGCAGCTAGCCCGCCCCTAATGCATCCTCCCCCCCAGCGCCTGCACCAGGTCGTTGATCGCGCCGCGGCGTTCGGAGGCGGCGGCGGCGAGCATGATCAGGGTGGCGGCGTCGGCGTGGGCCGAGAGTTCGGTGAGGGCGCGGATGCGCATGACGGTCTCGATGGGGGAGCCGGTCATGGCGGCGTGGACGAGGTCGGCGAAGTCGTCGGCGGGGAGGCCGAGTTCGGCCGCCTCCGTCAGGAGGGTCCGCATTTTCTGTTCGGCGATGGTCATTTGAGATAGGCCGCGTAGGCGTCCGGGTTACGTTCCAGATCGTCGAGGATGGTCTGGTAGAAGGGGTTGAGGTTGTCCTCCACGGGGGCGAGGGCCTGGAACTCGCCCCTCAGCCAGCGGATGGGGTCCTGGCCCTCGACCCAGCCGAGGTTGGGCCGGTGCAGCTGGTAGCCCAGCAGGCGCTGCAGCGGTTCGGGCAGGCGGCGGGCGACGTCGGGCGGGGTCGACAGCAGCAGTTTTTCGCCGGACGCCAGCCAGCCGAGCCGGTAGCTCATCACCACGCCGCGGCGGATGGCCTGCGAGCGGTTGGCGCCGCCCGCGTGCAGCAGCGACCCGAGCCACAGAATGGCCGACCCTTTGGGCGCGGCGATCGACACCGCCTCGCCGGGCTGGGGCTCGCGGTCGCGGGGCCACAGGTGGCTGCCCGGGATCACCCGGGTGGCGCCGTTCTCCTCGGTGAAGTCGTCGAGCGTCCACATGGCGTTGGTCATCAGCTCGAAGTCGTGGGCGAAGCTCCACAGCTCCTCGTCGCGATGCAGGAACTGCGCGGGTTCGCCGGGCTCGATGCCGATCGCCTGGGTCAGGTTCAGCTCGATGGCGTCGCAGCGCGGGGTTTCGGGGTCGGGCCCCTTGAGGGTCTGGACCATCACCTCGAGCACCGTGGGGTGCAGGGCCAGGAGGGCGGTGGAGGGCGCCTTGGCGAACAGGCCGCCGAAGCGCTTGGTGTTGCGGCCGAACAGGGCGCCGGCGCCGTGGAAGGCCGCGTCGAACCACGGCTGCAGCTCGGCCTCGACCTGGGCCAAGGCCTCGGGAGGCAGGGCGTGGTCGATCACCAGGGCGCCGTCGCGCCGCAGCACGTGAAGCACCTCGGCGGCGGACGCGGAGGCGGGCAGGTGGACGATCTCGCGTTGTCCACTTTCGGGAACGGTGTCGGGAAGGGCCATGTCCATCACGCCCTCCCCTGGATCACGGCGGTCTCGAGACGGCGGCCGTGGGCCGGCGGCGGGGCCATGCGGCCGAGGACGTCTTCCACCGCCATCACATCGTCGGCCGAGCTCAGGGCGTAGAGGCGCTCGAGCATGCGCGGGTGGATGACGGCGCCGGAGGAGGCCGGAATCGGGGCCTCGATCAGCACCGGCTCGTCGATCTTGAACAGCTGGCGGGTGCCCTGCAGCAGCTCCGGCTTGACGTCCCAGATGACGCCCATGGCCATGGCCCCGCCCTCGGTGGGGCGCGGCAGACCGAGGGGGCGCGGACGCCAGCCGATCTCCTCCAGCTGGCCGAAATAGCGGGTCTCGCAGAAGGTGATGTAGGTCTTGATGCTGCGCGAGCCGGCGAACTCCAGGGCGGCCAGGAACAGGGCCTTGCGCGCCCGCACAAGCTCGTGCCGCTTGGAGATGTGGCCGGGGCACCAGCGGGTCCATTCCCAGATGTCCGGTCCCGCCGCGCGCTCGTCCGAGCTGACGAATTCGGGCCAGATCTCCTTGAGCATCGACCGGCGCCAGGTGGGCAGCAGGCGCACGCTGCCGAAACATTCGCCGTCCTCGCAGGCCAGGAGGTAGACGGCGTCGTCGTTGTCGAAGTCGTCGGTCTCCAGCCCGTCGGCGGATTTGAGATCAGACCAGCCCAGGTCTTCGACGAAGACGCGATAGCGAATCTGGTGCATGCGCTCCAAGGCCTTTGTGTAAAGGCTTCGGTTGGCGCCCGTAACGACATGGACTTTCATGGGAGCCTCCGCAGTTAATCCCTGAGGGATTAAGCATCAGGCGAACCCGTCGACGTATTCCCCAAGGTAGGGGAATTTACAGTTCAATGAATCCGTGCACCGCGGCCTCTGCCACCGCCTGGACCCGGGTGCGAACGCCGAGTCTTTGGCATGCGGCGGCGATATGGTCATTGACCGTTTCGGCCGAAAGACCGAGCAGGTCGCCGATATCGGACGAGCTCTTGCCCATCCGCACCCACAAAAGGCATTCGCGCTGGCGCGGGGTCAGCGGCCGCGACCGGGAACGCTGGCCCTTGCTGGCGGCCATGAGCCGCCGCCCGATGCTGCCGTAGTACAGAGACAGGAGGTGGGCGGCCGCGCGCACGTCGGGATCGCGCTCGTCGATGGAGTCGCCCATCAGCAGCACTGCCGAGATCGATCCGTCCAGATTGTGCAGGGGGGTCATGAAGCCGTTCTTGAGGCCGAATTCGCCGGCCTCGTTGAGCACGCGCAGTTCGACGTCGCTGATGGTCCGGCGGCCGGCCAGATCGCTCCAGAACAGGGGATCGGTGGAGCGCAGCATCTCGCGGATGATGCCGTCGTTCTTCTCGTAGCCGTGATCGCGGTAGTGGGCGTACCAGTCGTCCGGCGCCTGGCCGAACAGCAGCTCGACATTGGGCCGGCCGGTGGCGTCCACGGCGTTAACGCCCAGATAGATGTCGAACCCCAGTGTCTTGAAGGTATTGCCGATGACCCCGTTCAGCTCGGACAGGGTGCTGGCGTGCTGAGCCGTGGCTACCGCGTCGAATGCGCGGCGGGAAATGTCTCCCAGGGCCAACGGTTCATGGTTCATCGGGGCGCGAAATCTGTGTCGGTGAGGCGCGATCGCGTGGTTCCCTGATCCTATGCTCGCCTCCACCGCCTGCCAATGGGGATGGACAGGGGGCGCCAGGGGTCAAAGTTTGGCGATTTCAGCCACCAGTCCGGCGATCGCCCGGCGCCGGCCCGGCGAGGCGATGGCGCGGAAACCCATCAGCAGTTCCTGTTCGAGAGGGTCTGAGGGCAGGTCGGGGAACCGCCCGGGTTCGGCGCGGGCCTCGTAGGTCTGCAGGATTTCGGCGGCCGAGATGTCGAGCGCCTTGGCGATCAGCACCAGGGTGGAGGCCGACACGCGGTTCAGGCCGCGCTCGTATTTCTGCACCTGCTGGAAGCTGACGCCGATGCGCAGGCCGAGCTCGGTCTGCGAGAGCTTTTTCGCCATGCGCAAGGCTTTGATGATGCCGCCGAGCTGGACGTCCACCTCGGCCGGCGCGTCGGAAGCCACCCTGGCGGGCTGAGCCGGAGATCTGAAACCTTCACCGCGCCGCACTTGGGATATCCCTTGCAAAGTCAGTATCCGGTCAAGGTTTCACAAATCGCGACAGCAGACACTCCCTTTCTACTGAAAGACGGGCGGCGCCCCGCTCACACCATCTGCACCACCACCCCGTCAGGGTCGCGGACGTGGAAGCCGTATTCGAGATTGTTGCTGGGCGTGAGGCCGTGGGCCTTGAGCGTGGGCGTGGCGTCGTCGGCCTTGAAGCCTTCGATGCGGAAGGCCCAGTGGTCGACCATGCCGGCGGGCGGTTGCTGGCGCAGGGAGACGATCACCTTGCCGCGCTGGCCCTCGGCGGGCTTGGGACCGAGGCGCAGGATCTTGTTCGGCGCGTCTTCCCCCAGAGGCGTGAGGCCAAACACGCGGTTGTAGAAGCCGGCCGAACGCTGCAGGTCCGCCACCAGGATCGAGACGTGGTCGATGTTGGTCGGGGTCAGGGCCGGCGGGGCGGACTGCGCCAGGGCAGGGCCCGCGGCGGAAGCGGCGGCCAGGGCCGAGAGACCGGTGACCAACTCGCGACGCGACAGGCGACCGCTTTCGTAGCGGTCGAGCAGATCGGAGATGACGGGGTCCATGGCGATGTCCGCAGGGTAGGGGGCGTCAGTGCGGGTCGAAGCGGCCCTCGCGCGCCAGGTTGGAGAACTTGGTGAGGTCGGAGTCGAAGTGCAGCTTGACCGTGCCGATGGGGCCGTGGCGCTGCTTTCCGATGATGACCTCGGCCACGTGTTCCACGCGGTCCATGTCTTCCTGCCATTGCAGGTGTTCGGGGGTGCCTTCGCGGGGCGGCGAGCGGCCGAGGTAGTAGGCCTCGCGGTAGACGAACATGACCATGTCGGCGTCCTGCTCGATGGAGCCGGATTCGCGCAGGTCGCTGAGCTGGGGCCGCTTGTCCTCGCGGCTCTCGACCTGGCGGGAGAGCTGGGACAGGGCGATCACCGGCACGGAAAGCTCCTTGGCCAGGGCCTTGAGGCCCTGGGTGATCATCGACACCTCCTGCACGCGGTTGTCGGTTCTCGAGCCCTCGCCAGCGGTGACCAGCTGCAGGTAGTCGACCACGATCAGGTCGAGACCCGACTGGCGCTTGAGGCGGCGGGCGCGGGCCGCAAGCTTGGCCAGGCTGAGGCCGCCGGTGTCGTCGAAGTAGAGCGGGGCCTGCTGGATCTCCAGCGCCGCGTCGCGCACGCGGCCGAATTCAGAGGCGTTGATCTCGCCCTTGCGCAGGCGGTCCGACGGCACGCCGGAGGATTCCGCCAGGATACGCATGGCCAGCTGCTCGGCCGACATTTCCAGCGAGTAGAAGGCCACCACCCCGCCCGATGAGGTCTTCTTGGAGCCGTCGGGCAGGATGTCATAGGCGTAGTTGCGCGAGACGTGGAAGGCGATGTTGGCGGCTAGGGCCGACTTGCCCATGGAGGGGCGGCCGGCGAGGATGATCAGGTCGGACGGGTGCAGGCCGCCCAGCATCTTGTCGAGGTCGGCCAGGCCCGTGGAGACGCCCGACAGACCGCCGTCGCGGCTGAAGGCCTCGGCCGCCATGTTGACCGCGCCTTGAAGGGCGTCGGAGAAGGTGACGAAGCCGGTGGAGCTCTGGCCGGTCTCGGCCAGGGTGTAGAGCGACTGCTCGGCGACCTCGATCTGGTCCTTGGCGTTGTGCTCCTGGTCGGTCTGGGCGGCCAGGGCCATCTCGCCGCCGATGCGGATCAGGTCGCGGCGCAAGGCCAGGTCGTAGACCATGCGGCCGTAGTCGGGCGCGTTGGCGGCGGGCGGGGCGCGGTCGACAAGGTCGGCGAGATAGCGCAGGCCGCCCAGCTCCTGGAAGGCCGGGTCGTGCTTGAAGCGCTCCATCAGCACGATCGGCTCGGCCAGCTGGCCCTTGCGGATATATTCCTCCATCGCCGCAAACAGGCGCTGGTGGAAGGGCTCGTAGAAGTGGCGCGACTGCAGCTGGTCGCTCAGCCGCTCATAGGCGGCGTTATCGAACAGCAGCGCGCCGAGCAGCGCCTGCTCGGCCTCGATGTTGGAGGGCAGGTGGCAAGGATGCGGCTCGGCCGAGCTGAGATCGAGGGCTGAAACGACGGTCATCCCGTCAGGATAACGATCCCGGCCGACGGCGGAATGCGGCGGGGTCGCCCATCCCCAGACTAATTTTAGCTGGGGATAAAAATTCCGGTCGCGAACAAAAAAACGGGCGGCGCGAAGGGCTGCGCCGCCCGTTTGATCATGTCCTCAAGCCATTGAGACTCAAGGGAAGTTTCGTTCGTCTTAGTGGTCGGCGCCGAAATCAACCTCGTGGCTGCCGGCCCCGCCTTCGAGCATGTCCTTGGCGGCTTCTTCGGCGGCGATACGATCCTCGTCAAACTGAGACGTGATCACGTTCTCGCCGCGGGCCTGGCGTTCGGCTTCGTCCTGCGAGCGGGCGATGTTGATGGTGACGGTGACGGTCACTTCCGGGTGCAGGCGGATCTTCACCTCGTGCAGGCCGAGGGTCTTGATCGGCTTGTCGAGGACGACCATCGCGCGGTCGACCTTGCCGCCTTCGCCGTTGACGGCGTCGGCGACGTCGCGGGCGGCGACCGAGCCGTACAGGTGGCCGGCTTCGCCCGCCTGACGGATCAGGATGTAGGAGGCGCCGTCGAGCTTGGTCCCGGAGCCTTCGGCCGCTTCCTTGGCCTTGGCGTTGCGGGCTTCGATATCGGCGCGCTGGCCTTCGAACACCTTGAGGTTGGCGGCGGTGGCGCGAAGGGCCTTGTGCCGGGGCAACAGGAAGTTACGGGCGAAGCCGTCCTTCACGTTGACGGTTTCGCCGAGGGCGCCGAGGCGCTCGACGCGTTCGAGCAGGA
>Ga0265327_10005583_pt1 | contig 10434 bp, 5 predicted proteins | sample 41621metaG_FD_202089 | JGI IMG/M metagenome (GOLD analysis project Ga0265327, IMG submission 202089) | Rhizosphere microbial communities from Carex aquatilis grown in University of Washington, Seatle, WA, United States - 4-16-21 metaG | ecosystem: Host-associated > Plants > Roots > Rhizosphere >... | reverse complement strand
GAAGACTGCAGGTCTCACTCTCGGCAGCCGCGGTGGCATCTGCGTCGATGAGCACATGCGTACGAGTGATCCAGCCATTTTTGCCGTTGGCGATGCCGTGGAGGTGCATGACCTCATCACGGACATGGACATTTTGCTTTCTCTTGCTGGGCCGGCAAATCGTCAAGGCCGCATCGCCGCCGATGTCATCGCCGGGCGCGACAGCAAATTCCGTGGGGTGCAGGGTACGGCCATCTGCGGCTTCTTTGACCTTGCCGTGGCCCAAACCGGAGCAACGGAGAAATCCCTGCGTCGCGCGGGCATCACTGACTACGAAATGGTCTACCTGCATCCCAAGCACCACGTCGGCTACTACCCCGGGGCGCAGACGCTCCATCTCAAACTGCTTTTTTCGAAGCCCAGCGGAAGAATCCTCGGCCTGCAAGCTGTCGGAACTGCCGATGTGGCCCGCAAAGTTGATGTGGTTTCCGCACTGATCCAAAAAGAAGGCACCGTCTTCGATCTTGAAGAATCCGAACTGTGCTACGCTCCGCAATTTGGAGCCGCAAAAGACGCGCTCAACTATGCCGGCTTCATCGCGGCGAACCACCTTCGCGGCGATCTTCCGCTCTCCCACTGGAACGCGCTGCCAGCCGACTCCTTCCTGCTCGATGTGCGTGACGACGATGAGTTTGCTGAAAGTCACGCCGACGGCGCTGTGAACATCCCCCTCTCCCAACTCCGGGACCGCCTCAACGAGCTTCCGAAAGGCAGGTCCATCCATACCTATTGTGGTGTCGGCCAGCGTGCCTACTACGCCGTGCGTCTTCTCGCACAGCACGGCTACACCGCGCGCGACATCAGTGGCGGATGGACCACCGCAACTATGGCTGGCATTTTACCCACGCGATAATTCATTCCCGAGCAGTGCAACAGAGCTCGACTTTGAAGCGGGGGACGGATCTGTTTCCCGCTGTTTTGCATCAACTGCAGCGTAGTTTCCGCGAACGCCTTTCCCATCAATGCAAAAGTCTTCGCGCAGCCGAGATAGTGGTATCCAGCATTGGATGCGCCGCGCTTCCACAAGGCCGCCTCCTCCGGGGAGATCAGCTTTGCTTCGAACTGCTTCAGGTATTCACGCTGCTGCTGCTCGCTCATGGAGCCGTCCGCGTTGGCGAATTTCTTGTTCTTCGTTTTCAGCTCGTAGCCCATCTGCCGGACTTGTTCGTGCTTGTCTGCAATCGGGCCCAGTTTCTCATCCCAAAACGGCGCCGTGGACACGGCAGCCACGCTTCCCTTGAACTCCGGCAGCGCGGCCGGAGCAGCCATCGCCTCGCGAAAAGCGGCAATGCTCTCATTTGGCTTGGCTCCGCCAACGCCCATGACGCCGATCACAAACGGCATCTTCGGCGCGTTCAGGTCCTTGCGCACATCCCGGATGAGGTCGGCCAGCCATTCGCTGTATTTCGCAAAACGGTTTCCCTGGTCGCCCTTCGGCAGGATGGGGTAAGAATTCCTGTCCACCATGTCATTGAAGCCCTGCAGCCAGACAAAGCCGGAAATCTCGAACCCCTGCTTTGCATCGTAAGCGGGACAGACACGCTTGATGTCGCACAGCACCTGCTTCACATGATCGATCATGAGCCGGTAGTAATGACCGGCCTTGTCTTGGGGGTTCCGATCCTTTTCGAGATCCGCGGCGGTCCTTGGGTAAGGACCGGCGCTCGGGGGACGAAAATCATAATAGAGCGACTTGCCGCCCCACGCCGTTTTGATGATGAGCACGGGTTCATCCAGCGCCCGGTCCATGGTGAGACCGAAGGTGAACTCAGGCCCGATCTTCCCTCCATCCTCTGAGGGCTTCTGCCGGGAGCCATAGCCAGCCGTCAGCTTCCCAAACCCCTCGCCGTTTGCGTCTCCGATGCCGGTGAAATACGAGATCCAAACGTGATCACAAACTTTGGCTTTGCCATCCGCACCACGCATCTGTTGCAACAGCGGCGCTGTGGCCGGATCATCACCGATATAATCAAACGTCTCGACCTTGGCATGGCCTTCCATGTTCGACTGCCCGGCAAGAATGAAAACCTTCAGCGGCTTCGGAGCAGCGGCAAACGCCGAGGTGATAAGCGACCAGGCAATGAGGAAGGCGAAGAAACGTTTCATTTTTTACTCTGGGTATCTACCAAATGCAGTCTCAAGACTGGCCCAAAGCATTCGAAAATTCCAACAGTAAAGAATCGGGACGATGGGATTGACATCCGGTGGTCCGTGTTGACGCTCACCGCCACGTATGGCCAAACTCCCGATCGCCTCACTTCTTTTTAGCATCGCCTTGTGCGCCGCCGCTCATGCCCAGAACAAGCCCTCCCTGCCTGAGGTGCCCGAGATTCTGAAGCCTCTCAAGGCCACCATCACCGACCGGAAGCCGGATGGCCTCACCCTGAGTGTCGAATCCAAGGCACCGCTCACCTCCGAACAGTGGGCCGCCATCGCCGCGCTGCATCTGCACTCCTTCGTCTTTGCTGGATTGTCCCTCGACGACTCGGGCGTGCAGCACCTCGTGGCGATGGAGCCCGTCATGGTCACGGTCAATGGATCATCAGTGACAGGAAGTGGCGCCGCGAAATTCGGCGAGATGAAGTCTCTGAAGGCACTGCACACCCTGCACATTACGAAGCCCACGCCCGAGGCCAAAACCGCGCTCTCCACCCATCCCACCTTGCAGGTGTTTTCCAGTGACGGCGCATTCTGCATTGAAGCCATCACCGCTCCGCATCTCAAAAGTGTGGATTTGAAACATGGCGCCGCGGACGATCGCTATGTCGCCCTGCTCAAGAATCATCCCTCGCTGGAGTCCGTGCGCCTCTGGAACAAGGGCTATGCCACCCTCACCGACACCTGCATCGCATCCCTCGTGACCCTGCCCAAGCTCAACAAGCTCTCCTTGGAATTTGCCGTCTTCACCTACGCCGGCGGACTCAACCATCTCAAGGAGCTTCCCAGCCTCGCCACCCTCGACCTCAAGGACGTTGCGCTCTCCGACGAAGACCTCGCCAAACTCAAGGCCGACCTGCCCAAGGTGAAAATCACCTTCACGCCCATGACTCCCGAATATCGCGCCGAACGTGACACCAAGGCGGCAAAGGCGACGAAGAAAAAGTAGCCGGCCCGTTTAGGGCCGACCGCCCGTCACCGCTCAATCCCGCAGCGCAGCACGAACCATGCGGGATTCAGATGCGCCAGCGGCCCGCGCAGTTGGTCGATCTCTTCCGCGGGTCCATGAAATTCAAGGCGGGTCAGATCACTCAACGTCAGCATTTCCTTGAGGAGTTCGCCCACATTCTCCAGATGGGCCAACACTCCCGCGGCACCTTCGTAACCCTCACGACAGAAGACCACGTCATCGGACACCGTGAACTCATAAAAAAGGCACTTCGTCTCGCTCTGGGTCTTCGCGACGAACTTTTCCATCAGCGTAGCGGCGGCGTCGCCCTTGCCCGGATGGGTTTTGAAGTAGGGATGGATCGTGACCAGGTTGGCAGGAAGGCTCATGGCAGACAAGGAATGGGATTCAGAGGCAGACTAGCGCAGCAGATCTTGGCCGCAAGGGTCACCTCGGCGCCATCAACGCCTCAAGCCGCTTCACACTCACAGGCTGCGCGGTGCCGAGCTCGGGAGCGAAGACCTGCACGCGATATTCTTCCAGCATCCAACGGAAGGTTTCATGCTGGGACTGGGGAACGTGGGACTGCCAGCCGTGGAAGTCGGCAATGAGGTCGGCCTTGGCTTCGTCCTTCGCGGCGTTGGCGATCCAGCGTTCGTTGCGCACCTGGATGGCTTTCAGAAAACGGGTGAGATGCGGGAGTTGGGCATGCGGGGTCACGGCCAGCACATCCGCGGGGACAAGACAATTCGCATCCTGCTCCAGACCGGGATAGCGACGCGGCAGGGCGAGGAGTTTCTGTTTCTGCTCTTGCGCCTGGGCGGTGAGCGTCTTCACGCGATGCGTGAGCGCAGGCAGCTCACGGCGGACTTGTTCGCACAAAGTATTGAAGCGCGCTTGGGTGAGCGGGAAGAGCGGTTCGAGCCGCAAGGCATGAGCCACGATGTGATCGTACGCGCTCTGCACAAGTTGCTCGCCGGGACTCTTCGCCGAGGGCGCGGCACTCGCGCCGAATTGCGAGAGCGCGTCTTGAAAACTGGCAGGCTGGGAACGCGGGGTGCTGCCGCTGCGCAGTTCTTTCCAGAGCCAGGCGAGGTCCTTGCCCAAGGCCATCTCCGCTAGCCTGCGCACCCCACCGGGGGAAACACGCGTGGCTTCCTCCTTGTTGCGGTAGAGACGCACATCCACTTCATGCTCGCGCGCAGCCAGGCCGAGATAGCCGTATACTTCAATGCCGGCCACCTGCTCCACGACGATTTTTTCCAGCAGGTCACCGAAGGACCATGACTTCAACGCGTAGCGCTCCACCCGTGGCAGCAGCTTCTCCCAAGCATCAGAGCGCACGTCCTGCTTCTTCACGCTGGCCTGGACGACGGCGAGATCACGCCCCACGTAGAGGGTTTTCTGTTTGTGATCCAACACCTCTACGCGCGGCTGCAGATGACCGGGCAAACTGTTGGGCGGCCAGTCGCTGGTCTTCACTTCGATGCGATAGCGCTGTCGGAGGAAGCCGGCGAAGGCGGTGAGAAAATCGTTGGTGCCGGGATCAAAGTCGCGCGCCACTTCGCGGGCCTTTTGATCGATGGGCATGAGGTTTCGGCGCAGCGCCTTGGGCAGGGCGCGCATGAGCACAGCGGAAATCTCCTCGCGCAGACCAGGCACCATCCACTGCACCTGCCCGCTGGTGAGATGCGCGGCGACCTGCATGGGTACCTGCACCGTGACGCCGTCCTGCTCGACCCCGGGACGGTATTGATAGGTCAGCGGCAGCACACTGTTCCCCAGCGAGACCTGATCTGGAAAGAGATTCAGGTCACACGAAAAATCTTGTCCAGCGGTGAGTTCCTCCTCCGTGGCGCAGAGAAAGTGCGCCTCTTCCTTGCCGCGCTCATTCACGAGGCGGTTCAAATCATGGATGGAGGAGACGGCCTGAAGGCGGTGGCGGTAGAAGGCGAAGAGCCGCTCATCCAGCGCATAGACACGATTGTCCCGCACACGGGTGAGCATGGTCTCGATCTTTTCCCGCAAGGCCTGGTTGTGCGCGAAGAAGCGCAGGGTGATGGGCGTGTCGCGGTTGTCGATGAGCGCGCCGCGAATAAAGAGTTCCGTGGCGGCCAGAGGATCCACCTTGCCATGGTCGATGAGCTGGCGCTTCACCTCCAGCCCGTGCAACATGGTGCGCTGGGTGACCAAGACGCGCCCGGCCTTGGCGCTCCAATGCGGCTCGCTGTATTTAAACTGGCAGAGGTGCGCGCCGATCTCCGCGATCCAATCCGGCTGCACCTTCGCCACGGTGCGCGCAAAGAGCTGCGAGGTGTGCACGATTTCACCCGCCACAATCCACGCGGGCTGGTTGCTCTTGTCCTGACCGGGCTTCGGCTTGGGCGCATTCTTCTCGCGCCGCTCATAGAGATTGGAGCCGGGGAAAATCGTCACCTCGCGATTGCCGCCGGCCTTGTAAAGATTCCTCTCTTGCTTCAGCGCGATATGGCCGAGTTGTCCGGCGAGGATGCAGCGGTGAATGCGGTCCTCCACCGGCGTAGTGGGTGCGACGGGCGCAGGGCCGGCAGCGGGAGCACGCAGGTCGTTTTCAAACAAGTCACCGAGCTGCTTCCAAATGTCCCGCCACTCCGTCATGCGGGTGAAGGAGAGGAAGTTCGCCTTGCAGAACTTGCCCAACGCATTGCGCGAGCGCTGCGCGGGATCGGGCGCGGCCTGCCAAATCTTCCAGAGCGACATGAAGTCGGAATCCGGCGCGGCGAAGGCCTTGTGCGCGGCCGCGGCCTGCTCGCGCCTTTCCTCGGGTCGCTCGCGTGGATCTGGAATGCTGAGCCCGGAGGCAATGATGAGCATCTCCGGCAGCACCTGCTCACGGCGCGCCTGCAATAGCATGCGGCCCAGCGTGGGATCGAGCGGCAGCTTCGCCAGTTCATGACCCAGCGGCGTAAGTTCGTGCGTGTCATCGAGCGAGCCCAACTCGCGCAGCAAATCGTACCCGCTGCGGATGGCGGCGTGGGTCGGCGGATTGATGAAGGGAAAGGTCTCGATGTCTCCCAGATTGAAAGCCTTCATGCGCAGGATGACTTCCGCGAGATTGGCCCGCTGAATCTCCGGCATGGTGAAGCGATCGCGCTTCAGGAAGTCCTCATGCGAGTAGAGACGAATGCAGACGCCATCCTGCACACGGCCCGCGCGGCCCGCGCGTTGATTCGCGCTGCTCTGCGACACGGCCTCCACAGGCAGGCGCTTGGTGCGGGTGCGCGGATTGTAGCGGCTGATGCGCGCCAACCCGGTGTCGATGACGTAGCGAATGCGCGGGATGGTGATGGAAGTCTCCGCGACATTCGTGGCGATGACCACGCGGCGCTTGCGTCCGGGGGCGAAGATGCGCTGCTGCTCCGCGGAGGCCATGCGCCCAAAAAGCGCCAGCACTTCATAGCTGTTGCCGATGCGTCCTTCGATGAGATCACGCGCGTCGCGAATATCGCGCTCCGTGGGCATGAAGACCAGCACATCTCCAGAGTCCGTCTCGATGAGTGCGTCCTCCACGGCGGCGAGCGCGGCGCCCACGTGGCCCACGTCTTCTTCGTCCTCCTCACACTCTTTGTATCGGATCTCCACGGGGAACATGCGGCCCGAGACTTCGATGATCGGCGCATTCCCGAAGGCCTTCGAAAAAGCCTCCGTGTCGATGGTGGCGGAGGTAACCAGCAATTTCAGGTCCGGACGCTTCTGCAACAGACCCACGAGATAGCCCAAGAGGAAATCGATGTTCAACGAGCGTTCGTGCGCCTCATCGAGAATGAGGATGGAATAGGCGCGCAGCATAGGATCGCTCTGGATCTCCGCGAGGAGGATGCCGTCCGTCATGAACTTGATGCGCGTGTCGCGGCTCGTGTCATCCGCGAAGCGCATCTTGCAGCCCACCTCCGCGCCCCAGCGCACATTCAGCTCCTCCGCCACGCGGCGGGAGACGCTCATGGCGGCGACGCGTCGCGGCTGGGTGCAGCCGATCTGCCCGCGCGCCTGCGGCATTGCCTCCAGGCACATCTTGGGAAGCTGCGTCGTCTTCCCGGAGCCCGTTTCGCCTGCCAGGATCACCACCTGATGATCACGGATGGCCGCGATGATCTCCTCACGGCGGGTCGTGATGGGAAGGTCAGCGGGATAGCGGATGTTCGGGATCGATTGCAATGCGGGAGGTCCGCGCCCGTCTCACCCGGGCGGCGGGCACTATCGTGCAGAATGGACGTCTGCACAAGGAACCTACGCCACCAGTTCCTTGATCGCCTTCCCACGCTTCGCTCCGGTGCCGCCGTAGATATTGAAGTCGCCGCCACTCCCTGAGGGAATCGTCTGCATCGGATCGATTCCCAGCAGGGCTCCCACCGTGGCGTGGAAATCGAGCACACTGACCGGGTTCTCTTTGACGTGCTCGCCCGTGGCGTCGGTCGCACCATAGGCCTGGCCCCCTTTCACGCCGCCGCCCGCGATGAAGCTGCTGAAGGCAATCGGATAATGATCACGCCCGGTGCCGCTGATGCGCGGCGTGCGGCCGAATTCCGTGGTCAGCACCACCATGGTCGTTTCCAGCAGACCTTTCGCTTCAAGGTCCTTGAGCAGCGTGGCGACGGCTTCATCCACCATCTTGCCGAGACGGGCCACCGTGGACCAGTTGTTGCTGTGCGTGTCCCAGCCGCCCAGTTCGACTTCGACGAACTTCGTGCCGCGCTCCACGAGACGACGCGCGAGCAGCAGGCCCTGGCCGAAGGGATTGTCGCCGTAGTCACTTTTGAACTTGGACTTCTCCTTGTTGAGGTCAAAGGCCTCGAGATCCTTGCTGCTCATGAGCCGGATGGCCTCGGAGTACGTTTCGGTGTGCGCGCGGATGTCGGGCGAATTGAACTGGTCAAGAAAACCGGAGTTGAGCTTGTCAGCAAAGCCAAGGCGCTTGCGCAGACCCGACATGCTGTCCCCTTTCGCAAGCTGCGTATGTTCGATTCCCTTGCTGGCATCTGACACCGGCACCGGAGCCCAGCGGGCGTCCATGAAACCGGCGCCGGGATGATTGGCGAGGCCGCCCAGACGAATGTAGGCGGGCAAGGAGCCGTGACCACCCGTCGCCTGCCGCGCCACCCAGGCCCCCAGCGCGGGATGTTGCATGGTGCCGGCGAGTTCGAAACCCGTGAGCACCTTGTACACGCCCTGCTCATGCGCCCCCTGCGTGTGCGACATGCTGCGGATGAATGCGATCTTGCCGGCCTCTTTGGCAAGCTTGGGAAACGCATTCGAGATGCGCACGTCATCGGCCTTTGTCTCGATGGAGGTGGTCTGCCCCTGGTAATCCGCCGGCGCTTCCGGCTTGGGATCAAAGGTGTCCAGGTGAGTCATGCCTCCGCGCATGAAGAGGTAGATCACATGCTGCGCGTGTTTCTCTGCGGATGACTTGTCACCACTGTCGAGCGCGAAGGCGAGTGACGCCGGCGGCACGAGGCTGACCCCGAGACAGGTCTTCGCGAACTGGGTGATGAAGTCGCGGCGGGCGAGATCCGTATTCATGGCGGTTACTTTTGGAAGACAAACTCCGCCGTGGTGAGCAGCGTCCTCGCCAGGCTCTTGGGATCCTGGGTTTCGGCGAGGGTCTGAAGCGCGGCGGCAAGCTCTTCCTGGGTCGGTTCGCGGCTGAGCACGGCGAGAAAGGCGTTTCTCACGAAGTCCTTGGGGCTCCTCGCCTCCCTGAGGGCGTTCGCCAAAGGTCTGCCGCTGCGGGCCACATAGTCGAAGAACCGGCTGTTCATCATGAGCAAGGCCTGCGGCACGGTGGAAGCACTCCAGGTGTCGCCAATAAAGTCACGGTTGCCTTGGCCAAACAGGTTGAGGAAGTGCCCCGGGGGCGTGGGTTGCGGGAGTTCGCTGGCGCGCTCAAAGAGGCCGCCCGCAAACTCGGCGGCAAGGTCGCCGAACTTGCGGCTTTTGCGGGCGTCCGCCTCCGCTTTGCGCTGGTCCTCCCTGACCATCTGGCGGGCGAGTTTGCTGACATCATCCGCGGTCTTCGCCTTCACCGCCTCCTCGAGCTTGGAAATGTCCTGGTTCTCCATGCCGATGTGGGAATCGAGGTCGCTGACCGCCAGCGTCATCATGCTGTCCCATACCTGCTCGGCGCTGAGACGGCGCACGATGGGGCTGGGGAAACGATAGGTCTCTTCCGCGGACTCCGGCGCAAGATGAGCACGGTTTTGGTAGGCCTGGGTGTTTGCGAAGATGCGGAGCACCTGGCGAAGGTCGTAGTGGCTGTCACGCACGAGGTTGGCGAGATAAGCCGCGAGATCAGGATTGTCGCAGTCGGCGAGGTCCTTGATTTGATCCACCCGGCCAGCGAAGGGCAGCCCGAAAAGTTTTGTCCAGAGACGATTCGCGATGGCGAGGTTGAAGCGGCCGTTCCGCGGCGAGGCCACCCAATGCGCGAGACGATCCGCAGGACGCGCGGCGGCCGCCTCTTCTCCACTATCAAAGAGCACCTTCGGCTCGACAGCCTGGCCGGGCTTCGCATCGTCATACTGGTAATCCGCAGGCAGCATGGCGGTGACGGCTTCTCCATTGACCACGCCCGCGCCGCCGACCTTTGCCTGGAGCGAGCGTACCTTGGCCGAGAGCGCCCTGTATTGCGCCTTGCGCGCCGGGTCCAGCATGTTCTCGGCGAGACGGCCATAGTGGCCCGCCACTCCCTTGATGGTTTCATTGCTGACCATGCCGACGTCGCTGTCATCGTTGCTCGCCTTGATGCCGGAAGTGAAGGCAAGGAACTGGTGGTAGTCCATGCGGGTCCACTTGTCGAAGGGGTGGTCATGGCACTGGGCGCAGCTGATTTGCGTGCCAAGGAAAAGCGTGGCGGTGGCCTCGATATTGGCGGGCCGGTTGGCGCCATCGCGCAGGTAGTAGCCTGCGGCAGGCGCTTTCCATCCGAAGCCTTCCGGGCTCAGCATTTCCCGCACCCACTGGTCGTACGGCTTGTTGTCGCGGATGCTCTGCTTGATCCAGGTCAGATAGGGTTTGCCATCGACATTGTCGGCAAGTTTCTCTCGGGCGCGCAGCAAATCCGCCCAGAAGTTAAACATGTGGCTGACATGGCCGTTGGAAGCAAGCAGGCTGTCGATGAGCTTGGCCCGTTTGTCGCCCGTTTTGCTCCCAAGGAACTTCTGCGTCTCGTCGAAGCTGGGAATGCGCCCGATCAAATCGAGGTAAACGCGACGGACGAAGGTGGCGTCGTTCGTGGGTTCGCCGGGTGCCTG
>Ga0265327_10005582_pt1 | contig 10435 bp, 7 predicted proteins | sample 41621metaG_FD_202089 | JGI IMG/M metagenome (GOLD analysis project Ga0265327, IMG submission 202089) | Rhizosphere microbial communities from Carex aquatilis grown in University of Washington, Seatle, WA, United States - 4-16-21 metaG | ecosystem: Host-associated > Plants > Roots > Rhizosphere >... | reverse complement strand
GAAATGGAACAGGACCTCGCAAACTTCCATCTGCCGGAGATGAAGCTGGTCATCGCGCGCGAGTGGGACTGCGAGTTCAACTGGAAGGTGCTGGTGGAAAATTTCATGGAGAGCTACCACCACCTGGGCATCCACCACAAGACGCTCCAGCCCATGATGCCGGCGCGCAACACGTGGACGGAACAGGAGCGCCTCCACTACGTGCGGGCACATCTTCCTTATAAGGAATCCGTGCGGGAAGAATACCGTGCCTTTGAAAGCTCGGGAGATTTCACCGAGAACCTGCCACCTCTCCCCGGCTTGAGTGAAGCTCAGAAATCCGAGTGGGGATTGTTTCTGGTGCATCCCACCTTCCTGCTCGCCACCGCGCCCGATCGTGTCATCTGGTACCGGCTTCAGCCGCTTGGCCCGGACCGGCTCCGACTCATGACCACGACCTTGGTGGCGCCGGAAGTCGTGGACTCTCCGCATTTTGAAAATCTCCACGCCCACGCCACGAAATTGCTCACCGACTTCCATCTCGAAGACATGGAGGTCTGCACTGGCGTGCAGCGCGGCCTCTACGCGAGTGGCTGGCAAAGAGGCCGCCTGAGCCATCTCGAGATGCCGGTGTGGCTGTTCCATCGCTTCCTCGCCGCGCGGGTGCGCGGCGTCTGGCCCACGGACGACCGCTCCGCTGCGGAAAGCCAGCATCCCTGATTTCACCATGTTCTCCCTCGCCCACAAAACCGCCATCGTCACCGGCGCCGCTTCCGGCATCGGCCTGGCGATTGCGCGCCGCTTCATCGCGGTGGGCGCCCTGGTGTTGATCGCGGACCGTCGTTCCGAGGGCGCTGAGATCGCCCAACAGATCAAGGCGGAATACGTGCAGGTGGACGTCTCATCCGAAGAAGACGTCGCCCGTATGTTCAGCGTCGCGAAAAAACACTTCGGCCACATCGACATCCTCGTGAACAACGCGGGTATCCAGCCGCTGGGCGTGGGTTTCGACAGCCTGACGCAGGCCCTGATGGAAAAGACCTACGCGGTCAATGTGAACGGCGTCTCCTTTGGCATCAAACATGCCTTGGCAAGTCTCCGCGAGGGCGGACGTGTCATCAACTCCGCCTCGTTCGTTGGCATGATCGGCGCGCCAAAAACCACCGTCTACGCGGCATCGAAGGCCGCGGTGATCCATCTCACCAAACTGGGCGCCATCGAACTCGCGCCACGGCGCATTACGGTGAATGCCATCAGCCCCGGCACCATCCGCACGCCTGCGGTGACAGAGATCGCAGACAATCCGGAGATTCCCTTCATGGAACGGCGCACCCCACTGGGGCGCCTTGGCGAACCTGAGGAAGTCGCCGCGCTCTGCCACTTTCTCGCATCCGACGAAGCGGGTTACATCACAGGCCAGAACATCGCCATCGATGGCGGCCTCACCGCAGGCTGGACCGAATACGATCTGGTCTCACCCTCCAACATCAGCAACGGGAGGTGGCAAGATGATGTCTGATTCCACTTCACGCCTGCCTGAAATGGTGCTGGTTCCTGCTGGAGTGTTCCAGATGGGCGCCTCCGAATCGGATCGCTTCGCGAACGACACGGAGCGGCCTGCCCATGAGGTGAAGATCCAGTCCTTCGTCCTGGGAAAAATGCCGGTGACGGTGGCGCAGTACCGTTGTTTCCAACCCGATCACGCGCCGGCGGAGAACGCTGATTGGCCCGTCGTGAATGTGAGTTGGCAGGACGCCCAAGGCTTCTGCTTCTGGCTCAAAACCGAAACCCAGCATTCCTACCGCCTCCCCACGGAAGCAGAGTGGGAATACACCTGCCGCGCCGGTTGCACGACTGCCTTCACCCACGGTGATGACTTGAACGCCGGGCAAGCAAACTATCTCTTTGATGAGCACGGCCAACGCGTGGGACGTGGTGAGCGCACACCCGTGGGCTCCTATCCGGCCAACGCCTTTGGCCTGCATGACATGCACGGCAATGTCTGCGAATGGGTGGCTGATCTGTGGCGTGCCAACTACACCGATACTCCACAACAAACCGAACACGTGATCCGCGGCGGGGCGTGGGATTACATGCCCCGACTGCTGCGCAGCGCCTGGCGCGACCATCTTCCAGTTTCTTCTTCACGCGACAATGTCGGCTTTCGCGTAGCCGCTGATCATCTCAATCACCCTGACAACCCTGATACCTGACCCAGACCTGACATGGATATTCGACTGTTCCACACCCTGTGGGGCCATGAAGGCTCCGTTTCGGCCGCGCTCGCCAGCGCGGAAAACTATGGCTTTGACGGCATCGAAGGCCCGGCGCCCAATCATCCGGCGGCGCGCCGCGATCTGCTCTCGCGGCTCGACGACACCGGACTCAGCTTCATCGCGGAAATCACCACGGCGGGAAGCTACGTGCCGGAGCGTTGTGCCTCGCTGGAGACACACCTCTCCACCTTTGAAATTCAGGCGGAAGCCGCCGCGGAGATGTGTCCGCTGTTTCTTACCGTGATCGCCGGTTGCGATGCATGGCCCATTTCCCAAAGCGTGGATCTCTTTGGCGCCATGATGGAATTGGCGCGCCGATTCGAAGTGACACTGAGTTTCGAAACTCATCGCAGCCGCTCGCTTTTCAATCCCTGGGTGACACGGGATATCCTTCAGCAGCTTCCCAAGATGCGCCTCACCTGCGACTTCTCCCACTGGTGTGTCGTGACGGAGCGGCTCGTCATGGACACGGAGCCGGATGTTCTCGCCATCTGCGCAAAGCACGCCCATCACGTCCACGCCCGCGTTGGATATGATCAAGGGCCACAGGTTCCCCACCCCGCCGCACCGGAATACCGCGCGGCTCTGGATTCGCACGAGCGCTGGTGGTCCGCCATCTGGGATGCCCATGCATCCCAACAGCGCGAGTCCACCACCATGACGCCCGAGTTTGGCCCGGACGGATATCTGCACACGCTTCCCTACACCAAGGCTCCAGTCGCGGACCTGGACAATATCAACCGCTGGATGGCTTACCGGCAGCGGGAGCACTTTGCGAAGCGGAAGCAGTCACTCGACTACCTCATAGCCTAAAACAATCATGGCAGACGCTTCCGAAATCCTCCTCTATGAAGACCAAATCCCCGGCGGTGGCATGTGGTCCGCCGTGGTGCGTCGTCATCAAACCCTGCGTATCACCGCGCTGGGCGACGGCGTCAACGTGGGGCTAATGGCCTACAACGCCGACCTGCCGCTGGAGCGGCTCAATCTTCCCGACACCCTCAAAGCCCAGCACACCGCCAAGCTGACGAGCGGCCATGTACTGATGAGTGACATGGGCCACACGCTGCTCAGCGTCACGGCGGACAGCGTAGGCTGGCACGATCCGCTAGGCGGTCATGGCAACGCCACGCTCGCACTTCAGAAATACGGCGAAGCCACCTACCAGCAGAAGCGCAACGACTGGCACCGCAATGCGCACGACAACTTCCTCATCGAACTGGGCAAATACGGCCTCGGTAAACGCGATCTCGTGGCCAACGTGAACTTCTTCAGCCGTCTCGATGTGGATGACGCGGGCGCGATGAATTTCCATTCCGGCAATGCGAAGACAGGCGACAGCGTGGACCTGCGGGCGGAGATGAATGTGCTCGTGGTGCTCAACACCTGCCAGCATCCGCTGGATCCGCATCCCGCCTACGCGCCGCAACCCATCAAGCTCACCGTCCTGAAAACGCCTTCACCCGGGCCAGAGGATTACTGCCGGAATTTCCGTCCTGAGAATCAGCGGAGCTATGTCCTGACCGAACGCCTCTTCGCAGGCCTCTAAATTTCCTCCTCAATGTCTTCCTCCACCTACACCGAAAGCGCGCTCGAGCTCGCGTCCGCTATTCACGACCATGTCGTGCCTGCGGGCGACGGCTGGATTCACAAAATCAAAAAAGGCCAAACCTTCCGCATCGTGGACCTGGAAGGCAACCAGGCCGTGGACACCCTCTTCTACAATGCGGATGACGTGAGCGACCGCTACAGCGCGCAGGACACCATCCGCACTCAGGGCGCAATCTACCTCAGCACCGGAACCCGGCTCATGTCGAGCGAAGGCAACGTGCTGCTCACCATCACCGCGGACACCTGCGGTCGTCACGACACTCTGGGTGGCGCCTGCGCCGCTGAGAGCAACCAGGTGCGCTACGCGATCGAGAAGCGCCCCATGCACAGCTGCCGGGATACTTTCCTGCATGTTTTGGCGCATTCCGATCTTGGCCTCACGAAGTGCGACATCACGCACAACATTAATTTCTTCATGAACGTTCCGGTGACTCCCACAGGCGGCTTGTCCTTTGAAGATGGCGTCAGCGCGGGTGGGCGCTACGTGGAGATGCGCGCAGAGATGGACGTGCTCTGCCTCATCTCCAACTGCCCCCAGCTCAATAACCCCTGCAACGCCTACAACCCGACGCCGGTGCGCCTCCTCATCTGGGATTGATCCGATGTTTAAAAAAGTCCTGATTGCCAATCGCGGCGAGATCGCCTGCCGCATCATCCGCACATTGAAGAAACTGGGCGTCGGCTCCGTGGCCGTCTACTCGGAGGCGGATCGTGACGCTCCACACGTGGCGCTGGCAGACGAAGCCTGCCTGCTGGGCCCGCCTCAAGTTTCCGCAAGCTATCTAAACCAGGCAAAGTTGCTGGAGATCGCCAAACAGACTGGCGCCGAAGCCGTGCACCCTGGTTACGGATTGCTCAGCGAGAATGCGGGATTTGCCGACGCCTGTGAAGCGGCCGGACTCGCCTTCATCGGCCCCACGCCTGAACAGATGCGCAGCTTTGGTCTCAAGCATACGGCCCGTGAGCATGCCGTCGCCTGCAATGTTCCACTCGTGCCCGGCACCGGACTTCTGAAAACCGTTGAGGATGCCCTATCCGAAGCCGCCCGTATCGGCTATCCCGTGATGCTCAAGAGCACGGCGGGCGGTGGCGGGATCGGCATGCGCCGCTGCAATGACGCGGCGGCCCTACAGAGCGCCTACGCCTCCGTGGTCCGTCAAGGCACCGCGAGCTTCGGTGATGGCGGCGTGTTCCTGGAGAAATTCGTGGTGAACGCCCGCCACATCGAAGTGCAGATTTTTGGCGATGGCCATGGTGGCGTGGTGGCGCTCGGCGAACGCGACTGCTCCACCCAGCGTCGCAACCAAAAGGTGATCGAAGAAACGCCTGCGCCCAATCTCGATGACAAGACGCGTCGCCAACTCTGGGACGCCGCCGTGCGTCTCGGTAAATCCGTGAACTATCGCTCCGCCGGCACGGTGGAGTTCGTCTTTGATGCGGACAGCCAGGATTTCTTCTTCCTCGAAGTCAACACACGCCTTCAGGTGGAGCACACCGTGACGGAGGAAGTCACCGGCCACGATTTGGTGGAATGGATGGTGCGCTTGGCCGCCGGCGGGAATTTGAACCTGGAAGGACTGAAGATCGAACGCCGCGGCTGCGCCATGCAGGTGCGGGTTTATGCGGAAGATCCCAACAAAGATTTCCAGCCTTCCTGCGGGGTACTCACCCATGTCACTTTTCCGCCCGGCGTTCGCTGCGATGGTTGGGTCGGTATCGGCACGGAAATCTCGCCCTACTACGACCCGCTGTTGGCCAAACTCGTCGTGTGCGGCGGGAATCGCGAGGAAACGCTGCAGAAGCTTTCCGCTGCGCTCGCTGCCACCGAGTTGGCGGGCATTGAAACGAACTTGGAATACCTGCGCCAGATCGTGCGGGGTGATTTGTTCGCCAAAGGTCTCATGACCACGCGTGCCCTCGGCGGCTTCAATTATGAGCCGCGCACCGTGGATGTGCTGGCGCCGGGCACCATGACCACGGTGCAGGATTATCCCGGACGGCTCGGTTACTGGGAAGTGGGCGTCCCTCCTTCCGGCGCCATGGATCCCCTGGCGTTGCGTTTGGCAAATCGGCTCTTGGGCAATGACGTCGAAACCGCGGCTCTCGAAATCACGATCAACGGCCCCACGCTGCGCTTCAATACCGACACATGGATCTGCCTCACCGGAGCCACCATGTCCGCCGAGATTGATGGGAGCCCGTTGGAATTTTGGAAGCCATCGCCCATCAAAGCGGGAAGCACTTTGAAGATCGGCGCTGCTCAAGGGCCGGGCTGCCGCGCTTACTTGGCGGTGAAAGGCGGCTTCAATGTCCCGCGCTATCTGGGAAGCCGCTCCACCTTTACGCTGGGAAATTTCGGCGGGCATGCCGGACGCGCGCTGCGTATCGGTGACGTGCTGCCGCTGGGAAACGCCACAGATACAAAAGTAGAGGCTGCGTTGGAGCCATCACTCCGGCCCACGTACAGCAATCTCTGGCAGATCGGCGTCCTCTATGGTCCCCACGGTTGCCCCGACTTTTTTACCGAAGGCGACATAGAAACCTTTTTCTCCAGCGAATGGGAGGTTCACTACAACTCCGCTCGCACCGGCGTGCGTCTTATTGGACCCAAACCGACTTGGGCGCGCCCCGACGGCGGCGAGGCCGGACTCCATCCCTCCAATATTCACGACAACGCCTATGGCGTGGGTTCGGTCGATTTCACGGGTGACATGCCCATTCTGCTCGGTCCTGATGGTCCGAGCCTTGGCGGATTCGTCTGCCCGGCGGTCATCGTGCAGGCGGAACTGTGGAAGCTTGGCCAATTGCGCCCCGGCGACAAACTGCGCTTCTGCAAGCTGAACGAAGCGGAAGCCCACGCCCTTGAGGATTTGCAGGAGAGCGCCATTGCCACGTTGGGGAGTTCTCCCTCGACGCTTCTTACTCCCACGACAGGCGCGGACATTCCGCGCAGCAGTGCTGAACTCCTGCGTATCGCCGCCAGCGACGATGCACCAGAGATTGTCTATCGCCCCTCAGGCGACCGCTACCTGCTCGTGGAATTCGGTCCACTCGTGCTGGACATCCAGCTTCGCTTCTGGAGCCACGCGATTTATCTCGCACTTTCGGAAAAGAAGATTCCCGGCATCATCGATCTCACGCCGGGCATTCGCTCGCTGCAGATTCATTTCGACAGCCGCCAGCTCAGCTCACGCGAAATGGTGCAAATTGTGGAAGGTGTGCGGCGTCATTTGCCGGCGCTGGACAAAATCGAAGTGCCTTCGCGCATTGTGCATCTGCCACTCTCCTGGGACGATCCCGCCACGCAGGAAGCAATTCGTAAGTACACGCAGTCGGTGCGGCCCGACGCGCCTTGGTGTCCCAGCAATATTGAGTTCATCCGCCGCATCAACGGATTGGATTCCATCGAGGAAGTGAAGCGCATTGTCTTTGAGGCGAGTTACCTGGTGCTTGGTTTAGGGGACGTTTACCTCGGCGCGCCAGTCGCCACGCCGCTTGATCCACGGCATCGCCTCGTCACCACAAAATACAATCCCGCCCGCACTTGGACGCCGGAGAACGCCGTGGGTATCGGCGGCGCCTACATGTGCATCTACGGGATGGAGGGACCCGGCGGTTACCAGTTTGTAGGGCGCACCATTCAGATGTGGAATCGCTACCGCAGCACGCAGAGTTTCAAGGCCGGCAAGCCATGGCTGCTGCGCTTTTTTGACCAGGTGCGCTTCTATCCCGTGAGTGCAGAGGAACTGCTGCAATTGCGCAACGATTTCCCACAAGGCCGTTTCGTGCCCAAGATCGAGACCACCGCTTTTCGCCTCAGCGAGTATCACGATTTCCTGCAACGCGAAGCCTCTGGCATCAGCGCCTTCCGCAAGCAACAACAACAGGCCTTTGCCGAAGAACGCCAGCGCTGGGAAGCCGCCGGACTCAACGTTGTGGCTTCCACCGACGCAACCACCATCGAGGAAACCGCGGAGTACGAAATCAAGGATGGCCATGAGGCCATCCCTAGCCCGGTGAACGGTAGCCTCTGGAAGGTCCTTGTGAATGAAGGGGATGCTGTGGAAAGCGGCCAGACCGTGGCGCTCGTGGAGGCGATGAAAATGGAAATTCACGTGCACACGCCGGTAGGTGGCCGTGTTTCTGCTGTGCTGGCACGTGAGGGCCAGCCAGTTTCCCCCGGCCAGACCCTGCTCGCCGTTGAAGTATGATCTTAGATCTCAGCATCGCGTCCCTCCTTCAGTCTTACCGGGACAAGACCGCCACTCCCCGCGAAGTCGTGCAGGCCGCCTGGGCCCGCGCCACACAGGGAGATGCGCGCATCTGGATCAGCCGCCCCAGGTGGGAGCAGGTGGATGCCATGCTCGCGACACTGGAGAAAAAAGATCCAACCACCCTCCCGCTCTACGGCATTCCTTTTGCCATTAAAGACAATATCGACTGGGAAGGCCATCCCACGACTGCGGCCTGCCCCGCATATTCCTACACACCGGAGAAATCTGCCTTCGTGGTGGACAAGCTGCTCGCCGCGGGCGCAATTCCCTTGGGCAAGACAAACCTCGATCAATTCGCCACAGGACTCGTCGGCGTGCGCTCGCCCTATGGGACACCCGCGAATGCTTTCAATGCGGAATACCTTCCCGGCGGCTCCAGCTCCGGGTCCGCCGTGGCAGTGGCGCTGGGGCAAGTCAGCTTCTCACTCGGCACGGACACTGCGGGATCCGGAAGAGTACCCGCGTCGTTCAACAATCTCGTTGGTTTAAAACCCACCAAGGGCCTTCTCAGCACCTCGGGTGTGGTGCCCGCCTGCCGGACGCTCGATTGCGTCTCCATCTTCGCGCTGACCTGTGCCGATGCCGCCATCGTGCTGGAAGTTGCTGCGGGCTATGATGCTGGCGATCCCTACTCGCGTCCCACACCCGCGACGTCCAAGACACACGATCCAGCTTCGATTGTTATCGGTGTACCGAAGGCCGATCAGCTTCAGTTCTTCGGCAACGATTCTGCAAAAGCACTCTTCGAGCGGTCCGTGAAACAGGCGGAAGCCATCGGCTGGCGGGTGCGCGAGATTGATTTCCAGCCCTTCCTCGATGCGGCACGCCTGCTCTACGAAGGTCCGTGGGTGGCAGAGCGATATGCGCCATTGGAGGACTTCATCAAGTCCAAGCCAGAGGCGCTGCATCCTGTGACGCTGAAGATCATCGGTGGAGGTGCTGAACCCAGCGCGGTCGCGGCCTTCAAATCGCAATACAAGCTTGCCGAGTTACGCCGCGCTTCCGAAGCCGTCTGGGCGCAGGTCGATGTCATCCTCACTCCCACCGCCGGCACCATCTATAAAGTGTCCGAAGTCGAAGCAGAGCCGATCCAACTCAATTCCAATCTCGGCTACTACACCAACTTCATGAACCTGCTGGACCTCGCCGCATGGGCAGTGCCGGCAGGATTTCTCGACAATGCGATGCCGTGGGGCATCACCTTCATCGCGCCTGCATTTGAGGATGGCTTCCTCGCCATGCTGGCCTCGCGATTTCACCAGCAAGTCAATCTGCCCCTTGGCAAGTTGACACGCCTTAGCGGAGAGTTTCCAGCGCTCCAATCCCTCAAATCACCTGCCCCCAAACGCTGGATCAAGATGGCTGTCTGCGGCGCGCATATGGAAGGACTGCCGCTCCATCACCAACTCACTTCGCGCGGCGCACGTTTTGTCTCAGCCACCACCACGGCGCCGGAATACCGCTTCTTCTTTGTCCCCGGCTCAGGACCCGTGCCGGATCGCCCAGGTCTAGTGCGAGTATGGGAAGGCGGCGCATCCATTGCTGTAGAGGTTTGGGAATTGCCCGAAGATACGATAGGGACTTTTGTGGATGGCGTTGCCGGCCCTCTTGGTTTCAGCCGCGTGAAACTCGCGGACGGAACCTCCGTCTGCGGCTTCATCTGCGAGGCGGCGGGAGTCCTGCCCGAAAACGAAATCACCCAACACGGAGGCTGGCGTGCCTGGCTGGCACAACGAGCTCATTGACCGCATTCCAGGCCGGCCGGGCAAAGAGTTGCCATCACAGGTGACAAGTCAGCAAAGTCGTCATCGTCCGCAACCAACGCCGCCAGCGACGTAAGGAACAACACCGTGGAACCGAGAACGCAAAATTTCATGGATGAGCGGCGCTGAGGTCGTTAATGCGGACTTTCAGATGTCGCGCGCGGGGCGTGGTGCCCCATCCGGCATGCGAGTCCATAAAGCCAATCCAGAGTTCCCCCGGCTTGTTTTCGAGAATAAAGGGATATGTCGCGTAACCGCGGGCAATGACCGTGGACGGTGTCCAGGTTTGACCTTCGTCGCTGGAGAAGGCCAGGTGGAGTTCGCGCCGCTGGGACGCACTCGGATTCCAAGCAAGCACGAGACGGCCATCGGTCAGCCGGATAACATGGCCGGGCGAATTGCTGCTGTCGATCTGGGTTGGCCCAGCCTCGCTCCACGTGAGGCCACCATCGCTTGAAAAAGATTCCCAAAAGACTTTCCGCGTGGTGCGAATCAGCATCCAAATACGTTGGTCTTTCAATTCCAGGACGCA
>Ga0265327_10005581_pt1 | contig 10436 bp, 4 predicted proteins | sample 41621metaG_FD_202089 | JGI IMG/M metagenome (GOLD analysis project Ga0265327, IMG submission 202089) | Rhizosphere microbial communities from Carex aquatilis grown in University of Washington, Seatle, WA, United States - 4-16-21 metaG | ecosystem: Host-associated > Plants > Roots > Rhizosphere >... | reverse complement strand
TAGTCGAGAGAATGATTCTGGTTCACACAGCTTCTCTAGAAAGTTTTCGTCAGGACGACCAGCATCAATCGGTCCCCATTTGATTTCTGACAGCTTGATTTTAGGCATGCAGGCGTTGACTGTTCGGAGTCAGCAGAAAGTAGGAGAATGTGAACTTTTATTCTGTTTAGACAATATTTGCAATAATTTTTACCATTCAAAACGCCGGATCAAAAACAACCGCTTCCGGTCGGCTTTTTGATTGCCAAACTCCCTTGGGAAATCGTCAGGAAGTCGCTGATTTCTCTTGGACTCAACTCAATTCCCGCCTTTCAAAGGGGCTTTTTAGTGTCCGGAACTGGGAAGCAGGAGGGCCAATTCTGGCAAAGCGCCGCGCGATTTCGCGCGCTGTTCCACGCGGGAAAGTAGGCGATCTGCGATTGGATGGATCGGTTAGCCAAGGGCAAATCTTTGCACACGTGTGCAGCTCCATTCCCCATGTGTGCAAACAATGTGGCACAGTGACGTAAACTCCCTTCCACCATCCTGCCGGTGCCTCAAACTCAATAACGTATGCAGGACAGGTGGATTAGGTGGGCTTTGCTAATCCAAACCGCAAAAGACTCATTTTCAGTGAGTTACAGAACAGCTTAACAAAGTAAGTGTGACACAAAAGTGTGACAGTTTCAAGCAAATCCGCTGAATCAGGTGGGACATCGTTCTCGGGAAAACAGCATTGGGTTCGCAGCGCAGAATTGCTGAAGGAGTGCTTCAAAGCAGTCCAATCCATGTATCAAATTGATCGTTGATGAACTCCTTACTCGGCCCAGTTCCATACATGTCTAAAAGCCAAGGCTCTCACGCAACGGGATGTTTGCACACTCGTGCGCAAAAACGTCGGTAGCCTATACGTAGAGAAGCATGCATCAATCGTGTTCTTGTGAACATGTTTCTGTTGGAGCGATCTTTCGGCAAATAGCGCTTGCTCCAATAGATGCTTAGAACAAAATGTCTTCTGATGCGGCGGAGCCGTTGTGAAGGGACTTTGTTAATCAGAGTCCGTTTGGAGATGGAACTGTCGAAATTTATATTTTGACTTAAAGTGGTGTTAAAGCCTGGGCGCAAGCCCTTGAGTGAATATCCCCTCCGTCGTTAACGTCCGCTATGTCAAGGATAATCCCTTGGCAACAGCTGTTGCACATCATGTGTTCCACAGCGTCCGCCGCATCATCCTCTCAGATGCCCCAAAAGGGATTTGCTGATTATTTTACGGATCAAGCCGTCCTAAATGAGCTATGCAAGGCTCGCATTAAACTGGCAAAACGCCGCAGTGATGCGGAATTTCTGCATCGCGTTTCAAGCGAACAACGAGGAGCGTGCCATATGGACAACCATGCGCTTGATGGCCTGTTTCCTCCAAGAAAACTATGGCTGAAATTTAGGCCTCGTAAGCGTGACCGTCGCCAAGACTCCATGGCCTTAAACCTTCAAGCGCTGAAAAAGGCAATTTCAATACTGCGGGTAAAGCAACCCACTCTTCCGTGGGCCATCAAGCTATCCGAGACCATATCCAGAATTCGCCGTAGGGTGCTGGAAGACGCTTCCTTTTCGTTTGGGACCATCATTGTGCGAGGAATCGAGAAGGACAAAAAGCTCAAGACGTTTCGACCGCTAGCTGAATTTGGATTGGAAGACAAAATCATCGATTGCCTCACGGCTCGCTATTTCCGCGAGAGATTTGACAATCTATTTGGGGACTGCGCCCTGGCATTTCGATGCGCTTCCCCAGGCCAACCGGTTCCAACGATCCATACTGCCCTTGCCGAGATCCATCGTTTCAGGTTGAAATATTCGAACCGCTCTCTTTTCGTTGCGGAGGCTGACATTAGCGCTTTTTACGATTCGGTGAGCCATAAAATGGCAAGACATGCCATCACCTCATTGGAGTCGGAGCTGAGCGCCAAGATTGGAGAAGCCGATATCGCTCCACGCGCCAAACAGATTTTCGAGGCGTTCCTAAACGCATATAGCTTCTTTAACTCAGTGAAAAAGGGGGCAGAAGTTGAGATCAAGAGACGCAATCAGCAGAACAGCTTTCCGTGGCCCGAACAGATGCTCCGTGAATTGCATGGAAAGGAAGACCTCACTTCGATAGGTGTTCCACAGGGGGCCGCTCTCTCGTGCTTCGTTGCGAATGCAGTGTTGCATTCAGCCGATCAAAGCGTCTTGAATTTAAAGAAGCGACGCAAACGCCCCCTCCTCTATCAAAGATATTGTGATGACATGGTTGTCGTCAGTACCGACCGCGCTGCTTGTAGAGCAGGATTTGAGGCTTATCTAAATCGCCTACATGAGATCAAACTGCCAGTTCACCCACCCAAAACTATTGCAGTCTACGACCCTCAGTTTTGGAATGGAAAATCCAAAGCTGTCTACCAGTGGGCTGAAGCACCCGTAGGCGTTCCCTGGATACAGTTTGTGGGGTATCAAATACGATTCGATGGACTTGTGCGAATCCGTCCCAAATCACTGAAGAAGCACTTTAGGAAAATTGTTGAGATGACAAATTTCGTTTTAAAGGCTATCCGCCCTGGGAAAAAATCTCGTGGTCATGTTCCAAAAATCTCGGCCAAGGTCCGAAAGCGGAAAAGGCAAATCGTCTATCGACTAGCGCAGCGTCTATGTTGTCTTGGAGTAGGCAGGAGATTTGTTGGGCAACCACTCCCGACAACGGCCGAGGAGATTATGCCGATGTGCTGGACGCGGGGATTTCGAGGCTTAAAGGGTATGCCAGCAGTGAAAACGGCCTTAAAGGAGCTCGATCGGCATCGTGAACGACAGTTGCGCCGATTGAAGCGAAACCTGGCAAAGCACGTCGACCGCGAGCCGGAAGCCGAAGGCTGGTTGGGTAAGAAGAAGCCCCTAGAATATCTTGGACGACCTTTCAGCTATTTTGGTCAATTGAAATAGATGACCGGGGAAACTACTGGCAACCCTATGAAACCGATTTGCACACGTGTGCAAACTTGCTGGGGTCCACACGGCCTGTCGGCAGCAGAAAGGGATTTCAGTTTTCTGAATTTTTTAGAAAAGCGTTAGCAAAGCTATAGCGCAAGATCAAAGCGCAATCGGTGATTGCCTCAGCGGGAGCTTTTTGCAAATTTTTGAAAAATATCCAGACCGGCCTCCCGCGCTATTGTCCCGGACCGTAATAAAATCATGCCAGAGATTCAACACCTCCGGTCGGGGGCTCACCGATACCCAATTTGATTGCATGTCTCTGACGGAAAGCATAATAATGCGCGTATTGAGAACACCAAATTGTCCAGCCAATGATCCCAAATCCCCTTGAGGATCGCCTTGATTGGTGTCGGGCTTTGGACTCAGAGCTGGTACAAAATGAAATCTGCGACATCATCCACCTTCATCGACCTTTGCGCAGGCTGTGGCGGTCTTTCGCTTGGCCTGATGAATGCAGGTTGGGAAGGCTTGTTTGCTGTAGAAAAGGACAAGAACGCGTTCTCAACGCTGCACCATAATTTGATAAATTATGATGACGGTACAGACTGGTTCAAGTGGCCTAAATGGCTACCAAAGAAGGCGACCTCCCTTGAGTCGTTGCTTTCGAAGCACGAGAGCGATCTAAAAAAACACCGTGGGCAAATTGAACTGCTTGCTGGTGGGCCACCTTGTCAGGGTTTTTCATCTATCGGTCGTCGACTTGCCCACGATCCGCGCAATCAAGTATTCAAGAACTACATAAAATTAGTTGAGCTACTTCAGCCAAAAGCTGTGTTGATGGAAAATGTTCGTGGAATCCTCCACCCCTTCAAATCAGAAGGACCTGACCAGGGTGGGGAGAAGCCGCCAATTTATGCTGATTTAATCAAGAGCGCTCTCGACGCATTGGATTATGAAGTTTGGTACGCGATTGTGCATGCAAAGGATTACGGTGTCCCACAGACGCGTCCGCGCTTTATCCTGGTTGGCCTTCGACGAGAAGGGCGGACGGATTTATCTCGCCTCCAGCCCTTTTCAATACTGCAAAACTCCCGGGCTGACTTCCTTCGTCGCAATAAACTTGGGCTAGACCCGGTGACAGCAAAAGAGGCATTGTCCGATTTGAGCGCTGCCAACCGAACTGAGGCATGCAAGGAAATGCCGCGTTATAATTTGGGCTGGTATGGCGGACCAACATCGAATTACCAGCGTTTGTTGCACCATGGCCTAAACGGGGAAGTGGCTGATAGCCACCGCTTCGTCAATCACCGTGATGAAACCGTGAATAAATTTCAATGGTTCCTGAAGAATTGCGAAAAAGGGAAGAAATTGGAGCAGGAAGAACGCGGGAAATTTAGCAACAAAAAACACACGATTTACATCCTTCATCCCAATCAACCTGCTCCCACGGTCACCACGCTCCCAGATGACCTGTTGCATTATTCTGAGCCAAGGATACTCACGGTTAGGGAAATGGCGCGCCTGCAATCGTTTCCAGATTGGTTCGAATTCAAAGGAAAATACACCACTGGTGGGGATATGCGTACGAAGGAATGCCCAAGGTACACTCAGGTGGGAAATGCGGTCCCCCCCCTCCTTGCAGAAGCACTTGGGGACATGATGCTGAAGTTACTGAAGGAAGCATCAAGCGAACGCGGCGCACGAACAACCCCGGTTGCATCGATGCCAATTGGAATAACGGCCTTCACTTCGGCAGCAAAGTAACGGTCATGGCAAACGGGCTCGCTCAAGGTGTCGCTTCTAGATCCGAATATCCGGCCGCTTTGGTTGAGTGGGCAGGGCATCGCAGCGGTGGCGTCCGCAAACCCTTTTTCGAATCAAGCGGGCGCCCGTGCAAAGTGGTCATCGAAACCCCACTGCTTTTGCGCCTTCGGGCATGGGCGCAGGACGTTGCGTCCTCTCCTACTACACCAAGAACGGTATTGCTCGTTGGGGGACCTGGAAACGGCAAAACAGAGGCTGTCGAAGATGTGCTCCGAACGCTTGATTCCGCTTTCGCGCTCAATGGCAAGCTGACCAATGAGTTTACCCATTGCTTCAGTGGCGATGGTGGCAAATCGATTCCGCGGCTGGCATCAGCCTCGCTCGGCGATGCTGGCCAGAACACGCGGCTTGAAGAAGTTTGCGTCGTTCAGGACGCATCTGTAAACGATCCCGAGCGCCCAAAGGAATCCCCAGCCGAACTCCTGGTTCGGGACCTCTCGTCATTCGTGGTCACAGAGTCAAAACGCATTTACATCGCGTGCGTAAACCGGGGGGTTTTAGATGACGCGCTCACCTTTGCAACGGAACATGAAAATACGGAAGTCCAACTGCTTCTGGAATATGTCATTCGGTCTGTAGGCCTAAGCCCGAATGCCCCGACGTGTTGGCCTCTTAAGGACTTTCCTCACGTCGCGGTTTGGCCGATGGATGTTGAAAGCCTCGTATGGAAAAGGGACGAAGCAACGACGTCGCTTAGCCCCGCCGAGCAACTGTTCACGAAGGCCATCGACGGCACAAAATGGCCCGAATTTGGAACGTGTGAGGCGGGCGACCACTGCCCATTTTGTAAAAGCCGTGCGAATGTCGAGAAGGAGGATGCGCGAAGGGGCCTGTTGCAAGTCCTTCGTTGGTTTGAACTTGCCACGGGAAAACGCTGGAGCTTCCGTGATGTGTTTTCACTCGTTTCCTACCTGTTTTCTGGAACGTCGCACCATGAGACCGCTGAAGGAGAAAGCCCGTGCGAGTGGGCCGCTAAGCTATTTGATCTTTCTAAACGCCCGTCTGGGAAAGACAGCCTCAGGTTTCGTGCACCATTCATCCTCGTAGGGTCGCTTTATGAACACGCTCTTTTCTGCCAATGGCCCAAGTTGAGCAGTCGGGGGCTGAGGCAAGAGATTCGTGAGCTGGAGATGCAGCATGACCCTGGCCTGATGGGCCTCCACTATTTCCTTTCCGCAGCGCGGGAGGTTTCCATTCCCGCGACCCTCCAGCCCCAACTTGATGCCATGTCCGAGGCCCTCGACCCGGCCATCGCTGATCCCGCCTGCAAATTGAAGCTTGGCACCCGCGAGTTTGCACTGAAGGACATTGATACCCGTTTCAGCCAATCCGTGGGAGAGGGATTGGCATTGGTACGAAAGTTCCTCAGTATTTTGGAAGTGGAACTTTTGGAAAGGCTTGAGCGGACGGACAACCTTTTGTCATCGCCTGTCGTTCGTCGCCGCCGACCCGCCACGTCAAAGCGAGTGCAAAACCTCGTGCGAGATTTTTCATGTCGGCTCGTGAGGAGGAGCCTGGGGGTTCGTTACGGAATCACAAGGGAATACGATATGCTGGCCGACTTCGAGAAGGTAATTTCCGGGGATACCCAGCTTTTGCACAAGGCGGTCAAGCAGGTGGAAGCTCTCGTCAACGACAACGACCGCTTTCTCGTCGTACTAAACACCACTTTCGGGGAGCCACTTGTTCCCCCGTCTCGTCGCGCGACAATCCGCACCGCAAAACAAAGGGTTCGACCAATCGAGCCCTCGGACGCGGGACGTCCACCTGCCAGCGTCCGCTTTCTGTCGATTGGCGGAAAAGGGCATCCTCTCGCGCTTACCTATGAGCTGTTTCGGTCAGTGAGGGAACTTGAAGCTGGCATGTTGCCTGCCTCACTTCCGCGTTCCGTCGTGGCATTGCTCGATACGACCAGGGCAAAGCTCTCAGGGATTGTGGTGCGCGATGAGGACGAACTGGACGGGGCTGAAATCCGCATTGGTACCCGTGACACCGTTATTTCCAGGGAACTTGGTGAATTTGTCGTGATTGGGGAGGCCAAGATATGAGCGTTGAGGCCTTCATGGACAACCCGTGGAAGGAGTCGCATCCCACGTATGAGAACTCCACGTTTTTCCACATCCGTCCGGCGCCTGAATTTGCCACGGCAGAGGTCGTTGTTGCGTCGCTGTACAGGGCCTCTGGGTTTGAGGGCTTGTCGGAAAAGGAAGTTCCTTCCGCGGGGCGTGAATTCACCAAGGAGTCCTTGATGCCAAAGGTGCATCAGAAGTCAGGGAGCAAGGTCGACATGGACACCTGGCGCGTTGTTTTGCACGGGGTACTTGAGAGTCCAAAACAACCAAATCAGTCATCGAAGCGCTTCCTTCAAATGTGCCCGATTGTGCCCAACGTGGCACTATACTCGGGTTCCGCGCGGTTGTCCGGGAATTCTTGGAACCCTGGGCAGTTGGTCAAACGCATGATTAATTTTGGTGCGAACGACAGCGTTGCCGCCAATACGCTTTGGGAGAATCTGTTTGATGGCCTTAGTATATCCAGCAGTGACGACATCTGGGCGCGCTGGTTGAACCAGGAATTCGAGTTGCGCAGGCGAAGCAGTCCACCTTGGAAACCTTCACTCATGAAGGCAGAGACAGACAATTTCCTTCCAAGTGACGATAAAGAAGCATTGGAATTTCCGGCGAAGCAGTTTGTTCGCGATTTGGATGGGATTCTTCAGGCCAAACAGTTCATGACGCGGAGGCAATGGGTCAGCCTTGTGGAGGCGCTCCTGCGCCTGGGGACCGTGGCTCACGTGCTTTGGCTCTGCGACGTTAACTACCAAGTGTGGCAGGCCATCAGACATATTCTCGGCACGTCCGAGCCGCCCCCGAAGATAGATGAGGTGCGCAAGGAAATCGTTTCCTGCAAGGGGCACTTCCTTGCCTATGGCAATCCGGCGGTTCCCATTGCGCGGGACTACGCGTCACACTACCTCGTGGCGCGCCTTGGCATCAATGCCGTTCTCTGGCAGCTTAAGGCGCTGGGTGAAGATGTGAATTCGATTGCCTCATGTGCTGAATTGACGCTTTTCCTCGAAAAGGTTGCGGCGAAAAAGGTCGAACTCAAGGCAGCGGGGATAGAAGGCATGGTGACCGAGCTTCAGGAGGGGGAAAAGAACGCCCGCACAATCGCCTGCAAAAAAGGGATAGGCTCGAACTTGGTGGAGTTTGTACGTCACGTTTTGGGCCAGAGGCAGACTGCAAACGACACGCTGCGTGGTTACGACCAAGGATACATTCTGCGGAAGAAAGCCGAGTACGCGTCTGCACCCTGGATCGTCTCAATGGGACCGGTTGCCATTTTGGCACTGGTGCACTGCTGCCTTCGTGACGCGGCGGGGCCAAGGTCGATTCAAAAGCTGTGTCATCACCTCTCTTGTTATGGCATTCACGTAAATCGTGATGACGTCACCGCGAGCGACCTTGGCAGAAAACTTCGGATGCTTGGCCTGGTGCTCGACAGCCCGGACGCTGAAAGCGGCATGCTCCTCATTCCGCCATTCGGTGACACAGCCCGTCCGCGAACCCAGGTGGTCAAATGAGTGTGCTAGTATCACAAATCGCAAAAACGGTCCGCGAACGGATAACCACAAGGGTTCGCGCTCTTCACGAAGGCGCTGCTGAATGGAGATCCGTGTTCCATGGACCGCCCATGGAATTTCTTAAGCCCGTTTTTGAAGAATTGATGAAGGACGGCGGTGTCAAGGTCGAGGTTTCAGCGGATAAAAGCATCCTTGTTCCCATCCTGTTGCGCGTCGACAACACCACTGCAAACCCGGCGATTGGGCAGTCGGGCATTTGCACCGTTGACCACCTGCTGAACCTCCGTAATTCACCCGCTTGTCCCCGGTTTGTTGCGCTGATACCCCCTGGGGAGCACACGAACTTGTCATTTGCGTCCGCGAGTGATGAGTTCGGCTTGAGCGCGTCGAATAGCACAGGAAACGCGTCCATAGAAGATTGGTGGAGAGACGACTTTGTTCAAAGCCTAGTGGATGGGGCTATAGCGCGGCTCGCAATTTCCAACGAGGCAGACAAGGAGCAAGCCCGCTTGATGATTCAGGCTGCCGTGATGGCAGCTGAACAAGCTGAGCGGCACGATGTCTCGCGGCGTGGTGCGTGGCGGGTGCTCTCACGCGTTTACAGTATTCCAGGAAGCATGAAAGCGGGGCCTTTGTTGAGCTTGGCTTGCGGCTTCCCACCAACCGAGGACGAGCAACTTTCGGTCAAGGATCAAAAGGACATACTGGAGAGACTCGCCAGCCATTTGGAAGAAAATGGCATTACAAAGGGCCTTAATGAACTGAAGAATGATGCCGAGGCCTCGGACATTGAAGCGCTCGACGCGTTTGCTTCCCATCTTCAATCTGTTTGCGATATTCCGACGAGGTTCGTGAGGGCTGCCTGCTTCTTTTACGCGCCGGGTAGCGGTGATGAACTCCAGGAGCCACCGGCATGGTGGACCCACCTCACTCTCGAAAGGTGGGTTGAACTGTTGGAGGAAGAGCGGCGCCCGGAGGGAGCCTTAAAAATTGAGTGCCTGAACGCAGTATTCCCACCTTGGAGTGGTCATGCCGTCGTGCAACAGGGTGTCAGCTTGATTGTTGCTGCGCCGGACAACCAGCCAGGTGAAATCAATGCCGTCTTAACCCGACTGGTTTCAGGCAAGGTGAATACCGCGACCTGGCAAGTGCCCATTCAAGGGCAACACCAACACGATGATCCGACGCTTCCGCCACACAAATCCTGGGCTCGTTACACCATCGAATCGGACGGCTTGAAAAAGGCCACCATCAAGGTCATTTCCCTTGATTCGTGGGAGCCAGGTTTCTTTATCTTTTGTCGCAACGCGCGCAAGATAGGCGCGCCTAAACGAACGTCAGGAAAGAAGGGCAGCTCTGACTTTGAATGCTCTCTTTCCCTGCGAGGCAGTGGAAGGCACTACATAGACATTTACACGCGAACGGGGGTTCAATTCGGGCCATCGGCTGAAGGACATGAGGACGATGGCATGGAATCCGATCCTCAGCAGAGTCAGGTTGCAAAAGTGGATGAGGTTACGTGGGGATTCGAGGCCGAGGCTGTAGGCGAATGCCACTATGATCTAACCGTCCAGCGCGAGGATGGGGAATGGCAAACAGTGCGAATTTTCCTGACATGCGACGATGTAGCCGCGGAGGGCTGCAAGACCGAATTCGAACGCCTAATCAAGCTTAACCGACAAGAGGATGGCGGCCGTGCCATGACGGACGTGCAGCTGGACCGCAATGTAAGGTGTGCAGATCTTCAAGCATGGCTCCTAGCGCAGGAAAACGTTGATAGTTCCTTTTACCCCCTTGTAATCTCATCAGACTATGCGCCGTCATGGCGTCCCCCGGATTGGACTTCTAGACTAAAGAGTGTTCTTTCGAGTGGTCGATTCCTCCACGATCCCAGGCCCTCGACGGAGGATTTTGTTCCCCCTCCTCATTTTGTCGAAGCCAGACGACGTGTTGCCGCAAAACTGCGTGGCTCCGATGGAAGCGGTCTGGTTGAGGCTGCACGTCTGGGTGAATGGCTGACTACAGATGAGAAGTTTTCTGAGGACCTTCACGATTATCTTCAGGCATATTTAGACTGGATCAATGCCGA
>Ga0265327_10005580_pt1 | contig 10438 bp, 4 predicted proteins | sample 41621metaG_FD_202089 | JGI IMG/M metagenome (GOLD analysis project Ga0265327, IMG submission 202089) | Rhizosphere microbial communities from Carex aquatilis grown in University of Washington, Seatle, WA, United States - 4-16-21 metaG | ecosystem: Host-associated > Plants > Roots > Rhizosphere >... | reverse complement strand
ACGGCTGGTTCGACACGGGCGACCTTGGCCGGATTCACGGCGGTGCACTCACGCTAACCGGTCGCGCCAAGGACATCATCATCGTCAACGGCGTGAACTACAGCTGCCACGCGATCGAGTCCGCGGTCGAAGAATCCCCGCTAGTGATCAGCAGCTATGCCGCTGCGATCGCGGTACGGCCGCCGGGCAGCGATACCGACGTTCTGGCGATCGTGTTCAGCCCCCAGTCCGGGGCGGTGGAAGAGGAGGTCCTCGCCGATGTCCGTAGCCGCGTGTTGGTGGTAGGCCCAAATCCCGATCTAGTCATTCCCGTTCCGCCGGAGAGTATTCCGAAAACCGATATCGGAAAGATTCAGCGGAGCCTGCTGAGACAACGGTTCGATGACGGTGAGTTCGCCGATATCGTGCGCAGGGTACAGACGTCCAGCGCGTCCGCGAACTCCCTGCCAAACTGGTTCTTCCGTCCGGTGTGGCACCGGCGTGACCGACTTCGGCCCAGTGCCCCGATTGACGGCGCCGTTTTGATTCTCGGCGAATCGGGGGACCTTGGCGCACAATTGGCAGACCGGCTGACCGCGCAGGGCGTTCGCGTGGTGCGTGCCACCGTGGCGGACGTCGACGCGGGGTTGAGTTCGGTTTCCGGAACAACAGCAATTCGTACCGTGGTGTACCTCGCCGCACCGCGAGCACCGGGTGATATCGCGGACAGTTCCCCAGAACCATTGCCGGTCGGTGTTTTCGATGTGGTCCGCATAGTCCGAACCGTCTTTGACGAAGAGCGGGGCGATGGAACGCCACCGGCGCTGTATGTCGTCGGCAGCGGCATCGAGCAGGTCACCGATACGGACGAGGCCGATCCTGGGCTCGCTCCGATTCCCGTGCTGCTGCGCAGTGCGGTAGCCGAAATGCCTGGGTTACGTGTGCGCTTTGTCGACCTGGATCGCACAGATCAGACTGCCGGCGCCGACCACGTGGCAGGTGAACTGGGCTACTCCACCAAGGACATTGAGGTTGCCTATCGGGACGGTGCTCGCTGGGTGAAGGGGCTGGAACGGTTGCCCGATGAGCCGACTGTTGGTGTGGCGATTCCTTCTGGAGGTCTGCACCTGATTAGTGGTGGTCTGGGCGGACTCGCCTATGAGCTGGCCCGGCTGCTGATAGAACGCTTCGGCGCACGGGTGCTACTCGTAGGACACCGCGATCCAGATGAGCGGCAATCCGCGGCTTACCAACGGTTACGCGATATCGCGGGCGACGAGGCGGTCCGGTTCGAGGTCGCCGACGTACGCGATGCCGATCAGGTATGGGACGCGGTCACGTCGGCGGAGGATCGCTGGGGCATCCAGCTGTCTGGCATCTGGCATCTGGCCGGCGCGTATCGCGAGCAACCGTTGGCTACCACGACAGAGTCCGATCTCACGGATATCTCGACGGCGAAGGTTGCCGGAGCTCGCGTCCTGCATCATATTGCCTTGCGTCGACCAGGTATTCGCTTCGTATCCTTTTCGTCGGTCAACGGATTCTTCGGCGGATCCACCGTCGGCGGGTACTCGGCCGCAAACGCCTATCTGGACGCCTTCACCCTGTACCAGCGCCGCAGCGGTATCAGCGCGCACAGTATTGCGTGGACGATGTGGGACCGCGTGGGGATGTCGGCTCAGGTGGAGCATCTGGAGGGCACCCGGGCCAGCGGATACCGTGTTGTAGGCCGTGTCGAAGCGCTGAACTCGCTGCTGGTTGCGCTCGCCCACGATGTGCCCCACGTGCTGGTCGGTCTGGATGACACCAAGTCAGCGATCCGTGCCCGGTTGAGCGGTGTGGCGCCGACAGGCCAGGTGCTTGTGGCAGATCTGAAGCAGACCGCGCCAGAGTTTCCAGATATGCCAGTACGCGACAGATATGACCGCATCGTGCCCACGCGGGTCCAGTCGGCAGGTGTGGCTCGTCAGTGGGTGGCTGCGCGTGACGACACCGAGCGGCGGGTTTCGGCGATCTGGCGACAGGTGCTCGGATCTGACAGCTTCGGAGTGACCGACAGCTTCTTCGATATCGGAGGGAACTCGGTACTACTGGCCCTGGCGCAGAGGTTGGTGCAGGAGGAGTTCGGTCGGCCGATAGCCCTTGTCGACTTGTTCCGCTATCCGACGGTGTCGAGCCTGGCGGCGTATCTGTCGAGTAGCGAGATCGATACCGAGCCAAGTAATCCCGAGCCCGGCACGGTGGGCGAATCCAACCCGGGCGTGGGTAGCGACCGCGCCCGGATCCGCAAGGAGGCGCGTCGCCGTCGCCGCGCACCATAGGCACTCAGGTGAGTTCTTACATGTAGTGATTTTTCTTTCTGTACTGATTTGAGGAGTGATGACATGGCACAGGTCGATCTGACTGGTGTAGCCGAGACGGCGATGTGGACGCTGTATACCCGCGCCAACGAAGCGCAACGGGCCGATGGAGTCCTGAAGGATCCACAATGCGTCGAGCTGTTCGAAGCGGTCGACTATCCTTTTGAAAGCAAATTCGGGAAAGACCAGACCGGGTTGCACGGCGAGAAATCTCGTCTCTTCGACACCGTGGTGCGCAAGTGGCTGACCGAGAACCCCAGCGGCACAATCGTTGAGCTGGGCGCTGGACTGGAGACTCAGTTTCATCGTCTCGACAACGGAACGGTTTCTTGGGTATGTGTCGATCTCGAAGAAGTGATTGCGGTGCGGGGAGAATTCCTGGCTCCTACCGAACGGTGTCGTTACGTCGCGGCTGATGCTCGCGACGTGTCGTGGTTTGACCAGGTAGGGCCCGGGCCCGTTCTCATCACAGCGCAAAGCTTTCTCATGTTCCTCCCCGAAGAGCAGGTGCGACAACTGCTGGTCGCCATCATCGACAGATTCCCTGGTGTGGAAATCGTTTTCGACACGATCTCGCCGGCCATATCCCAGAAGATGGTCAAGGGTTACCGGCCGACTGAAAACTACGAATTTCCTCCAGCGCCATGGGGAATCAAGCGGGACGACATCGCCCCACTACTGCAGCAATGGCATGGGGGCATTTCAAGCGTCGATGTGCAGAGTTTCGGCGCAGTCCACGGAACCCTGAATGTGCTTAAGCCACTGTTCCTTCGGGTTCCGGCGCTGCGCGCCGTCCTGCCAGTTGTGGCACATCTGAAAACGTAAACCTGGTGCGCGCCACCATCTAGGTCCGCATCCTCCGTGTTGGCGAGGGCGTAAGCCCCGGGCAGAGGCAAAGAGATAGGGGTCGTGTAGTGCGTGTCGTGTCGTTTGGGTATCAGGTCTGGGGTTACCGGACTTTGCAGGCGTTGATCGATCTGGGGCATGAGGTGGTGCTGGCGGTTACGCATCCCTCTAGCGAGGAAGCGTATAAGGCGATTTGGTCGGCGCCGGTTGATGAGCTTGCGCGTGAGCACGGTATTCCGGTGCATTTGGCGACGCGGGTGGATGCTGAAACCATCGAATTGGTTAAGGGCGCTGAGCCTGATGTCATTGTGGTCAATAGTTGGTATAACCGGATGCCGGTGGAGCTCTATGATTTCCCGCCGCATGGCACGCTGAATTTTCATGATTCGCTGTTGCCGAAATTTACTGGGTTCTCGCCTGTTTTGTGGTCGTTGATCAGTGGTGAGTCCGAGTTCGGGTTGACGGTGCATCGTATGGATAGCGGTTTGGATACCGGTGACATTTTGGTGCAGCATTCCCTGCCGATCGGTCCGGCTGATACCGGCACCGAGTTGGTGTTGCGGGGGATGGATCTGATTCCGGGGGTTTTGGCTGAGGCGCTGGGTGCGTTGGAGTCCGGTGAGGCGCTGTGGCGGCCGCAGAACAAGGCGGAGCGCACGTACTGCCATAAGCGTTCTGAGCGTGACAGTGCGATCGATTGGAGTTGGCCGGCCGAGGATCTGGAGCGGTTTGTGCGGGCGTTGTCGGATCCGTATCCGCGGGCGTTCACCTTCTATGACGGCGGGCGTATCGAGGTTTTGGAGGCGCGGATTTCCGAGGCCCGCTATGGCGGTACGCCGGGGCGGGTGATCGTGCAAGAAGAAGGCGGGGTCGTGGTGTGTGGCGCTGATGCCTACCGCGTGGGTAACCGCGGGCTGGTGATCACCCGCATCCGAGACGCCGACGGCCACGAGCACAGCGGCCACGAGTACTTCCGGCGCGGGGGATATCTCAACAGCCACACCTGATCCACAGGCGCGCGTTCAGAGCAACCCATGTGCCCGCAGGTCCGATATGTACTTGGTGATGAGCGCGTGGTCGATATGTGGAATGTCGGCGCTGTCATCGTCGCTTCCGATCTTGTAGTTCTGCACCGCTTTTCGGAACTGATCGGTGGGCGTATCGGCGCCGCGGCGCGGGTGGCCCGGGGCGCGGTAGGCGTCCAGGAGCGGAAGAACCGAGCTGCGCCGTTGGTCGTCCGGCAGACCTCTTAGCGCCGTCTCGAAACGCGACAGCCATTCGTCGTAGTCGTCGATGATGTCGATGGTGTGGCCGTCTTCGACAAGCCAATCCACGAAGGTGTCCACCGAGATGCCATCATCGTGCGGGTTCATCACGTCATATGAACGGAATCCCTCGGAGTTGGCCAGCCCCAGGGTGGTGATCGCCTCCGTGACGAAATCTACTGGCAGGCCCTCGTAATGGGCCCGGGGGCGGGAGCCGTCGCCGTCACCTTGATAGAAGCTGCGTGGTGCGATTCCGGTCAGTACCAGGCTCAGGAGCATGCGGGTGAAGGCATCGGTGACGTTGAGCTGACCGCTGTACTGGCGGTGGGTGAGGATCATGTCGGAGCGGAAGACACTGACCGGCAGACCACATAGGTCGTACGCCTCCCGTAGCAGCACCTCGCCCGCCCACTTGCTGTTGGCATAGCCGTTGGCGTAGCCCGGGCCGATATGCCGAATGGGGCTGACCGTGCGAATGTCCCCGTCCTCGTCGAAATCGGGCACCGCCATCGCGACCGCCATTGTCGACAGATAGGTCACCGGCTTGATCCGCGTCGTCAGCGCCAGCCGAATAACCTCAGCGGTGCCAAGAACATTGGGGCCGAACAACTGGTTGTAGGGCAGTACGTGGTTCACCAGGGCGGCGGGATGGACAATCTTGTCGACTTCGCGAGCCAACTGCTCCCAGGTAGCGTCGTCAATGCCCAGATGTGGCTGGGTGATATCGGCGGCTATTACTCGCAGGTGCCGCCGGGCCAGCGCGCGGAATTCATCGAGCAGCACCTGATCGGTGTGGCCATACGCGGCCTCGAGGCGAGCCAGGGCGTCGTCGTCATCATCACCGCGGACCAGGCAGATCAGCTGGCCACCGGACTGGGCCAGTCGCTGCAGCCACTCCAGACAGAGGAATCTTCCGAGGTAGCCGTTGGCGCCGGTGAGCAGGACTGTGCCCACCGCGCCGGAGAATCGCTCCAGTTCCGCTGCACTGCTGAGTGTTTCGGCATCAATAAACTTGTCGAGAGTGAGTTCGTTCGCGTTGATGACAGTCACATCTGAGCCGTGCACGCTGGCCGCGGTGGCGGCACCGCTTTCTCTCGCGCCCTCGACGTAGGTGGCGAGCTTGCGCAGATCAGCGGCGGGTCCGGTGATCACGCCGACCGGCACCTCGACGTCGAATAGATCGCGCAGCAGGTTTGAAAAGGTCAACGCCGACAGGGAGTCTCCACCGAGATCGATGAAATGGTGGTCCGGACGCACCGCGTCCGAAGACATGCCGAGCAGCGCCTGGGCCGCCTCGGTGACGGTCTCGATGACCGGTCGCTGCTGCGCGGTATCGCGCAGCTGTCGCAGCTCTTGGACGCGGGCTTCGGCGAGGTCGGCATAGAGCTGTTCGAGCCGATCGCCGTAGTGCTCGATCATCTTGGGGCGTATCGGCTTACCGACGGCCGCGAGCATGCCGCTCTCGATGCTGAACGGCGTGGTCTCGATGATGAAGTCGGCGGGAAGCTCATACGAATGCAGATGACTGGCGCGTGCGGTCCGCTGCAGCGATTCCCGGATCGAGTTCTTCAGGTCGACGGGGTCGGGGTGGGCGCGTAAGGCTTCCTCGGTGGGCACGATCACCGCGAGCAGATACGCGCGTTCGCTGTTCCCGTAGACAAATATCTGGCGGACCAGCGGTGCACCGACGTACACCGTTTCCAGATTCGCCACCGCGACGAACTCACCCTGGGCTAGTTTGATGACGTTGTTACGCCTATCCACGTATACCAGCTCGTCGGGGGCGATCTCCGCCATCACGTCGCCGGTCCGGTAGTAACCGTCGGCGTCGAAGACCTCGGCGGTGACATCGGGCCGCTTGTAGTACCCGGGCGTCGCGGTGGCGCTCTTCACCAGCAATTCGCCACGCGGATGGGGCTTGTCGGTGGTGTAGTACCCGAGTTCGGGGACATCGATGAGTTTGTAGTCGAGCACCGGCGGACGAGAGATCTTGCCGTCCCGGAACACGCCGCCGACCTCGGTGAGGCCATACAGGTCGAGCAGGTGGAAGTTGAGAGAGGATTCCAGGAAGGTCTTCATCTCAGGGGATAACGGTGCCGTCGCGAGCATGCCGGCCACCACGCGCCCACCCAGCACGTCCTCGCGCAGTTCGGCTTTGGCTGTGCGATCGGCCGACGCGGCCTCGGCGCCCTCGGCGATGAGCGCGTCAACACGTGTCTGGTAGTGCTGGAACAGCATGTCGACTACCCGCGGTACCACGCCCATGTGTGTGGGGCGGGCCAGCTGCCAGTCCTCGAAGAGCGTCGATAGATCGCTTTCGGGAACGAAATAGCAGGTGCCGCCGGGGATGAAGGCGGTCAGTAGTCCCACTCGGCCCGCGAGGTGGTTGAGCGGCAGGAAGTTGACGTTGATGATTGGGGTATCCCGGTTGGGGGCCGCGCCCGAGGACCAGAAGCGGGTCACGGTCCACTCGGTGAACATGGCTCCCTTGGGGGCGCCGGTGCTGCCGGAGGTGTACATGATCAGCGCCGTGCGCTGGTCGTCTCCGGCCGTGTACAGCACGGGCTCGGGCAGCCGCCGGCCGTTCGCAATAACCTCCGCAAGCGGCTCGACGACGACCCGCATGCCGGCAGCCTGTAGACGCTCCCTTGCGGCGGCGAGCTTCTCACGATGATCGTCGGTGTCGGGCCGGTAATCGAACACCACCACCCGCTGCAGATCGGTGAGCCCCAATGCCGCCTCTACCGCCAGGTCCAGACAGTCGGCGCTCGCCGCCACCAGCCGCGGACTGGTCTCCTCCAGCATCATGCGCAGCTGGGTCACCGATGCGTTGTGTTGCAGTGGAATCGACACCGACCCGTTCATGAGAGTGGCAAGGTCCAGGGTGACGTAATCGGGGCTGGAGAAGCCGATGGTGGCCACGAAGTCATCGGCACCAATGCGATTCTCGCCGTGCTGCCACTCGGCGAGAATCGCCGAGATGTTGTCGAGAAGCTGTCCGTAGGTGATGGTTTCGAAGGCGGGCAATAATCGATCAACGGTGCGACCGGTGGCGGGGTCGGCGACCGATTCACGGGACCGGAAGCCCATCACCGGGCGTTCGGCATAGCCGGTCAGCAGAGCGTGAAGCACCTGTGACAACCGCAGGCCGGGCACCAGCAGAGAATCCATGACCTCCGGGTCAGGCCGTGCGGCCCGGAACTGGGGGTCGGACTCGAACAGCTTCGTCGCCAGGGCCGCCGCATCGGTGTCGTAGTTGGCCTGAGTATGGGCGGTCATTAGGGGCCTCTCTACCGGTCCGGCAGCGGACGCTCGACGATTACGCTGCGGCCGAACGGTTCCCGTTCGCGACGCTTGGCCGCCACATATACCTGAGCGGTTTCGTCGGCGACAGTCGCCCAGTCGAAGTCCGCGGTAAGACGTGCGCGCGCCGCTACGGCACGTTCGGCGGCACCGGCCGGGTCATCGAGGGTGCGTTTGACGGCATCCGCGATTCCCGCCACATCGCGCGGCGTGAAGGACAAGCCGGTCGCGCCGTCGATGACGGCCTCGCCGAGCCCGCCGACGTTGGATGTGACAAGGGGAGTGCCCGCGGCGGCAGCCTCGAGCGCCACGATGCCGAATGGCTCGTAGTGGCTGGGCAGCACGATGGCGTCGGCGCGGTGCAGCCACTGCAACAGCCCCTCATGGTCCAGGTTGCCCAGGAACTGCACGGACTTGACGACCTTGTGTTTACGCGCCTGCTCGAGGAGCCAATCCTGTTGAGTGCCATCACCGGCGACCGCCAACACGGTTCCCGGGTGCGCGCGCCGGATCTTGGGCAGCGCCGCGATGGCATCGTGGATGCCCTTTTCGTATTCAAGTCGCCCGACGAAAAGCAGCACCGGTGCCGTGCCGTCGGAAGGCAGTCGGGGAGCGAACACCCAGCGGGTGACGTCGATGCCATTTCGGATGACGTGAACTTGTGGCAGCTCCGGTCCGAACAGCTCGGTCACTTCATCGAGCATCGAGGCAGAGCACGTGATCAGCGAGTCCGATTCGCGGGCCAGCCACCATTCCACCGAATGCACCTGTCGACTGATGCGTCCCGAGACCCAGCCGCTGTGCCGGCCGGCCTCGGTGGCGTGCAACGTCGATACCAGGGGCACGTCGAAATGCTCGGCGAGGGTGATCGCGGGGTGTGCCACCAGCCAATCGTGGGCGTGGACGACGTCGGGCCGCCAATCGCCGGAACCCTTGAGGCCCAAGGCCAATCCGGCGCGGACCATCGCATGTCCCATGGCCAGAGTCCAGGCCATCATGTCGGTGCCGAAATCGAAATCGTGTGGATCCTCGGCAGCCGCCACCACCCGGACGCCTTCGGACATCTCGTCGGATGTCGGGTGACTCGCCGGATCGGTACCTGATGGGCGCCGGGTGAGTACCACCACGTCATGCCCGGCCGCGGCCAGCTCGGTGGACAGGTGATGCACATGCCGGCCCAGCCCGCCGATGACCACCGGTGGGTACTCCCACGAAACCATCAGAATTCTCATTGATGAGCCTCTCGCGCGACGGTCTTGTTCATCGTGGCAGCCTCCGGGCATCAAGCGCGCCGAACAGCCCGTCCGCACGGTTCCAACCGTCGGCCAAACGGATGGCGGCATCGTGCCGTCCACTGGCCAGTGCCGCGGCGATCTCGCGGGTGGCGTGCGCGTGCAGATGCGCGCGGTAGCGCGCGTAGTCGGCCGCCGAGTCCTTGCTGACCATGAAGGGCCAGTCGCTGGACACGGTCAGCAGTGCCTCACGCAGGATCTGATCGGCTACCCGGTTACGGGTGTGCGGTGCGGGTTGTTCGTTGAGTGCCTTGTCCACCGCGGTGAGGGCGGTGTCGACCACTTCGGTGTTCAGCTGCACCAGATCGGCCACCTTCTCGCCGTTCCACACATGCCAGTCCTTACCGGAACCCCATGAGCTGGCAGGCAAGTCGAAAGGCTTGCCCACGTATCCACCTTCGCGAGCCTGTTCCAGGGTGCCCACCTGGATTCCGGCCTCGGGCAGGGCGCGAAGCACACGTTCGAGCCACATCGGTCCCTCGTACCACCAATGGCCGAACAGCTCGGTGTCGAACGCCGCGATGACATGCGCGGGCCGCCCGATGCGGTCGGACTCGGCGATCAGGCGCTGGCGCACGGTATCCACGAAGTCGCGGACATGGACGTCGATGGCTCCGTCGGCACGCTCGGGGTCGTACGGCGCCTTGGCTTCCGGTGCCACATTGCGTCCGGTAACCCGCGCGGGCTTAAGGCCGGTGTCATGGTCGTAGGTGTGGAAGTCGCGGTAGGCGGCATGGCCGGGATAGCCGGACTTCGGTGACCACACCCGGTAACTGACCGTCAGATCGCGCCCGAACGCCACCACATCTGAGTCGCCCACCGGACGGCCCAGTGAGGTGTCTCCCTGCAAAGATGGCCCGTCCACCATGAAGTGGTTGACCCCTGCGGCCGCGTAACCCTCCTCCATGCCCGGGGCGTAGGCACATTCCGGCGCCCAGATGCCGGTCGGTGCATGCCCGAAACGCTGTGCGGCATCGGCCAATCCCTCGCGCAGGGCGAACTCGCGCAGCCGGGGGTGCAGTAGCGGCTGGAATGGATGGGCGAGGGGACCGCCCAGCAGCTCAATCGCCCTTGCATCGATGAGGCTGCGCAGCGGCCCGCTGCCACCATGTCGCCAGTACTGATCGAACTCATCGAGAGCGTTTGTGGCGCTGCGGTATTCGCGGACCCCGAAGGCGCGCAGCATCTCCGGGCTCGAGGCGGTGCCGGGTTCGGCGTCGGTACTGGTGATGGTGGCGGCCTCGAAGGCGCGCAGTTGCCAATTGGCCAGCCAGCTGTGCAGCCCGGTGAGGCAGTGTGGATCATCCAGCTGTGCGGCCACTACCGGGGTGATGCCGAGAGTGATCAGGTTTTCCCGGCCCTCGGCCGCCAGCGTCCGAAGCGCCTTGAACAA
>Ga0265327_10005579_pt1 | contig 10439 bp, 9 predicted proteins | sample 41621metaG_FD_202089 | JGI IMG/M metagenome (GOLD analysis project Ga0265327, IMG submission 202089) | Rhizosphere microbial communities from Carex aquatilis grown in University of Washington, Seatle, WA, United States - 4-16-21 metaG | ecosystem: Host-associated > Plants > Roots > Rhizosphere >... | reverse complement strand
TATTGCTGAAGAGTTGACCACTCAGGAAATTGCAGAAAAATTATTTATTAGTCATCATACTGTTGAAACGCATCGTAAAAATTTGATCTCTAAACTCAATGTGAAAAACATTGCAGGATTGGTGAAATATGCTATTCAGAATGGTCTAGTGGAATAGATAGAATCCACGGTAAACGGTCGACAGACAACGATATTTTATTTGTTACTCAACAACACTTTCCATCCTTCAACAACTTTTCCTTTTTCCAAGTATTCATGAGCAAGTTGATGAATGGCATTTTTTAACCCCATTTCATCATCCTTAAAATTTGCATGAATTTTTTGAAGATCTTTATTCATTCTTTTAAAAACTTCTATCGAATCGGTATCAGGTAATACTTGTTCATTAGCTAACATTCCAATATCATTTCCTGTTAAAATTTTACTGTACCGAATCTCATCAGCTAACTGATCTACACCCATTCCCAAATTTCTATTTGGCTTTGGAACCTCAAACAATCCTTGCGAAGCCCTTACATACCAATCGCTACCTGCTCTTGCAACCAAATCAATTTTATGCTGATCAATTTGTCCGGTAGCAGTCATCACATCATCTGAAATATGCATCAACAAAATTTCACAGATAATTAGATTTCCTGCACCTCCTTCTTGTCCTGTTTCAATCACTTTTTTTACGACACATTCAAATTGTACAGGAGATTCTTTGACACGGAAAGGTTTTACATTTTCGGAAGCAATAGGAGTGAAGCCTGATTTTACAAATTCATTTACACCCTTAGGATATTCACAACTGGCCAAACTCATTTGTTGCACCATGGCATAATTCACCACATTGATCACCACTTCTTTTGTTTCGATCACATTTTCTAGTGTATGCTTGATGGTGTTATCACGCACCCTGCGAGCTGGAGAAAATATCAATGTAGGAGGATTGGACCCGAACACATTGAAAAAACTGAACGGACTCAAATTGGGATTTCCATCTTTGTCAATAGTACTTGCAAAGCATATAGGTCGTGGTGCAATAGCTGTAAGTAATAAATTATGAAATTCAGCAAGTGGTTTATCTTTTGGTTTAATCGTTCTCATTTTTGAATCTTAAACATCATCTTTAAAAACTTCAATTTCTCTATTCACTTTTACAAGGTCAGTAAATTTGCCAACAAAGCGAGTAGCCTTTACAGAGCGGTCATCTATCCAATGGTAATTTCCTCCGCGGGGTTTTCCGAAAATGATTCCATGCCATTTAAAACCGTGCTCTCTCAGCCATTGTTCAGTATTCGCTCTATGTTCTTCTAATCTTGATGTGAAAAAAGTGATGATATGCCCTTCATCAAACCATTTATTCACGTAGTCTTTTGCTCCTGGAATTTCTTCGCAGGTGAGCATTCGTTCAGGTTCTTCATTGGGTACATCTTCACTTACAGTTCCATCAATATCTATCAAAAAGTTTTTTATATTTTCAGGTAATATTGGGCTTAATAGTTTTCCGTTCTTATCGTAGTTCTTCTTTAATTCAATTTCCATTTCTTTGAGTTATTCAACAGTGATCAGGTAATAATTCTTCTTGCCACGTTGAGCTAATATGTATTTGTTATTGATGAGATGACTTGTATTTATAATGCTTTCAGGGTTATCAACTTTTTGTTTATTGATGCTCACACCACCACCAGTGATCATTTTTCTTGCTTCACCACGCGATGGAAAAATTTGAGTTTTGTCAGATAATAATTCAACAATATTTAATCCATTTTCAATTTCTGATTTTGATATTTTAGACTGAGGCACTCCTTCAAACACATCTAAAAAAGTTGTTTCATTTAAATTCTTCAATGCATCTTCTGTTGCATTCCCAAATAATATAGTTGATGCTTCTATAGCTGAATTATAATCCTCTTCGCTGTGAACTCTTATGGTAATATCTTTCGCCAATGCTTTTTGCAATGCACGTAAATGTGGTGCTGTTGCTTGTTCAGCTTCAAGTGCTTTAATCTCTTCTTTCGTCATCAACGTAAAAATGCGGATATAATTCTTTACATCTTCATCACTTGCATTCAACCAAAACTGGTAAAATTTATAGGGAGAAGTTTTCTTAGGATCAAGCCACACATTGCCACTTTCTGTTTTGCCAAATTTAGTTCCGTCAGCTTTTTTTATCAGTGGAGTTGTTAATGCAAAAGCTTCACCGCCATTTTTACGTCTGATCAATTCTGTACCTGTTACAATATTGCCCCATTGGTCGCTTCCGCCCATTTGAAGCTTCACCCCATTGTTTTGAAACAGATGTAAAAAGTCATAGCCTTGAACCAGTTGATACGTAAATTCGGTAAACGACATTCCCGTTTCCAATCTGGATTTTACCGAATCTTTTGCCAACATATAATTAACGGAGATATGTTTTCCAACATCACGAATAAATTCAAGAAAGGAAAAGTTTTTAAACCAATCATAATTGTTAACGATCTCTGCAGAAACTTCACCGCAATTAAAATCTAAGAATTTTTCTAACTGCTTTTGTTGACAAGCTTGATTGTATCGAAGTGTTTCTTCATCCAATAGATTTCTTTCAGCACTTTTTCCAGAAGGATCTCCAACCATTCCTGTAGCTCCGCCAATTAATGCAATAGGTTTATGTCCTGCTTGCTGAAAATGCAGCAACATCATAATTTGCACTAAATTTCCAACACCTAACGAATCAGAAGTTGGATCAAAACCTATATATCCTTTTATAATTTCTTTGTTTAATAATTCTTCCGTACCGGGCATGATATCATGCAACATGCCTCTCCACTTTAATTCTTCAACAAAATTTATTTTAGTCATGGCACGAAAATAAGGATTTGAATGTAAAGATTGATACCTTCAAAGGAAGAAGAGTGAATCATAAAAAAGAAGAAATCAAATTTGAGTTTCTTGCCAAGTCTGATTTAAAGCTTGCAAGAATGTTGAACTTTCCTGTGCTCCTGAGATTGCATACTTTTCACCCAATACAAAAAATGGAACACCTCTAACCCCAACTTGATGAGCTTCATAAATATCTTGATTCACTTCATCAGCATATTCATCGCTTGATAAAACTCTTGAAGTTTCAGATTGATCAATTCCAATTTCAGAACCTAACTGAATTAGAGTTTGATGATCAGCAGTATTTTTCCCTTCAGTAAAATAAGCAGCAAATAATTTCTCTTCAGCTTCATTTTGTTTGCCATGTTGTTTAGCTAAATGAGAAAACCTGTGAGCATCAAATGAATTGGCGATCACAGCTTTGTCGAAATTATAAGTAAGTCCTACTTCTTTTGCCATGCCAGTTACACGCTCGTTCATTTGCTTTGCCTGATCTAAACTCCAGCCTTTTGCTTCAGCTAAATATTGATGAATATTTTTACCTGCATCTGTTTTAATATCAGGATTTAATTGGAAACTCTTCCATACTACTTTCACCTGATCTTTATGAGCAAATTGTTCTAAGGCAGCTTCAAATTTCCTTTTACCGATGTAGCAAAACGGACACATCACATCACTCCAAATCTCTACTTTCATATTTTTATAGTTTATTTTTTTTGTTCACTACTCATTGTAATGATATACTTTAATAATAACTGTTGCTGTAATGAATCAATTTTTTCTGTACCGTATTTTTTGTTTATTTTCTTAACCATTAATGGAACAGTTTTAATCCATTTATTTTCAGGTCTTGAAGTAGGATGTTTAAAACCATGACACGAATTACAATTATTAAGGTATAATTTTTCTCCGTTAGTTAAATCCTGAAGTGTGAGACCAGGAAACTTCAATGCACCTCGATTAACGTCTGCTTGAGTTAAGTTTGGTATCTGCTGGTAGAACACCATGAAATATAATATAGTAAGTATTTTCATAGATTTTTTAGATGATGATCAAATGTCCCTTCAATTTCCTTTTGAAACACGATGAATTTGAAAAATCATCGCAGCGAAGATGAAGAATGCTCCTGCCTGATGGAGCACACCTAACCAAACAGGAACGCTATAAAGCAATGTAAATATTCCCAATAACACTTGCATTAAAACAATTAACATTGAAAGATTGATAGAAAAAAGTTGTTGTGAATTTAAATTCCAACTTTGATTCTTTCTTTTTACCCAGACAAAAAATAGCAGACAAAATATAATTAATGCCAATGTTCTGTGAATGAATTGAACAGTTGCTATATTATTGAATATACTTGTTATTCCTTCACTTTCAAAAGATGTAGAAACTGCTGAAGCAATCCAGTCATCACCCATTTTTGGCCAAGTATTAAAAATATGTCCGGCATGAAGTCCCGCCACAAAAGCACCGTATGTAATTTGAATTATCAGTAAAATAAAAATAGAGATACTTAATAGTAAGATATTTTTGTGAGATTTCTTATTTTTAGTTGAAGGAAACCTTAAATCCTGAGCCACCCAAAAAATATATCCGAATGTGATGAATGCATTTACCAAATGAATAGCAAGTCGGTAATGACTTACAAAAGGATTATCCTGTAAACCACTTTTCACCATATACCAACCTAAAAATCCTTGCCATGCACCAAGCAAAAAGATGATGATTAATTTAGGCAATAACTTTTTATCAATTTGTTTTTTGAAATAGAAATATAGAAACGGAATGATAAAAACGATACCAATCATTCTGCCGATGAGGCGGTGAAAATATTCCCAGAAATAGATTTGTTTAAAATCATCAAGAGTAAAATCTGAGTTGATCTTCTGATATTGTGGAGAGAGTTGATATTGTAAAAATTCCTGTTGCCATTGCGTTTCATTCAAAGGCGGAATGGTACCCGTAATCACTTTCCATTCTGTAATAGATAATCCTGAGCCTGTTAATCTAGTGATACCACCTATAACCACCATTGCAAATACTAAGAAGCAACCTGTATAAAGCCAGAATATAATTTTTTTGTTTGTAGAATTCATCGGAGATTTTATGCTTCAATATTAGAATGGAAGAGCAAATAAAAAAAGCCCGAAATTTTCGGGCTAAATATTTATAAACGAGCTATATTCAATTTACTTTTTTCTTTACCATTTTTGAAGCAATAAACACGCAGGCTCCAATAACCAGTCCGCTTAATATACCAACAATAGGTCCTGTGATCAGCATGTTTAATCTAGGATGCCCTTCTAAAGGCATATTGTGCATCATCTTCATTTCTTCCACATGATTAGCTGCATAATAACTATACAGTAGAACATGTCCTGATGTGATCCAAACACAGTTTGCCAGTCCTAATAGAAAGCCATGAAGGAAGTACTTTCCATCCACTCTTTGAGCGATCATGTAAGAAAAAATGATAAATGAGGCAAGCCAAAATACCGGTTCAACAGTTGATGGGATCCAGAATACTGTTGCAATTGCCATTGCCAGTCCGAAAAAGGATAATTGAAAAATAAGTTTGTAGTTCATATGGTTAGTTGGTTAGTTTACAATAGCTAAGATAATTATTTTACTGTAAATCCATCTGCACTTTAATATACACAAAGCATTTAAACCAATATTGTAAATACCAAATGGTTACAAATATGACAAATAATCATAGTGCAATTCATTCAACAGATTACACTATCAAATGTTTATGATAAATTTTTGATTCAATTTTTTTATTATATTCATCCAGACTTTTATGCCCAAAAAATCAATCATCATATTTTTATTGTTGGTGAATGTTGCATCTATATTTTGCACATCAGCAATTTTGCTGTATCAAAATTTTTTGCATGAATTAGCTACAGAATTTTGTTCAAAAGATTCACCATTATGTTGTATTGATATTTCTTTGTCTCAATATCATTCACTTCACTTTTCTAACTTGGATGAAACCGTTAAAGAAGTTGAGATACAAGGCGAGATGATGGATATTTATAAAATTGAAATGAATCATCAAAGGGTAAAATTATTTGTTAAATTAGATGATAATGAAACCAATGCCAAAGAACTTTTGGATAAAATAAATCATCAGAATACCAACCCTAAAAAAACAATTTACAGTTACTTTTTCTTAGGAGTAATGTTTGGAAAAAGTTGTTGTGTAAATTTTTATTCACCAGAAACTTCTATCCTTGTCTCAAATTATTTTCATAAAGTTATTCCATCTCCTTTTATTGAAACCTCAGCGCAACCGCCAGATTTCATCTCATAAATTTTATTTTTTAATCAGATGTCTAATCATCTGAACCAACTTTATTTTTATCATTTTTTTATAATCACTAACATTTTTCATATATGAAAAGTATTAAATATATTTTTATATCTTTTTTTGTGTTGCTTTCATTTTCAATGCATGCACAAAATAGTTTGTCGGGAAAAATAACATCAGATAATAAACCATTATTTGGAGCAACCATTTATTTATCTGACTTGAAAACAGGAGCTGCCACTAAGGAAGATGGCAGTTATATCATTTCAAATCTTCCAAAAGGAACTTATTTAATTGAAGTACGATTGATTGATTATGCACTTAAAACAATGGTTGTAAAAATTGATGGAAATACTGTTCAGGATTTCACATTAATAGAATCAGAAAATGAATTACAGGAAGTTGTTGTAACAGGAAATTCAGTAGCAATCGAAACACAAAATAATCCAACACCAATTGTTGAAGTACCACACAGTTATCTCGAACAAAATCCGTCAACGAATATTATTGAAGCTATTTCAAAAATCCCAGGAGTATCAGGAATCTCTGATGGGCAAAGCATTTCCAAACCTGTTATTCGAGGTTTAGGTTACAATAGAGTGGTAACAGTTGTTGATGGTATTCGTCAAGAAGGTCAGCAATGGGGCGATGAATTTGGTATTGAAGTAGATCCAAATTCTGTTGATAGAATTGAAATCTTGAAAGGCCCTGGTTCGCTCGCATATGGGTCGGATGCAATAAGCGGAGTAATTAATATGATTCCCGAAAAACCGCTGCCAGAAGGACAAATGAAGGGTGATGTTGCCTACAATTTTCAAACGAATAATGGTTTGCATAATTTAACTATTCATTTAGCAGGAACACAAAAAGGAATCTCATGGAGCGCTCGTGTATCAGGCATCATGGCGCATGCGTATCAAAACCCTAATGATGGTTATGTGTTGAATTCTCAGTTCAATAATTTTGCTTACGATGGCACAATAGGTATTCATCGCAAGTGGGGATTTTCGCAATTGCATTACAGTTATTTTGAAATGCGGACAGGTATTGTTGAAGGTGCGCGCGACAGCACAGGAGCATTTGTTAAACAAGCAATGGTTAATGGTCAGCCAGATGTTATAACCGCAACTCACAATGATTTGACTTCTTATAACATGCCTGATGTAATTAAACAATTGATTAAACATTATAAAGTTGTTTGGGATAATAGTATTGCATTGGGACAAGGAAGAATGGTAGCTCGTTTTGCATGGCAACAAAATAGTCGTCAAGAAAACAATGACATCACCATTCCTGAGACATCAAATATTTTTTATTTGTTGAACACAATCAATTATGATTTGCGTTATGTTTCACCTGAAATAAATCATTTTAATTATTCATTAGGAATAAATGGAATGAGCCAAAATTCAGTAAACAAAGGAACTTTACTTTTAATACCAGAATATGATTTATTTGATTTTGGAGCCTTCGCAATAGTTAATAAAAATATTAATCGTTTGCATTTGAGCGGTGGATTGCGTTATGATGTCAGGCAGTTTCACGGACACGATGATTATATTGATTCGAATGGCAATCAACTTTTATCATCTGACCCGAATGCCATTCATCGCTTTACTGCTTACAATTCTAACTTTAGCGGAATTAGCGGTAGCATTGGCGCAACATATGATGTTACAAAAAATGTATATCTGAAAGGAAATATAGCGCAAGGGTTCAGAGCCCCAAATGTAGCTGAATCAGGTTCAAATGGAATTCATGATGGAACAGTTGTTTACGAAATTGGTGATCCAAGTTTGAAAGCAGAGAGTAGTATGCAGTTTGATCTTGCAGTTGGAATAAATTCGAAGGATGTAACTTTTGAAATTGATTTATTCAGCAATAATATCAGCAATTTTATTCATCCTGTTCATTTATATACGTCAAGTGGAGCGGATTCTTTGAATAGCTCAACACCAGGTTTTTCAGGTGCTCCGGTATTTAAATATCAACAAGACGATGTTTCTATAAATGGTGGTGAAGTTGTACTTGATATTCATCCATCAAATTTAAAGTGGTTGGATTTTTATACTGCGTTCAGCATGGTTAATTCATACTTGAAAAATCAACCCGATTCGGCAAAATATTTACCGTTCACTCCACCATCACGATTACGTTCCGAAATTACTTTCAATATAAAAAAGGTGAACAATTGGTTTACAAACTCGTATATCCGTTTTGGTGTAATGTATAGTTTCGAACAAAAAAATGTGTATCAGCAAAGCAGCGTTTACCAAGGACTTTCATCATATGAGCTGGCTGCAAGTTTAGCACCTAGCGCGGCATATTTTCTAATGAATGCAGGAATAGGAACAGATATAAATCTCAAAAAGAAAAAGATTTGTGCACTTTATTTTTCTGTGAATAATATTGCTGATGTAGCTTATATGGATTACATGAGCAGGTTTAAATATTATCAGGCGAATGCAGGGGCAAATAACCGTGTTGGTGTGTATAATATGGGAAGGAATTTCAGCATTAAGTTGATTGTTCCAATAAAATTTTAAGAAGTAAAGATAGAAACTATTTCTTATTTATTCAGAATGTAATCAAAGAGCATTTGGTATATAATATTAGCGAATAAATTTTCCTTTTTCATTGAATTTTGTTTTGAAAATTTTTATATCATTTTAAATTACTTTCGCACACTTAATACCATACCAGTGTTTTTTAAAAAATACATTCAATATATTCATTACGCTTCAACTAAGCCTTTACTTCTAATAGCGATGGCGTTAGTTATTATAGCATGTAGCTTTCCGATTTTTGATATCCATACAGATAGTAATGGAGAAGGGTGGTTTCCGAAAAAATCAAAACAATTGATTAATAGAAATCAATTTCTTAACGATTTTGGAAGTGATGAATTGATGATGTTATATTTAACATTTCCTAACACAGCATCAAATGATTTTAGGATTGAAAAACTTCAACAGGTGGGCGATAGTATTACAAAAAAATTGTATGGGTTTGAAACGGTGTTTTCAAAATACAATGTCACTAAAATTGCTGAAGTGATGGGTGATAAATATGCTTATCGTATGCAACAAGCATATTTTGCTTCTAAAGATACCTTTGGTGAAATGCTTTTTTTGAAGGTTCGATATCAAAAAGATATTATTACCATTCGTCCTTTGTTAATGGATTCTCTCGATAGAGTTTTAAAGAGCATTTTACCAACAAACATAAGAGTTGATTTAAGTGGACAAAGCGTAGTGTTTAATGAAGTCAACAGATTGAGCACAACCGATTCTGCTAAACTTTTTGTTGTTTGTTTTTCGCTGATTATCGTTTTGTTATTATGGCAGCTTAAAAGGTTAAATTATCTTTTTTTGTGTTTAGCACTTGTTCTACTTGCACTTATTCCTTCTCTGGCACTATTTGGTTGGCTTGATATTCCTTTCAACATGATTACAATGACAGTGCCATTGCTTTTTGTGATCAACTTTTCTTCATTTGCCATTCATATTATTACTAAACAAAGTATAGATGTTGAAAGGTATATTCATAAAAAAATTCCCCCTATTTTAACATCAGCTTTAGCAACTATCATAGGATTTGGATCGTTAACAACAAGTAACATTAAATTGATTTCACAATTTGGAGAGCTTACTTCTTTAGGAATTATTATAGGTTTATTTACTCTATTGTTGATTGGAGTTCCCTTAGTTGTTAGATTGATAAGTGTGAATGAGTTGATAAAGAACAACAGCTTATTGAATCGTTTTCTTGAAAAGTATTATCAAAGAATAACAAGAACAGTTTCGTTTGCTGCATTGATCATAACCAGTATCACTATTGTTGCAGGAGTATGGGTGTTCCCTAAAATTAATACGGATACCAATATGATCAATTTTATGAAAAGAGACAATCCTGTTCGTATCACTATTGAGTATATTGAAAACCATTTTGGTGCAGCCAACGTGATTGATTTTATGATTACTAAAAAAGACAAAAAGCCAATTAATAATGATGATATCAAAATAATTTCAACAATTAGTAATCAACTTTCCACTCTGCCATTCGTTAAAAATGTTGTGAGCTTTGATTTATGGAAACCATTGGTAAATAGGGCTTCTGTTACCGAACCTGAATTGGCAAAAAAGCTAACAAGAAGTTTTTTGTCCGAAGACAAAAATCGTTCAAGACTCACAGTAAATATTCCATCTGGTTCTGTTAAAGAAATGGAAAAAATGTTGAATGAAATTCAACTGAATATTAATATTCAATTAAAAAA
>Ga0265327_10005578_pt1 | contig 10439 bp, 11 predicted proteins | sample 41621metaG_FD_202089 | JGI IMG/M metagenome (GOLD analysis project Ga0265327, IMG submission 202089) | Rhizosphere microbial communities from Carex aquatilis grown in University of Washington, Seatle, WA, United States - 4-16-21 metaG | ecosystem: Host-associated > Plants > Roots > Rhizosphere... | reverse complement strand
GCCTCCTGAACGAATCAGAAAGCCACTGTGGACCCGTCGCCGCGGGGGCCCGATTGGACGCCGATCACCCCTCAGCAGGGGTCCTTATTCCACGCCGATTCACAATCATCGGAAAACAACAGGCGTCCAGCGATAACCACGTACAGATCTCATCACTCAATAAACATTTTGTTCAGCCGCTACGTATCAGTATGTAACGGTCACAGCGATGATATCCGAATATGCGCCCACAGGCGGTGCTTGGCCTGAGAACAGACGTCCGAAGATCGTAAGCGACTGCGCTGATGCTTTTCCGGTTCCAGCTACCGTGTTCGCGCCGATCAAGTCGCCCCAGGACGCGCTTCTCGAGCTATTGCTGTAGAGTCCGTAGGTGATCGTGCTCACACCTGCGTACATTTTGGGTTTCGTGGGATCGGTGGCTCCTGACAAGCCGCCGGACAAGCCGACCATGTAAGGGAGACCGTTGCTGCACGTCAGGCTCATAGTGGTCTGTGCATCTATATTCGATCCGAAGTTCATTATGTTCCCAAAATTGAGATTGTTGGCGGATACCCTACAATTCGCTTGAACAGTAGCGGATGCGGAAAATGAGACGGCACTAGGCCGTGTGGACGAAAATGAGCATAGCAGACATTCTTAGGCTTCCCGCGCTGAATCTGGCGTGATTCATAGGCTTCCGAGCGAATCGGAGGTCGTGTGCCATGTCGAGGAAGATGGATGAGGAAGATTGGGCGAATATTCTGACCGTGTTTCGCGCCTGCTTGCCGCGGCGCGGACGCAAGGTCGAGAACGACCGAATCTTCCTCGAAGCCCTGCATTTCTTCACCGTCGAAAACGTGCGCTGGCGAGCTTTGCCGGAGCGCTTCGGCAATTGGAACAGCGTATGGAAGCGCTTCAACCGCTGGAGCAAGGTGGGCGTGTTCGAAGCCTTCTTCGATGCGCTCGCCGCCATGAGCGCATCGGCGCATCTCATTCAAATGTTCGACTCGACGATCGTGCGCGCTCATGTCTCCGCCGCCGGCGCAAAAGGGGGCAAGAAGGTCAGGCGCTCGGACGCTCGCGCGGCGGCTTCACCACGAAAATCCGCGCGAAAACGGACGCCTCGGGCGCGATCATCGCTTTCGACCTGACCGGCGGCGAGGCCTCCGACGCCCGCCACTTCGAAAGCCGGCTCGACATCGGTCCCGAGATGGAGCCGCGCGCCGTCATCTGCGACAAAGGCTACGCCAGCAGGGCCAACCGCGACGCCGCGCACAGGCGAGGCATCCCGCCGGTGATCCCGCACAAGGCCAATGAGAGGAACAAGCCGGCCTTCTTCGCCCAAACCCTCTACAAGGCCAGATCGCGTGTTGAGCAGGGCATAGGCTGCCTGAAACGCTTCAAGAGGGTCGCGCTTCGCCGCGCAAAGACGGAGCGAAATTTCCGATCCATCGTCAGTTTCGCAGCAGGCCTATGCTTAATCAAATTCGTCCACACGGCCTAGTCCCGATTTGGGGCCATGCTCAAGCCAATCCAAAGAATTTTAAAGTCGTCAGCGTCCCGTCAGCGAGTCTTGATACTCGCTATCGCGAAAATTGAATGCGGCGAGGTCTGGGAAAACGCTGTTGGCGTTGCGCAGCATCTCTGCGGCGGGCCTCAGGGAGGGAAAAATATGCTTTCTTTGTCGTCTCATTTGATGCACCGGCGGACTATTTCAGATTACCGCTATCTTCCGCAGAGTCACTCGGGGGCGTGGAATGAACGGCGTCACCGGCTGTCGATCGGGTTGCGGACAGTGATTGGTCTGGCGCCGATGCTCGGACATCGACTCGACGATCGTCAATCCATTGCGAACGAACAGGCCTCGACACTCGCTTTACAATTCGCTCAGGAGTCTGAGCGGCCGCTGCCCAGGCAGGCGGGAATCGGGGATTTCTTCGTGGCTCCGCTTGATATTCTCCCTTACCGAGGGGAGGAACGGATGCAATTTCAGCTTCTCGAGCTCAATGGGACCGGGATAGGCGGCATTACCAACATGCCCGGTCCGGTCGTCGAAGATATTTTGACGTCGATCGCTGAGATTGGCGATTTGTGTGCGGGCTCCGCCCCGCTCGTCGTGGTGGCCTCCTCTGGCCGAGAAGTCGCGACGGATGTCAAACCCAGCCATTTGCTGCACGAAAAGCTGCTCTTCGTCGATCGCATCGCCGGCGTGCTAGAGCGACGATTCGGCGAGTGCGATATTTTCAGTCTCGATCGGCTGGCTGCAATGGCCGGCTGGCCCGATTGTTCCCGCCCCGCCGTCGTGCTCGGCTATTCGCGAGAGCTCGTGGAGCAGGCGGCTGTCGCAGACGGAGTTCCCACGCTTCTTGGGCGCAAGGTCGCGGCCCTCGTCAACGACCGTTGCCTTTATAATCTCCAGGCCGCGCATGGAGCTCTGGACTCAAGGTTCTTTCTTCCCGCCAATAGCTGCTTCGCCGCCGGGGCGGACAAAGCCGTCGCTTATCGCCACGTCAACTCCTTCGTTGAGCGAAGCTGGTTCAGCGAGATGGGAAGTAAGATCGATTTCAATGTTTGCCACTGCGTCGAAAGCTTGTTCGAGACGGTCCTAAAGCGCCTCTCACGCGGCGAGCAATTGGTGATCAAACCCAGCGGCACGGGACACGGCGACGGAATAGAATTCTTCTTTGGAAGCGAGGATCGGAGCACCATCGCCGATCGCATCAGCCGTTCCGTCGGCGTCGTCAACGAACGCTATGGACGGGGCGCGGGTTTTCCTTACACCGTCATGGAATATCTGGACGCCGAGATGATCCGCCGCGCCGATCATCCGCTCCGCGGCAGCAAGTTTGAGCTGCGTATCGTCGCTTATCGTAAGGGACAGAAGCTGCGCGCGGTTCCATCCATCGCGAAGGTTGCGCCGGAAATCTGGGATCCGGCGCATCCAACGCGCGGCGCGCTGATCAACAATGTCTCGGCCTCTCTGCGGGGCGGCAAGACCGCCGGCGCCGATCACGTGTTGCCCCTCTGTCACCCGGAGACGATGGAGACGCTGGGGCTCGACGAGGAAGTTCTCTCGCGGTTGTGCCAGTGGGCGACCGGTTACGTGGCCCACGTTCTCGACGAGACGGCGGCGGAAGCGGGGATGCGCTAATGCAGGGCTGGATTCTCTCACATCTCGAAAAATCGCCGAGCTTTCCTCTCCTGCTCGGCGCCTGTCAGGCGCGGGGGCATCAAGCGGAGCTGGTGCATCCCGGGGACTGTCTCGTGGACCTTGGCGGAGGCCACCCGCCGCGCGCGCCGACGACCGGTATCGTGCCGCAATTCGTGATCACGAAGCTTGGAAGCACGGCTCCGGCCTATGCTTTACGGGTCGTCCGCGCGCTCGAGGCCGCCGGTGTGCCCTGCGTCAACTCTTCTGCCAGTCTGGAGCGCTCCAGGGATAAAATCCGCGTGACGCAGGAGCTGGCGACGGCGGGCGTGCCGATGCCGGCGAGCTTGGCGCCCAATCGGAACATGCGGGCCGGGGAGGCGCTCGATCGGCTCGGCGGCGCCCCGGTCATCGTCAAATTGGCGCGCGGCACGAAGGGCGTGGGCGTCATGCTGTGCGAAAGCCGCGCCGCGCTCCAGAGTGTGATGGACATGCTCTGGGGTCTGGAGGAGGAGTTCCTGCTTCAGAGCGCGGTGGCCGACAGCTTCGGCGTCGATATCCGCATCGTCGTTGTGGCCAATCGGGCGGTTGCAGCAATGCGACGCTCGGCGACGAACGGCGACTTCCGCGCCAATCTAGCGGGAGGCGGCGTCGCCACGGCGTTTACGCCGACGCCCGAGCAGCTCCGCATCGCCGAAACCGCCGCCGCGCGCCTCGGACTTGCGATGGCGGGCGTCGATCTTCTCGATTCTGCGAAAGAGGGGCCGCTTCTTATTGAGGTTAATAGCGCGCCCGGGTTGGGCGGCGTCACCACCGCGAGCGGATGCGACGTCGCGGCGGAGATCGTTCGTCTCGTGGAGGTCGCAGTCTCCTCCCATATCGCGAGCGCCGCATGACGGTTGGCGAGGCTCCGTTGCCGCGGGTGTGGAGGATTTACGCGGTTTGCAATTTCGTCAGTCAGATCGGCGGCTGCATGCAGTCGACGGCGCAGGCGTGGCTGGTCCTTGAGATGACGGAATCGTCGAGCCGACTCGGCCTGTTGGTTGCACTGCAATTCATTCCGTCAATCCTGCTTGCCATACCGGCCGGCAGGGCAGCGGACCGATGGGGCCGGCGCAAACTCTTGCTCGGCGCGCAGGTGGCGATGGCGCTGCTTGCCGCCGCGCTCGCCGCGGTCATCGCGTTCAAGGAAGTCTCTTATCCTGTGTTGCTGGGCTTCGCCTTGCTGCTTGGAATCGGAAACGGGTTATCGCAGACGACCCGGCTCGCCATGGCGGCGAGTCTGGCCGGCGCCCAGGGTCGCGTCCGGGCGGCGGGACTGGCGACCTTTTCGTTCAATCTCGCCCGTATTCTGGGGCCCTCTCTCGCTGGATTCGCAATGACCCTTTGGGGGCCGGCCTTCGCGATCGCCGTGAATGCGGCCTCATTTCTTCCGCTCGTGCTGTTTCTGGCCGGCCTGAGGGCAGATGAAACGGTTTCGCGACCTGTGCGCGATTCTGGCGCCAAGGCGTTACGTTTTCTTTGGACCCACGCCTCGACGCGCATCCCGCTGCTCACTCTGGCCGTCGCGGGTGTCTTCGCCGTCAACATGCAAACGGTCGTCCCGGCCTTTGCGCGCCTAGGACTCGGACTCAACGCTAGCGGCTTCGGTTTGTTGATGAGCGCCGCAGGCGTCGGCGCTTGTCTGGGCGGACTTTTGCAATGGCGGCGACCTGCCGGATCAGTCTTGCGGCCTCTGGCGGCGGTGGGCGGACTGAGCCTTTGCCTGCTGGCGTTGTCGGCGATCCGAGATCTCCTGCCCGCGACCCTTGCTTTCATCGCCTTCGGCGTTTGCTCAGCGACCGTGTTCTCGTCGGCCTCGGCCGCCGTTCAAAGCTCCATTCCCGATCCGTTGCGCAATGCAGCCACCAGCCTGCAGGTGACGATCGTGCAAAGCACCAATCCGCTTGGCGGCGCCTTAAGCGGATGGTTGTTGGAACAGCTCGGCCTGTACGGCGGCTGCGCCACGCTCGGCGCAGCCACGCTCGCCGGCGTCGTGACTCTCGCGCTCACGCACCGCGGCGACCTTGCGAACTTCCGCTCCGTTCCTGACACGGAGTGGAGCTAGAGCCCTTCGACCGATCGCAGAGGCGCTCGTGCACAGCTTGGTGTGCATTACGGGAATTAGTGTCCTAGCGACGATTGCGCGCTGACGCCCATTGTTTCGGCCAGTTCGAAAATGTTCACCTTCGTCGGCGCGACCTGGAACGGCACGACATAGGCGTGGATGTATTCCACGGGCGTCGCAGCAACGTGCTGTGGCTCGATACCGGTGGGCGGCGCGACCTCGAGGGCCAGCGAGAGCGTGGAAGCATCGGCATGGGGAAGCGCGACGGGGCTCAGGGTTAAGACATAACCGGGCGTGGGCTCCTGGCAAATTCCCCTCACGGTCAGAGTCACCGTGTCGACGCCGAACTTCTCTGTCGCCGTCCACTGGCAATTTGAGCGATTCACTTGAATGGCGGGCTGAGCAGAGGCAGCCGAGGCTGAGATCACGGCCGCGGTCAACGCCGCGCCAAAAGCCAGAAATCGGAACATTTCGTGTCTCCTGATGTGTCAAGTCTCGCGCGAGGGGCTCGCGCCCCTCGCGTTCTTCAAAAATTCGAGGCCTGACTCACTTCACGTTGTAGCCATTGACATGCGCGCCGATGTAAACGCCGAGATTGCCGCCGACGACTTCCTGGTCGGCGTCGACGTTGACGATCCAATAGTTGCTGGCAAGCGGCGTCAGGCAATCTCCGCCCTGGAGGAAGGCGCCACTGTGTAGATTCGCCTGCGTCGACGCCGTCTCACACAAGGCTTCGTGCGTCTCGTTGTCATAGGCGCCGCTGAACGCGAAATACTCATATTGCTTCAACACCGCGACTTTGCCCGCGCCGATCGCATCGTCCTCGGCGTCCTCCCTCTCGCCCTTCTGGCCGGCCGGCGGACGCTGCAGCAGCTTCCAACTGACCGTCTTCGTGGCGTTGGCCTTTTTGATATTGGCCTTTTGGAGATCGTCGAGCGCGACGGGCACGGGCGCGTAGAGCGTCGTCATCTTGACCCAGTAGGCAGGCCCCCACTGCGGCCCGGGGTTCTCTGGAGCCTCGGCCACGGCGTGGATCACAACCGGATTGGCGGGCTGCGGCGCCAGCACGGGCGAGGGCGGGATGGACGCCTCGAGACCAGCGTTGATGAGCACGCCGGCCTGGCTCGGGTTTGGTATCTTCCAGTGATAATAAATGCGGCCGGGCCTAGCGGTCGGCGTGAAGCTGATCCCGAAATGATCGCAGCCGCTCGTGGGGTAGGCGGCGCCGAGGCCATAGAACCAGCAGGAGTCCCCGTTCGTGTAGCTCGGGTGCGCGACATAAGGCGTGCCGTTGCCGGCGACGCCTTTGCCGAATGGTTGGGCGCCATATTTCGTAACCCACTGCTTTCCGTTCCAGGTCGCGGCCCAGGTTACGAGAACGCCGCGATGTCCCGCATCATAGGAATGCTGGGCGTCGGGCGTCGCCTTCCGGAAGTCGTAAGCCGTGACGGTCGGCAGACCGTAGCGGATGACCCAGGGAGTCGTCGAGAAATTCGACGGGAACTCCCGGGTCAGGTCGCTGGGGACCGCGTCCTCGATGTCGATCTCGAAGCCTTCGGCCTCGGTTCCCGTGTCATTGAAGCAGTCGAAATTGTCGCTCGAACCTATGACTTGAGCTTTCGCGCTCGTCGCAACCATCAGCAGCGCGGCGCCGACAGCAACTCTGGATAGTCTCTTCATTTCCTAATCTCCTATCACAATACGCGACGGCGGCGAGGCGGCCAATCGAAACCCGCCGGGGCGCGCGACTTTCAACTGCATTGGTTCGGACTAACGACTCGCGCTCCGATCGCGTTGGGACGCGATCTTGGCGTGAGTGTCATCGCCTCCCTCACAACGGCTGAGTGATAATCTTGATGACTTGGTTCTTGGCGTTCACCCAGACCTCGTGTTCGGCAGTCTTGCCGACGATATCGATCGACCAATGAAAGTTGCCGTCCTTCTCGCAGACGGCCAAAACCACCGTGCCGCCGCCGACGGCGTGGAGAGCTGTCGTTTCAGCGGTGTGCGAGCTGATCACGCAGGCGTTCGCAACGGCTTGGGCGTCGGTGATGGCGGTTCCGGCGTTTGACGCCGACACCATTCCAGCGACCCCGAGAGCCATTACCGAAGCAATAAGCGATTTCGGAAGTGAAAATTTCATGTGCTGACCTCCTACCTCGCGGCAGTTTGGACAAAGCCGCTCGGACGGGGACCACGTATATGCTCAGGCTGACGGGACGCTGACGGCGGACGCAGAATTGGCGCGGAGGGGAGCGGCGCTGTCGCCAGCGGCTTTGAACGAGAGCGTGATACGAGCGCCGCCACCCGCGCGATCCGCCACCCCGGTGGCCCCGCCGTGGAGATCCATGATCCGACGAACGAGGGCCAGCCCTATGCCTGCGCCCTCGCCGCTGCGTCGTCGCTGCATCCAGAATCGCTGAAAAACGAGTGGCTTCTCTGCGTCGGGGATTCCCGGACCGCGATCCGACACCTCTACATCCGCGGCCTCGTTCACGGTGATGCAGACTTTGGAGCCCGTCGGGGCGACGCGAAGCGCGTTTTCAATGATGTTGCGAATGGCCATCTGAACGAACTCGGCGTTGCAGGAGACGAAGACAGGCGTGGAGGGCTCGTGAAACTCCAGCAGACGACCTTGCGTGGCCGCCAGGAGCGCCAACTCCTCGCAGGCGGCTCTGGTGACTTCGCGGAGATCATGCGCCCGAAATCCGTCCTTCGCCAATTGTTCGGCGCGGGCGAGACGCAGCAGTTGATCGACCAGACGACACATGACCGCAATGTCGGACTTGAGACGTTCGATCGGTTCGCTCGGCGGGAGACACGAGATTTGCAGCCTGAGCGCGGAAAGCGGAGTGCGCAGCTCGTGCGCAGCGTTTTCAGCGAATTGCTTCTGCTCAGCAAGCAACGCCTCTAATTTCTGAAGCAGGACATTTGTCGCGGTCACGAGATCGAGGACTTCTTGCGGAAGCGCCTCAATGCGCAGCTCATGCAGCGGACCGCCGGCCTCCACCTCGCACGCGAGCGTGCGCGCCTGTTCAGCGATGCGGCTCAAAGGGCGCAGCACAGAGCGAAGAGCAAGAAAAATAGCGAGGCTAAGAGGCGGAACGACCACGAGCATCGGAATCGCGACGTGGTCGATGATTTCCCGGATGATGATCTCGCGCGAGAGCGCCGCTGGATCTCCGACCAAGGTCATTTGCAGCCACGGACCGCCCTTCGCATCCCCCCCGCGGGACAAGAGCCACTGATCCTTCGCCGGATCGCCCTTCGAATTCTGCCTGAAGGCGAGATAGGGGGGGCCAATGTTACGGTAGCTCGGCATTCCGGAAAACAAATCCCCGTTGATTTGCCTGAGAAGTTCGTTCTTTTCATTGAAGATTCGGAAGCCATAGGCCTCTGGATAGCGCTTGCAATAATCGGGAAAGTCGGAAGGGCGCCCCAAACGCAGCGACGCCAACATCCGTTCGGCCTCCCTCTCGAGCGTCGCGCGACGCAATTTTCCGACGTCGCTCGTGTATTCCACGATAGTAAGAAGGGTCAGGACGCCAATCAGCCCGGCGGCGACCATCGCCAATCGGACGCCGATGCTGTGGAGGAGCGGTTGAGCGGGCGCCGCGATCCGGCTCATGGCCGCTCTGACAGAATATAGCCGATGCCGCGCATCGCAGTGATCGACACGGCCGCGCCGGCATGATCGAGCCGCCTGCGCAGTCTCGACACCACGGCCTCCAGAGCGTTTGGCGTCACTTCCTCGTCCGCGCAATAAAGCGCCTGCTCGAATCGATCTCGCGAGACCAGGGCTCCCCCGTTACGAAGCAGAATCGCCAGCGCGTTCAACTCGCGTCGGGACAGATCCAGGCTCGCGCCGTCGACCTCCACCACCTGCCGATCAAGATCGAGCACGACATTGGCGAACGCCAATCGTTGCGGGGTCACCTGTCTGGGTCGACGCAGGATAGCGCGCACGCGCGCCAAGAGCTCGTCCATGTCGAAGGGCTTGCCGAGATAATCGTCGGCGCCGTCGTTCAGCGTCGCTATGCGATGAGAGGTGTTGCCGATCGCGGTTGCGACCAGGACCGGCGTGTCGAGTCCTTGACGACGGAGCCCGCACAGCAGATCGCGGCCGCTCCCGTCGGGGAGGCGGATGTCGAGAACAATCAGATCAAAATCGAAGCAACAGATATGAGCTTCCGCCTCCGACAGCGTGGAAGCACTGTCGACCACATAGCCCGCGACGGTGAGGCCCTCAGCAATCAGCTGAGCCAGGCGCGGGTTGTCCTCGACCAACAAGACACGCATGCGCGTAACGTCATCCCTCGGTGAAGCCAGAGGTCGCCCCTGCATGATGCCGGTCGGGAGCCTAAACGGGAAACCCCGCGAACAAGCCGCCAGGCGCAGATTGCAACTAAAATGCGGCAACATTGGACCGCTTCTCGCCATGTCGCGGAAGAATGCGTCTCGCCTTATCGTGGGAGCGCTTCCGCAGACGCTGTTCCTGCACCTGGTTGCGGGGTGCGGCCTGCTTCCTTGTATTTCGGCATGGGAAAGAACATCGCGGGCTTGACGCTAGTAAATGAATCAAATCTATATCCCTATATGTTGGCTAGCGTCAGGCGTTGCAGGAGTTTCGGTCCCCGTTTCCCGAGCCCGCGACGAGCACAAACCCTCGAGGCTGCAACGATTTGCAAGCAGGCATCCACGACGAATCGCGCGGATAGACGGGGATGACACGCCCGCCGTATTCACCGACTGGGAAGTGGAGCCCCTGGCTCGCGGTAAATCGTTGCAGACTGTCCTGGTCGCAAGAGATGGTCGCTATTCCTCGTCGAGAGGACCAGATGGATCTCCCCAGCGTTCCCTGCATCCTGCCCCGACGACATTCCAATGCCCACGCCTTGAAAAATTCTGCCGGGAAGATCGTCGATGCTAAAGGAGCGGGTCGGGCTTCACCGTCACCTATGGAGTGGCGGCTCCTGTGAAGTCACCGCGCATGGGCAAGGTGCGCGCGAACTGACCGCACGAGTCGAGCCGCTCTGCATCGCAGATTGGGGTTGCCCGCACCTTCGTTAAGAACGGCGGGCCTGAGATTGTCCTGCAAGCGACGGCCGGTTTGGGTCTTGGTTGTGTGAAAACGGCGCTGCGGTATCCGTGACGACGCCGATCATGGCGGCGCGTTCCGGCGCCGGCGGCTTTGGCGAGCTTTCG
>Ga0265327_10005577_pt1 | contig 10440 bp, 8 predicted proteins | sample 41621metaG_FD_202089 | JGI IMG/M metagenome (GOLD analysis project Ga0265327, IMG submission 202089) | Rhizosphere microbial communities from Carex aquatilis grown in University of Washington, Seatle, WA, United States - 4-16-21 metaG | ecosystem: Host-associated > Plants > Roots > Rhizosphere >... | reverse complement strand
GCCGTAGAGCCAGTCACGACGAGAAGTCTTACCCATGAATCCGCTCCTGTATGTGAGCACTAGATCGGCCTGTCAGAACCGGTAGACAAACTCGTTTGAATTCGCGACGGAGTGCACGAGGTCCACGAAGGCGGAGGCCCGAACCGGGTCCGGCGTGCGGATGTCCTTGCCGACCGGAAGCGCGAGAGTGAGTTTTCCATTCGTCGCTTTTTCCGCGAGCACCTTGCGCTGAGCGTCAAGGAACTCCGACAAGACCGCCTTCTCGGAGGCGTCGGGCTTGCGGGCGAACAGAATTTCATAGAGACGGTCGAACTGCGCGGACTCGTCGTAGCCGGCCTCGCCGATCACCCGGCCAGCGAGCGCCTGCGACCACTGGAACACGACATCCGCGTTGAACAGAGTGAGCGCTTGCAGTGGCGTCGTCGTCACGTCGCGTTTGCTGTGCACCTGTTGAGCGTTTGCGAGGTCGAAGGTCTCCAGGAGCGGATAGGGGATGCTTCGGCGCGAGAAGACATAGATGCTGCGACGGTTTTGATCCTGTTCGTCCTTCGAAACGTCCCATGCCGATCTTGCGTTCAGATTCGCTGGGATGGGCGGAAACACTGCAGGTCCGCCGATGCGAGCGTCGAGCTTTCCGGAGGCTGCAAGGAGCGAATCCCTGATCTGCTCCGCATCCAGGCGCTTGCGCGGAAACACGGCGAGGAGCTTATTGTCGGGGTCAACTTTGAACACGTCCTCGCGGAATTCGGAAGATTGACGGTAGACGCTCGACAGCAATATCTGCCGGTGGAGACTTTTCACGCTCCAGCCGTCGCGGACAAAACTCGAAGCGAGATAGTCCAGCAATTCAGGATTTGTGGGCTTGTCCCCAGCCTTTCCGAAATCGCTTACCGTGCCCACAATGCCCTTGCCGAAATATTCGTTCCACACACGATTGACGTAGACACGGGCCGTGAGGGGGTTGCTCGGGCTCGCGATCCAATTGGCGAGAGCCAGGCGGCGGCCGGAGGACGTCGCCGTCGGCGTAATCACAGGAGCTTCGGATGCAAGGGCCTCCGGGAACGCCGGCTGCACTTCCTCGAGCGGCCGCTGGTGATTGCCTCCGAAAAACACATGTGTGGGGGGCGCATCAGCATGTCCGAGTTCAGTCGCCGCTGTGAGCGTGTTCGATCCCGTCGGCTTGAGATGATCGAATTTCTTGAGATCTTCCGTCAGCCGCTTGTATTCGTCGGCGAGTTTTCGGAATTCGTCGTGAGACAGCGTGATCTTCGGACCAGGAAGGTCGTCGTCCGGACCTTTCACGGAGAAGCGAGCATAGACATCGTCGGGCAGATTGCGCAGGAATATTCCGAGTCGATCATCGGTGGAGTTGATCGTTACGCGGTTGTTGATCCAGCGATCGAACGCGTCCCATTCTTTTTCGGGCTTCAGAATGTGCGGCTGGCTGCTCGGCTCGTACCGTTCCTTGTTGAAGGCGGACAAGACGTCCCTGAATTGCGCGACGATTTCCTTGCGTCTGTTTTTGATGGCCTTTGTGGCTTCGTCGTATTTCTCCTGGGCGGCCTTGAATTGAAGCTCCGCAGCGCCCTGCGTCTTGACGGGCACGCGCTCGTCGACGCTCACATTGGCGAAGAAGGACTGCAAGGAATAATAGTCTTTTTGGCTGATCTTGTCGGTCTTGTGATTGTGGCAGCGGGCGCAGCCGATCGTCGCGCCCAGAAAGACGGAGCCGACGGTGTCGGTGATGTCGGTCGCAACCTGGTATTTTCTCAAGACGAGATCGCGCGCGTTCACATTCTCCGGGAAACTGACGAGAAATCCCGTGGCGATGAGGGCGTCCTGATCTCCCGGCGCGAGCTCGTCACCGGCGATCTGCTCCTGCACGAAGCGCGAAAAGGGTTTGTCGCCATTGAACGCGTTGATCACATAATCGCGATAGCGATAGAAATTGGGCCGCGTTTCATCGCCCTGAAATCCCGCGCTGTCGGCGTAGCGCGCAAGATCCAGCCAGCGCCGGGCCTGCCGCTCTCCATAGCGCGGCGATGCGAGAAGGCGATCGACGAGCTTCTCATAGGCGTCGGGCGCCGCGTCATTGACGAAGGCCGAAACCTCCTCTGGCGTCGGGATCACGCCCCAGACATCCAAAGTCGCGCGACGAATGAAAGCGGCTCGATCGGCGTCCGGCGACGGCGTCAAAGCCTTCGCCTCGATCGCCCTGAGGACGAATGCGTCGATCGGCCTGCGCACCCAGCTCGTCTGCGTCACCGCGGGAACAGGCGGATTTTGGACGGGTTGATAGGACCAATGGGGCCGCACGAGCGCGACGGGCTTGCTCTCCGAGGCCTCTTGGGCGGCTGCCACGCCGGCGAGCGCTGTGGCGCTCAAAAGCAAAAGATAAGCCCAACGCGCCGCCGTCCTGCCCATTGCGAGCCCCCAGCAATTAAGGACCGAACCCGCGACTTTCGCCGGATGGACGATCCAGAATCTATCGACTTTATTTGCGCCCTACCGGGCGTGCGCCCAAGCCGCTCCGAGGCTCGCTGCGACTTGGAGGGCAAGCGGATAAGTCTATATTCATACTATTTTAGTATGTTGTCAACCTGTTTCCCGCCGAGGGGACGCGGCTGAGCCTCTCTGCGGCAGGAAGCCGCGAGGCGGAAACGCGTCCCCTCGCCCGGCGCCCGCGCCTCTCTCTTTTCATCGTCTACGCGCTTTTTCATAAAGCGAAGGAAAGCCGCGTTGGTGCCAGACCGGATAGGCCGCCGGCGTATCGCTGGCGTCATCGAGCGCCGCGAGCTGATCCTTCGTAAGCGACCAGCCAACCGCGCCGATATTTTCGATCAACTGCGCCTCGTTCCTCGCGCCGATAATGACATTGGAAACGGTTGGTTGGGCAAGCAGCCAGTTCAGCGCAACCTGCGGAATGGTTCTGTCAGCCTGCTGCGCGACGATCGCGAGCGCATCGACGATGCGAAACAGGCGCTCCTCGTCGTAATGCGGTCCTGTCCCCGCAATGTCATGTGCGCGCGTGCCGGGCTGTGGGGGTTGGCCGCGGCGAATTTTGCCGGTGAGCTTGCCCCATCCGAGCGGACTCCAGACCAGCGCGCCGACGCCCTGGTCATCGCCGAGCGGCAGAAGCTCCCATTCATAGTCGCGGTTGAGCAGCGAATAATAGGCTTGATGCGCGACATAACGGGGATAGCCATAGCGGTCCGAGATCGCGAGCGACTTCGTCAGGTGCCAGCCGGAAAAGTTGGAGGCGCCGATGTAGCGAATCTTGCCCGATCGCACCAGCGCATCGAGCGTCGAAAGCGTCTCCTCGATCGGCGTGTTGTAATCCTGCCCGTGCAACTGGAAGAGGTCAATGTGGTCCGAACCAAGACGCCGCAGCACGCTTTCGACAGCCTCGATGAGATGTTGCCTGGATGAGCCGTAATCGTTCGGTCCATCCCCACTGGGGAAAGTCGCCTTGGTCGAGATGAGCAGACGATTGCGTTTGCCTTTGATCGCCTCGCCCAGAATCTGCTCGGCTAAACCGTCCGAATAGACGTCGGCGCTGTCGAAGAGCGACACGCCGTGATCGAGGCAAACGTCGATCAATCGAGCCGCGCCGGCAGAGTCCGTGGAGCCCCAGGCTTTGAAAAAATCATTGCTGCCGCCAAAGGTGGCTGTGCCAAAGCTCAAAGCGGGCACGCGCAAACCGGAACGTCCGAGGCGTCGATATTCCATATTGTTTTCCCCAAAGAAATGCTGTCCCCGGGATCGATCACAGACGACGTCAAAGCCTGGACGCCCACGAGCAAGCACGTAGGCGAAGAAAGCTATATGATACTAGATCGATAGACAATATCGATTTCTCATGACATTCTCGCAATCTCCCGTGACGAGATAGAGATTGTGATCGCGGAATGGCAGCTCACGAAACTGACGCCGTCATGAACTCATCCGGCGTAACACGCAGAAACCTTCTGGGCGGCTTGGCTGTTGCTGCGGGCGCCGACGCGCGCGCCGAGTCGCCGGAGAGGCCCAAAGCGTTGCGGATCGGCTATCAGAAATTGGGCGTCCTGTTGGTCGCCAAGGCCCGCCGAATTCTGGAAAGCCGATTCGAGCCGCAAGGAATATCCGTCAAATGGCTCGAATTCGCCTTCGGCCCCCCCTTGCTGGAAGCGCTTGCCGCCGGCGCCGTCGACTACGGCTACACGGGAGATTCACCTCCGATATTCGCGCAGGCCGCTCGAGCCGATTTCGTTTATGCGGCGGCCATTCCGGAGAAGGCCTATGCGCAGGGCGTCGTCGTGCGGACGAACGCGCCGATCTTTGATGTTGCCGGCCTCGCGGGCAAGAAGATCGGGGTCGCAAAGGCCTCCAGTGGACATAGCCTGCTCATCGCCGCGCTGGAGGCCGCCGGACTTGCCTGGAGCGACATCTCGCCAGTCTATCTCGCGCCCGCCGACGCCGCCGCAGCCTTTACGAGCGGCGCGATCGACGCCTGGGCGATCTGGGATCCGTTTCTGGCGATCGCCGAAGCGCGAGCGGGCGCGAGGCAAATTCAACTCGATCCCGTCGCTTCAACGCAAAGCAGTTTCTTTCTGGCCAATCGAACTTACGCGGGCAAGCATCCTTGGGTCATTCAGGCCGTGAACGAGGACCTTCAATCGGCGTCCGAATGGGCGACAAAGCATCGGGATGATGTCGCCGCGCTTTATACCGAAGCAACAGGCGTTCCACTGGACGCGCAGAGGACGTCGGTCGCGCGCGCCCATTTCGCCGTCGCGCCGCTCGACGAAAGCCTTATCGCTCGCCAACAGGCAGTCGCCGATCGCTACCTTCGTCTCGGTCTGATATCGGCGAGCATCGACGTGAGGGAGTATGTTCTGGGCGCCAGAACGAAATCCTGAACTCCACCACCAACGATGGAAATTTCGCGCCATGACGGATAGGCCGCTGGAACTGTTCTGGTTCATTCCCTTGAGCGGGGACGGGGCTTATTTTGGCTCCAACGCCCGCGCTCGCCATGCAAATTTCGACTATCTCAAACAAATCGCGATCGCCGCGGACCATCTCGGTTTCTCTGGCGCGCTCCTGCCGGTCGGAAAATACTGCGAAGATCCCTTCATCTTCTCCGCAGCGCTCGCCCCGCACACGCGACGCCTGCGCTTCCTCGCCGCGCTGAGGCCAGCTCTCGCCACGCCGACGCATTGGGCGAGACAGTCGGCGGCGATCGACCGAATTAGCGATGGGCGGTTCATCGTCAATGTCGTGGCGGGCGGCGACCCCGCCGAACTCGCAAGCGACGGCATCTTCCTTACTCACGACGAGCGTTACGAACATGCGGCGGAATTTCTCTCCGTATTTCGTCGGCTGCTCGACGACGAGACCGTCACCTTCAAGGGGCGGCATGTCGCGGTCGACGGCGCACGCCTGCTTTTTCCCGCCGTGCAGCGGCCGCTTCCGGTCTGGTTTGGCGGATCATCCGAACCCGCGATCGACATCGCCGCCGGTCACACCGATGTCTACCTCACCTGGGGCGAACCGCTGGAGCAAGTGGCCGAGAAGATCTCCGCGGTGACAAAGCGCGCGAAGGCGCGCGGGCGGCGCGTGAGGTTCGGTCTCAGAATCCATCTGATTGTCCGCGAGACCGAACGCGCGGCTTGGGACGCTGCGAACCGGCTTATCGAACATGTTTCCGACGAAATGATCGCCGAAGCGCAACGAAAATTTGCCCAGGAATCGGATTCGGTTGGACAGCGGCGTATGAGCGCCCTGAACCAGGGCCGAAGCCGGGATCAACTCGAAATCGCCCCCAATCTCTGGGCGGGAGTGGGTCTGCTCCGGCGCGGCGCAGGCACCGCGCTGGTTGGAGATCCCGCAACCGTCGCAAGGCGGCTTCGCGAATATCAGTCGCTCGGAATCGAAACGGTGATCGCATCGGGCTATCCCCATCTCGAAGAGGCGTACAATGTCGCGGAACTGCTGTTCCCCGAGCTGGGCATAGCCGCCCCCGAAAAGGGACTGCATGAATCCGCCGTCGGTGAATATGGAATTGGCGCTCCGCTTCGCGCGAGCGGACAATAGGCGACGTTCATGAGCAAGCGCGCCGCGCGTCCCTCGACCGCCCAATCCCCCGCAAGCGGCCCTGCCGAGATTTTCATGCGACGTCTCCTGGGCCGCTTCACGGGCGCATCCCTCGTCCCGTGGATTTTTCCCACAGCGATCGTGATTGTTTGGCAGTTGGCGTGCAGCTACGGAATCGCCCCGTCCAACCTTCTGCCGACGCCTACCGCCGTCATCATGGCGGGCTGGCGCTTAACATTGACGGGAGAGCTGCCCTACAATATCGGCGTCAGCTTTTGCCGCGCGATGGGCGGACTCTTGCTCGGCGGCGGCATTGGGTTCCTGCTGGGTCTCGCGAACGGCCTCTCGCACATCGTCGCAACCCTGACCGACACAACGCTGCAGATGCTGAGAAATATTCCGCATCTCGCGATGATCCCGCTCGTCATTCTCTGGTTCGGCGTCGAGGAGGAAGCGAAACTCTTCCTCGTCGCTCTGGGCGTATTCTTTCCTGTCTACCTCAACACGCTTCATGGAATTCGTTCGGTTGATCCGCGCCTGGTCGAGATGGCGAAAAGCTACGGCCTTCCGACTCGCGACCTTGTGCGCCTCGTCGTGTTGCCTGGAGCGCTTCCGTCATTTTTCGTCGGACTTCGTTACGCGCTCGGCGTCATGTGGATGACGCTGATCGTTTCCGAGACAATCGCGGCGCAATCGGGAATTGGCTATATGGCGATGCAAGCGCGCGAATTCATGCTGGTCGACGTCGTGGTTCTCAGCATCTTGATCTATGCGTTGCTCGGCAAGCTGGCCGATGTGACGGCGCGGCTGCTCGAGCGACGCTACCTCCCATGGCGTCTCGATCTAAGGCGCGAGTGACAGCGCCATGAGCATGTCCAAGGCGCGCATCGGATTTAATGTGCAAGCTGTGTCTGGTCAGCACCGCGCGGGCGGGGCAGGTCTTACGCTTCGGAGCGTGAAGAAGGCCTATGGCGACCGGGTGATCTTCCGCGGACTGAGTCTCGACGTGCCGGCGGGACAATTCGTTGCGATTGTCGGTCGCAGCGGTTGTGGCAAGAGCACTCTGCTGCGTCTGGTCGCGGGGCTGGAAAAGCCGGACGGCGGGCGCATCGCTTTCGATGCAGGAGATGCGAGCCACGCCCGCATCATGTTTCAGGAACCGCGTCTGTTGCCATGGGCGCGCGCGGTGGAGAATGTCGAAATTGGATTTGGCGCCGCGTTCAAAGAACGGTCTGTCGCCATCGAAGCGCTCGATTCCGTGGGGCTGGCCGACCGCGCAAACGACTGGCCGCTCGCGCTCTCCGGGGGTCAATCCCAGCGCGTGTCTCTCGCGCGTGCGCTTGTCGGCCGCCCTCGGTTGCTGGCGTTCGATGAGCCGCTTGGCGCCTTGGATGCGCTTACACGAATTGAAATGCAGCGACTGTTGGAGCGCGTTTGGCTACGCGATCGGTTTACCGGGCTTCTTGTCACACATGACGTGGCCGAAGCGATCGCGCTGGCCGACCGCGTGGTCGTTGTCGAGGACGGCGTCGCCGCGCTCGACCTCCCTGTCGACCTCGCGCGGCCCCGGGAACGCGGGGACGCCGCATTTGTCGCTTTGGAAGGGCTCATCCTGAGCCGTCTCCTTGCCCGAAGCGATTGAGTCTTCCTTTTTTCAAACCGGTTCGACGCGGCGGATGCTGGGTCGGAAAGCGCCCACCGCATGCCGGTCGGGCAGATGATCGCCGTGGCCGAACAGTTTGTGGCGCAGCGACCCCTCCGTGTAGGCGGTCTTGTAAAGGCCGCGGTCCTGCAGCTCGGGGATCACGAGGTCGATGAAATCCTCGTAGCTCTCCGGCATGACGATGCGGGCGAGGTTGAAACCGTCGATCTCGCCCTCCTCGATCCAGGATTGCAGTTCGTCGGCGATGGCGACGGCGTCGCCGGTGATCGCGGCATAACGCCCACCGAGGGCGAGTTCCTTGAGAAGATCGCGCTTGGTGAGCCCCTTTTGCGCGGCGGCGGCCGTCGCCGACTGGATGGAATTGCCCGGCGCGTAGGGGATCGGCTCATCTAATCCGTAGCGAGCGAAATCGATCCCCGTGGAGGCGGAGAAATGCGCCAGTCCCGCCTCGGGACTGGCGTAACGGAGGTATTCGTCGCGTTTATCCTCTGCTTCGGCCTTGGTGCGGCCGGGCACCACGGCGATGCCGACGAAGACCTTGATATCCTCCGGCCGCCGGCCGGCCCGCACTGCCTCCGCCCGGAACGCGCGGACGGTGTCGCGCGCCACCACCTTGTCGCGGGCGGAGATGAAGACGCTCTCGGCATGCCGGCCGGCGAAGGCTCGGCCCCGCGGCGAGGCGCCGGCCTGGTAGAGCACCGGCGTGCGCTGGATCGAGGGCTCTGAGAGGTGATAGGCCTCGACGTCGAAAAACTCGCCATGGTGCGAGACCGGCCGGATCTTTGCAGGGTCGGCGAAGGAGCGCGCCGCCCGGTCGCGACGGACCGCATCCGCGTCCCAGCTTGCCTCCCACAGCTTGTAGAGAACCTGGAGATATTCCTCGGCATAGTCATAGCGTAGATCGTGCTCGGGGAGCTGTTTGTCGCCCTTCCCGCGATGCGCGCTTTCCAGATAGCCGGTGACGATGTTCCAGCCGATGCGGCCTCGCGTCAGATGGTCGAGAGTCGAGAATCGGCGCGCGAGGCTGTAGGGCGCTTCATTGTGCACGTTCACCGTGATGCCGAAGCCCAAATTCTCGGTCACCGCCGCCATCGCGGAGACGAGCAGGATCGGATCGTTGACCGGAAGCTGCACAGCCTCCCGCGCCGTCACGTCAACGCCGGCGCCATAGACGTCATAGACCCCCATGATATCGGCGATGAATAGCCCGTCGAACAGCCCCCGTTCGAGCAGCTTGGCTTGATCGGTCCAGTAGGCGAGCGTGTTGTATTCAGGCGAGCGGTCGCGCGGGTGGGTCCAGAGACCGTGGTTGATATGGCCCACACAGTTCATGTTGAAGGCGTTGAGCAGGATTTGCTTTTTCGTAGCCATCAAAGCGACTCCGTGCCGGGGGCGGAATCCGGCCGTTGAAATAATAGGCGCCAATCCGATGATATTTCCAGCGCCCCGGGTCGTGCAGCCTATAGGTCCGGACATTGCGCCAATGCGATCGAGATCGTCCACCCGGTCGGTGGCGGGACCGATAAATTAGCCGGGTTTCATGAGGCTCGCAGCGATGGCGGCGTGGGTTCGAACATCCAGGCCAAATGATATCGATGGATCGGCTCCGGGGGCTCCCAAGTCAAACATGCGCTCAGATTGCCGTTGAGGACGTCCGCGTGAACTTGCAACATACGATGCGCGCCTTTGAGCGACCATTGCATCTGCTGCTTTTGAGCAAGCGTCGGGCGACAAGGGAATCAACAGCGGATTCGGCGAGTGACGAAGCGATCCGGCGACCTGATCGGTGGCGCGCCCCGGAATTAACGATAGCGCTCTGGTTTGAACGAACCCAGGTGAGCAAGGGCTGCACGATATCGGGGAGGCGTTTGTCGGTTGCGTCTGTGTGGCAAGGTTGGATCGTCAAATTTCCCACGATCTTTTCGAGGCGATCAATAGCTTGATGCATCTGATCGTACCACAGTTTCCATTTCACGGAGCGAATTTCGTCGCCGGTCAGAATGGCCCAGCCATTTCCACCGGCGCGTATTCGGTCAATGCGGTTTGCCATTTGCTGAAGCGGTTGAACCTTCATGGCGATATGAAACCAATCGATGATGTGGGTCATCGGCTTTGGCAACTCTTTTGGGAGAAGTTTCAAGATCTCGGCGCCGCCGGAAAGTACTGTCACCTCGCCTCGTTGGGCTGCGTGTCGCCCTGCTCGCCATCCCCGTTAGGGCCATTCTGTCTCGCCGCAAGATCTCGCTCACCATCCGGCTCGGCGGCCGCGCAATGCGCGCCGACGCTGTGGAGAGCATCACTTGCGTATGGCTGTCTCTCGTCGTGGTGATCGGCCTGGCTGCCAACTTCTTTCTCGACGCGTGGTGGATCGACTCCGCCACCTCGCTGGCGATCATCTGGTTCGTCGTTAGAGCGGGGCACGTAGCATGGGCCGCTGAGCCATGCTGCCAACAATGCTCTTGTGAGCATGATTAGCCGCATTCGCCTGATAAGCTCTGGTTTCGCAGGACCGCTCGTCGGTCGTCTGGGGCTCCGGAGGCGCACTCCATGACTTATTCGCCTTGTCAAAAGCGCCGACTTGGGGAATGCTTGGGTCTGAACCGGGCCCATCAAGCGAATCCCGGCCAAACAGTCGTCCTCCCAAATGTGGTCCTGCGATCGGAGACGTCATGAGCAAGTCGGAGCAAACCCTGGGCGTAGAG
>Ga0265327_10005576_pt1 | contig 10441 bp, 6 predicted proteins | sample 41621metaG_FD_202089 | JGI IMG/M metagenome (GOLD analysis project Ga0265327, IMG submission 202089) | Rhizosphere microbial communities from Carex aquatilis grown in University of Washington, Seatle, WA, United States - 4-16-21 metaG | ecosystem: Host-associated > Plants > Roots > Rhizosphere >... | reverse complement strand
CGTGCGACTCGATCCCGACCTCATCTTCCTGGTCTTCCTGCCGCCATTGCTTTGGGCAGCCGCTTATTTCACCTCTTGGCGGGATTTTCGCGCCAACGTTCGCCCGATCATACTCTTGGCGGTAGGCTTGGTGATGGCGACCGCGGCAGCGGTGGCGAGTGTCGCCCATGCTGTACTGCCGGGCCTCGGCTGGGCCGGAGCCATTATTTTGGGAGCCATTGTGTCGCCCCCTGACGCGGTTTCGGCTACGGCGATCATGAAGCAACTTTACTTGCCTCGGCGAATAGTCACCATACTCGAAGGCGAAAGCTTAGTAAACGACGCCACCGCACTGGTGCTGTACCGAGCCGCGCTGCTGGCGGCGGTCAGCGGAACTTTCGACTTCAGTCATACCGTCATGGATTTTTTCCTGGCCGCGAGCATGGGCATCGCTGTCGGAGTTGTCGTGGGTATCGTGAGCTGCCGGGTATTACGTCTGACCGGAGACAGTTTCAGCGAAGTCGCTATTACGCTGTTGGCTCCTTATATTGCCTGGGTTTTGGCCGAACAAGCCCAGGCTTCCGCGGTATTGGCCTGCGTGACCGGGGGACTCTATATCCGCCAACATTTCAGCGCAATCGTGGCGCCGATTACCCGAATTCAGGCTAGAGCGGTGTGGGAACTTCTCGTATTCATACTTAACGGCCTTATTTTCATCCTTATCGGATTGCAACTTGACCCTTTACGCGAGGCGATTCCATCCAGTCAATTGAGCTCACTTACTGTGAACGGGATGCTGGTCAGTGCGACAGCCATTGCTGTACGCCTGGTCTGGGTTCCGTTTGCGGCTTGGTTGCCTCGATGTCTCAGTCCCTCGTTACGGGCGCGGGATCCTATGCCGTCATGGCCTAACCTGTTTATCCTCGGTTGGAGCGGTATGCGCGGTGTCGTCTCGCTTGCCGCTGCATTGGCTCTGCCGTTAACGACAGCGACCAGTACGCCCTTCCCCTTCCGTGCGGAAATTATCCTGATTGCATTCATGGTGATTCTGGTCACCTTGGTATTGCAAGGCTTGTCACTGCCGCTGCTGATCCACCGCTTGGATTTAAGTGATGACACGAGTATCGAACATGAGGAGAGATTGGCTCGGGAACGCGCGGCAACCGCAGCTTTAGAGCTGCTTGATGCGGTGACTAATGAAGATTGGCCGGTTCCGGACCATATCGAACAGTTGCGTATCCACTATGGTCAACGGCTGCAACGCAATGTCGACGTCGAAGCCGCCAACACCGAATGCACCAAAGTTGTCACCGAGGCGTTCCGGCGTTTGCGCCATAAAACCTTAACCGCCGAGCGCTTGGCGGTGATCTCTCTTCGCAACACCGGCGTCATCAGCGACGAGATTCTGCATCGTCTTGAATATGAACTGGATGTCGAGGCATTGCGGATCGGCATTGGCGAGTTGCGGGTCTCATCCGAGCAACATGCCAAAAAGCCATGAAACATACATGCGCCGGGCGCGGAGCGCTAAGTGGACGCTGTTTTTAGCCAAAGCCTTAGTTCAAAATAGTAGCGAACATTGCCTCATACGCTTCTCTCGACAAGACACCGCTGACCCCGGTGCGTTTATGGGCCTTATCGAAAAAGTAGGTTCTGGGTAATTCGCCATACCAGGTAGGATCGATCTCAAATTGCAGTTTTTGGGTATTTTCTTCGGCATAAACCCAGCTTTCACTATCGGATAATTGATTCTTTGCCAAGATTTGCTGAATTTGCTCGATTGCCGAAGCGTCATCCGCTGCCAGCATGACTATATTAAGTTCAGGCTTGCTTTTATGAATGCTGCTTAATAACGCCATGTCTTTCAGACAGGACGTACAATCTATTGACCAAATAACCAGCATGAACGGCTGGTTGGCGTGACTCGCCACTATCTGTTGATAACTTCCCGAGCTGAATGCCGATGGCTCCGCTTGCGCCTGTAGGTTAAGGGACATCAGCAGGAGAAACCATAAAGATGATAAAAGTTTTTTTAAGATCATAGTCTTGCCAAATAATAGCCGATTCAATTGATGGGGATTAAACGGTAACCTTCCTTTTTGCCGTTCCATGACACGAAAATACCTTCATCGTTGCTTAGCAAAAACGGGTAGTCGACTTCGGCAGCACTATCGGCAATGGTTTTAGCGGGAAGCCAAGTCCGGCCTTGATCGTTAGATTGCATCGCCAGCAGCTGCGATTTAGTGCCGTCAAACTCGGTCCACGTGAGAATAATGCGTTTGCCTTTCGCCATAACATCAGGGTGGCTCGGTAGTTTTGCAAGATTGCCGAAGGCTAAGGGATTCGAAAAATGCCGGCCTCGATCTAATGAATACGCATAGAACAAGCCCTGACGAACGCTGCCTTGAGTAAACCAAGCGATATGATAATTTGCATCGTCAATGGCGATAGCGGGGCCGTGATCGGGGCAGGCTTCGATAGCCCACTGATCAAAGGTGACGCGCCATTCCAGCGGTTTTTCAGCGTCGGTTTGAGGTTTGATCAGGCCGTGATCGCGGATGCCGCCCGGATAAATAAACCGCGCCAATAAAACCGGCGAGTCATCGTTGTCAAAAGCCACAGCAATCCGGCAGCAGTCGCAGAGCGTATCCGAGATTTTCCGGGCGGTAGCGTTAAGGCCGCGTTGAGCGTCGATAGTCGTGTAATAAATTGCGTTTCCGGACTGTTTCCAGTCGCTGCGGTCCCGTTCGTCATGCCAGAATACATAGGCCTGACCGGAGCGATTCAAAACCAAGCGGCCCTGAAAGGAATTGGCTTCAGCGGCTTTATCGCTTAACGGCGACGGTGTTGAAAAATGCAGGCCGTTATCGGTAGAAACACTGGAGTAGACAGTAACCGGTTGAGCGCTCTCGGCGGCATAAATGACATAAATCCGGCCGGAACGATCCACCGCGATGCCGGGACGGTTTTCACCGCTGACCTTGATGCGTTGCGCTTCGGTATTGACGAGTACCGGCGCGCTGAAGGTTTTGCCCAGATCGGTGGAGTAATCGACATAAACCTGTTGTTTTTCCGGGACGACTCGCCATAACCGGCCGTCAGGGCCGAACGCGGCGCTCACATATACACCGCCTCCGGCAGGATAATGACGGTAATCGGATGCTCCGGCTTGAACATGATCCTTATTGACAGCGCTACAAGCGCTCAACACCAAGACCTTGATTAGCAGCAACTGCACCCAAAATCCTTTTCCGAAAGTTCCGTTATCCAAGCGAACGGCTGTTTTTAAGGATGAATTTCTCATTTAAACGATCCCCAATATCGCTAGAACGCGACCACGAAACGGTAAGTAATCCGGTAATCGGGCGGCGTCTGGTAGCCGTTGAAATCTTTGACTATCGGCGCGCCTATAGAAAGAGCGGTGTTCCAGTTTTTTCCGCCGGAATATCTGACACCCGGCGAGATAAAAACAGTATGGCCGCCTGAATTCGGATCGATGACTCCGGCGGTTTTTTGATAATCCTGATGCTCGCCGTTTAATTCCAACACCATAGTCCACGGCGCATTATTGCTGGCAGCGAAAAAGGCATTGCGCGCCGGTGCGCCGAAAGCGTAGGAAAACGCAAAGTTATAACCGAAATTATCGCCGAGATCGGTGCCTTGCGCGCCCTTGGTCGCGACTGTGTATAAGACGTTGGTATCAAACGAGAACGATCCCATCACGCGGGTGAAGGAAATACCCGCGGAAGGATTCCATGAGCCGCTGCCGGGCTGATGATGGGTTTCAAAACTGTCGCCTTGATTGGTTTTTACCGCGGTTTCCCCGGTCGGGGTTTTCAGGCCCAACGTAAACGAGGCGTGGTTTAAATTATCGGCGCTATGAAAAAAACGGTATTGACCAAACAGGGAAACATCGCCAAAACCGCTGGGATCGCCCAATTTAGTGACGGTATCGGAATCCGGGTCAGGAGAGCGTACGCCGGAACGCAGTACATAAGGAACTCTGACGCCCAAAGTCAAATCGTCGCTAAGACCGTAGGCGGCAAAGACGGAGGGCTGCAAATAAGTATTTACGCTGTGTACATCTTCATTACCGCTGTTTTTCAAGTCCAGCAATTTCCGGTCTGAAGCGCCGTCAAAACTTGAAAATTGCGTAATAATCCCGGCCGCCCACATATTGGCAGGAAGCGTAACCCCCGGTTGCGTGATAATCGGCGACGCGGTACCAATGCCGAAACCTAATGAACCATGATCGGCCGAAACCGCGTTGCTGTAAGCAGCAAACACGACGCTTAAAACGAGGGTAAGAGGTATTTTTTTTGAGTGAGTCATAAATTATCCTTAATTTTAAGTTCGGTGAATATACTGCAAACATCTTAAACTGACGATCTTGAAGCAGTATTAGTTAGGAAGGTGAATTTAAGGGTACTAAAACAGCAAAGACACTGGCAAAGCTGACTAAATGATTGGAACCGTAAAAAACCGAGCCGTTTATCGTTTAACGCTGCCGGATGAGAGAGATTAAGCACTTATAACAAGCAGTTATTGCGCCATGCCCGGCTCATGCCTGATGCGGACAGTAAATTCAAAGGCGATTAAGAACACGGCCTTTCGATTTAATTATTCTTTAAAATAGAAAATGTGTCATATAGCCTATTTTACTGTGTTAAATAACACAGTTTAATTAAATCCGTTAAGTTGGTCGGACCCAAAAAGCTAAACCTTATTCTCGATCCTCACCTTTGTTTTGTAGCGACCACGAAGGGCTGGTACTATCCATTTAGCCTAGACCCTGTTAAATTTACTCCGTATACTTGCCGACACGCTGATTTTTCAAAGCAGTGTTAAAGAAAAACGGCTCAATTTATTTTATATGGAAGAATTTTAGATAAGGTAATCGTACCGTTTAAGGTTGATAATGACGTTGTTGCATTCAGGATACACTCCCAAAATTAATCTGTCGGCGGAAGACATGCTTGAAATCAGCCAGGAAATCAGTCGGGATTTTGCCCCAAGCTTTTCAAGTCAGACGCCCAAACCCGTCGATAAAACCCCGTTCATATCCAACAAAGCACCCGAGATAAGCGAAGACATAGGTCGAGGCTTTAGGCCGTGCTTTTTAACTCAAACATCGAAGCGCGCCGAAAACATCAAGTTTACACCCAATGAATTACGGGAGATAGGCGAGGACATCAGTCGGGGCTTTACCCCGCGTTTTTCAAGTCAGACGCCGAAACTTGTCGAAAAAGTTAAATTTACAGCCAAGGAATTAGCGGATATCAGCGAGGAAATCGGTCGCGATTACGCCCCTCAAAAATCTTACCAAAGCCCTGAATTAATGCTGTTGCCTGTCGATCCAGGCCATCTGCATGCTTACTGGAATCTTGACCGAAAACCGAAAATCGCTACGCCTTATAATGATGACCCGCATAAACTCACGTTACGAATTTATGCGCAATCCGAGAAAAAGAAAGCGCTTGCCGACACAGCAACATGGTTTGATGTAGCCATTGACAGCTCCGCGACTCATCGCCAAGTGTCTTTACCCGGCCCGACCGGTAACAGCGTTTATTCAGCCGCTATCGGACAATATGGCGCGGATGACGATTTTATCGTGTTCGCGCAATCGAACACTATTCATACTCCCGGTGGACATCACTACGCTGAAAACTTCACTTATTGCCCGAGCAAAACCGCCTCAGGTCAAGGAATCGGCAAACCGGCGTGACCACAAGTAACTTAACTCAAGCCGGGCAAGGATTCCTGAGCATTATTCTTCATGCCCATCTACCTTATGTGCGCCATCCCGAGCATGATAGTTTTTTCGAGGAGAATTGGCTATTTGAGGCCATGACCGAATGCTATCTGCCGCTGATCGGCGTACTTGACCGGCTGCAAGCCGATAATGTCGATTACCGGCTGACGCTGTCGTTATCGCCGACGCTGATAGCGATGTTATGCGACGACTTGTTGCAAACACGTTATTTAAAGTACCTGCACACTCGGCTGGAATTGGCGGAAAAGGAAATCGCCAGAACCCGCAAACAGCCTGAATATCGCAAATTAGCCAGACTGTACCGGCGTTTCTTCCTGAACGCGTTACATACTTACCAAGACCGCTATCAAGGCGATTTATTGACCGCGTTTAAAAAGCATCAAGCTGGCGGTAAGCTAGAGCTGATTACCACTGCCGCAACGCACGGTTTTTTACCTTTGCTCAATGTCAGCGAAACCGCCGTGCGCAACCAGATCAATACCGGTATCGCAGCCTTTAAAGCCTATTTCGGCGATGTGCCGAACGGTTTTTGGCTGCCTGAATGCGGTTATTATCCGGGCCTTGAAACCGTTCTGGCCGATGCCGGCATTCAGTATTTCTTTGTCGATAGCCACGGTGTTACGGATGCCGAGCCACCGCCCCGTAACGGCGTTTATGCACCGATCGATTGCGGCAACGGGGTTGCAGCCTTTGCCCGCGACCCCGAATCGTCGCAGCAGGTTTGGAGTTCCACGGAAGGCTATCCGGGAGATGTCGATTATCGCGAATACTACAGCGACATCGGTTTTGAGCTGGACCCGGACTATATCGGGCCCTATATTCTCGACGGCAAAACCCGCATAAACACCGGCATCAAATATCATCGCGTGACCGGGGACAATCGGCCCAAGGAAAGTTATAAGCCAAAACAAGCCTGGGCAAAAGCGCGCGAACATGCACGGGATTTTATCGATAAACGCCAACGCCAAATTGCTCGGCTTGGCCCTGCATTAAACAAAGCACCGATGATCATTGCGCCTTACGATGCCGAGCTGTTCGGCCATTGGTGGTTTGAAGGCACGTATTGGCTCGAATGCGTTTTAAGATTGGCAAGCGAAAACGTTAACGGCGTTCAGCTCAGCCATTGCAGCGACTATTTAAAACAGCAGTCGCCGCTTCAAGTTGCGACTCCCGTCGCATCGACCTGGGGCGATCAAGGTTATTCCGGTTATTGGATCAACGAGAGCAACGACTGGATTTATCCTTTGCTGCACAAGGCCGAACTGGACATGGAAAAACTGGCGCGCGATGTCCATAAACTAAGCCTCACTCCCTTACAAACGCGGGCCTTAAATCAAGCGGCCCGGTCGATTTTGCTGGCGCAAGCTTCCGATTGGCCGTTCATCATGAAATCGGGGACGACTATCGACTATGCGAACAAACGCATCACCGATCACTTGGCCCGGTTTAACTATTTACACGACAGTTTTCGCAAAAACAGGCTCAACGAGCGCTACTTGACCGCACTGGAGATCATGGATAACATTTTTCCGGATATTGATTTTCGGGACTACAACCCCGGCGCGGGGACTAGGCTTTATTAAGTCAGTTCACAAGGGCAGGATGGAGAACTTAAAAGATTCGCCGCGAAGAGCGCAAAGTTGGGCTGGGAGCGCCAAGCCCCAGCTTGGCGGGTGCCCGCGCCGATCGACATTGCCGAGCTGGGGCTCGGCGTTCCCGGTTATTGGTCTTAAGTCAGTAGCCTAAAAGGCTTTCCTTACCGGCGCTATCCGCAAAATAACGCATAAATGATTTATCGTCCCCACAACCCAACGTGGAAGCGATGTCGTATCTTTCCTGCCGTCCTGTATGCCCAGGATAGCCCTGATGGAGACAAAGGATGGACAAAATCCAACTGCTGTATGTTGAAAATGTAATCACTCGAAAAAAGTCACGCGTTCGACAATCGCTGAGCTTTTTTATGCGGGTAGAAAATCTGAGTTACGACAAAGCAATCGATGTCATCTGGGCGGGCGAAGACGGCGTTTGGCAAACCTTGCCGGCAAGCTATCACAGCCGACTGAAACACGACCAAGACTACTGGCAAGCCCGGATAGACTTTCAACTTAGCGCGGACACATCATTACCCGGCAATATCGAATTCGGGCTTCGCTATCGAACTGCGGCTGCGGAATACTGGGACAATAACCAGAGCTTAAATTATTCCAGCCAAGCCGATTCAGGTATTAAAGTAACGAACGCAGCCCAAGTTTTAAACATCGATTTTGCAAGCAAGCTGGAAGACGGACAAAAATTTGTCCCCATCACCGTCGCGGTGAACCGATTTAACCCCGGCGACAAAGTCACCGTCCACTGGACCACCGATAACTGGCAACATAGCCGCCAAACCCCCTGCTATTTTAAAAGAAACTACTGGGACAAAATCGCGCTCAGCAATGCCAGAAATCCCAACCAGTACCAAAGCGCAATATGGAAAGGCTGGCTTAGAGTCGGCCAAGCCTTTCGCTTGCAATACAGCATTTCGGTCGAACGCAACGGGCACATTTTCTGGGACAATAACAACGGCCTTAACTACTCGATCGGCCGCGAGCCGCTGAAAGTTTTAATTCTTAACCTGCACTGCTACCAAGAAGATAACCAGGATTATAAATTCTCCCAAATCGCCAAGGCGATTAACGAACTGAACGCCGACGTTGTTTGCTTTCAGGAAGTGGCTGAACTTTGGAACAATGGGGCCGGAGACTGGAACTCCAACTCCGCCAAAATAATTAACGACCGTCTGCCGGCCCCCTATCATATCCACACCGACTGGTCGCATCTGGGCTTTGACAAGTACCGCGAAGGCGTGGCTATTTTAAGCAAATATCCGCTAAACAATCAGGATGGGAGGTACGTGTCGAACAGCCACGATGCCCACAGCATCCACTCCCGAAAAGTGGTCATGGCCCAGGTCGAAGTCCCTTATATGGGCTCGGTTAATGTTTTTTCGGCCCATTTAAGCTGGTGGGAAGACGGCTTTGCCGAGCAATTTCAACGTCTGTGCGAATGGGCGCAAGCTAAACAGTCGGCACAAATCAACGCGACCTTGCTCTGCGGGGATTTTAATATTGCCGCGGGATCGATCGGTTACCGCCTGATCGTCGATACCCACCAATACGACGACCAATATCTAGCGGCCAATGCGCAAGGCATATTTGATAAAATCTTCCGGGTTAACGACCCCTACTGGAACGATTACTTGAGCGACGACTACCGGATCGATTATATTTTCTTGAATAAAACCAGCGGCCTGCAAGTGACTTCGGCGAAGGTTTTATTCACCGAGCAGGATTACGGCAGGGTTTCCGATCATTGCGGCTTTTTTATGACTTTTGAGCCTAAAGTATAAGCTTTCCGGCAATCCGCCCGGTTTGTATAGTTGACACCTTTGACAATCGGGATATTGGCTCCGTCCGCAACCTTAGGAACATGCACAAAATAACTTGAGCAAATTGCTAATAGCCGGAGTGCAGGCTTCGCCTGCCAACGCAAGCAAAGCTTGCACTCCCGCTGAAAACTTACGGCCGACTTGTTCAAATTATTTCATGCTCATTCCTTAATTCGACAACATATGAAACGTTAAAACGGGGTTGCAAACCTCGTCCGGCATGACTACCCATGCCCCTTTATCATGGAGATTAACACTATGCAGATAGCCGAACACTATGCCTCGCCCACCCATGGAAACTTGGGCGGCTCTTTTCAAAGAGTGAACGATTTCAACGACAAATTCTATGTCCGCTGGGGCAAAATAGACTTTGACGTATTCTTCGGCGTTCGGGCCAATGTCAAAGTGATTCTAAAAGTCTATCGCGACACGATTTGCGAAACCTACATCGTCGATACCGACGCCTACGATATTCAGTGGGACCGCCACAAACGTTGTACCCGCGATTTTTATATACATCCGTTTTCCAACAATTTCGGCCCGATCAACTGCGTTAAATTCGCTTTTATCGTGCATCTGGACGAGCGCTCCATTGCCTCCGAAAACGAATATATCTTCATGGACTGGCAGCAACTTCAGGGCGACCAGCCGCAATACCGCAGAATTACCGGCGACTGGGCGACGGCCAACCACTATCGAAGCTACGAACTGAATGCCGGAGAACTGCAAAGCGATGTGGATTGGTATAACCATCATTTTGAAAGCTTGCACTTAGTGCCCAAATTCACCAAAGGCCAGCAACACCACCCCTATCATCCCAAGCGCTATATCCACGACCTGATCAACAAAGTGATTCACTGTAAGCGCGAAAACCCCGACCGCTTATGCACGATAAAAGTCAGCGTCGATTGCATTGACGACCATGATTTTATCAGCCATTTGATCCATGCCGGCGAGCTGGGCGTTTTGGTTCAATGCATTGTCGATTGGCGAAAAATGACTCTGACCAACAGCCAAAATTATGCCCGGCTAAAGCGTTCGCGGATCGAATTGATCGGCGTGTTTTGCAGCCCCAAGCATCATCTGATCGAAGTGGAACCGGACATGCACACCAAATTCATTATTTTTAATGACGAGGACAGCATTTTGGGCTCGTTCAATATCACCTTCGACCGCTGGTGGGCGAATTGGGAATCGGGCATGACCTTTCATTCCAAAGGCATTTGCCGTTTGCTGGATAACATCTTCCAAAGCCAACG
>Ga0265327_10005575_pt1 | contig 10441 bp, 9 predicted proteins | sample 41621metaG_FD_202089 | JGI IMG/M metagenome (GOLD analysis project Ga0265327, IMG submission 202089) | Rhizosphere microbial communities from Carex aquatilis grown in University of Washington, Seatle, WA, United States - 4-16-21 metaG | ecosystem: Host-associated > Plants > Roots > Rhizosphere >... | reverse complement strand
ACATGGCTGACTGATAGTCGGGCAATTGCCAATCACACTGGTTATGTCGTCAAAGGACTCGTCTGGTATGCCTGGCCGGCGCTGCCCCTGGCCTTGTGGACTTTGTGGAGTATGCGTCCCAATCATAGTTCTGTACAAATATCGCTATTATTCTTTTTAGTGCAATTCGCGATCCTGGGAACAGGTATCAGTAATAACGATGTCTATCTGTTGCCGTTTTTACTGCCACTTACTGCACTGGCAACTCCCGCCATAGACAAGTTGCAACGCAGCTATGCCAGTGCACTGAGCTGGTTCGGCGTGATGCTGTTCGGTTCGTTGGCGGTATTGGTATGGACGGGATGGGTGGCGATGACGATGGGTGTGCCGACAAAATTGGCCGGACGTGCGCATATACTTTCCAGCAGTTATGTACCGCATTTTAATTTTATTGCGACGGCATTGGCGATTGCGCTCACATTGCTGTGGGCAGCAGTGGTATTCAAAAGTCACCGCTCGAACCGTGCTGCCGTTACCGATTGGGCGGTAGGCATGACCATGGCATGGGGGCTGGTGATGACCCTGTGGCTGCCCTGGCTGGATGCAGCAAAAAGCTATCAGCCTGTGTTCAAATCCATGCAAAAAGCCTTTCCTGCGCAGTTTGGCTGTATCACGGGTCGAGACATTGGACCGTCACAACGCGCGGCTATTGATTACTACATTAACCAGAAAGTGCAACGTTTCGAACTGGTACAGAATCTACGCGCTTGTGATTTGTATCTGATCCAGGATGAGCGTGATCGGGACAAGATAGACCCAGGCAGCGACTGGAAGCTAATCTGGAAAGGTAAGCGTCCCAGCGACAGGCACGAGAGTTTTAGGCTTTTTCAACACGTGGACTAATTCGCGGTCTTTTTTTTTGCGGCTCTCCGATATGGGATCGTCCTTGTTTTAGCGCCAGCTCCACTTGCAACTGCCGTTCCGCCGCGCTGGCGCGTTTCTCTTCGGTCAGCTGTGCTATGCAGTGCGGGCAAGAGACTCCTTGCACAAAGTCAGGCGATGCCTTGTCCTTCGCAGAAATCGGATGGCGGCAGGTATAGCATTGATCGTAATGTCCGAGTTCCAAACCTGGCCCTACTGCTACCCGTTGATCGAAGACGAAACACTCGCCTTGCCACAGGCTTTGGTCCACTGTAACTTCTTCCAGATATTTCAGTATGCCACCCTGAAGATGGTAAACCTCCTCAAATCCCAGTTCCATCATTAGCGAACTGGCTTTTTCGCAGCGTATGCCTCCTGTGCAAAACATCGCAACTTTTTTATGTTTAGCTGGATCAAGGTTCTTGCTTACATATTCGGGAAACTCTCTGAACGTAGTCGTGTGGGGGTCGAGTGCGCCACGAAACGTTCCGATGTCATACTCATAACTGTTACGTGTGTCGATCAGCACCACCTCAGGGTCTGAAATGAGTTCATTCCAGGCATGCGGTGCGACATAAGTGCCTACCTTGCGGGTAGGGCTGATGCCCGGAACCCCGAGTGTTACGATCTCTTTTTTCAGGCGTACTTTCATGCGGTAAAAAGGAGTGTTCTCGGCAAACGATTCTTTGTGTTCGATGTCTTGAAAACGAATATCCGCCTTAAGAAAAGCCATGAGTGCATTTATCCCTGCACGGCTTCCTGCAACAGTGCCGTTAATCCCTTCTTCAGCTAAGAGCAAGGTGCCCTTTAACTTTTGCTGCAGGCAGAAATCCAGAAGCTTGGGTTGTAATTGACGGTAGTCCGGCAAACTGGCGAATTTATATAAAGCGGCGACGACAATGGGTAAGTTAGACACGCGGATATCCTATAGCTTCCGTGACGTAGAATTAGAGACGTAGAAAATGCGGCTGCTCATAAACTTGTTAGTCATGTAAAGGTCCTAAGAATGGGTGGTTTAAGAAAAATGGTAGGATATAACATATGAATTCCAATGTTGACAACATATCATCATTAATTGACCGCTTCGGGCGTAAGGTGGACTACATACGCCTGTCTATCACCGATCGTTGTGATTTCCGTTGTGTGTATTGCATGAATGAACAGATGACATTCTTGCCACGTGACGAGGTATTGACGTTGGAAGAATGCGCGCGATTGGTGAAGGTCTTTGTGGGATTGGGTGTCAGCAAAGTACGCATCACTGGTGGAGAGCCCCTGGTGCGTAAGAATGCATTATGGTTATTCAATGAAATCGGTCATTTACCAGGTCTGCGTGAGCTGGTCACTACCACTAATGGCTCCCAGCTCGAACAGCATGCGGATGCCCTATATGCTGCGGGTGTGCATCGTATCAATATCAGCGTAGATAGTCTGGACCCAGAGCGCTTCAAACACATTACGCGTACCGGAGATTTGAACAAAGTTTTGAGGGGTCTGGCAGCCGCGAAAAAGGCCGGGTTTTCTGGCATCAAACTCAATACGGTATTGATGCGCGGCATCAATGATGATGAAGCGGAAGACCTTGTGCAGTTCGCAATAGAACAGGAGATCGATATCTCTTTTATCGAAGAAATGCCAATGGGTGAGGTAGATCATAGCCGTGATTCCACTTGTGTCAGCAACGATGAAACTCTGGCTGGATTACAAAAATCCTATACGCTGATCCCCAGCACTGAAAACACGGGTGGTCCCGCGCGTTACTGGCGCATTCCAAACAGCAAAACCAAAGTCGGTTTTATTTCTCCGCATAGCCACAACTTTTGTGAAGCCTGCAACCGGGTGCGTATTACCTGCAATGGTCAACTCTACTTATGCCTGGGGCAGGAAGACAAAGTGGACTTGATGCCGATATTGCGTGAAAATCCTCAGGACGACGCTCCATTGCGCGCCGCCATATTGCAAAGTATGCAGATCAAACCCAAAGGTCACGATTTTGATTTGCAGCGTGCATCAACCTCAGTCATTCGCTTTATGTCAGTCACCGGCGGTTGATCCGCACATGAGATTGCAGATACAGTGCTATGAAAATCACGGGAATCGTTCTGGCAGGTGGGTTAGGACGTCGTATGGGTGGTGTGGACAAAGGTCTGCTTCCATTTCACGGTACGACTATGGTGCAGCATGTGCTAAAACGCTTTGTGCCACAGGTAGATGAATTATTAGTAAATGCCAACCAGAATCTGGAGCAATATGCTGCATTCGGCTATCGTGTCATTACAGACAACTTAATCGGATATGCCGGCCCTCTGGCCGGATTGCAAGTTGGGTTGATTGAGGCCAGTAATGAATTGGTAGCCACAGTGCCTTGCGACTCACCCTATCTGCCATCTGATTTGATTGCACGATTACAAGCAGCCTTGCTGGAAAATAGGGCGCAGCTTGCGGTGGCAAAGACTTTAGGCCAGCCGCATCCGGTGTTCTGTCTGTGTAAACGTAGCTTGTTGCCGCATCTGACATCCTTTCTGGATGCTGGCGGACGCAAATTCGATGCCTGGTATGCCAATTTAAAAACAGTAGAAGTCAATTTTGACGATCAGGCAGACGCGTTCAAAAACATTAATACGCCGCAGCAATTGGCAGCAGAAAATTGAGTACATGAGATTGTGAATTCATGAGATTAAGTACGCCATTACTCGGATTCTGCGCGTATGCCAGCGGCACCGGCAAAACAACCTTGATCAGCAGCCTCATCCCTTTACTGGGTGAGGCTGGTTTACGTATTTCGGTCATCAAGCATACACACCACATTTTTGATATAGACCATCCAGGCAAGGACAGTTACCGATTACGCAAGTCAGGCGCGGTACAGACATTGCTGAGTTCAAATAAGCGACTGGCATTGATGACTGAGAGATCAAGCAACGGAAATGATTGCGAACCTGATTTGCAGGAGTTGGTAGCGCATATGGATGCCAGCCTCGCAGATTTGATTGTAGTAGAAGGATTCAAACACGCGCCCATTCCCAAGATCGAGATCTATCGTCCATCATTGGGTAATCCTTTGCTGGCTAGGGACGATGCGCACATAATCGCTATTGCGACTGATGGGGAAGTAAAAACCCATTTGCCGGTGCTGGATCTGAATAATCAGGTTAAGATTTCCGCATTTATACAAGCGTGGTTGAAGAAAAGTTAATGAGTAAAAGCAAAGTGGATTTTATAGCCGCAAGCTGCATCGATGATTACGACCCAAACTCAATGCCTGTAGAGCAGGCAAGGCGGCTCATACGTCAATATCTCGTTCCGGTGAGCAGTGCAGAAACGTTACCTATACTGTCCGCTTTAGGACGAGTATTGGCAGCTGACATCATTTCTCCCAGTAATGTGCCCAATTATGACAATTCGGCAATGGATGGATACGCTTTCAACGGCGATGATATTGGCAGTGAAAGCAAACTGAGGCTGATCGGCGCCGCTTTCGCCGGAAATGCCTTCAGCGGGAAAGTCGGGCGTGGCGAATGTGTGCGCATCATGACGGGCGCGGTGATGCCGGATAAAACAGATACCGTCATTCCGCAAGAACAGGCGCAAGTCGAGGGCGAAAGTATTCGTTTTTTGTCGGGAGCCAAACGCGGGCAGCATCGTCGTTTTGCGGGTGAAGATTTGAAGTTGGGGCAAGCGGTATTGTCCCGAGGACATTTGATTCGACCGGCAGATCTGGGATTGGTGGCATCACTGGGCATGAGTGAAGTCCAAGTGTACCGACGCTTACGTGTGGCATTTTTCTCTACCGGCGATGAACTTTCCAGTGTCGGTCAAGCATTAGCAACAGGACAGGTCTACGACAGCAACCGCTACACCATTTATGGCATGTTGATGAGATTGGGTGTGGACGTGATCGACATGGGTGTGGTGCGTGACGATCCAGTCCTACTCGAACAGGCACTGATTGACGCCTCAAAGTCTGCAGATGTGGTGCTGACCAGCGGTGGAGTATCAGTAGGCGAGGCCGATTTCATGAAGCTGTTATTGGAAAAGCTGGGGCAGGTGGTGTTCTGGAAAATCGCCATGAAGCCGGGCCGGCCTCTGGCCTACGGTAAGATAGGCAATGCCCACTATTTTGGTTTGCCTGGAAACCCTGTGGCCGTGATGGTGACTTTTTATCAGTTTGTACGTGAAGCTTTATTGTTGTTAATGGGAAACAGCAACCCGATGCCGGTGCCTTTGTTGCCAGCAATTTGTGTAGATGAGATCAGAAAATTGCCGGGACGCACTGAATTCCAGCGCGGGGTGTTAAACCGGGATGCTGATGGCGTATGGAAAGTAAGGCTGACCGGCAATCAAGGCTCAAGTATCCTAAGCTCGATGAGCGCAGCCAATTGTTTTGTGGTGCTGGATCAAGAATGCGCAAATGTAGCTGCTGGAACGGTAGTGCAAGTACAGGTTTTGGATGGATTAGTGTAAAGTATTTGTTTTACAGACACTTACGCTATAATCTGATACATCATGGCAGAACAAGAAAGCGATCTTGAAAGAACTGAGCCGGCCTCGCAGCGCAGGTTGGATGAGGCTCGTGATAAAGGTAACATTCCTCGTTCCAGAGAATTAAACACATTTGCCATCACCATGGCTGGCGCGGTTTCACTGCTGATACTGGGCGCAGGCTTTGCCGATGGCTTGCGTGCACTGATGCAGCATTGGTTCACCTTTAATTATGCATCGCTGTCAGATCCCATGCTGATGTGGCGTGGCTTTATCGACTCTGTCATTGCCATGCTATTTTTGTTTATACCTCTTATGGTGATTCTGGTACTCGCAGCATTGATGGCACCGATGTCGATTGGTGGGTTTATGTTCAGCGTGGACGCGCTGGAGCCGGATTTTGGCCGGCTGAATCCATTGAAGGGTATTGCCCGCGTATTTTCCATGAATGGTCTGGCAGAGTTGGTGAAAGCCGTATTCAAAGCATTGCTAGTTGGTGGGCTGGCATTCTGGATCATCTGGGGAAAACGAGCAGAGATACTGAGCCTTGCCGCTGAACCTGTCACCGGAGGTATTCCGCACGCGCTGCACATCCTGGGATGGAGTTTTGTGCTGATCACTTCGGCGATGCTGGTGATCGTCGTCATGGATGTGCCCTATCAGCTGTGGCAATATCATCACAAGCTACGCATGACCAAAGAAGAAATACGCAAAGAAATGCGCGAAAGCGAAGGTGATCCGCATATCAAAGGACGTATTCGTTCTTTACAACGTGAAGCGGCACGAAAACGCATGATGTCGGAGGTGCCCAAGGCGGATGTGATCGTCACCAATCCTACGCATTATGCGGTGGCCTTGCTGTATAAGCCGGATGACATGCGCGCTCCTAAAGTGCTGGCGAAGGGTAGTTATCTCCTGGCTCAGCGCATCCGCGAATTGGGTGAGGAAAATAATGTACCTATCCTGGAAGCACCCTCGTTGGCGCGTGCACTTTACCGACATGCAGAGATAGAACAGGAAATCCCCTCTGCATTGTTTGCGGCGGTGGCAGAAGTTCTGGCGTATATTTATCAACTTCGCAGCTATAATAGCGGCGAAGGTGCGCAACCATTGATACCTAAAGATTTACCGGTGCCCAAGGAATTGGATTTCGAGCCACCGGAAGATGTAGTTTTTAACTAAGAATTGAACGCAACAGAATGGCAAAACAGGAGTGCATGAATGGCGATTGAAGCCCCAAAAGTAGGTTTGCGGGAATTTGCACTACCACTGCTCATTATCATGATCCTGGGCATGATGGTACTGCCTCTGCCTACTATTCTGCTCGATCTGTTATTCACCTTCAATATTGCTTTGGCCATGATTGTCATCATGGTCAGCATATACACCCTTAAACCGCTGGATTTCGCAGCATTCCCCACAGTCTTGCTGCTGACAACATTGTTGCGTCTGTCGCTGAATGTGGCTTCAGCGCGTATCGTGCTGCTACAAGGTCATACAGGACCCGATGCGGCAGGTAAGGTGATCGAAGCCTTTGGCCATTTTCTGGTCGGGGGCAATTACGCGGTCGGTATCATCGTTTTCACCATTCTGGTGATTATCAATTTCGTGGTGATTACTAAAGGTGCCGGCCGTATCGCCGAAGTGAGCGCTCGATTCACCTTGGACGCGATGCCGGGTAAGCAGATGGCGATCGATGCCGACCTGAATGCGGGCATGATAGGTGAAGATGAAGCCAGAAAGCGTCGTTCAGAGATCGCGCAGGAAGCAGATTTCTACGGTGCTATGGACGGTGCCAGCAAATTCGTACGCGGTGACGCTGTAGCCGGCATTTTGATTGTATTTATCAACATTATCGGCGGCTTGATCGTCGGCATGGTGCAGCATGGCCTGGATTTCGCGACAGCACTGAATAATTACACCCTGCTCACGATCGGCGACGGTCTGGTAGCGCAAATACCCGCACTCATCATCTCTACTGCCGCAGGTATCGTGGTAACCCGCGTTGGCGGTAATGATGATAAAGACATTGGCACCCAGTTGGTGGGTCAAATGTTTGCAAATTCCAAGGTGCTCTATCTCACTGGCGGATTATTGTGCACCATGGGCCTGATCCCCGGCATGCCACATTTTGCCTTCCTGTTGTTGGGTGGAGGTGCTGCCTGGATAGGATATACCATGGACAAGCGCGCACGGATGGCGCTTGAAGGTACTGAACACATCAAAGCGATCACACCTCCACCTACCGATGAGATGCCGGAAGTTGGCTGGGAAGATGTACAGTCTGTGGACGTGATCGGTCTGGAAGTTGGCTATCGACTGATTCCTTTGGTGGACCGCGGGCAGGATGGCGAGCTGCTGCGCCGTATTCGCGGTATCCGCAAGAAGTTTGCGCTGGATTCCGGTTTTCTGGTTCCACCCGTGCATATCCGCGACAATCTTGAGCTGAAGCCGAATGTATATCGCGTGGTACTAAAAGGAGTAGAGATCGGACAGGGTGAGGGTTTCGTGAACCAATACCTTGCCATTAACCCTGGTCGTGTAAGCGGTGAGCTGATTGGAGTCCAGACCAAAGACCCTACTTTCGGCTTGCCTGCGGTATGGATCGAGAATGAAATGCGTGATCAGGCACAAGCCTATGGTTATACCGTGGTAGATGCATCAACCGTGATCGCGACCCACCTTTCCAACGTCATTCAGACGCATGCGTCTGAATTGCTCGGGCGCGAAGAAACGCAGCAATTGGTGGATCGCGTGGCTAAAGAATCGCCCAAACTGGTGGAAGATCTTATTCCCAAGACGTTGCAACTCAGTACTTTGCAAAAAGTATTGCAAAACTTGCTGGCCGAAGGTGTGCATATCCGTGATATGCGTACCATATTGGAAGTACTGGCGGATCATGCCATGCGTACCCAGGATACAGAAATACTGACAGCTGCCGTACGTACCGCATTAGGCCGTGCCATTACCCAGCAATTGTTTGCGGGTAATGAAGAGATACAGGTGATCGCGCTCGAGCCGCGTCTGGAAAGCATGTTGATGCATGCCACGCAGACCCCGGGCATGGACGGCCCAGGACTAGAACCTGGCCTGGCCGAGCAATTGCTGGAAGGGGTCAGCCAGTCTGCTGCCGAGCAGGAACAGATGGGCGTACCTTCGGTATTACTGGTGCCCAGCCAGTTGCGTTCCGTGTTGTCGCGCTTTCTGCGTCGTTCTGTACCTAACCTCAGCGTACTGGCGCATAACGAGATCCCGGATGGTCGCACCATACGCATCGTGCATACCGTTGGCGGCTAGTAAAACCTGAACAAGTCTGCATTGCTGTTGTCTATCGCTGCATATACACCGTTACTTTGAGGGATTTCTGATGAAACGGCTTTTCGTTATTGTCTGTATGTTAGCCTGCGGTTTTTCCAGCGTGTATGCTTTTGCCGAAGCAAGTCCTGATGTGTGGCCGATACTGAAAAAAAGCTTCTTCGGCGACAAGGTGATCGAGGTTTCCGATTCCATGAGATTGGAAGGGCCGAGGCGCGCCGAAAGTGGGGCGCAGGTGCCCATCACGTTGAGCATAGATAAGCCGGATACCTACAAGAACGTATACCTGTTCGTGGATGCCAATCCCATTCCTCTGGCTGCCGTTTATCATTTCACAGCACTCAATGGCAAAGCACAGCTATCCACCCGTATTCGCATGCAGACAGACTCATTTATTCACGCAGTAGGCGAGACAGCCGATGGTAAATTATATTTAGCTGAGATTGCCATACGTGCTGCCGGCGGTTGCGGCGGGATGGTGGATGGCGATGATGCGGAAATTCGCGCGGCTGCCGGCAAGATCAAGTTGAATGTGGAAGCACCTATCAAGTTCGGGGAAGCGAATCCGGTCACGTTTTTAATCAAGCATCCGATGTTTACCGGTTTGCAACGCGATCTGGCATCCGGTGGCTATAAACCGGCATTCTTTATCAGCAAGGTAAGCTTTAACTACAATAGCAAGCCGGTGATGGATGCTGACTTTGGCGTGGCGATCTCGGAAGACCCCTATATGCGCTTCTTTTATCTACCAGACGCGCCGGGAAAGCTTGAGGTGACTGCGCTGGATAATGAAGGCAAAACATTCACGCATGAGGTCGACGTTAATAATTAAACGCATAATTAATGGAATAATTAATCGCGCTGGATAAAATTCAGGCGCAAAAGAAAAAGGGCGCTATGCGCCCTTTTTTTACTTCCAGCTTATTACGAGAAACTACTTAGGTGATTTATGTAAGCACATGCGCCCCATGACCTCGTCCTTATCTACCAGCAGGTGCTTGAAAGCGGCGATCACATGGATCCCAACCAGGATCGCTATCACCAAGGCGATATTCTCGTGTATTTCCTTGAACACGAGGCGCATGGGTTCGTTGTCCAGTCCGGTGATGACTGTGGTGCCGAACCATTTCACTCCGTATTTACTGTAGGCACCCATAATCAGTCCGCTCAAGGGCATCAGGAACATCAGTAAATACAGCAGGTGATGAGATGCCTTGGCCGCCTTTTGTTGCCAGGCAACTATGCTGGCAGGCAATGCGGGTGCAGCATGGGTAACACGCCAGTAGATCCGCAGTAATATCAAGGCGAATACAGTAACGCCGAATGATTTGTGCAGATTGAAATAGTAGGACCTGGGCGAAGTGGCTTCAGCGAACTGTACGGTATGCAGATGCCAATTGAATAGATCCAGCGACATGACTTTGGGAGCGTCTTTGGGCAGGTCGGCCATATACCAGCCCAGTGCCAGCATGCCGAATATTATCAACGCGATCAGCCAGTGCAGGATAATGGCAACTTTGGTATAGCGTGTGTTCATGTAATATCTCCATATCGTACATTGAAAAATTACTGCGCTTAATTAGTCTGACTGAAATGTGTTAAGTTCATGGCAACCTGATTACATGCGCGTGGTCAAAAACATACTGCCATGATACCTTGAACTCATACTACAGGGGCTCTCCATATTGTATCGTCTGCTCGTACTCAAGTTATTCCGCATCACCTTTTTTAGCGCCTTATTTTT
>Ga0265327_10005574_pt1 | contig 10442 bp, 11 predicted proteins | sample 41621metaG_FD_202089 | JGI IMG/M metagenome (GOLD analysis project Ga0265327, IMG submission 202089) | Rhizosphere microbial communities from Carex aquatilis grown in University of Washington, Seatle, WA, United States - 4-16-21 metaG | ecosystem: Host-associated > Plants > Roots > Rhizosphere... | reverse complement strand
CCTTTTTGACGTTCTCCGCGTGCTGGTCAGGGTTGACGTTGTGAGCGACAATGGCAGACCTCGACAGTGCAACCTTACCGGCTGCAGCGTCTTCTTGGTCGAATGTCTGTAACAGAGTATCGAGCGCCATTACTTGTTAGCCTCTTTCAGAAGTTCTTCTGCGAGTCGTTTGCGCTGACTGTCGCTGAAAGTCCTGCCTCTCTTCTGTTCAAGTCTTGATACGATCTCGTCAAAGCCGGGTAGTATCGACGCTTCGTTTTTGATGTCTGCCCGGCGCTTCACTTCGCCGCGCTTCCCATAGTTGATACCGGCAAACGACGCCTGCGTGGTATTGACCGCTTCCCATTGCAAACCCTTGATTATGGCCTCTTCGTTTTCCTTAGGGGATAGCTTGCGCCCCAGCCGTTCCTCTTCTCTCTCTCTGAAACGATTGGCCGATGTAATCAGCTTGTTGACCTCGGAAGGGTCGGTTACACCAGACTTGGTGATGATGCCAGCAACGAAGTCGTGATTGTCCTTGCTATGGCCCAATGCTTTACTATCCTTCAATAGCGCCTTGCGGTCTTTACGGGCTTTTCCGAGTTCCGAGTATGTCAGACCTGCGCTGCGCCCTTTTTCGATAAGTTCCGTTTCCGTCATACCCGTGAGAGTTTCGGGATCTGAAATCTCGTTCTTGAATTGGTCGCGGGTCTGTTTCTCTTCCCGGCGCTTGTTTGATTCGCCATCGGCTTGCCGATGTTCGGCCATGGCTTCATGTTTCACCTTTGCCATGTAAGACCTGATCTTGTTCAACTCTGCGTTGGCCTCTTTATGGCCCATCTTGGTTAATTGCTGGTATTCAGGCATGTTCCTGATTTCAGCAGACGATAAAACCCTGCCGCTGGCGTATGCCTCGTCAATGTCGGTTTCGATCTTCTGCCCCACATCGGAAACCGAATTGATCTTGTCGTCGTGGTCTTTGCGGATAAAGTCGGAGAGCTGCGCCTTGGCAAACTTGAAAGCCTTTGGCCGGTTGGAGAATTTGTCATGCAGCATTTTCTCCATTTCGGTTTCGGTCTTATCCCCGGTCTGAACGTGTGCCAGCATTTCAAAGGCTGCGTCTGTGCCTTCCTTCTCATCCCCTATCGCGGTGATCTGGTGTTTAAGCTGCTCCCGCTCATGCACCGGGATGTCGTCCTGATGTACTTCAAAGAAGTGCTGCGCCTCTGCCGGGTTTTCGTTCATCAGGAGCTTTACCCGGTCGGCGTAGATCTTGCCCTCTGCGGCTTGCATCCCTTCCGTCCATGCCGGTGTACCTTCAGATACTCCGTGGATGTGCAGCATATCGGCTACAGAGGCGCGTAGTTTGTTAATCTGGCTGTCAGGGTTCCTTATGTCGAACTGCGACGGGTCGCGGTAAAGAGTCGATAGTTTCTGGCTCTCAATATCTACCTTGGATTTGGAGTTATTCCTGTTCATGATGCCGTACTGCTCGGATGCGTGGCGCTCAAGGTTGAGGGTGAACTGTTGTTTGCTCTTGTCGTTGTGTAGCTTGAAAAGTCTTTTCTGCTCTTCGTCTTTCAACCCATCAAGCGCCCTGTTGTATTCCTGCTCGTACATATCCATCGGGCCTTGAATATCAAGAGCATCTTTACCGACTCGTTGACGGGCTACGTTGTCGATTTCAAGCCAGCTTTTACCGAAGTTTACAGAAGCATCCAACACAATCATCTCGTTGGCCTTGCGCTGTTCGTCGCTGGCAAACTTAATAACCTCCCCGCCAAGGTGCTGAACGGTCTGGCCTAGCCCTTGTGTAGCTTGTCCAACAGGAGAAGCACCGGACATGCGAGGGCCAGGTAAAGACCCAAGTTCAACGGTTGTCTGGTCGTACCGGGGAATCGTAGCCATATCGTTACGCCTTTCCGAATCGCGCCATGCTCATACCTACGCTACCCAGACCGCCAAGTATTGAACCGGCGGCGTTCATGTACCCGGCAGTCTGGGCCTGATCGCCCTTGTACAGGTCAAGATCGGCCTGTGATTTGTACCCCCATGCCTGCCGCGCTGCATTGTTGGTAATACGGAGCGAATCCAGTTCGCTGTACTTGGTTGTCTCGGCAACTAGGTCACTCATAGTCCCGCTGGTAGTTTCAATCCCACCAGCCGCGCCCTGTGCAACTTGTGAGGCGGCAAGGCGGCGGCCTTTCTCTTTCTGTTGGGCGGCGTTATCGGCGGCGGTGTTCTCGGTCTGGATAGCCTGCTTACGCTGTATGTCTGCGTTGAAATTAGCTGCGTCTTTGGCATCGTCACCGGCTTTTACTGCGCCGTAAGCGGACATTGCTGCGCCTGCGACAGTGGCAGCTACTACGGAAGTCCCGACTACTGCGGCGGTTGTAGAACCGGCGGCGGCTCCCATTGCTACGCCAACTCCTGCGAACAGAGGTAAACACATGGTCAGACTCCTTGCGGCTCTGCCGGGTTCTCGTAATCTTCCGGCGTGTAACCGTCCTGCATAAGCATGATGTCTTCAATCAAATTGCTTTGAATATGCTCCTTGTGATAGGGCGCTTCTTTCAACATGCCGGGGTCGTCATGGTCGTCATGTTCGGCGTCAAACACTTCGATGCTTTCCAATGTGATGCCCTTACGGTAGCAGCGCCACGCTTCAAGGAGTTCATGAACAACCACCCTGAACGAGTGATCTAGTTCTTTAAACTCCACGGCGCGGACCTGTAGCACTCCATGTTCGTCTACCCAATAATCACCCCACCCGTCCCGGTATGCTTCGCGCATGCAGCCTCGGGGGATGATCTGCATATTGATTCGCTTGAAGCCGGGGAACGGCTTTTCATTGGTCGGCATTTTAGATGTGAGACAAGGCATCAGAACACTCCCATGCCGCACTTCTCGGCTTCTTTAATGGTCTTGTATATCGAATCGAATACCGCCTCGTTGTAGCTCAATTCCTTGCACCTCACCCGGCCAGCGTAGAACATGGCTTGCTCTGCCGCCGCCTCCTTTGTAGGACCAAACCCAACCGCGCTGCCTATGATGTTGTCATGATCCAGGGGAATGCAGTACTTTTGACCGTCTGCTGCTACATACAACCGGCGCAGACTGATAAACATCCCGTCGGATTCATCTTCGAAATCCACCGGGCAAGGTTCTTCACATGCTAGATCGGATTTGAGAACAACCATAGCCGCGTACTTATTTACCGGTTCAGGGATGACCATTTCGCCACCAGCTACCGCCCAGATGATCTGCGGCAGGTTCTTCCACCCTCTCAAGTCGATACCAAAAGGGGGATCTCCGAAGCGCATAGTTGCATCCAGCCAGTAAGGTATGCCTTTATCGTCCACCCTGATCTCGTCAGACGCTTTGCCGCAGCTCGATGCCTGCATAAAGTACCCAGCGGTCGCAGCGTGAACTTTTTTAACCGGAGCGGACATATCTGCCAGCTTTGTTGCTCTGCACAGGTATCCCTCGTTTTTGGCCTCGTACCCTTGCCATCCAACCGGCAAGCGTAGACCGCCGGATACAAAGAAATCGCTGCCGCCCTCTATGTCTCCATAGGGGCGTTCCCAGATAAACATAAAGGTATCGCGCAAACAGCCGAGCGTGGCCGCTAGATTATCAACGGTGGTTTTGCTTGACTTCCATGTGTCGTGATACCAAGTCTCTTTTATGCCTCTATACTTGGAGTCGATCTTGATCCATAGCTTTTGCTCTTTTATTAGGAGTTCGCGCAAAGCATCAATGCCGTACACCACGCCCCACTCTGGCTGAAACAGTTTCATCTCTTCCAGTTTTTGCTTGAAAGTGAGGCGGGAAAGTTCCAGTTCTTCGGCTTGCCCCATACCGAAGATGCGCGCCTTAATGGACCCATCCTGCTGCATGTCCCTGAACAGCTTTTGAAGGGCCATGTCACCGACATCAGGGAAGATGATAATGTCTGCATCTCTGACGTGCGGGGCGTAATCCTCGGCGTGAGTAATGCCCGGTATCCCCATGCCTACGCATGCGCGGTCTGGCGTTGGGTTATAAGAGTGCCAAGGGGGAGCATAAACAACTTCACCAAACCCGCCCGGTTCTGCGAGACGGCGCGCAAGGTTCATAAAGTATCCATAGTCGATAACAAGGGCTTTTTTCTGCGGCAGGTCAACTGCCTCCGAGGTTTGCGCTTGCGTTTTCTCTGGTACGAATATGGGTCCGGTCGGCGTTTGAATGTATGGCATTGGTCATTCCTTCCAGAACTTGATAAAAGGCTTCCCGAATATCCCGGCCGGTTCCGGTTCCCCAAACTGAAACCCAAGCCATTTCAACCAGGCAATCGCCCTGGTATTGTACTCGGCCACGTAGTTTTCCAGCCTGTCGAAACTGTTGGACATGATCTTGACCATGTTTCTGTTACGTCGGAGAAACGCCATCTGGTGACGGTCAATCAGATTTGTACCGATCATCCATACCAGACCGGTGTTGCTTAATATCGAAGCAGGGGCAACCCCGAACATACATGCTGGCACATCATCGGCCAGCCCCGTCCAGCACAACTTCGATATGGCTAACGATTTGACAAGGGCTTCCTTTGGAGTCAGCAACGCATAGTCGTACATCTCGCGCCGGTCATCTTCGCGGATGCTTGCTGCAATGTGGTCTATGTGCCACTCTTCCGCTTTTACGACTTGAGCGATCATGGACAATTACCGCAGTCGATTTGTCTGGTTTTTACTTCGGCCAGTTCCTTATCAATACGAGCTATCGCTTCGTCGTGTTTGTCTGTCTTGGCAAGAGCCACCTTCACGGCGTCACCTATACTTTGCAGCGTCCCAAGTGACCGGCCAATGAACACCAAAACCCCGCCGCAAGAGAGAACACAAGCAAGCATGGCCACAACAGTTTCGATCTTCACTAAACGCCTCCTATGTCAACCTGTGGAATTGCGGAAAGTATTTCGAGCGGCAGAGGTAGCGATTGCCTTACGCATACACTCCCGGCTTTCTGCCATGCCGCTGGTACGTCAATGTCTACGGTCTTGTCCAGCAAAGCCGTTGTCTGGTCGTAATTCTCAAACTGTCGGGCCTTGGCTTCCATAAGGTGATCGAAGTCGATACCTGCCATAACCGCAGCAGAACCCTTGACAATCAAAGTCACCTTCTTGATAAGCTGCTGTTTGTCCCTGATAGATGATTGCGGACTGGATATTTCAAGCGTCTCAAAATCGGAAATATAAGGCAGACCGACATGAACCAGCACGCCGGGATGTTCAAGTGTTATCACGCCACCCACTACGACTTGCGATAGCTGTGTACGACCATCGGCAAGGACGCTGACCGTCTTCCCTTCCAGATGACCAAGGCCGGATATGATATGAGCGGCAAGGCTCCAATCGGTTCTGGGGGTGTTCTGGTACGCCAGCGGAATAGCCCTGTCGGGTATGGCAGTGAGGGATATTGCGCTGTTGTAGACGGTGATGTTCAGCCGGTAGATATTGCCTGAAACCGTATCTATAAACTGAATCTGGCTACCAACATTTCCCGAGAAAACACCCGATGATGCGGTGATTGTAAGGCCGGGGTCAGTCTCGTCCCATGTCGTTCCGCCTGATAGGGTTACGGTGGTTGCGGTGGTGTTCGTGCCGTCGTAAGACAATCCACAGTCGAGGAAAAAACAGTCTTTCAGATCAGTAAACGACTGACGGTTTTTAAACCGCTCGATATACCTTACCCACGAACCATTGACGAATCTCTTCACGCTGGCATAGACCACATCCTCGTTATGCTCTGTGACCGAGCAAACCGATTCATAAAATCCGTCCGTGTCGTGGTGATGCCATGCAACAACTTCCTGCTTCGGTAGGTAGGTCATGCCAAGCAGTACGCCATCATCCCTTACGCACCATACAACGGCGTTGGGTATCTCCTGGTAAGTCCAGTCGATGATGCTGTGCTGGTTGAACAGGTGATTACTGACAAGTGTGAGGTCTTGGCCGACAAAAGCATCCTGCTGGAATGAGTACCCAAGACTTCTGACCAGACCGCCTTTGTCCTGTACGAACAGAGACCCCTCGTCGATCAGCACCGGGGGAAGGTGAGATACCCCATTCTGGCCCTGTCGTTTAACGCTCATTGAGGTTGGAGTAATCGCTTCAATTCCAGACTTGCCGCTTCCTACAACGAAAGGGCCATCCGAGGTAAACAGTATCAGGGAGGTCAATTCAACGATGTGACGGATCTCGTTTACCTTGCGAGAGAAGAGGGTATAGGTCAGCGCGTCATCGTCCAGCAAAGGGATACTTGTGCCAAAGTCAGTGTATCCAGTTACCTTGCTATACCATTGGGTCTGGGGATGCCCGGTGGTAGCTGCAAATATTTCTCTCTGCTGATAGAACCCGGCGCACATCGGATACCCTTCACTTGACCCCCACGCTTCAAGGGCAAACATATACGTCGGGTTCGACGCTCCAACAAAAGTGATTGTCCCGCCCCCGGTGTACGCGGTCTGGTCGGAAGTACCATCAAGGGTAAAACTCGTAGGGGTCAGTACCGTTACAGTGTGAGTACCATTGGCCCCTATGGTCCCGGTCACTCCTGTAATGGATACTGTGTCGCCTGTTGAAATGTTGTTGGATTGAGTATTGATTAAAATGTTTGTCGTGCCGTCAGAAGGGGTTAAACTCGTAACGGTGTATATTCCAAAAGCAGAGCTGACGCTATCCGGCAATCTTGATATTACGGTAGCCGTCACGTTCCTTACATCGGTGAAATGCGTGATTTGAACAATACCCACGCCAGAATGCAGATACATCCAGATAACCCCTGTATTGCCATCCTTCTGCGTTCCCTCTACGACGGTAGGCATAACCGTTCCGGTGGTTGCACTGTTCATTGCCTGGTAGTAGTTTGCCCCGGCAACCCTTATCTTGTTGACCGTTATAGGAACCGCCACCTCCCATGTAGGAGTTACGTCATCGGGCATCTGCTGAATCTTGAAGAACAGACCCACATTGTCGGGTGAGAATATCCCGGCGCTACAGGTAATCGTTACTGTTCCGGTTACACCACTGGCAGTAAGTGTCTGCGTCTGGTCGGCGTTTAAATCCCTGAATGGCCCGTACTTGTTCAAGAACGAGGATAAAGCCCATGAGGTTGAAGAGGTACGCTGTAGCTGTTGGGGCTGGAAACTCTGGTGACATATGGTCATTACATCGGCGGATTGTACGTACTTGATAAGGTCGATGTCGTAAAGACCGATAAGGTCGGACGAACTAAACGGAGTTGTAATGACTATCGGATTACCGCCACCATCAACCACCAAAGCCCCATCGTAGATGATACGTAGATACTGATGCCCGAACTCGATCACATACTGCTGGTTTGCAGAGAATTGGAAAGGCACAAGACGGACGCGCTTTGTCATGTCCTTGGCGGGTAGGCAATACTCCGAGCCGGGCCTATTATAAGCCCCACCAAACTGCTGGATAATCATGTTTCGGCAAGTTTTCAGCCCAGAGTAGAACTTGGCGAAATCTACGCGGCCATAGAGGTTTGGCGCGAGTTCCCCGCTTGTGAAACTGGACTGCGGCATGGCAGTCGAATGAGGCATGCCGGAAGACGAAGACAAGGTTAATACCTCACGGTGACAAGATCGGTTTCACGGTCAGGCTGTTTGGTCCCTTCGTTGAGGCTGTTTGTTCCTGCTTCTCTGATTGCGAGGATGTAGGTATCTCCGGCAATCTTGGTATAGTTGGCCTGTGCGGACAACGGCCCCGCTATCTCGCTTGCCAGTAACCACCCAAGGGCGCTGGTCGCGTCGGGTGTCCATACGTTCAGATTTTGAACTCTTGCGGTGTACCAGAGGAACGGAGTCGGTAAGTTGCTCACTATGGCGTTGCCGTTGTTTGCCTCGTTCTCTACCACTTGAAACGGAAAGCTGTCGGAATACCCATACCGAATCATTTCTTTCGTGATGAACGGGCTTGTCGTCATGTCCAGGGTAGGAACAACGGCGCGAGCTTTGATACAGTCGTTGGGGTAGTTGTAACGATATCTCCATCCATTCGGAGGAGCGCCAATGTCGGTCAAAGGTGCAACACGTTTGGCAAAGTTCCACGGGAACGCAGCCAGTACCCTATCTCTGCAGTTCTCAAAAAAGACTCCGCACGTAATAGCAATGTTGCTCTTCTCTTCAATAGATTGGACGAACTGGCTAATACCAACCCGGCCAACGGCCATGTTGTAGATAGCGATCTGATCCATTACGCTTTACCCGATGCTCTCAATGCCTCGTCAAGGATGGACTGCAACACCTCTGTTTTCGCCCCTTTAAAGTAAGCGATATTCAAGGTGTCGAGTTCCCTGATAATGTCCTTGCGAGTTAATCCTTGGTTTTCATCGGGCGAGTCGATTGGTTCATTGGCGTCCTTCATCCATGAACCAACAGGACCATCCCAATCAAAGGTGTCCCCTGCCCTGATAAGCCCTTTTTCCTTGCCAAGATAACCGTCAGTTATTGCGATATAGGTTGCCATTGTATCCTCCCGGTGTTTAGTGAAGGGGGCGATTGCGCGCCCCCTTGGTTAAGCATCGGGTTAGGAAATGGAGTACCCGACAGAGTACATATGTTGCTGGTCAGCCTCGGTCACGATGAAAGCCGAGAACTTGCCGGTCAGCAAATCGCCGTTGGCGGTGGTGTAGTACACCCGCAGAAATTCCTTGTAGCTCCAACCGGGAGACAAGGGGATGATGTGGGTAGTCCCGGCTTTTGACAGAGCGGCAAAAGCAGAGTCCGTGTAGAGCGTGGTTGCTGCACCAAAGGCCGATGTGGTGTCGGTCTGCAAAGTAGCAGTTATGGTGCTGTCGCTGCCGGCGTCGGTCATGTCAGCCACAAGTGCGATGATGAGAAACAACTGCTGATGCCCCACGCCGAGGTTGCGGGCGATACCCGCATCAACGTAGTTGGTGGAAGCTGCCGAGGCGGTTACAGCCTGTTTCCATGAAAAGGTGGTCTGGTCGTCGATAATCATTTGGTTACTCCTTTCTGGCTGAAAGCCGATTAAACAACCTGGGCTTCGGAATTAAGGATCTGGTCGCAGGTGCGGACCGGGATGCCACGCACAAACGTAACGGGGCGGCCATAGACATCGTTGCCCGACTTGAGCGTGTACTGCGTCTTGTTCAGGCTCTGGATGTCCAGCATTTCCGCAATGGTCCGGTTGCAGTAGAATACCGGGTTCGGTGCCAGAGGGATCGGTGCCGCGCCATTAGCCGGGGGGTTCTCGATGCCGGTCTGGACAATGCCCAGATTAGGAACGCGGTGCATGGCCTTAATCATCAGTTTGATAAGGTCGGCGGCACCCTGCTCGGTGGTCAGGTTGGAGATGTCGATGTTGGCGATACGGACGATGAAGCGCCAGTCCTTAACTGCGAGGCCGCATTTCCATTTCCAGATGTCGCCATACCCGCGATACTTGTCGCCGTTGGAATCCTGGCAGTCGATCAGGCCGAGATTTTCGTGGATCAAACCGGCCATACTACCTTTCGGGAAAATACCGTGGACGGTATGCGGACCCCAGCAGACCAGCCAGACAGATGTGTTATCCGCGCCGGTCCCGCCAGCGTCGATGATGTTCTGGGCGTTCCCCGCGGACAGAGAAGAGAACCGGGGGGAAAATCCGTTGTACTGCTCCGGGTGAAGGGTGACATCCCCATACATCAGGGCGGTCATCTGGGTCTGGTTCATACCTTCGATCTGACCGAGTCCTTCGATCATGCGGAAGGAATCGGTATTACCATTGAAGTCGGCGGCGTCTTTATCGACCTCGCTACGGGCTTCAAGGTTGGCGCAAGCGTCGATTACCTGTGCATAGGTGGACTTACTGGACGGTACGCCCTGATACCAGCGCCGGAAGATCGGAGTCGGTATGCCGGTTCTTACAGTGGTCTGGTGGCCGTTGGGAAGGTTGCCCTCTACCCACGGAATGTCGAGCAAAGGCTGGTTGGTCTGTTGCAGCAATTCGACGATATCTGCCGTCTTGCCGTTGGGGTCGATGGACCTTGCTACTTCAAGCAGGGTCGGGTATGCACCTGTTCCAAATACACTCATTGGTTACTCCTTTGGGCGGGTAGTTATCCCGCAAGAAAGGTTATGCGCTTGGCGCTGGTTTACATTTTACCGCCGACAAGGTAGGCGGTAGTCGGGGACGAAGAAGAGTAAGGCATAAAGCCAATCTTGGTTACGCCATTACCCGGCCACAATCTTGACCCGGTGGTCGGCAAAACCATGAAATCGGTTTCCTTGCCCGTGGTAAAACCGCCATAGCGGTACTTCAAAGCTACAGGGACCGGAACGGCTCCGGTTGCGGTTGTACCCACAACTTCCAAACAAGCGACTGAGGCCACGGAGTAGTTGGCGAAAGACCCTTTCGAGCCAGTACCTACGGCCTTGTAAACTCCGGTAGTCGG
>Ga0265327_10005573_pt1 | contig 10442 bp, 9 predicted proteins | sample 41621metaG_FD_202089 | JGI IMG/M metagenome (GOLD analysis project Ga0265327, IMG submission 202089) | Rhizosphere microbial communities from Carex aquatilis grown in University of Washington, Seatle, WA, United States - 4-16-21 metaG | ecosystem: Host-associated > Plants > Roots > Rhizosphere >... | reverse complement strand
GAAGACGCTGAACATGATCGGCACGAACACACCGCGCCCGATGTAGAACACCCAGCCGATCATCAGCGCGATCGCCGTGCCGTAGACCAGCGTCTGGAAGCGGTTGTTCATGCTCGAAGCCGTCAAGGCGTGCGCGGGACGCCGGCCATGCCCACCGGACGCGGCGTCTGCGCATCGGCCAGGTCGACCCAACCGCCGCCCATGGCCTGGTAGACGTTGATGGCCTGCGCGTAGCGGCTGGCCTGCAGGTTCACGAAGGCGAGTTCGGCCGCGAACAGCTCGTTGTCGGCCACCAGCACCTCGATGTAGCCAATGAGCCCGGCCTCGAACTTGAGCCTGGACAGGCGCGCGAACTCGCGCAGCGCCTTCACGCGGCCGCGCTGGAACTCGACGCCCTCGATGCTCTTCTGGGTGCCGATCAGCGCGTTGTTGGTGTCGCGGAAGGCGCCCAGCACGGTCTGCCGGTAGACCAGTTCGGCCTGCGCCTTCTGGGCCTCGGCCGAGCGGACCTGGCCCTCGATCGCGCCGAAGGTGAAGATCGGCCCGGTCAGGCCCGCGACCACCGACCAGGTGGTGGCCGGTCCGGTCAGAAAGTTGCCGAACGAGGTGCTGGTGGAGCCGAGTGCACCCGTCAGCGACAGGTTCGGGTAATAGAGCGAGCGGGCGACGCCGATGCTGGCGTTCGCGGCCACCAGGTTCTGTTCGGCCGCGAGGATGTCGGGGCGCCGCTGGAGCAGGTCGGAAGGCAGGCCGGCCGGAATCAGCGGCGCGACCAGTTCGTCGATGGTCTTGCCGCGCGGGATGGGCGCCGGATCGCGGCCCAGCAGGATCGAGATCTGATTCTCGAGCGACGCGATCTGCTGCTCGAAGGCGGGAATCGCGGTGAGCGCCTGCTGGTACTGGGACCGCACCTGCGTCACCTCGGTCTGCGAGACCAGCCCGCGCTTGAAGCGCAGGTCGAAGATGCGCGCGGTTTCGCCGAAGTTCGCGGCGGTGGATTTCGCGATCTCGAGCTGCCGGTCGAGCGCCCGCAGCGCGATGTAGCTGGTCGCCACACCGGTCACGAGCGTCAGCACCACGCCGCGCTGGCCCTGCTGGCTGGCGTAGACCTGCGCCTGCGCGGCCTCGCTCAGGCGCCGGACGCGGCCGAAGAGGTCGACTTGCCAACTCGCGTTGAGGCTCGCCTGGTACAGCGAGAAGTAGTTGCTGGCGGGCTCGGGGATCGGCGGCTGGCCTTCGCGGCTGGCCCGTGTGCGGGCGGCGCCGGCCCCATAGCCGAGCTGCGGATAGGCCTGCGAATCGGTGGCCGTGAGGGCGCCGAGGAACTGGTCGATGCGGGCCGCGGCGACGCGAACGTCGAGGTTGTCGCGCAGCGCGGTCTCGATCAGCTGGTTCAGAACCGGATCGCCGAACTGCTCCCACCATTGGGTGTTGGCCACCTCGGCGGCCATGGGATAGTCGATCCGCCAGGCCGCTGGCGACTGCACGGCGGGCCGCACGAAATCCGGCCCCACGGTACAGCCCGACAGGGCGACCAGAACCGCAGCGGACACTGCTGCAAGCGTTGACTTCCTCATCTCGTTCTCCTTCAGCCCAGTGCCATCAGCGCGCAGCCGAACAGCAGGGACACTACCAGCATTGCGATGCTCGCCACGGCCCAGCGCCGCGCGAACGTGTCGATCGCCTCGAATCCTCGTCCCGCCGCCATCGCCAGCCCGGCGAACCGGCCCAGCGCGATGCCGAGATCGCCCGCAGGGATGCGCGGCAGGTGGCGCACGACGCTGTCGAGGCCGAGCGCGATGGCGCCGCCGACCAGCACCGGCCACAGCGCGGCCCACAGCGCCTCCGGGGACAGCGCCGCGGGCAACGCGCCGAGCGGCAGCGCCAGGCAGAGCGCCCAGGGCAGCGCCACCGAGGCCAGCGCCATGCCCAGCCAGGACACCGTCAGCACGGCCGGCGCACGGGCGCCCGCATCGGCCGCCGTGTCGACACTCAGGCGCCGCAGGAAATGAACCATGAGCAGCGTGGTCGCGATGGACGACACCACCGCCACTGTGGCCGCCAGGCCGCTGCCCATGAAGTCCTTGGCCGCGTACTTGGCCAGCGCGCCGCCGGTCAGTGGCAGTCCGCCGAGCCCCAGGGCGATGACGGCCGCCGGCAGGAGCATCGGCCACAGGTGCCGGCGGCCGGTGCGCATGACCACGCCGACCGCGAGGAACAACGCCCCTTTCACCAGCAGGTGATGCGCCGCATAGAAGGCTGCCGCCAGCGCCGTGCCGGCATCGCCTGCGGCCAGGCCCATGCCGATCACTGCCACCAGGAAGCCCATCTGGCTCACGCTGGAATACGCAAGGATGACCTTGGGCCGCGTCTGCGTGATGCCGATCGCCACGCCGTAGAGGGCACCGAAGAGACCGACCGCCGCGAGCGGAAGGCCGAACGCGGGCAGCGCGGTGTCGAGCGGCAGGAAGCGGATCAGCGCGACGATGCTGGCCTTGACCACCGCGCCGCTCATCACGGCCGCCGCCGGAATCGGCGCCGCGCCGTAGGCGAGCGGCATCCAGAAATGCAGCGGCACCAGGCCCGCCTTCATGCCGAGTCCGACGATCAGCAGCAGCAGCGTCAGGTCGCGCCAGGGCGACCCGGGCAGCGCCGCGGCGGCGTCGCGGATCAGGAGGCTGCCGTCCGGCGCCGCCTGGGCGAGCAACAGCAGACCGCCGAGCAGGAAGGCCTCGGCCAGCAGCGCGAGGCCGAGGTAGAGCGCGCTGGCACGGTACGCCTCGGGCCCGTCGCCCTGGAGCACCAGCCCGCTGGCCCCCACGCTCAGCACCGCGAGAAGGAAGTAGAAGCCGATCAGGTCGGCCGCCAGAAAGACGCCGGCGCAGCCGGTCAGCGTCATGAGCCAGCAGACGATGAAGCCGTCGCTGCGCGGTCGCTCGCGCAGCCAGCGCGCGGCATAGGCGCCGGCAAGGATCCACAGGACCGACGCCACGCCCAGCAGCATCGCGCCCGGCGCATCGAGCGCGAAGGTCAAGGCGAAGGAGGCATTGCCGATCACCAGGTCCGGCTCGCTGCCGGCCAGCAAGGCCGCCGCCAGGGCCGGCAGCGGCGCCACCGCGAACAACCCGGGCAGGCGCCGCCGCAAGCGTGGGAACACGCACGCGAGCAACAGCAGCAGGGGCACGCCGAGCGCCAACGGCACCAGCACGGGCGCCCCGAAGACGACGGCAGCGAGCGTGGCGGAACCGATCATCGCGCCCCCGACGACAGCAGCACGCCGCGCCCGATCTGCGCCACGTCGAACGGCAGCAGCGCCGCCAACCCGAGCAGGAACGAGCACAACGCGAGCGCCAGCACGGCCCCCTGCTGGTAGCGCGGCACCTGCACCTTCGGCACCCAGCCGAGCGCCGGCGGCGCCATCGCGCGCACCACGACCATGAACACGTAGGCGCTGGTCAGCAGCCCGCCCACCAGCATCACCGCCACCCACCACCATTGGGCGGTGGCGATCGCGGCCGACAGCAACAGCCACTTGGCGAGGAAGCCGCCCGATGGCGGCAGTCCGATCAGCGAGGCGCCGGCCAGCGCAAAGGCGGCCATCGTCATCGGCAGCGCCCGTCCGGCGCCGCGAAGGTCGGCCGTGCGGTCATGGCCGAGCGTGGCGTAGATCAGGCCGGCGGCCATGAACATCGCGGCCTTGGCCGTGGCGTGCGAGACCGCCTGCAGCAGGCCGCCGGTGACGGCGCTGGCGCTGTTCATCTGCGCGGCGTCGAGTCCGGCGACCAGCGGGAACATCAGGAACAGGTAGCCGATCTGCGCCACGGTCGAGTAGGCGATCAGCAGCTTCAGGCGGGCCTGTCTCAGCGCCACGACATTGCCGACCAGGATCGCCGCGGCGCCCAGCGCCCCGAGCAATTGCGCCGAAGGCAGCGTCACGACGCCGGGGAACACATCGACCCACAGCCGCACGACCAGGAACCACGCGCCCTTGATCACCAGCGCCGACAAGAGCGCGCTCGCGGCCGCGGGCGCGCCGGCGTGGGCCGGCGGCAGCCACAGGTGGAGCGGGAACAGCGCGGTCTTGGCGAGCAGGCCGGCGGTCATCAGCGCCGCCGCCCCCCACGCGACAGGCTCGGCGCCGACGCGCTGCGCCAGCAGCGCGATATCGAGCGTGCCGTAGGCGCCGTACAGAAGGAAGACGCCGAGCAGGTAGAACATCGAGCCCGCCAGCGCGTAGATCAGGTAGCGCAGCGCAGCCTGCAGCGTCTCGCCCCGGCCATCGAGGCTGACGAGCGGAACGCCCGCGAAAGTCAGCAGTTCGAGCGCCACGTACAGCGTGAACACGTCGCCGCTCACGAACACCAGGTTGAGCGAGCCCCACACCGCCAGCAGCAACAGCCAGAAGGTCAGCGCCCCGCGCTTCTCGCGCATGCCGTCGGGGGTGCCGAAGTCGCCATTGGCGTAGACGCCGATGCCGATGACCACCACCATCACCAGCACCATCATGCAGACCGACAGGCCATCGGCCCGCAGCGTGACGCCGAGCGGCGGCGCCCAACCGCCGAGCAGATAGACCAGCGCATCGCCCGACACCCAGAGCTGGTGCGCGATCGCCGCCACGAGCACGACACCGAGCCCGATGGTCGCCCAGGCCACCTGCTGCGCCCGCCGGCCGCCGAGCACGAAGCCCAGCATCAGGCCGACGAAGGGCAGCAGCACGGCAAACACCAGCAGCAGGCCGCCGGTCGTCGTCAGGTCCACGGGCACGGAAGTCGGCACCTAGACCTCACCCTCGGCGACAGCCGGCTGGGGCGCGGCGGCCTGGGCGGTCAGCGAGGTCGAGCCGGTCTCCTCGAACAGCCGGAGCACCAGCGCGACCGCCAGCGCCGACGCCGCGAACGCCACCACCAGGGCCGTGATCAACAACGCCTGCGGCACCGGGTCGCCGCCCATGCCGGCGCCCGCCCCGCGGCGCGCGATCACCGCGCAGACCAGGAAGATGCCGTTGCCCATGACGTTGAAGGCCATGATCTTGCGCAGCGGATGCGGGCTCACGATCAGGCCGTAGAGGCCCAGCCCGACCAGCACGGCGGCGCACAGCCCGAGCAGCGTCGGCGTGTTCATTTCCCGCCCCCCTCGCGGCGCGGCGGACCGGCCAGCAGCAAGGCCAGCGTGACCGCCAGCGACGGCAGCAGCGCCGCCTCGACGACGACGATCAATGGCTTGGCCAAGCCTTCGGGGTAGCCCAGGAAGGCGCCCGCGACACCGGCACCGAGCAGGCCGATGGCAATGAACACCGCCGGGCCGCCCGCCAACGCGATCCGCACCCAGCGCCGGTCGACGGCCGGCGCATCGGACAGTCCGGCCAGCATGACCAGCAGCCACATGGCGGCCAGCACGGTGGCGCCCTGGAACTTGCCGCCTGGATGGTCCGCGCCGACCCACAGGATGTAGACGCCGACGACGATCCCGATCGGCGGCAGCACGCGGGCGAGATAGCCCAGGATGCCGTTCGGGTCCTCGGTCGGCGCCGGACCCGGCCGTCCGCCCCAGAAGCGGTCGGGCGCCAGCGACCAGATGCCGACCAGCCCGAGCAGCAGCACGATGGCCTCGAGCAGCGTGTCCATCGCACGGAAGGACATCAGCACCGCGGTGATCGGGTTGCCCACGCCGGTCGAGGCGATGTTCTGCGCCACCGCCGGCGCCAGCGTCGGTGCCGGATCGGGCAGCAGCAGCACGCCGGCGCCGACGGCCGCGGCCACGGCCGCCGAGACGATCGCGGCCAGCACCCGGGTCAGCACGCCGGGCCGCTCGGCCCAGGCCGGCGCCTCGGTCGACCGCAGGCGGGAAGCGGCGGCGATCAGCAGCACGCCGGTCAGGCCGGCGCCGATCGCGGCCTCGGTCATCGCGACGTCGACCGCGCGCAGTTGCAGCCAGGCCAGCGTCAGCAGCAGGCCATACGGCACGAAGCCGGCCACGGCGGCAAAAGTGTCGCGCGCCACCAGCGTCCAGACCGCCAGCGCCATCAGCAGGCCCACCAGGGCCAGGGTCAGGGCCTCGGTCATGGCGAGACCTCCGTGCTTCGCACTGCGGTGCGAGCCCTCTTCGGAGCGGCCGGGCGGGGGCTCATGGCTTCGGCCCGCCGCGCCGTACCGCGCGCGCAATGAGCTGCGACACCGTGGCCGAAGCCAGCAGCACCATCAGCCAGACGAGGATCAGTTTGAGGCCGGCCAGCACGCCGTCCATCTGCGGCAACAGGCCCACCACCACCAGGCCGAGGCCGAGGTTGTCGGCCTTGGTCAGCGCATGCAGCCGCGTGAAGGTGTCGGGAAATCTCAGCAGGCCGACGGTGCCGGCGATGAAGAAGAAGGCGCCCGCCACCACGGCGACGATCGTGAAGAGGTCGGCGATTGCTTTCATGCGCGGTCCTCGGCTTCGTCCGACTCGGATGCCATATGCGTGCCGGCCTTGACGAAGGCGATCGCGGCGAAGGCAGCCAGCACCGCGAGGATCAGCGCCAGGTCGACCACGGCGGCCGCGCCGATCGCGGCGCCCAGCAACAAGAGGGCCGCAATGCCCGCGGTGCCGAACAGTTGCACCGACATCATGCGGTCGACGTCGTCGGGACCGCGAAGGATGCAGACCAGCCCGACCGCGACCGTCAGCAGCACGAAGGCCGAGGCTCCGAGCAGGAACTCAGTCATGGTGGCGCTCCCCCGCGATCAGCGCGCGGCGCAGCCGCGCTTCCTCGGCGGCCATCTGCTCGGCGACCGGCTCGTCGACGTCCAGGCAGTGGTAGACCATGCTGTCTTCCGAGTCGCCGACCGGCACCGAGCCGGGCAGCAGGCTGGTGATCGAAGCGAATTCGTTGCGCGCGAGGCCCGGCCGGAAACCCACCCGGTAGACGATGAAGCCCGGATTCAGCGGCATGCGCGGCGACAGCGCGCGGCGCGCGACATCGACGCCCGCCAGCACCGATTGCCAGAGGAAGTGCGGCATGAAGCCGAACAGCGCGCCGAGGCGCAAGTGCCCCGCCTCGGGCGGCAACAGGCGCATGCTGGCAAAGGCCCCGGCCACCACCGCGATCAGGCCCACCGCAAGATCCGCAGGCTTGGCGCTCGGCATCAACAGCAGCCACAGCACGAACAGCAGGCCACCACGAACCACTGCCGTGGTGCGCCGCGAGGGGGCAGGCAAGGCGGGCTTCATGCGGTCGTCCTCGCCACACCGGCATTCAGGCGCACACGGATCCGGCTCAACCGCTCATAGAGCCGGGCCTCGGCGCGCACGGGCCACCAGTCGTACAGAAAGATCTCCATCGGCCGCCACAGGGCGACCCAGGCACCGATCACCAGGCTCTCGTGGACCAGCGTGGCGTAGCGCGCCTTGGCGAACAGGCTGGCGACCGATTCGCCGATGACGGCGGCGGCGCCGACGAACAGCACGCCGATCAGCAGGCTGATGCGCCCCGTGCGGAACATCTTGCGCAGGCCGCGCCAGGTGGCCAGCGCGCGCTGGCGGAAGTACTCGTCGATCGCCTCCTCCAGCATCGCGGCGTCGGCCGGGGTGACGCTTTGCGCATCGACATGGACGACCAGTTCGAGCGACCGCCCGGGAGGCACTTCCTGTGCCCATTCGACGATGTAGGCCTGTGCCTTGGGGTCGAGGTCGCGTTCGCGGAACGGCGCCGGGTCCATCGAATTGAACAGCTGCCTCAGTTCGGCCACGTGCAGGTCGAGCACGGCGCGCGCGCCGTTTGCCGCGGGTGGAGTGCCGGAGGGAGATGCCTGCATGCGCGTCGACGAAGAAAAGCCGGCCGCGGGCCGCTACGCCGGCTCGGCGGCGCCGGCCGGCGGCTCGTCCTTGCCGAACACCAGCACGTAGAGCGTCGGCAGGAACACCAGCGTGAGCAAGGTGGCGACCAGCAGGCCGCCCATGATCGCGAAGGCCATCGAGCCCCAGAACACCGTCGGCGCGATCGGGATCAGGCCGAGCACGGTGGAGATCGAGGTCAGCATCATCGGCCGCATCCGCGAGGTGGCCGAGGTGACGACCGCTTCGAGCACCTTCATGCCTTCGGCCCGGTAGGTCTCGATCTGCACGATCAGGATCACGCCGTTCTTGGCGATCATGCCGATCAGCGCCAGGATGCCCAGGATCGCGACGAAGCCCAGCGGCCGGTTGAACACCAGCAGCGTGATCACCACGCCGATCAGGCCCAGCGGCATCACGCAGACCACCATCGCCAGGCGCCTGAAGCTCACCAGCAGCACCATCATGCTGAGCAGCATGAGCACGATCATCAGCGGCACGACGGCGAACACCGAAGCGCTCGATTCCGCGCTTTCCTCGGACAAGCCGCCGGTCTCGATCTTGTAGCCCTTGGGCAGCTTCGCGTTGAGCTCCTTGATCTTCGGCGCCAGCGCTTCGACCACCGTGTCAGGCAGCGCGCCATGGATGACGTCGGCCCGCACCGTGAGCGTGGGCACGCGGTTGCGGCGCCAGACCAGCGGCGACTCCTGCTCTTCCGAGAAGGTCGCGAACTGGGACAGCGGCACCATCCGGCCGCTCGCGGTCGGCACCTGCAGCGTGCTCAGCGTCTGCAGCGACAAGCGCTGCTCGGAACTGGCCCGGGCCACCACGTTCACCAGGTAGATGTCGTCGCGCACCTGCGTGACCGGGGTGCCGGTGACGGTGGCGTTCATGATGCCCGCCAGCGCGGCGGAGCTGATGCCGAGCTGCCGCGCCTCGTCCTGGTTGATTCGGATCTGGATCTGCCGCGCCGGCTCCATCCAGTCGAAATTGACGTGGCGGGCCTCCGGGTGCGCGCCGAGCAAGCCCGCAAGTTCGAGCGAGATGCGCCGGACCTCGTCCTTGTCCGGCCCGGTCACGCGGTATTGCAGCGGCCAGCCCACCGGCGGCCCGAGCTCGAGCGGCGAGATGCGCGCGACGATGTCCGGGAAATCCTCGGCGAGCGCCTTCTCGAGCTTGAGCTGCAGCCGGTCGCGCGCCGCGAGGTCCTTGGCGACCACGATCACCTGGGCGAAGAAGGGGTTCGCCAGCTGCACGTTCAGCGTGAGGATGAAGCGCACCGCGCCGCGGCCCACGTAGGTGCTGAAGTGGTCGACGTCCGGGTCGTCCTTGAGCAGCGCCTCGAAGCGCTTGGCCTGCTCCTCGGTCGCGTAGATCGACGCGTTCTGGCGCAAGGTGAGGTCGACCGTCAGTTCGGGCCGGTCGGACGCCGGAAAGAACTGCTGCGGCACGAAGCGCACCAGGAACATCGACACCACGAAGGCCGCGAGCGTGAGGCCGATGGTCAACCACTTGGCACGGATCGCGCCATGCAGGAAGCCGCCGAAGGCATTCAGGAACTTGCTCGGCTTGGCCACCGCGTCGGCCTTGGGCGTCTTGAGCAGCGCCTTGCCGACCAGCGGCGCGAAGATCACGGCGCCAAGCCAGGACACGATCAGCGCGATCGCCACCACGGCGAAGATCGAGAAGGTGTACTCGCCCGCCGAGCTGCGCGCGAAACCGATCGGCACGAAGCTCGAGATCGACACCAGCGTGCCGATCAGCATCGGCGCCGCCAGCGTGCGGTAGGCGAAGGTCGCCGCCTGGTCTTTCGTGTCGCCGGCCGCCAGGCGGTTGAGCATGGCGTCGACCGTGGTCATCGCGTCGTCCACGAGCAGCGTCAGCGCGATGATCAACGCCCCGAGCGAGACCCGGTGCAGGTCGATGTGCACGAGGTCCATGATGGCGAACACGATCGCCAGCGTGAGCGGGATCGACAGCGCCACCACCGCACCGGGGCGCACGCCCAGGCTCACGAAGCTGCACACCAGGATGATCGCGATGGCCTGCCACAGCGAGGCCATGAAGTCGTTGATCGCGACGTCGACGGTCACGGCCTGGTCGGCCACCAGGGTCGGCTCGATGCCATGCGGCAGGTTGGCCGTGATGTCGGCCATCACGGCCTTGACGTTGTGCCCCAGCGCCAGGATGTCGCCGGCGTCACGCATCGCGATCGCCAGGCCGATCGCCGGCTTGCCGTTGACCCGGAACATCGGCTGCGGCGGATCGGCAAAGCCGCGCCGCACGGTCGCGATGTCGCCCAGGCGGATGTTGCGCCCGCCGAGCACCAGGTTGACCGACTCGATGTCGCGCTCGGAATCGAACGCGCCCGTCACGCGCAGGAACATGCGTTCCTGGTCGGTATGCAGCGTGCCGGCCGGACGGATCACGTTCTGCGACTGCAGCGCCTGCACGATCGCGCCGTAGTCCAGCCGCAGGCCGGCCAGCCGCTCGGTCGAGAACTCGATGAAGATCTGCTCGTCCTGCGCGCCCAGCACCTCGATCTTGGAGACGTCGGGCACCTGCAGCAGCCGCGAGCGGGCCGACTCGACCTGGTCGCGCAGCTCGCGGAAGGTGAAGCCATCGGCGGT
>Ga0265327_10005572_pt1 | contig 10443 bp, 6 predicted proteins | sample 41621metaG_FD_202089 | JGI IMG/M metagenome (GOLD analysis project Ga0265327, IMG submission 202089) | Rhizosphere microbial communities from Carex aquatilis grown in University of Washington, Seatle, WA, United States - 4-16-21 metaG | ecosystem: Host-associated > Plants > Roots > Rhizosphere >... | reverse complement strand
CTCGGTGTTGATCTTGTCCACCATGGCCGCCAGGGTGGTGGACTTGCCAGACCCGGTCACGCCCGTCACCAGCACCAGACCCCTCGGCTTGTCACAGAGCGCCTGAAGCGCCGGGGGGAGGCCCAGCTGCTCAAAGCTCCGGATCTGCTCCGGGATGGTACGGAAGACGCCGGCTGTGGCGCCCCGCTGGTTGAACACGTTGGCGCGAAAGCGGGCCACGCCCTGAAGGCCGAAGGAGAAGTCCACCTCGAGGTCCTCCTCGAGACGATGCTTCTGCTGGTCCGTCATCACCCCGTAGCAGAGCCAGCGGGTCTGGGCCGCATCGAGGGGAGGGAGCTTGAGGGGCACCATGCGCCCGTCAATGCGGATTTGTGGTGCCGTGTCAGTGGTGATGTGGAGGTCGGAGCCCCCGTATTCCACCATCGTCTTGAGCAGCTGCTGGAGGGGGGCAACATAGTTGGCGCCGATTTCGCTCACGATCAACCTCGTTAAAGGACTGTCTCTCGGATGATCTCTTCGATGGTGGTGACGCCATCCAGCACCTTGCGGCAACCTGAGCGACGGAGGGTAATCATGCCCTCTTTCTGGCCCTGCTCCCGAATTTCAATGGCGGAAGCGCCGGTGAGGATCATGTCCTTGAGGGTCTCGGACATCTCCAGCACTTCATAGAGGCCCACGCGCCCCTTGTAGCCGCGCTTGTTGCAGATGTCGCAGCCCACGGGCTTGTAGAAGGTGATGCCCTTCTCGACCTCTTCGGGGGTGAAGCCGACCTTGTAGAGGGCCTCGGCCGGCTGCTGGTGGGAGTCCACCTGCTTGCAGTTCGCGCAGAGGCGGCGCACCAGGCGCTGGGCGCAGATGATGTTCACGGACGTGGCCACCAGGAAGGGTTCCACACCCATGTTCATGAGGCGGTTGATGGTGCTTGGTGCATCGTTGGTGTGCAGGGTGGAGAGCACCAGGTGGCCTGTCAGCGAGGCTTTGATGGCGATTTCCGCCGTTTCGAAGTCGCGGATCTCGCCCACCAGGATGATGTTTGGATCCTGCCGCAAGAACGAGCGCAGGGCCGCTGCGAAGTTCAGGCCGATCTGCTCCTTCATCTGCACCTGGTTGATGCCCGGGAAGTTGAACTCCACGGGATCTTCCGCCGTCATGATGTTGGTATCGACGGTGTTGAGCTTGGCAATGGAGGAGTAGAGCGTGTTCGTCTTGCCGGAACCCGTGGGTCCGGTCACCAGCACCATGCCGTAGGGCTTGGAGATTTGGCGATCCCAACGCTCGAGGCTCTCAGGTTCAAACCCCAGCTTGGTCAGATCCAGCATGAGCTTGTCGCTGTCCAGCAGCCGCAGCACGATCTTCTCGCCGAAGAGGGTGGGCAGGATGCTGACGCGGTAGTCGATGACCTTCTGGCGACCGCCCATGTTGACGCGCAGCTTGATGCGGCCGTCCTGAGGCAGGCGCCGCTCAGCGATGTTGAGCTTGGCCAGGATCTTCACTCGGGAGGTCAGCGGATCTTTCAGCTTCAGGTTCGGCCGCATGACCTCCATGAGGATGCCGTCGATGCGGAACCGGATGCGGTAGTTCTTCTCATAAGGCTCGATGTGGATGTCCGAGGCACCGCGCTTGATGGCGTCGATGAGCACCATATTCACGAGCTTCACCACGGGCGCATCTTCACTGCCCCGCTTCAGGCTGCCGACGTTGACACTTCCCTCTTCATCGTCGTCCGTCGCGTCGAACTCGGCATCCGCGTCAAGTTCCTGCTCCAATTCAGAGAGGTCGAAGTGTTCGTCTTCTTCACTGAAGGGTCCGGCCGCTTCAATGGGACTGGGACCACTGGCCATGGGGGTGCCCCCGAGCGTCCCGCCACCCTGGCTTCGGGCGCTGATGCTGTCAGCCAAGCGCACGGCGCTGTTGCCGCCGTAATATTTTTCCACGGCCCGGGCCAGGCCCATCTCGCTGGAGACGACGGGATCCACGTTATAGCCCGTGTGAAACCGCACATCGTCCATGGCGAAGATGTCGGTGGGATCCGACATGGCCAAGGTCAGGACATTGCCCGTGCGTTGCAGGGGCAGCACCTTGTGGCGCTGGGCCAGGTCCTTGGGGATCAGCGCGATGACATTGGCATCGATGGGCGGCCACTGTTCCAGGTCGGCCGCAGGCACTCCGTACTGCATGCCGAGGAAGCTGACGATGTCCTGATCGGAGCAGAACCCCGCCCGGGCTACGATGCTGCCGAGCTTCCCGCCCTCCCTGCGCTGGATTTTCATGACTTCATCCAGCTGGGCATCAGTGATGAGCTGGGCCTTGACGAGCATTTCCCCGAGCTTGCTGACCACGTGCTGCCTCCAGATTTGGGGTGAAGCGATGGTATCACCACGTAAAGGCTAGCGAAGGCCTAACCATTGTATGCTTTTGCCATGTCCTCCCCAGGTACTCAGCCCCAGCGACTGCTGCTGGCCCGGCAGCTGATCCGCGAGAAAGGTCTGTCGAGGACCGATCTGGTGCTGCTGGAGGACATCCTGCGCGAGGGCGCGCTGGACTTGGAGCCACTCATCGAGGCCACACCCCAGCGCCCACCGGCACTGGAGGAATCGCCCGCCCAGTCTGCGCTGCGGCGGAATCTGGGCTACTTCCTGGCCTTCCTGCACGGATTCTCACCCCGCCGCCTGGGCGAGGCCCGGAACGCCATGGGCCTCGTCATCCTGCACAGCCTGGGGCGCATCGGTGAACAGGCCGAGGCCTCGCACCGGGAGCTGCTGGCCGAGCTGAAGCAGCCCGAGTGGGTGACCCAGCTGCTGGACCTCCTGGCGTCATTGCGGGCCATGTCCCTGGCGCCGGTGGAGGACAACGGCAACCTCCGGCAGCTCTGGTCCACCTTCCTGGCCGATCACCGCGAGGCCTTCCGGCAGATCCTCGCCGCCCTCCAGGAGAGCGAGCCAGGCACCGCCTCCGTGGCCCGCCTCAATGCCCAGATGAAGGCCGTGAACCGGGCCATCCAGGGCCAGGGGCGTCTGGAGGAATCCCTCACCCGCCTCGCCGAGCAGTTGGAAGCCTGCATTCCTCAGGAGATTCATGCCCGGGTGGAGCCCCTGCTGCTCCTTGAGCATGTGGTTTCCAACCTCCGCCTGAGCCTGGTCCGCCCGCTGGACCGGGGCATCCACTGGCCCGCCATTGAGCAGGTCCGCGGCAGCCTGCGCTGGCTCTGGGATCACTTGGGCTGGTCGCTGCCCCGCATGGATGCCGACCTGTTCCGGGAGAGCATGCCGCCAGAGCTCCGCCGCCTGCTTCAACAACTGCGCCTGAATGACCGTCCGGCCTTCTCGGTGGTGGCCCGGGCCCTGGCCAGCCACATCGCCTTGCTTGGATTACTGGAATCCCTCGAATCCGCCACCAGCGCGGGTCTCAGCGAACGTTATGCCGCCGTTCCCACCTTCCTCGTGCTGGAGTCCGAGCTGGGGCGTCTGGCGGAGCGGGCCTACGATCCTGCTCGCGGAGAGTTGCTGAGCCCCGCCAGCCCGGAAGCCCACCGCTTGCGGGCCTTCCTGCGCCAGGCCGTGCTGAGCTTGCAGCAGGACCAGAACACGTTGCGGAGCCTTCTCCAGCAGGCCCTGACCGGGCAGGATGCCGACCAGTTGGCCCAGACGCTGGACAACCTCAAAGGCCTCCTCATCAACCACCAGAAGCAGCTCATGGGCGAGCTGGTGGGGATCTTCAGCCCCGACGTACAGCACCGCCTCTTCCCTGAGTCGCCCAGCATGATGGAGGAAGGGGAGCGGCTGCGGCTGCGCATCCAGCGGCTCTGGGAGCAGGTTCCCCCCCTCCACGGCCAGCTGCAACTCCACCTCGAGCTCCAGGACTGGCCCCGGCTGGCGCTGGGCCTCTCACACACTTATCGGCACCTGCTGGCCTTCCGCCGCAGCCCGGAGTTCCCCCTCATGCGTCGGCCCGATCGGGAAGAAGCCGAGCGGCTCATCCAGGAACTGGGCCAACTGCTCGAAGCCCCACAGGATGTGCCTCAAGCCCTGCGCGATGGCATGGACCTGCTGGGTGAACTGCTGCGCTTCCTCGAGCTGTTCCTTCTGCGCATCAACGCCCGCGTGCCCTTGATCCGGCAGGATCTGGAGGTCGCCCAGGAGGCCCTGAAGCTCATCGAGGACCTGCACGGCCACCCATCAGGCACGGATCGGACGCGGCTCTCCCACAAGCTCATCCAGACCTCCAAACGCCTGGGTGTGCGGGATCCCCAGTCCCTGGCCCTGCTCAAACGCTGGATCCGGGTTGAGCGGGGTCAGCGGGAAGCCGCCCTGCCCACCCTGGATCAGCTGGCGGCCCACCTCCGTCAACTGGCCCTGCGGCTGGAAGCGGCCCTGGGTTAAGCGCGCGTTGCACATGCCGATGAACAGGTCATCAGGGAGCCCCATGCCCCGCATTCACTGGTTGGACGTGCATCCCTCCTCCGCGGGGGTGGCCCTTCGCGCCGCCCTGGCGACCTGGGGACACGAGCTGGTGGATGGCCCCGGCCCGGGCTCGCTCGTACTGGTGGCCGAGCACCCGGATGTGCGCCTGATTCCTGCCGAGGGCAATGAGATCCTCTGGTGGGTCGAGAAGGCCGAACCTGAAGAAGTCAGCGCGGTGCTCAACCTCCGCGCAGGGTGGGTGCTGCTGCAGGACCGTCCCCTGGATGCCGCCCGGGAGGCCTTGCTGCACCTGCGTCAGCGGGACCTCGGCACCGATGGGTGGCTGCGCCAGATGATGCACCTGGCCTCGCTGGACGAGCTCCTTCGGCTGGCCCTGGGGCGTGCCGTCCGGCTGTCCGGTGCAGGGGGTGGCGCCATCTGGCTTCGAAAGGATGACCTCTTCTACCAGCGGGCCGGCGATGGCGTGTTCCCCGAGGCCCCCCTGCCCTTGCAGGAAGCCGCCGACCTCGTCCGCCGAGGCGAGGCCTTCCTCCTCGCGCCCTCGGTCCAATTGGGCATCTTGCGACTGGCGGATCCCCGGGAACTGCCCGAGTCCTTCCTGCGCAGCTTCGAGGATATGGAACCGCTGCTGCTCAACGCCTGGCAGCTGGAGGAGAGCCGCGCCCTCTCCTTCAAAGATGACCTCACCGTGGCCCAGAACCGGCGCTGTCTGGAGGCGGAGCTGCCCCAGGCCGTGCGATCCGCCGCCACCAAGTCAGAGCCCCTCGCGCTGCTGTTCCTGGATGTCGACGACCTGAAGCGGGTGAACACCATCCACGGTCATCCCGCCGGCAGCCTGCTGCTGGAGGCCGTGGCCCGCACAGCCCAGCGGCTCTGCCGCGCCCACGACCGGCTCTACCGGTACGGGGGCGACGAGTTTTGCATCCTCATGCCTGGCACCACTGCCCAAGGCGCCCTTAAGCTGGGGGAACGGCTCCTGCAGACCATCCGAGAACACCCGCTGGACCTGGGCCGGGATCATCTGGCCGTCTCACTCAGCGCCGGCGTGGCCGCCTACCCGGAGCACGCCGATGGCGCCGGCCACCTCATCGAGCAGGCCGACAGCGCCCTGCTGCAGGCCAAACGCGAAGGCAAGGGACGGGTGATGGTGGCCAGCCTTTAGTTAGTCAGCGACCGCCTACTTCCGCTTCTTCTTTCCACCCTTTTCCGAGCCGAAGACCTTGGCGAGGAAACCCTCCCCCTCACCTTCAGCCGCGCCACCATCCAGGCTGCGCCGCAACTGGTCCACGAGCTGACGCTGTTCAGAGGTGAGCGACTTGGGCACGGCCACCCGCAGGTGGAGGTAGAGGTCGCCGCGGCCACTGCCCTGCAGGCGCGGCACGCCGGCGTTCACGAGCTTGACGACATGGTCCGCGGGCGTGCCGGCGGCCAGCTTCACCTTGTCGGAACCATAAGGTGTCTCCACTTCCAGCGTGCCTCCAGTCACCAGCAGCGGCCACTGGACTTCCAGGCGGCGGTGCAGGTCGCTGCCATCCCGCTCATAGCGGGCATCGGGTTCCACATCGAACACCACGTACAGATCACCGGTGCGGCCTCCGGAGCGGCCCGCCTCGCCTTGGTTCTGCAGGCGGAGGCGCGTACCCCGGTCCACGCCGGCGGGCACCTTGAAGCTCACCTTGGATTTCCGGTGGACGCGGCCCTCGCCCTGGCAGGCGCGGCAGGGCTTGGGGATCACGCGGCCCCGCCCCTCACAGCGCGGGCATGGAGCCAACATCTGGAAGAAGCCCTGCCGCACGGCCACCTGACCGGCGCCCCGGCACTGGGGGCAGGTCTCGGCCCGGGTACCCGCCTCGCAGCCGGAGCCGTGGCACGTGTCGCAGCCTTCCAGGCGCGGAATGGTCAGTTCCACTGCCTCCTTGCCGAAGATCGCATCCTGGAAGCTGAGCTTGAGGTTGTACTGGAGGTCGGAGCCCCGCTCTTCGCCGTTGGAGCGCCGACGACCACCGCCGAAGAGGTCGCCGAACAGCCCGCCCCCAAAGAAGTTGCCGAGGATGTCTTCGAAATCCGCGAACTGGTTCGGATCGAACTGGAACTGCTGGCCGCCGCCCCCGGCGCCGCCCAGACCCGCATGGCCGAACTGGTCGTAGACCTTCCGCTTCTCGGCATCGGAGAGGACGCTGTAGGCCTCGGCGGCCTCCTTGAACTTCTCCTCGGCTTCCTTGTTCCCGGGATTGCGGTCCGGGTGCAGTTCCATGGCCAGCTTGCGGTAGGCCTTCTTCAGTTCATCAGCCCCGGCCTCCTTCGAGACACCGAGCACGTCGTAGTAGTCGCGTTTCATCATCCCATCCTGAACTTCCAGGATAGCCGAGGACGCGCCGAACTAATTGGGCGGAACCGCGCCATCCCCTTCGCCATCCAGGGAGGCCATCATCGCCTCGCTGGCAGCCAGGACGGCATCGGTGAGGAGGTTCTGGGCTTCCAGCAACTGGGTTTCGCAGGCCCGAAGGGCCTCTGAGTCCTGGGAGGCGACGGCCTGACGGGCCTTGGAGAGCACATCGCGAACCAGGGTCTGCTGCACGTCCGTGAGATATTTCCCGCACTCAATGAAACTCTTGTCGCAGGAGAAGATCAGGCCCTCGGCCGAGGCGATGTATTTGAGGGCATCGCGCTTCTTGACGTCTGTCTCGGCATTGGCCATGGCCTCGCGGATCATGCGCTGGATCTCCAGTTCGGAGAGGCCGGAACTGGGCCGGATGCTCATGCTCTGCTCGAGGCCGGTCATGAGGTCGCGGGCGGAGACCGTCACGATGCCGTTGGAGTCGATGTCGAAGGCGACCTCGATCTGGGGCACGCCCTTGGGCAGCGGAGGCAAGTTGATGAGGTCGAAGCGACCCAGGCTCTTGTTGTGCTCGGACAGCTCGCGCTCGCCCTGAAGGACGTGGATCTCCACCCGGCTCTGGTTGTCCGTGACCGTGGTGAAGGTGCGGGCATCGCGGGTGGGGATGGTGGCATTGCGTTGGATGATCTTCACAAAGCCGCCGCCCTGGGTCTCGATGCCCAGGCTGAGCGGCGTCACGTCCAGAAGCACCAGATCCTTGATGTCGCCTTTGAGCACGGCGCCCTGGATGGAGGCGCCGAGGGCCACCACTTCATCGGGGTTGATGCTGCGGCTGGGCTCTTTGCCGAAGAAGTCGCGCACGAGGCGCTGCACCAGGGGCATGCGGGTCTGCCCACCCACGAGGATGATCTCGTCCACCTGCTTGGGGGTCTTGCCGCCCTGCTCAAGGGCATCGCGAATGGGGATGAGAGTCTGGTCCACCAGTTCTTTGACCATCTCCTCCAATTGCTCGCGGGTGAGGGCCGCTTCCAGATGCTGGGGGCCTGTTGGGCCCTGGGCGATGAAGGGCAGCCGGATCTCCACGCGGTCGAGCGTCGAGAGCTCGCACTTAGCCTTCTCGCTGGCTTCCTTGAGGCGCTGGAGCGCCATGCGGTCGCCCGACAGGTCGATGTTCGTCTTATCGCGGAACTGCTGCACCAGCCAGTTCTGGATGATCTGGTCGATGTCCTCGCCGCCCAGGAAGGTGTCGCCGCTGGTGGCCAGCACTTCGAAGACGCCATCGTTCATTTCCATGAGCGTGAAGTCGATGGTGCCACCACCGAAGTCGTAGATGCCCAGGATCTGCTTCACGTTCTTCTTGTTGAAGCCGTAGGCCAAGGCGGCGGCCGTGGGCTCGTTGATGATGCGCTGCACGTTCAGGCCCGCGATCTTGCCAGCATCCTTCGTCGCCTGGCGCTGGGCGTCATCAAAGTAGGCGGGCACCGTGATGACGGCATCCGTGACTTCTTCGTGCAGGAAGGCTTCGGCGGCCTGCTTCAGGGAGCGCAGCACGATGGCGGACACCTCGGGCGGGGCGTAGTCACGCTCACCCACCCGCAGCCAGGCATCGCCATTGGGGGAGGCCACCACCGGAAAGGGCAGACGCGAAATGGCGCTCTGCACCCGGGGGGACTGGAAGCGCTGGCCGATGAGCCGCTTCACGGCGAACAGCGTGCGTTGGGGATTCGTGACGGCCTGGCGCTTGGCGATATGACCCACGAGAACATCGCCCTTGTCGGTAAAAGCCACGACGGATGGCGTGGTGCGGCTGCCCTCGCGATTCGGGATGACCCTCGAGTCGCCACCCTCCATCACGCAGACGCAACTGTTGGTCGTGCCCAGATCAATGCCGATCAGTTTGCCTGCCATGGGTGGAACTCCAGGGGATTTCGTTCAATCATCGTACCGACATCTCAATCACGCAAGCAGCACAAGCGTTGACTCGCCCTAGGATTTTCCCGAATCCTGCAGCCGGTTCACCACCACCCGGGCCGCCCGGAGGAGCTGTCCCTTGAGGTTGAAGCCGCGCTCGTAAATGGCCGCCACGGCCCCATCGGGCATGTTGGGATCCGCAAAGGTGGTGAGGGCCTCGGCGTTCAGGGCATCGAAGGGATCACCCACTTCCAGCGGCAGCGGCTCCACATGCAGCTTCCGGAAGGCCTCGAGGAACTGCTTCCGGATGAGCTCGACGCCCGAACGGAAGGATTCCACATCCTGATAGGTGGCCCCCAGGCCCCGTTCGAAGTTGTCGAGGACCGGCAGCATCTCCAGGAGGATCTTGCGCTCGGCCTGCTCCACCGCCAGGGCGATGTCGCGCTGGGCCCGGTTGCGGAAGTTGTTGAAGTCGGCCGCCAACCGGCGCTGCTGATCCATCAACTCGGCTTCGCGTCGGAGGAGGTCCTCCATCTGGTGCTCGGCTTCCGTCAGGGCGGACTCCAGGTCCACCCGGAGATCCGTGTTGCCCGCAGGCAGGGGCTCGGAGTCATCCAGTTCAGGCACTACCTGGGTGTGGTACTCCGAGGCGACCTCGTCGGCCACGGATTGAAGGTCACCCTCAAGGGAATCGTCGAGGTTGAGGTCCACAAGATCTTCGGCATCCCCATGGGGGGATGAGGCTTTGGAATCCGGCGGCTGAGGGACATCGGTGGGCATCGCAGCAGTATAAGCCGTATGGGCAAGGGCTGCTAAGGCTTTAGGACCGTCCCTGTCGACGTTGGACCTGACGCGACCACCACTGGAGGCCCCCCATCACCCGGCCGTAGTCCATGCGGAGCGGCCCCACCAGGGCGAAAGTCACGAAGCCGGCGGGGCCCAGGGCCACGGTCCGCACCGCCGTGGCGAGCGGCCAGGCGTCGAAGTAGGGATTCTCGGTGCCGAGCAGCAGTTGGACATCCTCGGAGGCCCGTCCGGCGAAGGCGTTCAGGAGTCGCGCCAGCCTGCCATGTTCCTCAAAGGCTGCCACCAGATCCCGAAACCGCGCCACATCCTCGAACTCCGGCAAGCCCCCCAGCTGCCCCAGGCCCGAAACCAGGATCGGCGGATTGTCTGCCCCGGGGCCTTCCGGCCACCGGGCCGCCAGTTCCTGGAGGCGACGCCGGATGGACTCACCTTCCTGTGCCCCCACCCGCAACGCATCCAGCAGGCGGGACCGCATCTCCACAAGGGTCAGCCCCGCGAACTGGCTGGTGGCGTAATTGCCAAGCTCCGTGAGCACGGTCTCTGGATGGTTCCAGGGGTTGTCCATCAGCCGATGCTCCACCTCACCCAGGCTGCCCACCCAGACCGCCACGAGGCGCCCCGGCGCGACGGGGATGAACTCCAGTCGCACCAGGCGGCTCTGGGTGAAGGGAAGTGGCAGGGCCACACAGACGCCGCCCATGACTTCGGCCAAGGTGCGGCTGGCGTGGCGGGCCCAGGACTCGGGATCCATCTCCAGGGCATCCAGGGTGGAGGACAGGCGCCCTTCCACCTCGGGATCCAGCGGCATCGACTTCAGCCAGTGGTCCACGTAATAGCGGTAGGCGCGTTCCGTCGGGATCCTACCGGCCGAGGTGTGCGGCTGAGCCACCATGGACTCGTCTTCGAGGTCGGAGAGGACATTCCGGATCGTGGCACTCGACAGCGGCTCAGGGTAGCGCTTGGCCA
>Ga0265327_10005569_pt1 | contig 10449 bp, 11 predicted proteins | sample 41621metaG_FD_202089 | JGI IMG/M metagenome (GOLD analysis project Ga0265327, IMG submission 202089) | Rhizosphere microbial communities from Carex aquatilis grown in University of Washington, Seatle, WA, United States - 4-16-21 metaG | ecosystem: Host-associated > Plants > Roots > Rhizosphere... | reverse complement strand
AACAGGAAGCTGGGTCTCGTTGGTGCCGACGACCTGCAGGTGCCAGCCGTCGGGGGTGTCCAGCACACCGGCCGGGCCGGACGGCACAGCGCCCTCGGGAGGCAGCGGTGCATTGACTGGCTGGATCGCGGGGCCATCGGCAGGATCCGCAATCGCCAGCGGCGCGGCGCCGACCGGGAGCACCACGCAAAGGGCTGCCAACATGGCAAAACGGTTCGACATGGTGATGAACGCGCCTCTCGTCATTGGGTACTACGGCGTTTTCTGTGAGTGCCGTAGTTGCTGAATTTGTGTCGCTGCGGAGCATCTAATGGGCGGGTTGCCGGACGGTTAACGGACCGCAAAAACTTGCCCCTCCGTTATCAACCAGTGGGCTACTTGGGAATACGCGTGTATTGGTGGAGTTATTTGCCGTGGTCGCTGAGCCCCGAATGCGCTGCTCGGTGAGTGTGATCTAGGTCATTCGACGAATGCCGAAATGCAACCGACGGAGATTGGAAATCGCCGGTTTGACTTGCGTTAACCAATTGGCCATCTGCACGCCCGACCGTGGGACGGTCGAACGCCGAGCGTCCGTCATAGCCAGGTGGGCACAAATGCCTCCTGGTGGACGCGGCGCGAATGACTTGGAGGAAACGGTGAAGTCTTCACAGACCTTGGTGCGATTCGTGGCAGCGTCTGCCATTGTCTTGGGCGCCGGTGTATTTGGGCAGCCCTCGGCGGAGGCTGACCCGGAAGCTCCCGCCCCTGCCCCGGTGGACGCCGGTGCCTCGGTTCAGGCGTCCGGCGTCACCTCTGCGAACGCCGACCCGGCCGCGGTCGCGGCCTGCTCACAGTTCGCGTCCGCGCTCGACACCGCTGCGGATGGATATGGTGCCTTCGCGGACGATCTCGAGAACAACGACCCGTACATCGGCCAGAGCAACGCGGCGGGCCGCTCCAGCCTGCAGGCGTCGGCCAAGGCCGCCATGGACGCCTCCAACACCCCGGGCCTGTCGCCGGAGATCGCCAGCCCCATGCGGTCCTGGTCGGTCGGCGCCGCCAAGTTGTTCGTGAAGATGGGCATCGGGATGACCGGCGGCAGCCTCGACAACACAGCCACCGAGGTCAACACCAACGCCGAAACCGTCCAGCGTGAGTGCGCTGCGGCCGGTACCCACGCCTGAGCGCGCACCGGTATATAAGGAACCCGTGAAGCGACACGCCTTCGGCGTCGCCCTGCTGTGCCTGGCCCTGGCGGCTTGCGGCGGCAAGACCGGCACGCCGACACCTGCCACCCCGACGGCCGTTGCCGAGTCGAGCATCAACGACCTGTTGCTGACCCCGGACGAGCTGAACAAGACGATGGGCACGACCGGTCTGGTGGGACAGCCGCCGAAGGACGGGATGGATGACCACCGCAACCTGTTGCCGAACCTGAACTGCCTCGGTGTCTGGCAGATCGACGAGTCCGTCGTCTACTCGAAGGACGGCAAGGATCTCAAGAGCGGGCAGGACTGGAAGGCCATGCGGCAGCAGACGCTGAAGACGCCCGACAGCGACCAGTGGAACTACCTGGCCGCGCAGTCGGTCGTCTACTACCCGACATCCGACGCGGCGCGTAACTTCTTCAACCTGTCGGCCGAGCGGTGGGCCAAGTGCACCAACCACCACGTCAACATCAGGCTCAACGACAAGCCGCTGCCCAAGTGGCTTTCGGGTGATCTCGAGCGCACCGACACCAAACTGGCGATGCCCATCACGCGTGGCACCGGACCCGAAACCCGTTGGTGCCAACACGTTCTGCAATTGGTCGCCAACCTGATCATCGACGTCGAGGCGTGCACTCCGAAGGCGCCGGTGACGGCGGCCGCTGACATCGCCACGAAGATCCAGGCGGGAATCCGCTAGGCGCAGCGTCCCGCTGGTTGCACCATCCCGACTACGGCGCCCGGCCCCGTGGTCTATGGTCGCGCCATGGCAGTCAGCGCGTCGCATGAAGTGACCATCGAGGCAACCCCCGAAGAGATCATGGATGTCATCGCAGACCTTGCGCAGACACCCGTGTGGTCGCCGCAGTACACCAAGGCCGAAGTCCTGGACACCTACGACAACGGCCGGCCGAAGCAGGCCAAGATGACCATCAAGGCCGCCGGCATGGCCGACGACCAGATTCTCGAGTACACCTGGACCGACCTGACGGGCAGTTGGGTGCTGATCAGATCGTCGTCACTCAAGAAGCAGGAAGCGCGCTACACGCTGACCCCGGTGGACAACAAGGCCGGCCCAAAAACGAAGGTGAAGTTCGAGATCACCGTCGACCCGGTGGTGCCGATCCCCGGATTCCTGTTGAAGCGCAGCGTCAGCGGCGGCGCCGAGACCGCCACCGAGGGGCTGAAGAAGTTCATGGCCAAGAACAAGAAAGGCTGACGCACACCGGGATTCAGGCCCGTCGACCCATGGGCTAACGTCGCGGGATGACGAATGCGGGGCCACTGGCCGGAGTCAAGGTAATCGAACTCGGCGGGATCGGCCCCGGGCCGCACACCGCCATGATGCTGGCCGACCTCGGCGCCGACGTGGTGCGGGTCCGTCGTCCGGGTGGCCTGACGATGCCTGCCGAGAACGTCGACCTGCTGCACCGCGGCAAGCGGATCGTCGACCTGGACGTCAAGTCCGACCCGGCCGCGTTGCTCGCGCTGGCCGCGAAAGCCGATGTGCTGCTTGACTGTTTCCGTCCCGGCACCTGCGAGCGCCTCGGTATCGGGCCGGCCGAATGCGAAGCCGTCAACCCGCGGCTGATCTTCGCCCGGATCACCGGCTGGGGACAGGACGGGCCGCTGGCGCACACTGCGGGCCACGACATCAACTACCTGTCCCAGACCGGCGCGCTCTCGGCCATCGGCTACCGCGACCGGCCGCCGGTGGCACCGCTGAACCTGGTCGCCGATTTCGGCGGCGGCTCGATGCTGACGCTGATCGGCATCGTGACGGCGCTGTACGAACGCGAACAGTCCGGCCGCGGTCAGGTCGTCGACGCGGCGATGGTCGACGGCGTCAGCATGCTCGCCCAGATGATGTGGACCATGAAGTCCACCGGCGTGATGAAGGACCAGCGCGAATCGTTCCTCCTGGACGGCGGCGCCCCGTACTACCGCGTCTACGAGACCTCCGACGGCGGCTACATGGCGGTCGGCTCCATCGAGCCGCAGTTCTTCGCTCAGCTACTTGTGGGCCTCGGCCTCGATCCCGCCGAGGTGCCCAACCAGTTCGACCTCGCGCGCTACGACGAGATGCGTGACATCTTTGCTGCCCGGTTCGCGAGCCGAACCCGTGCCGAGTGGACCGAAGCGTTCGCCGGGACCGATGCCTGCGTCACTCCCGTGCTGAACTGGACCGAGGCCGCCGCCGGCGATCACCTCCGGGCCAGGTCGACCATCGTCACCGTCGACGGTGTCGATCAGGCCGCCCCGGCGCCGCGCTTCTCCCGCACCCCATCCGGCCCGGTCGGCGCCCCGCCGCAGCAGACCACGCCGATCGACGACGTCGGTTGGTAACGGTTTGAGAAGTTAGCTGGCGCATTCTCTACCCGAGGCCGGTGGAGAGGACTAAATTTGCCCTTATGGCAGTTATGGCGTCCCGAGAGCTGATGATCGACGCCTCGCCCGAAGCCATCATGGATGCGCTGGCCGATATGGACGAGGCGTCGCAATGGCGCAGCTTGCACCGGGAATTACAGGTAGTAGATCGGTATCCCGACGGTCGTCCCCACCACGTCAAGGCGACCGTCAAGATCATGGGTATCACCGACAAGGAGCTCCTGGAGTACCACTGGGGTGATGACTGGATGGTGTGGGACGCGGCCGACACCTTCCAACAACGTGGGCAGCATGCCGAGTACAAATTGACCCGTGAGGGCGACCGGACGCGGGTGCGGTTCGACATCATCGTGGACCTCGTCGCCCCCATTCCCGAGTTCTTGTTGCGCCGAGCCCGCAAACTGGTGCTCGATGCTGCGGTCGACCGGCTGCGGGCCCGGGTGACTCGTCTCTACGGCTAGACGGGGAGCTCGGATGACCGACCGCCCACCTTCTCCGCTGCTGGAGAAGCTGGTGGTGGCGCGGAACGGCGGGCCGCAGCAGACCGTGGTGACGGAGCTGCGCCGGGTGATCCTGCGCGGTGACGCGCCGCCCGGGACCCCGGTGCCGCTGACCGAGGTCGCCGAGCTGTTCGGCGTGAGCCACATTCCGGTCCGGGAGGCGCTCAAGACGCTCATCAGCGAGGGCCTGGTGACCCACCGGCCCAACGGCGGGTACGCCGTCGCCCGGATGACGAAACAGGAACTGCACGAGATGTACGTGGTGCGCGCGGCGCTGGAGGGCGCGGCGCTCGCGATTGCCGCGGAATCGGCCACCGACCGCGAGCGGGCTGTTGCGGTCGAGGCCAATGAGCGCATGGCGCAAGCGATTCGGGACTCCGACGGCGCGGCGTTCCAGCGCGAGAGCCGCAACTTCCATATGGCCCTGGTGCGGCCGTCGGGCATGCATCGACTGCTGCACATTCTCGAGATGTCCTGGAACATGATCGAACCCGTGCAGGCGATGATGCACGTGACGCCGGACGACCGGGCCAAGCTCAACGGCGATCACGAGGAGATGCTCGAGGCGTTCCTGGCCCGGGATACCGGGCGGCTCAGCGCGGTGGCGCAGCGACACAACGACAGCGTCGACGCCGCGATCGCGACCCTGCCCACCGATACCGGGCTCCTTACCTGCGAGTGATTGGTGCACGATTTTCCGCGGTGAGCGCGGATTTTCGTGCACAAATCACAGGGTGCGCAGGCGGCTGATCGCCTCGTCGAGGGTGTCGTCGCGCTTGCAGAAGGCGAAGCGCACCAGGTGATTCCAGCCCGCGGAATCCGGGGAGGCCGGATCCAGGAAAGCTGACATCGGGATCGCCGCGACGCCGACCCGCTCCGGCAGCTGCGCGCAGAACGCGGTGCTGTCGTCGTAACCGAGGGGCCGGGGGTCGGCGCACAGGAAGTAGGTGCCGAAGCTGTCGTGGACGTCGAAGCCGATGTCGGTGAGAGCGCCGGCCAACCGGTCCCGCTTGCCGCGGTAGGACTTTCGCAGGGCCGCGACCCAGGCGTCCTCGTGGTCGAGTGCGTGCGCGACAGCCGGCTGGAAGGGCGCGCCGCCGACATAGGTCAGGTACTGCTTGGCGGCGCGCACCCCGGCGATGAGTTCGGCGGGCCCACAGGCCCAGCCGATCTTCCAGCCGGTGCAGTTGAACATCTTCGCGGCGCTGGAGATGGTGACGGTGCGCTCGGCCATACCGGGATAATCGGCGAGCGGCCGGTGCTGATGACCGTCGAACGTCAGCTGCTCGTAGACCTCGTCGGTGATCACGAGCAGGTCGTGCTCGACGGCGAGGGCGGCGATGGCCGTCAGCTCCTCATGGCTGGCGACCATGCCGGTCGGGTTGTGCGGTGAGTTGAGGATCAGTGCGCGCGTGGCCGGCGTGATCGCGGCGCGGAGCCGGTCGATGTCGATGGCGAAGCCATGGTTGTCCGGTGCGAGGGGGACGACGATCCGCCGGCAGCCGGCCATGGCGATCACCGGGGAGTAGGAGTCGTAGAACGGCGCAATGATCAGCACTTCGCTTGGCGATGACGGGGTGCCGGGCTCAACTAATCCCAACACCGCTGCGGCGATGGCCTCGGTGCCGCCGACGGTGACCAGCACCTCGGTGTCCGGGTCGTATTTGATGCCGTAGTGCCGGTCGCGCTGGGCGGCGATGGCCTGGCGCAACTGGGGGATGCCAGGGCCGGGCGGGTACTGGTTGACGCCGTCCGCGATGGCCTGTTGCGCCACCGCGAGCATCTGCGCCGGGCCGTCTTCGTCGGGAAATCCCTGGCCGAGGTTCACGGCGCCGACCCGCGCGGCCAGTGCCGACATCTCGGCGAAGATCGTGGAGGCGTAGGGCCGCAGGCGCGCGGCCATCCCCGGTGGCGTCACCCCTGGATTGTCGCAGAACTCCTGACGTGGTCGACGGTGCGCTCGTGCCGCTGCTGCCGCGCGATGACGGCGAAGTAGAACGCGAGCGCGAATGCGCAACTGGTGAACAGGCTGCTGACGAAGAACAGCCAGGGGTGCCGGATGCCGCGCCGCAGGCCGTCGGCGATGGTGAACAGCGGCAGCAGGATGACGTTGATGATGGTGTAGTCCTGGCCGGCCGACGACGCCGCCGGGTTGACGAACATCAGGCGGATGTAGTCCGACCAGCTGCCGGGCCCGGTGATCGGATTGCCGTCGGGCGGTTGGTAATCCATGACGAACTTGGTGTTGAAGTAGTAGCCCAGCGCGATCGAGGCGATGCCGATCACGTAGTAGGCCGACTCGAGTGCCGAGAACGCGGGCCCGTCGGCAGGCTTGCGGAAGACGGCGGGATTGAGCTTGACGATGAACGCGATGGTGATCAGTCCGAGGAGGGCGTGGACGATGAGCGAGACCATGTCAGCGGAGTCTGCTCGCCCCGGAATGTTTTGTCAATCATGACAAAACATTCTGCGGTACCGTACTGGGATGCCCCGGCCGCCGCAGACCGTACGTAGTGAGCGCACGCGCGAGGCGTTGCAACAGGCCGCGTTGGTCCGTTTTCTGGCGCAAGGCGTCGAGGGCACCACGGCCGAGGAGATCGCCGCGGATGCTGGTGTCTCGCTGCGCACGTTCTACCGGCATTTCACCTCCAAGCATGAGCTGCTGTTCGCCGACTACGACGCCGGCCTGCACTGGTTTCGGACCGCGCTGGCCGGCCGGCCGGCAGATGAGCCGGTGCTGGCGGCTGTACAGGCCGCGATCTTTGCCTTCCCGTACGACTTTGGTGCCGTCACCAAGATCGCCTCGCTGCGCGAACAGGAACTCGACGCCGACCGGATCGTCAGCCACATCCGGCAGGTCGAGGCCGACTTCGCCGACGCCATCGCCGAGCACCTGGCGAGGCGTGGTGGATCGCATGACCGGCTGCGTATCGCGGTGACCTCGCGGACCATTGCCGCCGCCGTCTTCGGCGCGATGGAGGTATGGATGCTCGGCGCCGATCGGTCATTGGCCGATCTGGCGCGCATGTGTCACCAGGCGTTGGATCAACTGGCGGCCGGTCCGGTCTGACTTCTTCGCCAAGTTTTGTCACTATTGACAAAACTATGTACGAGTGCGACTCTGCGGAAATGGCGCAATTCGACGCGATCGTGGTGGGAGCAGGGCACAACGGGCTGGCTTCGGCCGTGATGCTCCAAAAAGCCGGCCTGCGCACGCTCTGTCTGGAATCCAAGCTGTACTCCGGTGGCATGGCCTCGACGGTCGAGCTGTTCGACGGCTTCAAGTTCGAGATCGCCGGGTCCGAACAGTTCCCGACGTCGCTCAAGGTGAGTCAGGAGCTGGGCCTCGACGAGGTGCCGAGCGTCGAGCAGGAAGTCATGTCGGTCAACATGCGGGGGATCGGCGACGAGCCGTTCCTCTTCTACTCGGACCCCATGAAGCTCCTGACCCACATGAACGAACTGCACGGCGCCGAGGCCGTCAACGGCATGGCCGGCCTGATGGCCTGGAGCATGGCGCCCGCCCGGGCGCTCGGCCGATTCGACGCGGGGCTGCCGCCCAAGACTTACGACGAGATGTACGCCTGCGCCACAAACGAATTCGAACGGTCTGCCATCACCGACATGCTCTTCGGCTCGGTGACCGACGTCCTCGACCGCTACCTGCCGGACAAGGACAAGCACGGTGCGATCCGCGGCATGCTGTCGGTACTGGCGTGCAACACCACCTACCGGGGCCCGGCCACGCCCGGCAGCGCCGCCGCGCTGGCCTTCGGGCTTGCGGTGCCCACCGACGGCGCGTCACTGATGCGCAAACTCAAGGGCGGTATCGGGGCGCTGGCGCGTCACCTCGAGGACACGTTCGTCGCGCGCGGCGGTGAGGTCCGGCTGCGCAGCGCGGTCGCGGCCGTCACCGTCGCCGACGGCCGGGTCACGGGCGTCCGGCTCGACGATGGCACCGAAATCACTGCACCAGTGGTGGTTTCGTCGCTCGCGCCGTCGGTGACCGTGGACCGGCTGCTCGGCGGAGCCGTCCCCGACGACGTGCGTGCCCGCTACGCGCGCGTCGACCACCGCGGCAGCTACCTGCAGATGCACTTCGCGCTCGACGGCGCCCCGGAATTCACCGAGCCCTACGAAATCCTGAACAACCCCGAATTACAGGGCACCATCGGCCTTTTCAGTACTCCCGAAGAACTGCAGCAGCAGTGGGAGGGCAGCCGGCGGGGGATCGTGCCGGCCGATCCGTCCATCGCCTGGCAGATCCCGTCGGTCCTCGATCCCGAGTTGGCGCCGCCCGGCAAGCATGCGTCGTCGGCGTTCGCGCTGTGGTTCCCCATCGAGGGTGGTGGCGACTACGGATCGATGAAACGCGAGATGGGACAACGGGTTATCGACAAGATCACCCGCGTGGCACCCAACTTCGAGAAGCTGATCCTGCGGCACACGACGTTCACGCCGCGGCACATGGACCGGATGTTCGGCGCCCCCGGCGGCGACTACTGCCATGGCCTGATCCACCCCGAACAGATGGGGCCCAACCGCCCCGGTCCGCGCGGCTACCTCGACCAGGAGCTGCCGGTCGAGGGGATCTACCTGGGCGGCGCCGGCTGCCACGGCGGCCCGGCCGTCAACTTCATCCCGGGCTACAACGCCGCCCACGCCATCCTGACCAAGTGACCGCGCTAACCGAGTCGAAACCTCGCTGAAACGGGGCCGGCAACAACGGCGACCTACTCTGCGGGGTATGCGGCCCCACCGGCGTTCTGTCCTGCTCGGAAAACTGGTGGCGGATGGGACCGCGCCGTCACAGCAGGGGGTGCTGACCGAACTGCGCCGTGCCGTCCTCGACGGCGGGGTACCCCCGGGTACGCCGATCCCGCTGGCTGACGTGGCGGACGTGTTCGGCGTCAGCCAGATTCCGGTGCGGGAGGCGCTGAAAACGCTCATCGGAGAAGGGCTGGTGGAGCACCGCCTCAACTTCGGCTACACCGTGGCTCTGTTGACGCCGCAGGAACTACGCGAAATGTACATCGTGCGTGAGGCTTTGGAATCGGCATCGCTTGGAGTCGCCGTGGCCAACGCCACCGATGCCGACCGCGCGGCAGCGGTCGCGGTCAATATCAGGCTGCAGCAGGCGATCCACGACGACGACGCGGGCGCCTACCATCGGCAGAGCCGGGAGTTACATGCCGCTCTCACCCGGCCGTCACGCATGTATCGGCTGCTGCACATGCTGGAGTCGGCGTGGAATGTCACCGAACCCGTGCAGTCGATGCTGCATGTCAGCCGTGACGACCGGGCCGACCTGCATGCCGATCATTGTGCGATGGTCGATGCCTTCGTCGCCGGTGATGCCGAACGCTTGATCGCCGTCGCGGAAAACCATGCCGTCCGGCTCAACGCGGTCATCGCCAAACTGCCGACCGACACCGGGCTGCTGGCGTAGCGGCGGAACATATATCTTTTCCGCAATTGCCGCATATCTCAGGGGAAACAGCAGGGAAACGTTGTCTTCTTAGCGTTTTCGAGCATGACTGACACCCTCGTTCCCAAGGACCTGACCCCACCAGGCGCGGTGATCGGCGCAGGTGACATCGTCGAGGCCGCCGGCCACCCCATCGGTGGCGGCGTCATCAAACCGGATTACGACCCGCGGTTGACCAACGAGGACCTGGCGCCGCTGGGCAAGCAGAGCTGGGGCTCCTACAACATCTTCGCGTTCTGGATGTCCGACGTGCACAGCGTCGGCGGCTATGTGACCGCGGGCAGCCTATTCGCACTGGGTCTGGCCAGTTGGCAGGTGCTGGTCGCGCTGCTGATCGGCATCACCCTCGTCTACTTCCTGTGCAATCTGGTCGCCAAGCCGAGCCAGGTCGCGGGTGTGCCGTATCCGGTGATGTGTCGCACTGCGTTCGGCGTGCTGGGGGCGAACATCCCGGCCGTCATCCGCGGGCTGATCGCGGTGGCCTGGTACGGCATCCAGACCTATCTGGCGTCAGCCGCCCTGGATGTGGTGCTGCTCAAGCTGTTTCCGGGACTGGCTCCCTACGCAGACCTCGGCACGCATGGTTTCCTCGGCTTGCCGCTACTGGGCTGGGCCAGCTTCCTGCTGCTGTGGGTGTTGCAGGCCTGCGTGTTCTGGCGCGGCATGGAGGCGATCCGCAGGTTCATCGATTTCTGTGGTCCCGCCGTATACGTCGTCATGTTCATGCTGTGCGGCTACCTGATCTACAAAGCCGGTTGGGGCGCAATCGATCTCAACCTCGGTACGGTCAAGTACACCGGGCTCGATTCCATTCCGGTGATGCTCGGCGCGATTGCGTTGGTGGTGTCCTACTTCTCCGGTCCGATGCTCAACTTCGGCGACT